>Ga0209317_1000040_pt1 | contig 185995 bp, 157 predicted proteins | sample RifGroB2_FD_183994 | JGI IMG/M metagenome (GOLD analysis project Ga0209317, IMG submission 183994) | Soil microbial communities from Rifle, Colorado, USA - Groundwater B2 (SPAdes) (version 2) | ecosystem: Environmental > Terrestrial > Soil > Unclassified | place: Rifle, Colorado | collected...
CGGGGATTTTTCGTCCTGGCAAGGAAACCGAGGGGTTGCGCGGAGGCGTACATCGGTACGCCGCACAAGCAAGACCAAAGGTTGACGCCGCCAGGGCGGAAAAGCCCCCTTTCCGGACGGAAACTATGTAGCAGAGCGAAGCGACACCTCGCAGCGGTTGTGGCGAGGTGTCGCTCCGGTAGCCGATCTTCCAGATCGGTCGGTGGTGATTTTCGGATTACATTGGTTATTAATCCAGAGAAGATGCCGTAGGTTCAAAACAGTAAAACATGGGCACAGATAAATTCTGTGCCCTTTTCTGTTGGCGCGCCGGCAGGGCGCGTGGCGCGCACCGCCGAACGGCAAGGGTGCCCGGGGTGACCCGGAATCTAAAGGAAGCCGCAGACAAAATCCCGGCCCGACGAATAGAAATCTTACACGAGGGGGCGAGGCAGGCACATCCGGGCGAGGAGGCCAATATCTTAAACCCCTATAACCATCCGTGAGGGTGTATCTATATATGCGGAGGGTTTATGAGGATGAAGGTCACGTGCATTACCCGGGGAGGTCTTGCCGTCCCGCACTGCGCGAAATCCGCTGCAGGGGAACAGATAGACAGTTTCCTCATGTTGGGCAGAAATCAGCCGAGGCCAAGCCCCGGAAGAGCAGCCGAGGGCCGGGTCTGAGGGGAGGGGCCGGAAGTCCCGAGAGCATGACAACAGTGCATCAGGCGCCACGGCAATGAATCTGCTCAATGAGGTAATGGGGATAGGCTATGGGCAGAAGGGTAGTCTGTCGTGGTTCTCAGTGATAGGCAGCGACCCTTATCGGTTCTTTTTTGTTTTTGAGTTCCAGGAATCGCTTGTTCAAGAGTATTGCCTTGTTCTCTAAGACAGTGATCATTTCTGCTCTTTCCAGATTCCTCAGCACCCGGCTCATGGTTTCTCGGGTCACTGAGGCGTAACTTGCCATCTGCTGGTGCGTTAACTTCACGTCTATAATCACTCCCCGGTTATCCTTTATCCCGTAAAGCTCCTGCAGTCGCTCAAGCAGCGAGACCACACGATCCTGAGCGTTCTCAGCATTGAAGCTCAAAATCTTGATCATTTCCCAAGAATCTCGCAACCGTGCGCAGAGAAGTTCGATAATCTTGCGGCGAATGCCTTCGTTGTTAAGCAGATACTCATCAAAATCTTTCTTGTGCAGAAGGCCTATGACGGCATCTTCGTGAGCGATAATGGTGGCGGGGGAGGTCTTGTTGTCCAGCAGCGTCATCTCACCAAAAAACTCGTTTCTCTTATGAATGGTAATGATCTGCTCCTTTCCTTCTTCGTTCATCTTGACTACCCGAACTTTGCCTGAATAGATAAGATACATGTAATTGGACGTGTCTTCCTCGTAAAGTACGACCTGCTCTTTTGAATAGGTTTTTTTTCTGAACAGCTGTTCTACTTGCTCAATCTCCTCAGGTTTCAAGGTAGAAAAAAAGGGTATTCTGCTGATGATACTGTGGTCGCTTTTCCGTCGCGGCACTGTCTTTAGGTTCACTAGCTGCCTCCTTACTTAAATGAAGCTTAATAACTGCACTTGAGACGGGTGGTCAGCCTTGCGCAAACAGGCAGGTAACCTCCCCCCAGGAATACCGCCAACGGCATAACATCAACGCTGAAAATTTATACAGACCCCGTTGCAGTAGATTAGCCTCTGGCAGTCATCGCACGCCATAGTATAGCCCACCCCTATGGCGATACAAGTAAGACAATTAGCCGGCATTTATTGACATGTTCAAATGTTTGGCTATAATGCAAGGCCTTGCATACAGAAGCCGCTACTAAGCTGTTGATCTTCACCTGGCCAAGCGCTGACGCCGTCTTTGCCAGCAGGGATGAAGAAATATAGCCGGTTTATCTGGGATGTCCCACATTTTCATAGGGGGTAACGGTTGATTTGCCCTTCCACTCAACAGCAGCCTTAGTTCAATAGATTCATGTCAATGCGTGTTTATATGTGGGTACGACGGTACCCAATATCTTAGTCAATTATAAATCTTGACACTGTTTTGAAGGTCTGGAATTGGGAAGCCCCTCGGAGGGCGCGATAATTTCGGCAGGGCCTCTTTTACGAGCGCAATGGTGAAGATATTTTCGCCGCCTGGACACAGGTCTGTGAGCATGGCTGCTGGTAGTATGGACACCTTTCGTTCAGGCAGAATGTAGGTGTTTGATCATTAAATCGAGCTGGAATGGAGGATTACTGTGGAGATCAACCGCCTCATATCCGTGATTGGACTTGGTTACGTCGGCCTTCCTGTTGCGGTTGCCTTCGGCAAGGTGCACCGGACAATCGGCTTCGACATCAACAGAACCAGAATCGCTGAACTGCGCGACGGCTACGACCGCACCTGCGAGGTGACCTCAGAGGACCTCGAAGCATCAGATATTTTTTTTACCGACAGCATCGATGAGCTGAGGGCGGCCAACTTTCATATTGTCGCGGTCCCCACTCCTATTGATGAGGCAAACCAGCCCGATCTGAGGCTCATGTGCCGGGCGAGCGAGACGGTTGGGGCAGCACTCAAGGCGGGGGACATCGTGGTCTATGAATCGACGGTCTATCCGGGGGTGACTGAGGAGGAGTGTCTCCCGATTCTGGAGCGGGTATCGGGACTCAAGGGAGGTCTAGACTTCACTGTCGGCTACAGCCCGGAGCGCATCAATCCCGGCGACAAGGAACACACCTTCACCAATATTCGTAAGGTGGTGTCCGGACAGAACGCCGAAACCTTGGAGATCGTAGCCAGGGTGTACTGCTCGGTCGTCACGGCAGGTGTATTCCGCGCCTCCTCCATCAGGGTGGCGGAAGCCGCAAAGGTGATCGAGAACACCCAGCGCGACCTGAACATAGCACTCATGAACGAGCTGGCCCTCATCTTCGACCGGCTCGGAATAGACACCGGCGAGGTGCTAGCCGCAGCAGGCAGTAAGTGGAATTTCCTCAATTTCTCTCCCGGGCTGGTGGGTGGACACTGCATCGGCGTCGATCCGTACTACCTCACCCACAAGGCGGAGAAGGCGGGTTATATTCCACAGGTGATACTGGCCGGTCGGCGCATCAACGACGGGATGGGGAAGTTCATCGCACAGCGCGCAGTGAAGGAGATCATCAAAGCGGGCCACCCGGTGCTTGGCTCGGTCGTCACCGTATTGGGCCTTACTTTCAAGGAGGACTGCCCCGACCTTCGCAACTCCAAGGTGATAGATATCGTCCACGAGTTGACGGACTACGGGATGGAGGTCCAGGTATGCGACCCGCTGGCCGATCCCAGGGAGGCGGCGCGGGAGTACGGGGTGACCCTGATGCCGCGCTCATCCATGAAGCCTGCGGTTGCTGTGATCGCCGCCGTAGCGCACGCAGAGTACCGTGCTTTCATAGGGGCGGATTTGGCCGCCCTGATGGGGGTTGATCCGGTGCTGGTCGATGTGAAGCGATTATACGACCGCAAGGAGATGATGGCCGCCGGCATCAGGATTTGGACTCTCTAGTGAAGCGCTTGACCTGGCGTGCGACGTCGAAATGCCGGCCAATCCTCCCCCAGGAGGGATCGGATCTCGCTCAGCGAGGCTAGGGAGAATGAACTCTGGCTTTCTGATAATAGTTAATTGGAGATTAGAATGGATCGCGAACAGCACGTCTGTCTGGTCTGCGGCTTCAACATGATCGGGTTTCACCCAGCCAACTGTCCCTTTTGCGGTGCAGCCCAAAAACACTTTATAACCTCTGAACAATGCTCTGCCCGCTACCGGGTGGCGGCTACTCCGGTGAACGAGAAGGTCACCAGGCTAAATTCCCAGCCAGCGCTCGGTATTGAGCATGCCGCCTACCGGATCGAGACCGGCCGCGGTTCCTGCTGGATCGACTGCCCTTCATGCTTTGACGTCTCGCTACCTGCTACGGATGCCATCTTCTTCACCCACCATCACTTCCTCGGCGCCTCCAATCTGTACCGGGACCGGTTCGCTGCTGAGGTGCGCATCCATCAAGAAGATTCGGTACATGATATCTGCCGGCCCTTCAGCTTCGATGCCACTTTTGCTGAAAACTTCATTCATGACGGTATCGAGGCCTACCACGTCGGCGGGCACACCCCCGGCTTTACTTGCTATATCTTCGAGGATCTCTTCTTCATCTGCGATTATGTATTTATTGAAGCAAACGCGATGAAGTACAACCCCTTTGGCCCTGCGGGGCTTACCGTTGCAGGAGGGAGCCTCATACGCGACATCATCGAGGGGCATAATCTTTCCACCGTCTGCGGTTACAACTATGTGATCGGGTATGACGAATGGAAGCGCAGGTTTGATGCCGGCCCGCTGTTCGGCGGCTATTGAGTAAAGACTTGCGCTGCGTCGGCTTGCATTGATTCCGGGTTAAGGCAGGGTGGTCTTGGTCGCAGGCAGTGGGATGGGGAGCGCTAGAAGAGGTGCCGGTCCAAGGCGACCATTCAAAACGGTTGCCTTGGAGATGCACCGCGAGATAGTACTGAAAGCCGAAGGCTCTATGAGGCAGGCCGGATACCTAAATATCGCACAAGCGATAGTAGGCACCCGGCCTGTCCCTTTTTTTAAACAAAGATACAGGAAAGATCCTGGCATTTCATGCCGTCTCACGGTCTTAATGTACTGTTCGAATTACCATCTGGAGGGTAGGGGAGGCAGGAGAGGAGTGGATGACCGCTGCAGGGTGTTCAGAGTTCGCTCAAGTGTACGCCGAGAATAGCTGAGAGCTTTTGAGTGGCCTGATATATGCCGATTGAATGCGCCCCTGAGGAGGGTGACGACCTCAAGAGTCTGTGAGACCAGCTTGGAAGAGATCCGAATCTGGATTCTTTTCCTTGGTGTGGAGTGGATTTTGTGGAACTTGGCTCAGGGAAGACTGCTAGGAGGTCTGCAGGTACAAGAAAGCGGAGGTAATAATTACCCCCGCCTCGCTGTAGCATATGTCGCCCTTCTCACTATTTTTGCACCAAAAGAGGGGTGCAAGGAGAGATGATTGAAGGCGTGAGCAAAAATTGGTGGGCGGGATGGGATTCGAACCCATGACCCCTGGCTTCGGAGGCCAGTACTCTATCCAGCTGAGCTACCCGCCCGGGAAAGAATTACTTTTACATCATTTGATCAGCCAACTCAAGGTTTAATTACAAAAAAAATAACCTGGCCTGCTTGCCCCAAGTCTGATAACACCGCACGTGGTGCTGCAGGCCAGATCGATAAGATCATTTAGCGACTGAGGCGTATACCGGCACTGATATTTCCTTTTTTTTCGGATGGTCGGTCCTAATGATCAGGTACCCGCTCAGCACCTTCGCTTCCGGGCGGGGCGTGACCGACAGCTTGATGGTCCCCGATTCTCCCGGTTTTAGCTTGGACTTGCCTATGGTCGTCTTGATCTGCAGCGAGTTGGAGTTCACGTCGACGGCGAGCAGCTTCACGCTGCTGGCACCCCTGTTGGTCACGGTGATGCTTGACTGCTTTCCCCCAGCCGCTATCGTGCCGAGGCTCAGCTGGCGGGGAACTACCTGCAGCTCTTCCGCGATGTTGCCAACCAGGTAGAAGGTGTATTCTGGCGCTTTGCCTGCATTGGTCGTCATGGTGACGCTTTTTTGCACCTTGCCGGTAAAGTTTTCGGAGTCGAATATTACCTGTATCTTGGCGGTCTTGCCGGGGAGGACGGACGAAGCGGAGGGTTTTGCTGCGGTACAGCCGCAGGCAGCGCTCAGGTTCTTGATCAGCAGCGGGGCATCACCGCTGTTCTTGATGATGAAGTCGTGCGGCACCTTCTCCCCCTGCCTGATGGTGCCAAAATTGAAACTCCCCTGATCCACGGTAAGCTCCGGTGCGGCAAAGGCTGCAGCGGCAAAAAGCAGGTTTGCCAGCAGGGCGAAAGTGGGAAGCTGGATTTTCATGTCATACCCCTTAATTCATTGCTTGTTACAATCGTTTGCGCTATTTATACCATAACCGCAGCATGGAGACCAGAATGATTTGACACTGCAAATGGCATCTGTTATAGAAAAATCGGCAGAGATTTAATCTAGCGAGGATCTGGGCTTAATCATTAAATTTTTCTGAATGTTTTTCGGAGAATAGCAGCGAGAAATTCATCATGTTTCCCTGAACTGAACGAGTTCTGTCTGTGCAGATAAGTTTGAATTAGTTATTCATTGCTAATATGGGCATTAGTTTCACTGCCCGAGCAACTGCATGTATTGGAATTCCAGAGTTGATGTGGATTTACTGAAGATTTACAGTTATGATGGGACTATAAATAGAGTGTCGCGGCGAACGTGGCTGGCAGGATCCGATGGTGGACGAGAGGTGCGCGTCCCTACTATTGTGTCCTGCTTAAGCTGCTTAGGGGAAAAGCATCGCGCCTGCAGTTTGTTAGAGAAGAGGCATGGCTGCCTGGCGCCTCACCAGGTTTCATCAGGATCACGTTGCCGGTGAACTTAAGCATCGGCCATCACACGATCTGGACGAGCGGTTACGGAAGCTCTCCCAACCCGCAAAACAATCCAAAATCCTCTCGGAGGGGTTGAATGATTCTCCAATGCGATCAATGCAGTACCAAGTTTCGGCTGGATGATTCCAAACTAAAGCCAGGCGGGGTTAAGGTCCGTTGCTCAAAGTGCCGCCACGTTTTCCTCGCCGGAGCCGATTTGAAGGAGGAGGAGTCGGAGTTTGACGCCATCCTTTCCGGCCTGGGCGCCCCGGTTCCGGAAAAGCAGGAGGAGCCGCCAGCTGCGGACCCGGAAGCTGCAGGATTCGACTTTGCCGAGGAACCAGCCGCAGGGCTGGAAAATAGTGCTGCCGGACTTGAGGCGCCTGCACCCGCAGCCTACCAGCCGGAGGTTTCCGACTTCGCTGATTTCGATTTTCCCGAGCCGGGCGAGCCGCAGGTGCCGGCGGCAGAGCAGCCATCCATGCCTCAGGAGCAGGATCTTGGGGCCTTCGATTTCGCACCGGAGCCGAGTTTGCAGTCGGAGGCACACCCCTCAACCGTTGACGACGCCCCTGATTACGGCGATTTTTCTTTCACCGAGGAGCCTGCTGCCTTGCATGAGGAGCCGGCAGCTCCCAAGGATGAGCCTTTTGAATTTGGCGAGTTGTCCTTTGCCGCCGAGCCTGCCGATAACCCGGAAGAGCCGTCCTACGCGGGCCCTGGGGAGAGCTTTGATTTCGGGGGATTTGAACTGGAGGATGAGCCTGCAGTCAAGCCCCAGGAGCCGCCTGCTGCACCGGATGAGATGGATTTCGGGGACTTTACCTTTGCCGAAGAGCCGGCTGTCAAGGAAGAGGAGTCGCCGCAAATTGCCGACGACGCCAATGACTTCGGCGAGATCAGCTTCGCAGAAGAAGCTCCTATTACCAAGGAGGCGTCCGTTGACACTTCGGATGATTTTGCTGCCTTCTCCTTTAGCGACGAGCTGCCGCCACAGCAGGACGCAAACCCGGCACCTGCAGCAGTAGGCGGGTCCGGTTTCGGCGAGTTCTCCTTGTCCGATGATTTCCAGGCCAAAGAGGTTTCGCCCGCTGCGCAACCAGCCATACCGGTCAGCTTTGCCGCCGGGGCCGGCCTGGCTGATCCGGGCGCCGCTCATCAATCCAACACGGCAGAGCCTCCGCTTACACCTGGCAGCGACAGTAAATGGGCTCCAGGCCCCGAGACCATGCTCGATTTTGGTTTCGGCGCCAGCCAGGTGCCGGGCGACGCGCTGGAGGGACCGGATGACGAGCTGCCGCCACTTTCCATCACTTCGAGGCGCAAAGGGCGCTCTTTGCTAGCCGTATCCATTGTCGCAGTTTCCGTGGTTGCGCTCGTCGCCTTGAGCGGCGCGAGCTTGTATCTGCTGCAGAGCGGGCCGGAGGCACCGAAAAAACTCGACCAGATCGGGCTTGGCTTTGTGGCCAAGTGGTTTGGTATGGAGAGCCCGCAAGAGGGGCGCATCGTCATCAGGAACCCGCTGGCCGCCTTTCACAATAACGCGGAGGTCGGCGAACTTTTCGTGGTGACGGGGGAAGCGGTTAATTCCTACCAGAAGGCGCGCGCCTCCATTCATGTGAAGGTGAGCCTTTTTGACCGGACGGGGACGGTGCTTTTGCAAAAGACGGCGTACTGCGGTAACAGGTTGTCCAATGAGCAGCTTGCCACGCTCCCGATGGAGAAAATCGAATCGATCATGAACAACCAGTTCGGAGATTCGCTTGCCAATCTCGGCGTAAAACCGGATCAGGCTATCGGCTTCGTGGTGGCGATTCCGCGGGTGCCGCCCAATGCGGTTGATTTCGCTGTAGAGGTGGTAGGTTCGACGGTAGCCGGGCAGTAGCCGGTTTCGATTTAGAGTTCATTAAAAGAAAAGGCCGGCTTACGCCGGCCTTTTCTCGTGGGTGCGACCGAGGTCCCTCCAGCCACCCTTTCGGTATCGGCATTCCTGCCGCGGGGCAAGAAATTCCCGTTTCACTTGAGTGAGGAGATGTAATCCCGGATTCCGGACAGGATGCCGTCGGCGGTCAACTCCTGGAATTGAGGATCCTTCAGCTGCTGCTCGTCCTTCTCGTTACTGAGAAAGGCCGTCTCCACCAGGATGCTCGGCATGGTGGCGCCAACCAGGACGTAGAAGGGGCCTTGCTTGACCCCGAGGTTCTTGACCATTGGATAACCTGTCTGCGCCTTCTTGTGCAGCGCTTTCTGCACGTCGTTCGCCAGGTGAGCCGAGTCGTTCAGCTTGTAGTTGGCCATCAGGTCGAAGAGGACGGCCTGCAGCATACTTACCTTCTCAAGGCTGGTTCCGTTTTCCTTGGCGGCAAGCTGGGCCGCCTTCGCAGTCTTGGCGAGATTCAGGTAATAGGTTTCTATCCCGTTTGCGGCCCGATTCAGCGAGGCATTCGCGTGTATGGAAACAAACAGGTCAGCCCCCACCTTGTTGGCGATGGCGGTCCTCTCCTGCAGCTCGATGAAGACGTCGGTCGATCTGGTCATAACCACGTCGATCCCTAATTGCTCGCGGATCTTTTGCGCCAGCTGCAGGCCGATCTGCAGTACGATGTCTTTTTCCTTGGTCCCCGTCGGGCTCACGGCTCCGGGGTCGTGTCCTCCGTGCCCGGGATCGATGACGATCCTCCTGATGCGGCCGGGCCTGAATTTCTCGGCAGGTTTTGTCCTCTCAACTTTTGCGGCTTCCGGCTTGGAAGTCTCTATCACCTCTTTGGAGGCGGAGATCTCTTCTCTTCTGTCTCCCTTCACATCCACGATGATCCGAAACGGGTCTGAAAAGGTGAACACCTTGTAGCTCTTGATGCTGTCGAGGTCGAGCACCATCCGAACCGTCGAGGCATTGAACTGCGCGACCCTTGCGCTTTTCAGCAGTCCGTCCCCGATGGTGAGGTCCTTGACCCCCTGGCTCAGCCGGGTCCCCTCCAGGTCGATATAGAGTCTGCTCGGCAGCATGTGGTGCTCAAAGCGCACCTCCTTCTGCAGGGCGATGGAGATGCGGGTGTAGTCCGGGGTGGACCAGTGCTTCAGTTCGGTGACAGAGACCAGTCCGTCTTTTTCCGCCGCCTGCGCCGCTCCTCTTAGAAAGGGGGCCATCAGCAAGGAGCCCTGCGCCGCCAGCAACTCATAGAGAAGCCATTGGTGACAGGGTGCAGAGATGCCTAGATACCGAAGAAATTCCCTTCTTTTCATGCGCAGGTACCCCCGCTTTTGCGGCGGGAGGACCGGTGCCTGAGGTGGGATATTTGTCTGCTCATGCCTACACCATCCTTTTCAGTTCGTCCACAAGATTCAGGGCCTCAAGCGGGGTGAGTGTCGCCACCTCCACCGACCTGAGTCTCTCCCTGATCATTTCCTCCGCCACCCCGAACAGGGAGAGCTGCGGAGAGGGAGCCGGCGTCTTCTTGCCCCGGGCAAGGCGCGGTACGCCCCCCTCGCCGTACTCCCCTTTTTCGAGGTTCAAGAGGATTTCTTTGGCCCGATCGATCACCACCTGAGGGATGCCGGCCAGCCGCGCCACCTGAATGCCGTAGGAGTGCGAGGCGCCGCCCGGCACGATCTTTCTGAGAAAGATGATGCGCTCGTTCCATTCCCGAACCGCGATGTTGAAGTTTTTTACGCCGGGCCTGGTGACGGCCAGCTCGGTCAGTTCGTGGTAGTGGGTGGCAAAAAGCGTCTTTGCCGCATGCAGCTTGTTGTCGTGCAGGAATTCGGCGACCGCCCAGGCGATGGAGACTCCGTCAAAGGTTGAGGTGCCGCGGCCGATCTCGTCCAGGATCACCAGGCTCTTGGCTGTGGCTCCTCTCAGGATGGCGGCGCTCTCCATCATCTCCACCATGAAGGTGGAGTGGCCGCGCGCCAGGTTGTCGGAGGCGCCGACCCTGGTGAAGATCCGGTCCACCAGGGGTATGCGCGCCTTCTCGGCGGGGACGAAGCTCCCCATCTGGGCCATCAGGGTGATGAGGGCCACCTGGCGCATGAAGGTCGATTTGCCAGCCATGTTCGGCCCGGTGATGATGATGAGCTGGTTTTCGCCGTTGTCGAGCAGGGTATCGTTCGGCACGAACCGCTCGGAGGAGTGGATCTCCTCGATGACAGGGTGCCTGCCGTCCGTGATGCTGAGCTCGCTCCCCTCGTGTATCTCGGGCCGGCAGTAGCACCTGTCGTGGGAGAGCTCGGCGAAAGAGACGAGGACGTCGAGGCTCGCCAGACGGTCGGCGGTGCGGGCGATGCGCTCGCCCTGCGCCGCGGCGGCCTCGCGCACCCCCTGGAAGAGCGTGAACTCCAGCTCCCTGATGCGGTCCTCCGCCCCCAGCACCTTCTCCTCGTATTCCTTCAGCTCCGGGGTGATGTAGCGCTCCGCGTTGGCAAGTGTCTGCCTTCTGATGTAATCCTCGGGGATGGCCGAGACGTTCGCCTTGGTCACCTCTATATAGTAGCCAAAAACCTTGTTGTAACGGATCTTCAGCGAGCTGATGCCGGTGCGCCCCTTCTCCTGCGCCTCCAGCCGGGCGATGAAACCTTTCCCCTCGCGGCTTATGGCGCGCAACTCGTCCAGTTCAGCGTTGAAGCCGTCGGCGATGATGCCCCCTTCGCGAAGCACAAAGGGAGGGTTCTCCACGATGGCGCGGGCGATGAGCTGGCAGGTCTCGGTAAGCGGGTCGGTGCCTCCATCGAGCTCCAGCAGCAGCCCTGCGGCGAAGGCTGCCAGTTGCTCCTTGATGGCCGGAATGCGGGAGAGCGATTGCTGTAGGGCGGCCAGGTCCTTGGCTGAGGCGGAGGCGAGGCTTATGCGGCCGTTCAGCCGCTCCAGATCGTAGACTCCGGACAGCAGGGTCTGTATCTCGGCCCGGGTCCCCGGGGCCTGCAGCAATTCCTCGACCGCGTCCTGCCGGCCGCAGATCTTCTTCAGGTCCATCAGCGGGTAGTTTATCCACTGCTTTAGCTTTCTTCCCCCCATGGCGGTCACTGTGCGGTCCATGAGCCCCAATAGCGATCCCTTGCGCTTTCCCTCCGAGAGCGTCGCGGTCAGCTCGAGGTTGCGCCTGGTCGACTCGTCCAAAAGCAGGTGCTCGCTATCGCAGTAAGGGGTGATGCAGGTCACGTGAGGAGCGTTTCCCTTCTGGGTCTCCATCAAGTAGTGCAGCACGGCACCTGCAGCCAGCATGGCGACGGGGAGCCCGTCGCAGCCGAGCGAGGCCGGGGTGGCACCCTTGAACTGGTTTGAAATCAGCCGCTTGCAGTAGTCGGCGTCGAAAACCCACTCCTCGAAATAGGTGATGGTCCTGTCCACCACGAGGTGCGCGATCCCCTTCGATCTCGCCTCTTCCCGGAAGCAGACCGGAAGAATGATCTCCCGCGGCGAAATACAGATGATTTCCGCCAGCGCCGCCTGCATGCCTGCCAGTTCGGTCACCTTGAACTCGCCGGTGGAGAGGTCGAGGAAGGAGAGGCCGAAGCGCTCGCCGTCCGCGCAAAGCGCAAGCAGATAGTTGTTCTCCTTGGGCGAAAGCGAGGCGTCCTCGATCAGAAGCCCCGGAGTGACCACCCTCACCACCTCGCGCTTGACGATCCCCTTGGCGAGTTTGGGGTCCTCCGTCTGTTCGCAGATAGCGACCTTTTCGCCCGCCTCCACCAGCTTCGCGATGTATGGGGCGCAGGAGTGGTAGGGGATGCCGCATAACGGGACCTCGCCCCCCTCGGAGTTTTTGTTGCGGGAGGTCAGGGTGATACCGAGGATGCGGGAGGCCTTCACCGCGTCATCCAGGAACATCTCGTAGAAGTCGCCGCATCTGTAGAAGAGAATGGCGTCCGGGTGGTCGGCCTTGATCTCAAGGTACTGCCGCATCATCGGTGTAACTTCGGACATTTTGCAACCTTTTGTGAGGGAGAAACGGTTGCACATATTAGCAAATTCGGGGATCCATGTAAAGCTCCTCACCGCCTGACTGACAATAAAGACTCACCTGGAGCGCCGGTTTCCAATAGCGACCTCGGGTGGGCGAGCCCGGACGGTGGCCCTCCTGCCCGAAGCCTGGGGACACTGGCGGTCTTTGGACTGGTGCGGTTGTCTGCCGGAAACAGATCGGGTGGGGAAAAGGAGCCGGCTCTCGCAGACAGGCATCTGGAGTGACTCCTGAATAAATTTGTTCAAGTTAATGTTTTTCGGGGCGGTGCCGCTAAACTTAATGGATGTTTTTGGGAGCGAGATTCAAATGCGCTGCAGACCGGCGGAAGTTATGCGCGCGTCTGCTGACTGCAAGAGATTGTTCCATCAGAAAGGAGTAAGTGAATGGGATACGACCGGAAGATCTCAGTGGTTGGGCTCGGTTATGTAGGGCTTCCCGTGGCGGTTGCCTTCGGCATGGTGCATCGCACGATCGGCTTTGATATAGACACACGGCGGATAGCGGAACTGCGCTCTGGATGCGACCGGACCGGAGAGGTAACGCAGGAGGAGTTGCAAAAGGCGGACATCTGCTTCACCGACAGTTTTGATCTGCTCTCTGAGGCCGATTTCCATGTGATAGCCGTGCCGACACCGGTCGATCTGGCCAATCAGCCCGATCTGAGCCGGTTACGAAGCGCATCCGAGACGGTCGGCAAGGCTTTAAAGCGGGGGGACATCGTCGTCTATGAATCGACCGTCTATCCGGGGGTGACCGAGGAGGTCTGTCTGCCGATCCTGGAAAGGGTCTCGGGGCTGAAAAGCCCCGGCGACTTCACCATCGGCTACAGTCCGGAGCGGATCAACCCGGGAGACAAGGAGCATTGCTTCACCAGCATTTTGAAGGTGGTTTCCGGGCAGAATGCCGAGACCCTGGAAATCGTGGCCAAGGTCTACTGTTCGGTAGTGACGCCCGGGGTACACCGAGCGCCTTCCATCAAGGTCGCTGAGGCTGCCAAGGTGATCGAGAATACCCAGCGCGACCTCAATATCGCGCTCATGAACGAGCTGGCGCTCATCTTCGACCGCCTTGGGATCGACACCGGCGAGGTGCTGGCGGCCGCGGGGAGCAAGTGGAACTTCCTGAACTTCAAGCCGGGGCTGGTCGGGGGGCACTGCATCGGGGTGGATCCGTATTATCTGACCCACCGGGCCGAGAAGACCGGCTACATTCCCCAGGTGATCCTGGCCGGCAGACGCATAAACGACGGCATGGGCAAGTTCATAGCTCAGCGGGCGGTAAAGGAGATCATCCGGGCGGGGCACCACGTGTTAGGCTCGGTAGTGACTGTGCTAGGTCTCACCTTCAAGGAGGACTGCCCGGATTTGCGAAACTCCAAGGTGGCCGATATTCTGAGAGAGCTGAACGATTACGGGCTGATAGTCCAAGTCTGCGATCCGGTTGCGGATCCGCAGGAGGCTTTGAAGGAGTACGGGGTGCAGCTTACCGAGGTCGAGCAGTTGCAGCCGGCGGTGGCCGTGGTGGCCGCCGTCGCCCATGAGACCTATCGGGGGTGGTCGCCGGCCAAACTTGCCAGCCTGATGGGGAAGAACCCGGTGCTGATTGACGTGAAAGGCGTCTATGACAGCCGGCAGATGAACGCTGCCGGCATCAGGATCTGGTGTCTGTAGTAGGACGCGGCCGATATAGTGTGCAGTCAAAGGCTCATCACGCGACGAGCCTTTGGCGTTTTTAACCACTTTTAGTGCAGCAGGTAAAAGGCTATTATGAAAAGGAGCTACCGGCTGAACCCGCGGGAACCACCAGCGGGAGCAATCAGGAGGAAGATGTGGTTATGACAGCTCTAAAGCGTTGCCTAGTGCCCCTTGGTCATTCATACCCGAAGGATCTGGTCGATTTCATATACGAGAGGTGGCAGGATGCCTCGTTTGTGTCGCGGTTCTGCCCGGCGGGTGCGGACTGCACCTTCCAGCTCCCGGAGCGGGTGGTGCTGGAGCAGGTGCTCTCCACCTGTTACCAGGCAAGTCTGCTGCGGGAAGAGGAGCGTCCCGTCATGTTTCGCCTGATCATCAGGGATTCCCAGCTCTTCGCCGCCGAGGAAGGCCCTCCTACCGGCTTGCACCGGCTGATTTTCTCCAGGACGCGTCACTTCAACGAGTACGAACTGCACCGACTGGCTCCCGCAGCCGACTTTTACCGGACCCTGATCGGAATCTCCATCCATCCGTCGGACGGCGCCCAAATCTGGGGGCTGCTCCACTCGGGAACCAGATGGATGCATGCCGTGTACGGGGGGAGAAAAACCTCGCCGCCGCTGCCGCTCTCTCTGGTGGTGTACGTGACCGGCGCCGGCCAAATTTCGGTCTGCATTGGAGCTGAGATCATAGCATCTCTTAATGTCGGACATATCAACTGTCCGACCCTGGACGTCTTCAATTCAAGGTGGATCGCCGATAGCCTGGCCGCCGTTCATTCGGAAACCTGGGATCTGCACCAGGAGGCACGGTCCCGCGCCGGGAAGCCCTGGGCGGTGATAGACCCAGAATTCGGCAAGAATGTCGGCCAACAGGCGACCCGCCGCATCATCAGCGTGATCCGGAACTCCAATCACGGCGGGCTGATTGTATATCTTCCGCCGGAGATGACCGATGAGATACTGGAAGACAACAGGTACATGACCATAAAATACCAGTTTCTGGAGTACGAGTCGCGCCAGAGATTCCGCACCCTGACGCTTCGCATCATGAACACGCTCGCCGAGATTCACGGCGACCCGCGGCATCCGGACAAAATGGTTGGCTGGCAGGAGTATGTGAACAGCAAGAACGAGACGATAGCCCTGCTGGACGAGGCGATCTTCGACGTCGCCCATTTCATAGCGGCGCTCTCCGCGGTAGACGGGGCGGTAGTCATTACAAAACGGCAGGAACTACTCGGTTTTGGCGGTGTGATCTCGGGCGATCTGGACAGTGTAGGCATGGTGACCCATGCCCTGGATACGGAGGGTAAAGAGACGGAGCCGGTGCTAAGCGAGGGGGTAGGGACGCGGCACCGGGCCGCCTACCGGCTCTGTCAGAAACTGCACGAAGCGATAGCGATCGTCATTTCGCAAGACGAGAGCGTGCAGATCGTCAAGTGGCATAACGGCTCGGTCACCTACTGGGATCAGGTGCCGACCGGGGTTCCGGGCTTCTGAAGCAAGAGCGAAAAACATTGGCCACGGAAACACGCAGAGAATCTGAGCAGGGGCCGAAATGAAGGAACCAACAGGCAGCAGTCCAGGTTTTGAGATCGTGTCTACTCCACATCCACATTACGCACACCCTCCGGTCGCCAGGCCGGAGAAATCACCTTCGAGCCGCTGTCCCTTCCTAGCAGGCTTCCAAAGGTCACCGCAAAGTCCCCAAACCGGTTGTTCACCTCATCCATGGCGCCGGCAATAAGCGCCTTCTTCAGCTCCGCAGGAAAAAGCGGCAACTGCTCGGTATGCGAACTGAGACTGCTGATCTTCACCCCTAGCAGCCGGATCGGCTGGGTAAGCTCGATCCCCTGCAGAATCTGCACCGCCGCCTTATAGATATCCTCACTGTTGTTGGTGTGGCACGAGCCGCTCTGCTGTCTGGAGAAGGTGGTGAAGTCGGCGTAGCGGACGGTGAGGGTGAGGGTCCTGCCAGCAACCTTGTACTTTCTGGCGCGCCTGCCCACCATCTCGGAAAGCTGCAGCAAGTACCTGAGAATGTCCTGGCGCTCCGTGATGTCCTTGTCCAGGGTGGTGCTGTGGCCGACGCTCTTCACCTCCTCGGCCTCTTCGTCAGGCACAACAGGAGAGTCGTCAATCCCAAGCCCCATGTAGTGCAGGCGTTCCCCGGTGATACCGAAGTTTCGTTTCAGTACCTCGACCGGGAACCTTCCCAGTTCGCCGCAGGTCTTGATGCCGAATTTGCTGAGCTGCTGGTGCATCTTGGCGCCGATGCCGCAGAGATCCTGGATCGGTACCCGTTCCAGAACCTGGGCGATCCTGTCCTTGGCGATGATGGTCAGCCCGTCAGGTTTTTGCATGTCGGAGGCGAGTTTTGCCAGCAGTTTGTTGGGGGCGATGCCGACCGAGCAGGTAAGGCCGAACTGTTCCTTGATGCGGGCCTTGATGAGGTGCGAGATGCGTTCGGCAGACCCGAACAGCGAGAGGCTGCCGGTGACGTCGAGGAAGGCCTCGTCGATGGAGAACACCTCCACAAGCGGCGTGTATTCCCGCATGATCATGATTATCTGGGTGGAGGTATAGGTGTATTTGCGGTTGTTGCCGACCACGAAGATGAGATCCGGACACACCTGTCGGGCTTGCCAGCTGTTCATGCCGGTCTTCACGCCGAAGGCCCGGGCCTCATAGGAGCAGGTGGTGATGATGGTTCGTTTGGCCGCCCCGATGACGGCGATCGGCTTTCCGCGCAACTCCGGATTGGATTGCTGCTCTACCGAGGCGAAGAAGGCGTTCATGTCGATATGGAGGATGATCCGTTCGGATTCCACGTGTTATCCCGGCGCCTTGAGGGCAAAGGTTGAAGTTTTGTCCTGGTTTTTAACTTTCCTCAACCCCTTCCAGCGTCCAGTTCTGGTCGGAGGTGTCGAACATCAGCTCAAACATGTTGCTGCCGTCGCTCACAGCGAAATGCAAGCGGGAGGCATCGCCGTAGTAGTCCTTCCAGAAGTAGGACGCCTCGGTTATCGCATACTTTTTGCTGCGCCATTCGAACCAGACCGGCCTCACCTGGCAACCCGGAGCGAAAATGGCAGCTACTCTGATTTTTTCAGTAAAACGCTGCATCAAACTACTCCATCTGCCGATAGATGCCAACTACTTTCCCGATAATGGAAACCTCCCCTTCGCCCTCCCGGATGATGATGGCGCTGTAGTTCGGGTTTTCCGGCTGCAGTCTGATCTGCTTATCCTCCCGATAAAACCTCTTCAGGGTCGCCTCGCCGGCGACCATGGCCACCACGATGTCCCGGCTAGCGGCATCCGGTTGGGGTCGTACCAACGCCAGGTCACCCTCCTTGATGTGGGCGTGGATCATGGAGTCGCCCTTAACCCGAAGGAAAAAGGTGCCGCCGGCGCGCAGTTGGGAGCGGTCGATGGCAAAATGCCCTTCAATATCCTCGATGGCCGGATGCAGCGCGCCCGCCCGCACCACACCGAGGATAGGCAGGCTGACAGCCTGGGCCTGGTTGCAAAGAGCAATCCCGCGCGGGCTCCCTTCCTGGCGGCGCAGGTAACCTTTTTTTTGCAGGGCCTCAAGATGCTTCATGACACCGAGGGTTCCGGTGACGGCGAGCTTTTTGCCGATATCCCTGAGGCTTGGGGGATAGCCGTGCTCGCTCAGGTATTCGGTTATGATTTCCAGCACTTCCTGCTGACGTTTCGTGAGCTTCTCCATTCTTGCCTCCGGGCCTGGTTATCTGGTGACAACTATACCAACTGGTAACCATCGCTTGTCAAGAACGAATTAAGACATCGCCAGCAGGGGAGCGGGATCTGGCGGGTAAGAAGCCGTAGCGCCTTAGACAGGCTCAGCTCGGACCTTCGCAGCTTGGGCAGGTCTGATAACGGCTGCTTTTCCTGGGGCAGTCGTTGAGCATTGGTAATTGTACTTTATAGTGTATCGGTAGTGCGGGGGATGTGGACGAGTGACATCGCAAGGGGGGATATCTTGAAAAAACTCCGTGTTACCGGTGTCCGGCTGCTTTTACTCATTGTCTTCAACCTAGTCCTTTTTCCGGTGGGTGGTGACTGGGCGTGGTCTGCCTCTGCATCTGCGGACCAGATAGCTGGAGGCGCCGGCTCTAATCAGGAACCGGGCGCCTACCAAACGCCGCTGGCCGGCGAAGAACGCAACGTCACCTTCATGGGCGAAAATATCCTGATCCCAGCCCGCGATCGCGGCCAGCTGACCTCGCTCACCGTTGGAGGAAGCTTGTTGGAACCAGGCCAGGGGGGAACCCGCGTCCTGCCTATTGCCGCACTCTTTCTTAGACGGGTTTGGGAGGATGCCCGCACCCGCGACACGATAAGCCTCTTCGTAAATGAGTTGGAGTATGACAAAAGCCTGGGACCTCTGGAACTGGTAAGCCATTTCGAGAACTACACCCTTCCGGATGACCAGACTGAAGTTGTTGATAATCGGGAAATAAAGGAGACCTCGCTGACTTGGGGGACACTGGTCGGCTCGTTCGGCCCGGGGCTCCGCTTACCTGTGTCCCCCTACCAGGTGGATAACCACGCGAGACTCCAACTTCTTGGCCGGCTGGGATATTTCTATGCCGACCGGACCGACGAGACCGGGCCTGGCCTGGTGGTGCCGTCAGATACCCTGCTCTATGGAGCAAGGCTGCGTGGCAGCTATGACGGGATGCGCCGAAACCTGCTGGAACTGCCTCACCGGGGGGTTGCCAGCGGTTGGAATCTCGATTACATGCACAGGGACAGATGGCGGGACCTGACCGGAGCCACAACCGGCGACAGGGACCGTAACTACCTCCAGTTGAGCGGATACCTGGTCGGTGCCGGTGGCATTCCAGGCTTTTCAGAGCGGGACCGTCTGCTGATAGCAGTTTACGGCGGCACAACGAGCGAAAAAGGTGCAGATCGCTTCAATGCCTTTCGCATTAATGGCGGGCCCTTTCCCTCGGAAGAAGGTGACCTCGGCCGACCACACTATACCGGAATATTGTACGACAATGTGCTTGCCACCTCTTACGCCACGGCATCGCTTGGCTACCGCCGTGAACTGCTGTTTTTCCTTTACTTGACTATGGTCGGTTCCTACTTGTGGGCCGACCGGGCGACCGTCGAGGGGGTGGACCAGGTCGTTTTCAGGGACAAAAGGGGGGGTGCCGCCACCGCCAGCCTGGACTGTGCCTTTTTCTGGAACTCGTCAATCTACCTCGCCTATAGCTGGGAATCCGGCTTCATCCGAGGGGGGAAACCCGGAAGCGGCATCACCCTCATCTGGAACAAGCTGTTTTAGTCTTACCGCTTGCCGGTAAGCCAGCCTTACTGCGCGTTCAGGCGTTAGTGTCTTACCAAGCTGCTTTTCTTGCATTTGACAGCAAATGCACTTAGTTTGAGTTACTGCTGTCAACTGATAGATAAAGGGGAGGGATAGTGTTTGTTACCACTACGTTTAACATCGATGGATCACCTGCTGATTATATAATCGGCTTCGCTGGCCGCGGCACTGCCCTGAGGTAGTTCGGGTATCTCTGGAATTATCACCGTATAGCCGAGTTTGCTGCCGTTACGCTCCAGTTGTTCAGGGATTGCGTTTTTGATCGCATGCCAGGTCCCGGTTAGCGCCACGATTTTTCGGTCAGCATTTTTTTCGGCATAGCGTGCGATGTTCCAAGCCATGCCGCTGTTTCGGACCGTCTGCGCTTCGCAAAAATAGGTGAAGGTATTCATATTCTTCAAATGCAGAAAGTTCTGCTGGAAAGCTTTCCGAAGCAGCGCTGTGTGGGGATTGCGGAGGTCGCAGGTGGTGCCTTGCGGGAGATCCTTTCTTTCTTCCGGTGTCAGGGAGGCGAACCCTTGGCGGGAAACCTTTTGCACGATCTCCTTCGGGACGTTAAGGGCGAGCATGGGAACCCGGTTGTCCCGGGCAAAGATGAAGATCTCGCGGTACAAGCCCCAATCCATCGACCAGTTGTCCGCGAAAACCATCTGGAAATTTTCTTCACTCATTCTCCCTTCGGTCCAGGCGTCCAACTGCTGCTGGCTGCCTGCTTCCATGGTTTCCATGCCTATTGCCAAGGGGATGTTTTTCTCCCAGAGAGCGCGTATCAGGGCAAGCTGCATTTCGTGGTGGCTTTTATCGTCGTGGGCCTCCCCGATCAGGACCAGGTCGGATTTCACGGCGTCCTCCACCAGCTGCGAAAAGCTTACGCTGCGCCCGTCTCTGGTGCGGATAATAACATCATGGGCAGCAGCTTCAATGGCTAAGACCAGAAGGATCAGCGCGATAGCAATCGGTCGATAAAGTCGTGGCATAGGTTTGTCCTCATCGAGCGGAAGGTCAGCCGGAAGGGGATGTGACATAAGACTACCCTAATTTCCCAGGCTAACAATGCTTTTCGTGGGGCTTTGGGGCTTCGGCTGCTGCCCGACCCTTCAGGCTGCTGTCAACCGAATTTGGGAGGTGAAGCGTGGGGATTTTTTGTCTGCATATTGTTTTTATGGTCTTATTGCTCATCTACCCGGCCGGTGTCGCCCTGGCAGGTGTCAGGGGACCGGCGGTTGTACGACAGGATATTGCAGTCTCCCTTGAGCCTGACCGGCATCTGCTGGTGGGCGAGAGCACCATAACCTTTGCCGCCGGCACCAGGTCGGTTTCGCTCAGGCTCTCGGAAACGGCCAAAATCGGGTCGGTCGCCGTAGCGGGAAAACCGGTACCATTTTCCTTTACCGGCGGCATCCTCTCCCTGGAACTGCCAGCCGCCCCTGGAGCACTCCCGGTGAAAATCTCCTACCGCGCCATCTTCAACGACCCGGTATCGCAACATCCGGCTGCCAGTGAAGATCCGTCCTATGGTGTGAACGGGGCCATCACCAGTGAAGGTACCTTCTTGGGCGATGGCGCATTCTGGTACCCGGTTCCTTCACAGACTCCTTCGCAGCGCTCAATCAGCATAGCAGCGCCGGCTGGAACCGAGGCGCTGACGGCCGGCAAAAGGGTCTCCAGGAAGACCGCGGGCGCCGTTACCCGCTCGGCCTGGGAAGAGGGGCGTCCGATCGGGGTGCTCTCACTTTGTGCTGGCCCCTACCTGGTCGAAGAGAGGCGGATGGACGGCATCGATCTGTACACCTATTTCTATCCGGATAATGCCGCCCTGGCGCCCCGGTACCTAGATGCGGCCGAGCGATACCTGAGTCTTTACGTCGAACTTTTCGGCAAGTACCCTTACGAGAAATTTGCCGCGGTGGAGAATTTCTTTCCCACCGGTTACGGTTTTCCCTCCTTCACCCTGTTGGGAGGCTCGGTCATCCGGCTTCCTTTCATAATCGACACCAGCTTTCCCCACGAGATCGCTCACTCCTGGTGGGGCACCGCCATACAGGTCGACCCGCGGGAGGGGAACTGGTCCGAGGGGCTCGCCACCTATCTGGCCGATTACCTGTTGAAGGAGAGACGCTCCCCGGCTGAGGCCGCTGATTACCGCCGTCAGCTTCTTATCGACTACGCGTCGCTGGTGACCCCGGCGACCGATTTTCCGCTGAACGCCTTTCAAAGCCGCAGCGACCCCGCTTCACGGGCTATCGGCTATGGCAAGGGAGCCATGCTGTTTCATATGGTACGCAGACAAATCGGGGATGCCGCCTTTTTCGAGGCGCTGCGGCAGATCTGCCACGATCATATCTACGGTACGGCTTCCTGGAGTGATTTTACCCGCGCCTTTTCCAAAAGTGCAGGCCGCGATCTGACTCCCTTCATGAATGACTGGCTTACACGCCCCGGCGGGCCCAGGCTAACTCTTTCTGAGGTGACCAGTCGACGCGAAGCAGACGGATGGATCGTTTCCGGGACCATACTGCAGGCTGCGCCACTGTTCGGCATTGAGGTGCCGCTCCGCCTGGAGACGGCAGGCACGCAGGCGAACAATGGGATCACCATCAGAGGCGAACGGACCCGGTTCGCCATCTCCAGCCGCGAAAAACCGAAACGGCTACGGCTTGATCCAGACGCAGAGACCTTCCGGGTCCTTGGTTCCGGCGAGATTCCTGCCACTGTCAACAGCATCAAGGGATCGACGAAGCTTATCGGCGTTGTCACGGAAAACTGCCGCGCGACGAACGAGACCTTCAAAGCACTTTTGGCTTCGCTATCCCAAGGGGATGCACCGGTTATAAAAGAAGCCGACCTTAGCCGGGCGGCGGCCCAAAAAGACCTTTTGTTTTGCGGGAGGCCCCGGGACCGCGCGCTCTTGCCGGATCTTCCTGAGGGGATCGAACTCGCTGAGGCGGCCTTCTCCCTTGATTTAGTCACCTTTTCCGCACCCGACGCCTTACTCCTCCTGGTGATGCAGCGACCGGGTCGCTCCGGGCAGGTGACTGCCCTTTTCCAGCCGCTATCTGAAGCGGCGGCTGCCAAGTACGCGCCCAAAATCACCCATTACGGCAAATATGGTTCCCTTGCTTTCGCCGCGGGGGCGAATCGCCACAAGGGGACTATTGCCGCTCCCGGCGTGGGGACCGTCGTGGACTTGGGCCCTTGATGATCGTCTACAGGACAGGCTTGGGAGAGCAACTGTTTTAGCAGGCACCGTATAGAGGATTGGAAATAAAGGGGGTTACCATGGGAATGGACAAAATTCGTCGGGTGCTTATCACCTTTGCGACCGGGGTGACGCTGTCAGTAGCTGCATTTCCCGTCTTAACTTCTGCTGCAGAGCGGCAACCGCTGTCAATAAGTATGGAGGAGTACAGTTACCCGCACCAGGTCCAACTGCTTCCGGTGACCATTGAAGGGCAAGATCTTAGGAAGGCCTACATGGACGTGCAGCCGGTGGGGAAGGGTAACGGCAGGACAGTCCTGCTGCTGCAAGGCAAGAACTTCTCCGGAAATTACTGGAAGGATTCCATCCAGTTTCTGACGCTTAGCTGCCCATAGGATTTTGGAACAGGTAAAGCTTTTTTATCTAAAAAAAGGCTGGTCGAGTGCGAGAGCACAGCAACGAAAAAAAGGGTTAGCTATTAAAGCTAACCCTTTTCTCTATTTGGAGGCGGCGCCCGGATTCGAACCGGGGGATGAAGGATTTGCAGTCCTTTGCCTTACCACTTGGCCACGCCGCCCTTTGCGCTGAAGGAAACCGTTTTATAACCCGATTCCTTTTCTCTGTCAATGGGAAATTTTAGTTACTTCGCTATTACTCTGACGAACTTGTGCAGGTAGTCAGCGCCGGACCAGATGGTGATGACGGTGGCGATCCAGAGATAGAACATGCCTACGTTGTGCATGTTGACGATGAGCAGCGGGTGGTCTATGGAAAAGAACCAGCTGTAGTCGTAGTGCAAAAGGAGGCCGATAATTGCCACCAGTTGGAAGATCGTCTTGAATTTGCCAAGGTTGCTGGCAGGGATCACGATCCCCTCCGAGGAGGCGATGCCGCGCAGACCGGTGATGATCATCTCGCGCCCGAGAATGACCAGCACCATCCAGGCCGGTACCCGGTCAAAGGGGAGGATCATGATGAGCGCGGCCATGACGATCAGCTTGTCCGCGATCGGGTCGAGGAACTTGCCGAACACCGTCACGATCCCCATGCGCCTGGCCAGGTAGCCGTCCAGCCAGTCGGTTAGGGAGGCAACGGCAAAGAGTGCTGCGGCCCAGAAGCAGGGGCGCCGCTCAGGGGAGAGCAGCAACACGCAAAGTAGCGGTATGGCCGCTATCCTCGCCATGGTGATGATGTTGGGCAAATTAAGTATCTGGGCCTGGGTGGATCTCGTCATGCTGTTTAGCCTTTGCTCTATCGGTAATTGGTCCTGTAACTTAGCACCTTTGCCACGTAATTCCGGGTTTCCTGGTAGGGGGGGATGCCGCCGTACTTGGCCACACTGCCCATCCCGGCGTTGTAGGCCGCCAGGGCCAGCGACTCGTTCCCCTTGAAGGTGTCCAGCAGAAACTTCAGGTAGCGAACACCGCCGCGGATGTTGTCTGACGGGTTCAGGGAGTCGGCGACCTTCAGCCCCTGAGCGGTCTTTGGCATGAGCTGCATGAGCCCCTGCGCACCCTTGGGCGAGACTGCGTTCGGGTTGTAGCCGCTTTCAGCGTGGATCACCGCCTTCACAAGCGAGCTGTCGACGCCGAACTCGCGCGAGCAGGAGCTTATGATCGGCTCGAACAGGGCGGGGTTTTGCGAGAAGCCCGGCAGTTTGAAGGCGGTCCTTAGTTTCTTGTCCTTCTTGATGTCCCTCATGAAGACCTTGAAGCGGTTATCGGTGGGGGCATCGGTGAAATGGAGGGTTCCGTCGGGAGCCTCGTAGCGGTAAATATCGGCGCGAGCGGGTGTCGAAACAGAGAGCACCGTCGGTATCGCTGCGAGTGCGGCAAGTAAAAGGATCGCGTGTGGATTCAAGCGCATGGCCTTCCTTTTGGGGAGGGAGAATTCAACCCTAAAAACATATAGAACAATAAGCGCGATAATTCAAGGTTTAACTGCCCCGGCCAACTGTTAACCTGTCAAAAGCCTTGACAAAAATGGCGTGGAGATCAATAATTCGCCAGTTTTACAATGAATATCACAAATCAAAACCTTATCGGGGGAGTCATGAAGGTGCAGAGTGATTTTCTGGTGATCGGCAGCGGCATAGCGGGACTTTCCTTCGCCCTGCAGGCGGCAGCCCACGGCACAGTTGCCCTGGTCACCAAGCGAGATATAGCGGAGTCAGCCACCAATTACGCGCAAGGCGGCATAGCGACGGTCTCCTCCGAGGAGGATACCTTTGACGCCCATGTGCAGGATACCCTGGTGGCCGGCGCCGGCATCTGCCACGAGGACGTGGTGCGCATGGTTGTCGAGGAAGGGCCGCAGGTAATCGCGCATCTGATCGAGTGGGGTGTGCAATTCACCAAGAACGGCGCCGTCTACGACCTCACCCGCGAGGGCGGCCACAGCCAGCGCCGGATCCTGCATGCCGAGGATATCACCGGTCGCGAGATCGAGCGCGCGCTGGTCCAGGCGGCCCGTGCACATGAAAATATCACCATCTATGAGAACCATATAGCGATTGACCTGCTTACCGAGTCGAAGGTGCTGAAGCAGAACCTGCAGGAAAACCGCTGTCTTGGGGCACATGTGCTCGACATCGATGGCGGGGTGGTGAAGACCTTCTCCGCGCGCATCACGCTTTTGGCCTCCGGGGGGGCGGGAAAGGTCTACCTCTACACCTGCAATCCTGACGTGGCAACCGGTGACGGTGTCGCCATGGCCTACCGCGCCGGCGCAACCATCGCCAACATGGAGTTCATGCAGTTCCACCCGACCACCCTCTACCACGCTAGCGCCCGTTCCTTCCTGATCTCCGAGGCGGTCCGCGGCGAGGGTGCCATCCTTCGCCGCCGCGACGGCACCGCTTTCATGGAGAGCTACCACCCGCTGAAGGACCTGGCCCCCAGAGACATCGTGGCGCGCGCCATCGACAACGAGATGAAGACCTACGGAGACGACTGCGTCTACCTGGACATTACTCACAAGGAAGCCTCCTACGTAACCTCGCGCTTTCCGAACATCTACCAGACCTGCCTCGACTTCGGTATCGACATGACCCGCGATATGATACCGGTGGTGCCGGCCGCCCACTATCTCTGCGGCGGCGTGGCGGTTGACGGCAATGCGGAGACCGATCTGAAGCATCTCTATGCGATCGGCGAGGTCGCCTTCACCGGACTGCACGGCGCCAACCGGCTGGCCAGCAATTCGCTTCTGGAGGCGGCGGTCTATGCCGGGCGCGCCTTCCATCATGCGGTGAAGACCCTACAGGAGGAGCAGTTCACCTCCCTGGTCATCCCCGAGTGGGACAGCGGCACCGCCACCAACTCTGACGAGATGGTGGTGGTCTCCCAGAACTGGGACGAGATCCGCCGCTTCATGTGGAACTACGTCGGCATCGTGCGCTCCGACAAGAGGCTCGAGCGCGCCATGCGCCGCATAAACCTGATCCAGGAAGAGATCGAGGAGTACTACTGGAACTTCATCGTCACCTCGGACCTGATCGAGCTCAGGAACATCGCGACTGTGGCCAAGCTGATCGTCTCCTGCGCGAAGCTAAGAAAGGAGTCGCGCGGCCTCAACTTCAACATCGACCACCCGGGGGTGGACGACATCCACTGGAAGCGCGATACCTTCATCAAGAAAGAGTTCTGAGGGTTCCATGACTATTGATGACATCAGAGAGAGTATTGACCGGTTGGACAGCGATCTGTTGCGGATCTTCAACGAACGCGCTTCGCTGGCGCTTAGTATCGGCCATCTCAAAAAGGGTCTCGATCTGCCGGTTTACGACCCGGCCCGGGAAAAGCGTATCTTCACCCGGATGACCGCGGAGAACCACGGTCCCCTGGACGACCAGGCGATCGTGCGCCTGTTTGAGAGGGTGGTCGACGAATCCCGCAGGTTGGAGCGGATCATGACCAGCGGGGAACATTCAACCTAAAGCTATTTGAAACACGGAGCAACGGAGTAACGGAGAAAATCTATAGGCACTGGGGTTTGGTTTCTCACTTTCCTGCCGCTTCGTTTTTATTCAGACAGCTTTTCCCCAGCAAAATGGAGGGCATTCAAGGTGTTGATAGTCATGCGTAAAGAGGCCGATGCCGAGGCCCAGGACATCATAAAGGCGTACCTCATCAATCGGGGTTTCGACATCCATCAGTCGACCGGCGCCAACCGGGTCATCATCGGCGTGATCGGCGATACGGAGAGTCTTCCCGAGTCCGACCTGCAGGCGTTTGCCGGTGTCCTGCAGGTTGTCCGGATAGCAAAGGAAGGGTGATGCGCTTAAACATCAATGGTTATCTTAGCGACGCTCTGAAGGGGGACGGCAAGAGTTTCGAAGAGAAACGCGGCGCCTACCTGGCGGCGGCGCGGGAATTCCTCGAGCATTTCCGCGAGGAGCTGAAGCGCGGGCACCGCGAGGGTGAGGATGGCGCTTCAGTCGTGCTGTCCATCACCTCGATGACCGACGCCCTGGTGACCCGGCTCTTTACGGCGCTCTCCGACGACCTGCAGATGACCAAGACGGGCGAACTGTCTCTGGTCGCCATCGGCGGCTACGGGCGCCGGGAATTGAATCCCTACTCCGATCTAGACCTTATGTTCCTTTACAGCGGCAAGGATTCCAAGCTTGTGGAGGAGGTGGCAAACCGCCTGCTCTATTTCCTCTGGGATCTGCGGCTGGACGTAGGGTACTCTGTGCGCACCCTTGCCGATTGTGTGGAGATGGCCGGCAACGATCTCACTGTGAAGACGGCGCTGCTCGACGCGCGGATTTTGTCCGGCAGCGAACCGCTTTTCCGGGAGCTGAAGAAGCTGATGCTGACCCAGGTGCTCGCCAAGAGAAGCGACGCCTTCATCACGGAGAAGCTGGAGGAGCTGAAGAAGAGGCGCGAAAAGTACGGCTCCAGCGTCTACATCCTGGAGCCGAACATCAAGGAAGGAGAGGGGTGTCTGCGCGACCTGCACACGGCGATGTGGGTTGCCAAGATCAAGTACAAGGTGGACGAGCCGCGCGAACTGGTGATAAAGGGGGTGCTCTCGGAGGAGGAGCTGGCGCTCTACCTCGGTTCCCTCAGCTATCTGTGGCGCATCAGGAACGAGCTGCATTACCTGGCTTCCCGAAAGAACGACCAGCTGACCTTCGAGGCGCAGACCTCCATGGCCCGCTTTTTCGGTTACCAGGACCGCGGCAATACCCTGGCCGTCGAGCAGTTCATGCAGGACTTCTACCTGCACGCAAACCGGGTCGAGCACTTCAGCTCGGTTCTGATCACCAAGTGCAGTCAGCGCGAGGACGGCGCGCGCAAGATCCTCGGCTATTTCACCCGCCGGCCGGTGGGCGAGGGGTTCTACGTCATGAAGGGAGAGCTCGTGGTCCCGGACGAGTCGGTGATCGCCAAGGACCCGATACGGCTGATCCGCATCTTCGAGTACGCCCAGAAGCAGGGGGTCGCCATCGGTCTGGCCGCCAAAGGGCTGATCAGGGAACACCTGGATCTCGTGAACGACAAATTTCGCCGCTCCAAGGAGGCGAACGCCTCCTTCTTTAAGATCCTGCAGTCCGAGAAGGGGGTCTCGGAGACCCTGCAGCAGATGCATCACCTGGGATTTCTGAACCGCTTCATCCCGGAGTTCGAGCGGATTTACTGCAAGGTGCAGCACGACGTCTACCACATATACACGGTCGACACCCATACCCTTTTTGCCGTCGACGAGATCGCGCGCCTTTGGCGCGGAGAACGCCGCGACACCCTGCCGCTTTTGACCCAGCTAGCCATGGAGGTCGACAAGCGCTGGCTCTTGCTGCTGGCGGTGCTTTTGCACGATGTCGGCAAGGGCGCAGGCGGCGGGCACGCGGAGGTGGGCGCCGAGCTCTCGCGCACCGTGGCGCGCCGCATGGGGCTCAGCAAGGAGGACGGCGAAAGGCTCCAGTTCCTGGTCAGGCACCACCTGCTCCTGGCTCACATCGCCCAGCGTCGCGACCTGCACGACGAGCGGATGATCATCCAGTTCGCCCGACAGATGGAGAAGAGCGAGAACCTGAAGATGCTCTACCTGCTCACCTACGCGGATATAAAGGCTGTGGGGCCCGAGGTCTGGACCGAGTGGAAGGGGCTACTCCTGCAGGAGCTCTATGAAAAGGCGTTCCAGGTCCTCGAACGGGGTGACTTCAAGCTGGAGGCCTCCGGCGACCGGGTGCGCCGGGTGAAGCGCGCGATCTACGATCTTTTGCGCGAGGACTATCCGCAGCAGATCGTAAAGGACGAGCTGCAGTCGCTTACCACGCGCCACCTGCTGTCCTATACACCCGAGGTGATCGCCGCCCAGTTGAGGACGCTTTTGGCGCTGACCGACAACCTGCTGGTGCTGAAGCTTTCCCATGAGACAGAAAAGGGGTACACCAACTGCACCGTCTGCACCTACGACGTGCCGGGTCTCTTCTCCATGATCACCGGGGTCATGGCGGCCAACGGCATGAACATCCTGGGGGCCCAGATTCACACCAACACCAACGAAAAGGTGCTGGACATCCTCCAGGTCAACTCCCCGCAGGGTTTCGTCATCACCGACCAGGGACGCTGGGCACGGCTGGAGTCGGATCTGAGGCAGGTGCTGGAGGGGAGGGTCCGGGTGAGCACCCTGGTCGCGAAAAGGCACCGTCCGAGCATCCTGAGCGAGAAGGCCAAACCGACGGTTGCGGCGCGGGTGGAGATAGACAACGAGGTTTCCTCGGACTATACGGTCATCGACATCTACGCCCACGACCAGGTGGGGCTTCTCTACAGCATTACCAGCACGCTGACCAGGCTCGGCCTCTACATAGGCGTTTCCAAGATTTCCACCAAGGTGGACCAGGTGGCGGACGTCTTCTATGTGAAGGACATCTTCGGACAGAAGATTTCCGACCCGGCCAAGCTGGAGGAGATCCGTCACGAGCTTCTCAGCGCCATCGACCTCTGATGGATCGCCTGGTAGATCTTTTTCTGAACTACCTGCTGGTGGAGAAGGGGGCTGCGGCCAACACGGTCGCCGCTTACAGCCGCGACCTGGCACGCTATCTCTGCTTTCTGGGTGAACGGGCGCCGGCTGAGATCAGGCCCAGCGATGTAGCCTCATATCTGTCAAAGCTGAAGGGCGAGGGGATCGCGCCCAGGAGTCGGGCTCGGGCCCTTTCCGCGCTGAGGATGCTGCACCGTTTCCTGGTCGTCGAGGGTTACTGCGAGCTGAACCCCACCGCCATCATCGAGGCCCCGAAGGGGGTGGTCAGGCTGCCAGCCGTGTTGAGCAGCAAAGAGGTGGAGGCACTGCTCGCCTCTCCCCTCGACACAGGTGCCATCGAGCTTCGGGACGCCGCCATGCTGGAGCTTCTCTACGCCACCGGCCTGCGGGTCTCCGAGCTGGTGGGACTGAAGCTTGGCGAGGTGAACATCTCGGCTGGCTACCTGATGACCGTAGGCAAGGGGGACAAGGAGAGACTGGTCCCGATAGGCGAGAGCGCCTGCAAGTCGGTCGGTCGCTACCTGATGGAGGCGCGCGGTGAACTGCTGAAAGACCGCTCAAGTCCGCGTCTGTTTCTAAGCCGCCTCGCACAGGGGATGACGCGCCAGGCATTTTGGAATATCGTTAAAAAAAGAGCGCTGCAGGCCGGGGTGCGCACCGGCATTTCGCCGCACACGCTGCGCCACTCCTTCGCCACCCATCTGCTGGAAAATGGAGCAGATCTGCGGAGCGTGCAGCTCATGCTCGGTCACGCCGATCTCTCCTCCACCCAGATCTACACGCATGTGACCCGGGAGAGGCTGAAGCTTTTGCATGGTCAGTTCCACCCCAGAGGGTGACAAAAGCAATATTCACCGCAGAGAACGCGAAGAACGCAGAGGTAAAACTAGATGTTCTGGCTTGGTTCTCTTTCGCGTTCTCTGCGTTCTTCTCGGTAAATTTATTTTCTAAAAGGATATCTATATGAAGTACGTGGTACTGCTGGGCGACGGCATGTCGGACGAGACGATCGCAGAACTGGGTAACCGGACACCGCTGCAGGCGGCCAAGACCCCCAACATGGATTTCATGGCCAGGCGCGGCCTGCTCGGCCTGGCCCAGACGGTACCGGCCGGCTACCCCCCGGGAAGCGACGTGGCTAATCTGTCGATGTTCGGCTATGACCCGACCAAGTGCTATACGGGCCGCTCTCCCCTGGAGGCGGCCAGCATGGGGGTGGAGCTTGGTCCCGAGGACGTCGCCTTCCGGGTGAACCTCGTGCACCTCGACGCGCGCGGCGGCAGACTGATCATGGATGATTACTCGGCCGGTCACATCTCCACCGCCGACGGCCGCGAACTGATCGAGGAGTTGCAGCGCCAGCTGGGCGACCAGGAATTCTCCTTTCACCCAGGGGTCAGCTACCGTCATCTGATGGTCTGGCATAACGGAAAAACGAAGATCCAGGCCACCCCGCCGCACGATATCACCGGCCAGGACATCATTCAGTTCCTGCCCAAGGGAGAGGGGGCCGACCGTCTGATCTACATCATGAACAGCGCGCAGATGATCTTCCACAGCCACCCGCAATTCAAGCGCAGAAGCGAGCAGGGCGACACACCCGCCAACTCTATCTGGCTTTGGGGGCAGGGGAAGGCGCCGGCCATGGAGGGCTTTCAGGCGAAGTTCGGCCTTGCCGGTGCCGTCATCTCGGCCGTCGATCTCATCAAGGGGATCGGCGTCTATGCAGGGCTCGACGTCATCGAGGTCCCCGGCGCTACCGGCTATCTGGACACGAACTTCAAGGGGAAGGCCGAGGCTGCCCTGCAGGCGCTGCAGGAGCGGGATTTCGTCTTTCTGCATGTGGAGGCGCCCGACGAGGCTTCCCATTCCGGCAAGCTCGGTCACAAGCTGCAGGCGATCGAATGTTTCGACGAGCAGGTGGTGGGCCCGGTGCTGGAGGGGATCAAGCAGTTTGGCGAGTACCGGATTCTTTGCGCGCCCGACCATCCGACCCCGGTGGAGCTGATGACCCACACCTCCGACCCGGTCCCCTTCGTTATCTACAGCGGCGAGGAAAAGGAGAACCCGGCCGTTGCAGGTTACGACGAGCTATCCGCCGCTGCTACCAAACTTCACGTATCGGAAGGGTTCAGGCTGATGGAGATGCTGCTGAAAAAGTAGCGCCTAATAGCGCCTGTGATTTATCTGGGGAGAGTCCTGTTAATGAAAACTGCTGAAGGACTGAAACTGCTCCTCCTAATACTACTCCTGATTTCCCCCCGGCCGGCTCAGGCTGCGGAGGTCCGTCTGCTGGCCGCTGCCAGCCTCAGGGAGGTCGTCGATCAGCTGGCGAACGGCTTTGCCAGGAAAAACCCGGGTTTCAGGCTGGTAAAGACCTATGGAGGCACCGGTTCCCTCGCCAGGCAGCTGGAAAACGGCGCACCGGCCGATATCTTCATTTCGGCGAACGTGCAATGGGTTGCCTATCTGACCAAAAAGGGCCTGCTCCCGGCTCAAGGGGCCGTTCACCTCACCTGGAACACCCTGGTCTTTGCCGGTTCTGCCGGCACAAAGGCCTCTTCGCTGCCGGATCTCCTGAAGCTGGAAAGGATCGCCATCGGTAGCCCGAAGAGTGTGCCGGCCGGCGAGTATGCCATGCAGGCGTTGCAAAAGGCCGGGCTCGACCGGCCGCTTGCCAAAAAGCTGGTGATGGCCAGGGACGTCCGTGAAGCGTTGATGTACGCCGAGCGGGGCGAGGTAGACGGGGCGCTGGTGTATCGCACAGACGCCCTGCAGGCTAAAAAAGCCAGAATCCTCTTCACTTTGCCGCAGGACCTCTACTCGCGGATAAGCTACCCCATGGCCCTGACCCCGGCCGGTGTTAACAACAGGGAGGCCCGGGCGTTTTTCCGGTACCTTCAAGGGGCCGAGGCGAAGGGGGTTCTTGCCAAATACGGTTTTGCGGCACGCTAGTTCGTCTGCAGCTTTTGCCGGGAAAGCGCGCCTGGAAAACTGCCTGTTTTTCCTTTGCCCGTCCATATTACCGTTGACAACTCGGGAGTGAAGCTGATTTAATGGCGAGTCAATATCCTCGACTCAGGTCGCGATCAGGCAGCACCCAGTGATATCCCCAACTATGCTCCAGGAGGAATTAATGAATCCATTGGCCGCAGAACTAAACGACTCTCTAACCCAGCACAGCCCGCATGTTTTGGAGATGCTCTCCGACCTTGGTAAGAACCTCTTCTTCCCAAAGGGCATCCTGACCCAGTCAGCTGAAGCCAAGGAAAAAGCCCACAAATTCAACGCCACCATCGGCATCGCCACCGAAAACGGCGGTCCCATGTTCCTCTCCTGCATCCAGGACAAGCTCTCCGCCTTCGATCCTAAGGATATCTACCCTTACGCCCCTCCCGCAGGCAAGCCGGAACTCCGCTCCTTGTGGCGGGAGAAGATGCTGCGCGAGAACCCGAGCCAGCAGGGAAGGCATTTCAGCAATCCGATCGTGACCAACGCACTGACCCACGGGCTCTCCATCGTCGCCGACATGTTCATCGACAAGGGCGACCACCTGGTGCTTCCCGACATGCTCTGGGGCAACTACAACCTGACCTTCGGCACCTGCAGCGGCGCCATCGTCAAAAAGCACCCGACTTTCACCGTGACCGGCGGCTATGACATCGATGCCTTCAAGGCGGTCCTGCAGAATTCCGCGGAAGAGAAGGGGAAGGTCGTGGTGCTGCTCAACTTCCCGAACAACCCGAGCGGTTACACCCCGACGGTAACCGAAGGCGACGCCCTGGTGGCCGCCATCAAGGAAGTCGCCGAGGCGGGCACCAACGTTGTTGTCATTACCGACGACGCCTATTTCGGGCTCTTCTACGAGGACAGCCTGAAGGAATCCCTGTTCGGCAAGCTCGCCAACCTGCATCCGCGCATCCTGGCAATTAAACTCGACGGCGCCACCAAGGAAGAGTTTGTCTGGGGTTTTCGTACCGGCTTCATCACCTTTGCCGACGGCAACGAGTACGAGAACGCCCCGGTCATGAACGCGCTGGAGAAGAAGGCGATGGGGATCATCCGTGCGCGCATCTCCAACTGCCCGCACCCCTCCCAGACCTTCGTCATCGAGGCGCTGCGCTCGCCCGACTTCCTGAGCCAGAAAGAGGAGAAATTCCAGGTCATGAAAGGGCGCGCCCTGAAGACCAAGGAAGTGCTGAACAGCGGCAAATATGTTAAGGCCTGGGATTACTACCCCTTCAACTCCGGTTATTTCATGTGCCTGAAGCTGAAGACGGTCGAGGCGGAGAAACTTCGCCTGCACCTGCTCGACAAATACGGGGTCGGTGCCATCTCCATCACCAAGACCGACCTGCGCATCGCCTTCTCCTGCATCGCGGAGCAGGACCTCCCGGAGCTCTTTGACATCATCTATCAGGCGGTGCAGGACCTCTCCTAACTGTACCGGCTGTTTAACTGCTGTGAGATCTATTGCCCCTGTTGCCAGCTGCGACAGGGGTTTTTTTCGTCATCCGTAGGGAATCGCATAGGGAATCGCATTTTTCTGACTGGCGCCTATTACCGTGTCTTGACAGTGCTGACTTTTCAATGTAATTTGCTCAAATGTATTGGCTCTCATGGGTAAAACGAATCGGTACGTGCAGCCGGAAAATGGCATAAAGAAACCATTTCCGCAATTGCCCGATGCCGGATCAACCAACCCCGACTATTCTTCTTGAAGTTGCCTCGCCCGTACAATAACAGTCCAAAATGCACAGGAGTCGCTCCATGTTAAGCTCTGAAAATCTCGGGAAGAACACCATAGCAATGGTACTGGCCGGAGGCAGGGGAGAGCAGCTCGGGCCACTGACCATGAGACGTGCGGAACCAAGCATTTCCTTCGGCGGGAAATACAAAATAGTGGATTTCGTCCTTTCCAATCTTTTCAATTCCGGCATAAGGAAGGTGTATATCCTGACCCAATACCGGGCTTACTCACTCAACAAGCACATACGTGAATCATGGGGTAAATGGGCCGGCCTGGGCGAGTTCTTTGTCGCCATTTCGCCGGAAACCAGCAGCGAAAGTGAAGAGTGGTTTAAGGGAACTGCCGATGCCATCTTGCAGTACCTGGAGTTCGTCGAGTCCTCAAACGCCGACTATGCTGCCGTTTTCAGCGGCGACCACATCTACCGAATGGATATCAGCCAGATGATCAGCCAGCACCGTACGAACGAGGCCGACATCACCATTGCCTCTCTTGAAGTCCCGGTGGAAGGGGCCAAACGATTCGGTATCCTTTCTGTGGACGATGATCACAGGGTGACCGGTTTTGAGGAAAAGCCAGATCAGCCCAAAACTATCTCAGGCAGAGAAACCTGCTTTGCCTCGATGGGCAATTATATCTTTTCCACCAAGAAGCTGATCGAGGTGCTGCTTAAATGCAAGAAGGTGCACGAATGTCTTGATTTCGGCAAGCATGTGATCCCGATGATGCTGGAAAATGGAGACAGGGTTTTCACCTATAACTTCCACGACAACATTGTTCCTGGTGTATCGGCCGAAGAGCGGGGATATTGGAAGGACGTAGGGACCATCGACTCCTACTACAACGCCAACATGGACCTTATTCACGAATCGCCGCAGTTGAATCTTTACAACTATAGCTGGCCTATCCTTACCAACCAGGGCAATTTACCCCCGGCCAAAACGATATCAGACGGCGACGACAGTCCTGGCCAGAACATCAGCTCGTACGTTTGCGGGGGGTGTATAACTCACGGCGCCACTGTGCGCAATTCTATCCTCGGCCCGATGTGCAAGATCAACAGCCATAGCCTTGTCGAGGATTCCATTCTGTATGAAAGTGTCATCGTCGGACGGCATGTCAAGATCAGAAAGGCGATCATCGACAGACGTGTGAACATCCCTGATGGGACCATCATCGGCTACGACCGCGAGGAGGATCTGCGAAGGGGGTACACTGTCACCGATTCGGGGATCGTGGTAGTGCCGAGGAAAGACGACTAGTGCCCTAATTACTGGTGCTCTTTGGGTCAGATGCTCCTCATCAGGCTAAAGCCCTGAAGAAGGTTAGACTTCTTTGTTTGGAAGGACGTTAGGACAGCACGGGCGGTTTTTGCGGTTGCAGAATTCCAGTTCTCCGTTGAGCCATCGACGCAAAAAACCCCTGCCGGTGTTGTCCGCTCAGGGGTTTTTTGCGTTTAAATGGGTTGTTACACCGACCAAAGATCAACCAGGATTTTTCCAGGTGACCATGTTATTCGCCCTAGGCGATTAGTCGATCAGTTTGCCGATGCTCCCGAAGCGGACCCGGAACTTGTCCTTGTTCCAGGACCAGTATTTTATGAAGGCAAGTCCTTTGATCTGCTCGCTTGTCACGAAGCCCCAGAAACGGCTGTCGTAGGAGCGGTCCCTGTTGTCGCCCATGACGAAGTAGGACCCTTCCGGCACCTTTACCGCAGCCTTGTTGTCCCTGGGGTTCATCTCCTTGGGGACAATATCCGCTTCCTTGTGCACCTCGTGCGGGTTGGCGTAAAGCTTGCCGTTCACGTACACGCTTTTCTCCTTCACCTCGACGGTGTCGCCGGGGCCGCCCACGATCCGCTTGATGAAGTCCTTGGAAGGATCTTCCGGATACTCGAAGACGATGACGTCACCCTGGCGCGGATCGCGTATGGTCAGGATCCGGCTGTCGGTGAAGGGTATCTTCGAGCCGAAGATGAACTTGTTGACCAGGATGTGGTCGCCGATGGCGAGCGTATCTTCCATGGAACCTGACGGTATTTTGAACGCCTGCACTATGAAGGTGCGGATTACCAGCGCCAGTAGGATGGCGATCAGGATGGATTCTGCGTACTCCCTGACGATGTGTTTTGTCCTGACCGGCTTGGTGCCTGCCGCCGCCTGGTCCGGTTTGTCAACGACGTTCTTGTAATCTTCCATACTGATCATTCCCCTTTTTCATGATGGGAGGGCATCCGCCGTCCGGGTTTTGGCTACCCTTCCACCTTCAGGATCGCCAGGAACGCCTCTTGCGGCAGTTCCACGTTGCCGACGTTCTTCATCCGTTTCTTTCCCTCTTTCTGCTTTTCCAGCAGCTTGCGCTTTCTGGTGATGTCGCCGCCATAGCATTTGGCAAGCACGTCCTTGCGCATAGCCTTGACCGTCTCGCGGGCGATGACCTTCACGCCTATGGCGGCCTGAATGGCGATCTCGAACATCTGGCGAGGGATCAGCTCCTTCATCTTGGAGACCAGTTCCCTTCCGCGGTAATAGGCCTTGTCCTTGTGGATGATGAGCGACAGCGCATCGACCACCTCGCCGTTGATCATGATGTTCAGACGCACCAGTTCGCTTTGACGGTAGTCCAAAAGCTCGTAGTCGAGCGAGGCGTACCCCTTGGTGATCGACTTCAGGCGGTCGTAGAAGTCAAGCACCACCTCGTTTAGCGGCAGCTCGTATACTACCATGACGCGGGTCGGCGTCAGGTACTTTATCTCGCGCTGCACGCCGCGCTTCTCCTCGCAAAGAGCCAGAATCCCGCCTACGAAGTCGTTCGGGACGTGGATGGAGGCGAGGATGAAGGGCTCCTCCATGAAAGCGATCTCCTGGGTGGGCGGGAGCTGGTTGGCGCTTTGGATGGTGGAGATGGTGCCGTCGGGCCGGTGCACCCGGTAGACGACGGTCGGTGCCGTGGTGATCAGTTCCAGGTTGAACTCGCGCTCCAGTCGCTCCTGGATGATCTCCATGTGCAAGAGGCCCAGGAATCCGCAACGAAAGCCGAAGCCAAGCGCAAGCGAAGTCTCCGGATCGAAGGAGAAGGAGGAGTCATTCAGCTTAAGCTTGGCGAGCGCGTCGCGCAGCTGCTCGTACTGCGAGGTGTCGATCGGGTAGAGGCCGGAGAAGACCATCGGCTTCACCTCCTTGTACCCGGGAAGCGCCGCGTCGCAGGGGGCATGCAGCATGGTGACCGTGTCGCCGACCTTCGCGTCGGAGACGTCGCGGATCCCGGCGATGATGAAGCCGACCTCTCCTGCGGTAAGCGAGGCGGCCTCGCGCATCTCGGGAGAGAAGACGCCGGCCTTCAGCACCTCGTGGGTCTTCTTGTTCGACATGAGCTGGATCTTGTCGCCCTTTTTCACGCAGCCGTCGATGATCCTCACCAGGATGATCACCCCCTGGTACTGGTCGTACCAGGAATCGAACAGCAGCGCCTTCAAAGGCTTCTCGGGGTCTCCCGTGGGAGGCGGGATCTTCTTGACGATCTCTTCCAGGATCTCCTTGGTACCGATCCCTTCCTTGGCGCTCGCCAGCACGGCGTCGTGGGTGTCGAGGCCGATGATCTCCTCGATCTCCTGCTTGACCCGCTCAGGCTCGGCGGCGGGGAGGTCGATCTTGTTCAGTACGACGAAGACCTCCAGGTCGCTGTCCAGGGCGAGGTAGACGTTGGCGAGCGTCTGCGCCTCTACTCCCTGGGACGCGTCCACCACCAGCAGGCCGCCCTCGCAGGCGGTGAGCGAGCGGGAGACCTCGTAGGTGAAGTCCACGTGTCCCGGGGTGTCGATCATGTTGAGGACGTAGTCCTTGCCGTCGTCGGCCCGGTAGTTGAGACGCACGGCCTGCGCCTTGATGGTGATGCCGCGCTCCCTCTCCAGATCCATCTTGTCCAGGAACTGGTCCTGTTTTTCGCGGGAGGAGACGGTGCCGGTGAACTCGAGGAGACGGTCGGCTATGGTGGACTTGCCGTGGTCGATGTGGGCGATGATGGAAAAGTTGCGTATGTGCTCGATTACCATATTGTCCTTTATGTTGCGGAGGTTAACTCATGAATGATATAGAACGGGTCGCCTATTGTAAAGGGATTTCTGCGTGAAGAAGGAAGGTTGCGGCACAGGGAGGGGAGGGGGAGGATCGCCGAGGATGGTACTCTTTGATGGTGACGGCTGTAGCACTGCCGCAAATGCATCAATCCCGGCGCGCTGGACGCGCCGGGATTGATCTATCATGGTTTTCCCTCAGGCAAAAAACCCTGGACACGGATTTGACGGATGATACGGATACAGTTAGATCAGGCAAAAATGTTTGGGTGAATCCTTTAAAAAAGAGCCCTGTTTTTGCCTTTGCCTCTGCCGGGTTCAATCTGCCGTTATTCGTGAAATCCGTTCAATCCGTGTGCGGGTTCTGACCTTGGTCTAAACCCGCGAGAAAATGCGCGGATCACGCTAGGAAAGTCTGAACTGTCCCACCAGGCGTTGCAGGTCCTGAGCCAGGCCGGCCAGATGGCTTGCTGCCGTGGCCGAGACATGCGCGCCCTTGGAAGTTTCCTGTACCACGTCGGTGATCTGCATGATGTTGTTGGTGATCTCGCCGGTGGTGGCGGTCTGCTCTTCGGCTGCCGTCGCGATCTGGTTCACCTGCATGGTCACTTCGCTGATCTGGTCAAGGATCTCCTTTAAGGATTCCCCCGATTTGGCAGCCTCCCTGGTGCCGTTTTCAACCTCTTTGACACCTTCTTCCATGGCACCTACCGCGCCTTTGGTCTCAGTCTGGATAGATTTGATCATCTCGCCGATCTCCCGGGTGGCCCTGGTGGTGCGCTCGGCGAGTGCTCGAACCTCGTCGGCCACCACAGCGAAACCGCGACCCTGCTCGCCGGCCCGTGCCGCCTCGATGGCGGCGTTCAAGGCCAGCAGGTTCGTCTGGTCCGCGATATCCTCGATTGTGCCGATAATCGCTCCGATCTGATCGCTGCGCTCACCAAGGCCGGCCACGGTCGCCGCCGATGACTTCACCTGGGAGGTTATGCGGCCCATGACGAGCACGGTCTGTTCGACCACTGCTGCGCCGGCCTGGGCCCGGTTGGTTGCGTGTTTGCCCCCTTCGGCAGCCAGGTGGCAGCTCCGGGCGATATCAGTCGATGTGGCCGCCATCTCCTCGCTGGCGGTGGCAACGGTGACGGTCTGAGCCGCCACTTCTTCAGCTCCAGTGGCTATCTGCTCCGAGGTTGCCTGCAGCTGATTGGCGGCAGAAGCCACCTGCATGCTGTTATTGGCCACCTGGTTCATGGTTTCCATCAGCTTGTCAGCCATTTCGTTGACTTCTGCGGCCAGCATTCCCATTTCGTCCCTGGAGGTGATCCCGGAGCGGGCAGTCAGGTCGCCGGCCGCAACCAGCGCCAGTGTGTCGAAAACCATCTTGAGCGGCTTGCTGATCGAACTCGCGATCAAGATCCCCAGTGCCGCCAGGAACAGGGAAGCCAGGGCGGTCAGCCCGATCATGAAAAGGAAGGAGGTGTGGTAACCGGCCATATCCTTGGCATAGGTTGCTGCTGCCTCTTCGGCGTTGTAGCCGACAAGATCGCTGATCGCCAGGGCCGGCTTCGCGTAAAGCGGGGCGACACTGCCTACCGCAAAACTAATGGTCTCTTTGCGCGCCTGCTCTTTGCCGATGCTGTCCTTAGTCATCTGCTCCAGCGTGGCTGCCTGGACAAGATATGCCTCATAGCCTTGCCTGAAGCTGCCTATGAGCTCCTGCTCCTTCGCGTCCAGGTCGCTCTTTATGAACTTAGCGATCCCTTCGTTGATGTACTGTTTTCTCTTTTGTATATCGTCAGCCATTGCCTGGAGTTTTGCCTGGTCTTCCAAGACCAGCATGTAGACAAGATTCAGCCGGATGGTCAGGAAATTGTTTTTCAGTTCGTTCAGTAATCCGACATGGCTCACCGCCTGACTCAGGTCCCCTTCGTTTTGTGCCATGCCTGACATCTTTTTCAGGCCCACGCCAACGATGGCCGCCATGGTCGCAACCGCTATGGCTACCAAAATAAACGACTTTGTCTTGACCTTCAGATTCATCCAGAAACCCATAATACCCTCCTTACTTCCAAGATCTGTGCAGCGCTTAAAGTCATCGGCACCATGACCAAATAACTTTAGCAAAAAACACCCGGATTCTCGTCAATAAGCATAGGACCAGAGCGCTCAGGTTGAGGGCGAAGTTGTAACTAGCCTTGCGTATGCTACACTTTTCCACGCCGAAAAAAGCGAGTAAAAGATTTCCCAAGGCCGCAGTTGGTAAAGTCTCAGCCCTGGAGGTGCCGAAAGTGTCAGCCATTCCCGAAGTCATTCCGACCTACGTCGAGCCGGATTTCAGCCAGCCAGCTCTGTTTAACGCCCCTGCGGTCCGGGTCGCTCCTGCGCCTTTTGATGGCGTATTGCCGGACAAGTACCACGGTACCTCCAATTATCCTGAATACGTGCATCTGGGGGGAGGCCATTGGATTTTGGCCGCGCAAAGCCGCATGGACTGTGTGCTGATCCTGCGTGGAGCGGAACTGGAAGTAGTCGAGCCGCGGCGTGTGAAGGCGGGGGATCCTGTGGTGATCGGGCGTTCCGAGAATGGCGAGGACGGTATCTATGTGCACATCAGCGGGTTTGAAGACGTCACCAAGATCTTTCCTGACAAATTTTCATTCCGAAACCGCGGCACCCGCGAGACCCCCTTTTCCCGCTCTTATGACGAACTTTATAAGGTACTGCGGCATGACCGGGAGCGCGGCTACATCGTCTGGGTACTCGGTCCTGCTGTTGCCTTCGACATGGACAGCCGAAGCGCCATGCAGGGGCTGATCGAAAACGGCTTTTGCCATGCGCTTCTGGCCGGAAATGCGCTGGCGACACATGACCTGGAGGCGGCCCGCTTTCGCACAGGGCTCGGCCAGGATATCTACACCCAGATCTCGCAACCGCTAGGACATTACAACCACCTGGACATCATCAACGAAGTGCGGATGAGGGGGGGGATCTCCCAGGCGATCGAAGAGTTGCGGTTAAAGGACGGTATCATGTATGCCTGCCAGAAAAAGCGCATCCCCTACGTGCTGGCCGGCTCCATCCGTGACGACGGCCCGCTTCCCGAGGTGCTGGCGGATGCTTACCAGGCTCAGGACGCCATGCGGGTCCATGCCAGGAAGGCGACCACGGTGATTGCCCTGGCGACGCAGTTGCACTCCATCGCCTTTGGCAACATGGTGCCGAGCTATATTGTGGAGGCTAACGGGGGTGTCAGGCCGGTTTTTTTCTATGTGGTTGACATGAATGAATTCTGCGTGGACAAGCTGGCCAATCGCGGTTCGGCCCAGGCGGTGGCAATTCTGACCAACGCGCAGGACTTTGTGGTGAACATCTGGAACAATCTGAGGGAGTAGGCGGGTGCCGAATTCTTCTTGCCGGTACGAGAACAATTGCTCTTCCCCAGCGGGGGGCAGGACAATCAAATGACCGTTAAAGGATCAAGCGATGGAAAGATCCGTCAGGATAATCGGCGTGCCGGTGGATTTGGGACAGGAACAACGAGGCGTCGACCTTGGGCCGGGTGCGCTTCGTTATGCGGGTATCTCTGCGCGTCTGTCGGGGCTCGGCTGCCAGGTGCAGGACGTAGGCAACCTGGAGGTGCCGGTGCGCGACGTCTTGACCGGGGAGCAGCACCTGCACTATCTTCCTTCCATCCTGAAGGTGTGCGAGGCCGTCTATCAGGCCGGTCGCGCGGCGGTTGCAGAAGGGTGCGTCCCGGTTTTTCTGGGCGGCGATCATTCCCTGGCCGTAGGCTCTATCGGCGGGATAACCCATCAGGAGCCTGCCGGAGTCATCTGGATAGACGCCCATGGCGACTTCAATACCTCGGAAACCTCGCCGACCGGAAATATCCACGGTATGTGTGTGGCGGCGCTCTTGGGGCAGGGGTTTCCAGGCCTGGTCAACCTGGGGAGGCCGGGACCGAAGCTTCAGGCCGCCGACCTGGTGATGGTCGGCGTGCGGGAACTGGACCCGCAGGAGCGACTGCGGCTTCGTGATAGCGGCATCGCCGTTTTCACCATGCGTGATATTGATGAGCGGGGGATGGCTTGCGTAGCTCGTGAAGCACTTGGCAGGCTCAGCCACCTGTCGCGCTTGCACGTAAGCCTTGACCTGGACGGGCTTGACCCCCTGGAGGTGCCGGGCGTCGGCACCACCTCGCCGGGGGGGCTCACCTACCGGGAAGCTCAACTGCTCATGGAGATCATAGCCGACACCGGGCAGCTCGCCTCCCTGGACATCGTCGAAATCAACCCCATCCTCGACCACCGCAATCAGACCGCTAAAGTTGCAGTAGAGCTCGCCGCCTCCCTGTTCGGGAAAAGTATTATCTAGCGTCCATACGCCCGTGGATCGGCAATATTCCCTTGCCAGAAACGGTATGAGTATATATATTCAGTATGTATTGCGATGGAGGTTTTATGAAGACGGCAAAGATATTTAAAAACGGTCAAAGCCAGGCAGTGAGGCTTCCGAAGGAATTTCGTTTTGACGACAGCGAGGTATTTATTAAAAAAAGCGGCAACGTTGTGCAGCTGATTCCCCGCAGCGATTCATGGAACTCGCTATTCGGCAGCCTGGAGATGTTTTCTGCTGATTTCATGGATGAACGTGTCCAGCCCGAATTAGAAAAGCGCGAGAATCTGTGATGAAGCTGATGCTCGACACCAACATCTGTATTTACATCATTAAGCAGAAACCGGCTCCTGTGTTGAAACGTTTCCTGGAATATCAGTTAGGTGATATCGGCATCTCTGCAATAACCCTTTCAGAGCTGCGCTTCGGGGTTTCCAAGAGCCTCCATCGCGAAAAAAACGCCGAGGCTCTCGGCGAATTTATTATCCCTTTGGAGATCGTCGCCTTCGAAGAAGAAGCGGCAGTTGCCTACGGCGATATCCGCGCAGCGCTGGAAAAGGCCGGCACACCCATTGGCGCGATGGACATGCTGATAGCGGCTCATGCGATCAGCCGAGGGGTCTCCTTGGTTACTAACAACACCAGGGAATTCAGCCGTATCTCAGGCCTTACTCTTGCCGATTGGATAAGCTGATTCGCACGCTAGTTGTTTTTCGTCTCAAGGAATCTACCTTCAGAAAATTCTACTTTTGCCGCCACCTAACTGAAAAAGACAATGCCTGCCGCAAGTAGCGGCAGGCATTGTCTTACTTTATTACCTTACCATCTAGAGTTGTCAGCAGGAGATGCGGCCGTCTTTCACGCAGATGACATGCTGCGCCTTTTTGGCGATCTCGTTGTTGTGTGTCACCAGTACGACCGTTTTCCCGTGAGCATGCAGCGAGTGCAGGATTTCGAGAATTTCCCCCTCCGCTGCCGAATCTAGGTTCCCGGTCGGCTCATCCATCAGTAGAATGCCGGGATCGTTGGCGAGCGCCCGTGCAATCGCCACGCGCTGCTGCTGACCGCCGGAGAGCTGCGAAGGTTTGGCATCCGCCTTCTCGGCAAGACCCACCATCGCCAGCAGCTCCATGGCTCCCATGCCCTGCTCTTTTTCCGGAACCCCCGTAAGCATCATGGCCACTTCTATGTTTTCTTTGGCGGTCAAACCCTGCAAAAGATTGAAGAACTGGAACACGAAGCCGATCTTCTTGCCCCGCAGTTTCGCGAGGCTGCTGTTGTCCAGCCGGCTGATGTCGGTCCCTTCCAGGAAGACGGACCCCTGCGAGGGGCGGTCCAGGCCGCCGATCAGGTGCATGAGCGTGCTCTTGCCGTGGCCGGAGGGGCCGACTATGCAGGTAAAAGACCCCTTGGCAATCTCCAGGTCCACCCCACGCAGTGCCTGGGTGATGACGGTCCCGCTCGTGTAAGATTTGGCAAGGCCGATAGTTTTGATGATAGCGTCACTCATAGCTTATGGCCTCCACTGGCTCAAGCTTTGCCGCCCGCCAGGCCGGGTATACACCGGCGACGATGGCGACCACGGCGGAAAAGAGGATGGAACCCACCACTGTCTTCAGGTCAACGGCGCCGCCGCTCTCCGAGCTCTTCACAAAGGAAGTGAAGGCGTTCTGGGTGATGTAGGGAGCAGCAGTAATCGAGACGAAAAGCCCCACAACAACGCCTATTGCCCCGCCGATGATGCCGTAGAAGCCGGACTCCAGCATGAAGATGGTGAAGATGGTGCGCCGTCTCGCCCCAAGCGCCTGCAGGATGCCGATCTCGCGCTTTCTCTCGTAGGTGGCGGTCATCATCGTGTTGATGATGCCAAAGGCGGCAGCCAGTACCGATACCGCAGCGATCATCTGCAAGGTGATGTTTACGGTGCCGACGATGGACAACACCGACTTAAGCATCTGCCGGTCGGAAATCACTCCGAGGTTTACAGCCTCCTTTATCTTTTGAATGTAGCTGTCGGTGAGCGCCAGATTGTCCACCTTGACCGCCAGGTAGGAGACCCGGTCGCCCGTCTTGAAAAGCCTCTGGACGAGGGGCAACGGCAGGAAAACCGTCAGGTCGTCCCTGCCGCCGGTCTCCTTCAGCACACCCTTCACCTGCAGCCGTTCCCCGCGCACCACAATTTCTGACCCGGGCTGCAGTTTGAACTGCTCGGCAGCTGCGAAACCGACAACGGCGGCCGTCTCGTAGTCACTGGAGAAGTAGGCGCCTTTGTCTATCTCCCACCCCTTGAAGGTCTGCATCTGGGCCGTCAGGATGCCGTTCACTGAGACCGGCCGGTTGGCAATTGCCGTCTTCTCGGTGAGCAGCGGCACCGCGCTTAATCCCCGGATGGCCTGAATCTTCCCAACGTCATCCATGGAGATGTTGGCAGGCAGCACCTCGCCGGTCAGGATGGAAACCTGCTCATAGGCGCAGGATCCGACCGGGGTCACGATAAGGTTGGCGCCTAGGGAGGCCGATTCCCTGTTAATCTCGCTCTTCAGGCTCCCTCCCATGGAGAGGAAGGTGACGAAGGAGGCGATGCCGATGGTGATGCCAAGCACCGTGAAGACGAACCTGCCTCGCCTGCGCGTGATGTTTTTGAAGACCAGTTTGGAGAGTGTCATCTACCCTCCAATCTTATGGTTTCGCAACACCTTGACGTTGTCAGCTGCGAACAGATAACCGCCGTTTGAGTTTATGAAGGTGCCGGTCATTTTGATCTCGTCGCCCAAAACCGGCTGCGCTCCCTGGTATTTGACCGGAATAAACACCTTGTTGCAGTTGGCGCTGGTGCACTGCAGTTCCTTCAGGTCCATGACGCCGAAAATGCTGCTGTCTGTCCTGGAAATACCGCCCATGACGCCGGTTACCGTGATGGTCCCTGAGTACGCTGCCGGATCGGAGCCGATTTCATTGACGTTGAGGACTTTGGCATTTCCTTTGTTGACCATGCTGAAGGAAATAGCAGCGCCTGCCAGCACAGCCACCAGCACATAGATATACTTTTTCATATATTCTCCTTGAACCTATTTATTTAGAAATGAGGACCACCGGGAAAGGCGCGACCGGATACAAGTCGTCACACGCTTCACTTGGGAAGCGCCGGCTTGCAGGGCCTCTGTACGCTGATGACGGCCCGGTATTGCCCTGAGAGTGCAATTTAAAAATTAACTCTGGATTAGCTGGGCGGATTCGGGAGGATATTCAATGGAAGGTACGAATTCATACAGATGCGATGGTTGGGGGAAATTGGGGAAAAGGAGTTCTCCGGCCAAAGCGCGCCGTAGTGCTACAGGAGATGCCAGCACCATTGTGAGACAGGAAAAGCAGGAGCAATCCAGGGTGGAGCAGGGACCAGTGCTCTGGGAGGACGGGCTGTCGTGGTCGCAGCAGGAACTTTCCGGCTGGGCGTTCAGCAGCGTTGCGGCCGTGGCGGCCACGCCGCTCAGGGTTAGCAAAGAGATGATCAGCAGGATGCCGGCTATTATCCGTAGGGGAGCTTTTTGCACCGGATCACTTTATGTGGTAGCTCTTGTCTTTGTCAAGCTGAAAACAGCTGATGCGCCTGATTGTGTCTTACCTGGGCCGCCTGTTTCAGTCTGTCGCTTTGCTATCTGAACCTTAAATAACGCTTGACATCGAAGGACACGGTAAATATTATTGCGCAACGTGAAGGGGAGTAGCTATCGGCCGGAGAAATGGTCGACCCTAGGTCCGTCAATACGGTGGTGACACCCGGGTCAGGGGCGATTTTAAGCAAGCAAGACCTTTATCTAACGCGACCAGGTCGCCGAGGGTGAAGGTCTTTTTTTTTGCGTGTCGAGCACCCCGTCCGCTTACCTGTTCGACACCTGCCATGTACACTAGGGCAATCGGCGCCGTATAGCCGGAGCGATGTGAGGGATTTCAACTGATGATCGCCTTCCGGCGATCAATCTTAGCTAGGAGGCAAAAACATGGAATGGCTGGCAGATCCGCAAATATGGTTGGCGTTGGTTACGCTTACCGCTTTGGAAGTCGTGCTCGGTATCGACAACATCATCTTCATCTCGATTCAGGCGGGAAAACTCCCCGTTCATCAGCAGGAAAAGGCGAGGTTGGTAGGGCTCGGGCTGGCCATGTTCATCCGCATAGCTCTGCTCTTTTCCCTTACCTGGCTCATGGGACTCACCGCACCGCTTTTCTCCGTGCTGAATAACGATATATCCGGGCGCGACCTCATCCTCATTTCAGGCGGGCTCTTTCTGCTCTGGAAGAGCGTGATGGAGATCCATGAGAGACTTGAGGGAGAAGAGCCCCATCAGGCCGCCCGCGCAGCTGCCTCCTTTGCCAGCGTGATCGTTCAGATCCTGCTTCTGGACATCGTTTTCTCACTGGATTCCATCATCACCGCGCTCGGGATGGCGAACCGTCTCGGCGTCATGGTTGCGGCTGTGGTGCTGGCCGTCTTCTTCATGATGCTCTTCTCCGGGAAGATCAGTGCCTTCGTGGATCGCCATCCGACCATCAAGATGCTTGCGCTCTCCTTTCTTATGCTGATCGGTGTGGCTCTGATTGGCGACGGTTTCGACATGCACATTCCGAAGGGATACATCTACTTCGCCATGGCCTTCTCCGTGATCGTGGAGATGCTGAACCTGCGCCTGCACCGTGCGGGCGCGCCGGTGAAGCTCCACAACCCGTATCTGGACGAAGCTGGCGCTGAAACATCGCAAGAGAAACAAACGAAATAGCGACTGGTTACCAGCTGAATATTGCCCTTTTCCTGCAAAGGGGAAGGGTAATCATTTAAGGCTGAAGGAGTCGGTGGGAAGTAGGTTCGGTGGCAGTAAACTCAGATTTCGGACGACCTAAAGAGTTTAAGGTAATGCTCTTGTGGTCATGTTATGGATAACGGTTGATAACGGGCAGGTCTGCAGTCAGCTTTTGGCGTGGCGGTTCAGTTCGTCAACAAGGGCGTCGATGTCGACCTTGTGCACGGTGGCGCCGTGCTGCAACTGCTCGAACTCGGCGATCTGGCAGTCGTAGCAGTCAAGACCGTAGCTTTGGAAAACAGTGAGGGTTTCGGGGTAGCGGGTGAGTATCTCCGTTATGGTCATCTCTTTGGTAATCATCTGGACCTCCCGATTCAGGGCATCTGCGGAGAAAGTAAAAAGAGGCGCTGCCGGTTGACAGGCGCCTCTAACATTATCAGAAGCTTTGGCTACTGGCAAGGAACTGCCGTTTTCTCTTTCATGAGCGCTTTCACCTGCCAACCAGCAGCGCCGGCTGCCGTCCCGCTCACCTCCTGCCTCTTCCATTGCTAGCGCCCGAATTTTGCGTCCAGGGCTGCCTTCACCACCGGAGGGACGAGTTTGCCGACCGGCCCGTTCAGCGAACTCACTTCCTTAACGATGGAGGAGGAGAGGTAACTGTAGGGTACCGAAGTCATCATGAAGAGGGTCTCGACTTCGCTGGTGATGCTCCTGTTCATCTGGGCCAGCTGAAATTCGAATTCGAAGTCCGAGACGGCGCGCAGTCCCCGGATGATGACGGTCGCGCCGCACTGGCGGACATAGTCCACCAGCAGCCCGTCGAAGGTGTCGACCTTCGCCTGCGGCCGATCCGTGAGAACGTCGGAGAGGAGCTTTAGTCTCTCCGTGACGCTGAAAAGTGAATTCTTCTCTGAGTTTCTGGCCACAGCGACAATCACGCCGTCGAAAACCTTCAGCGCGCGATCGATGATGTCCAGGTGTCCATAGGTGACCGGGTCGAAGGAACCGGGATATACCGCGATCTTCAAGGGCACTGTTCACCTCTGTCTGAAAGGGTTAGAAAGGAGAGGGCAGTGTCGCCGTAGACCCGTCGTCCGGTCTCCTGCAGCCTGCCGAACTGGCGGGGGATTTGCTCCTTGGAGGAGAATTCCGCAACGATGGTGGTCCCCTGATCGATGAGCGGGGAGCTTGAGAGTACTTCTAGAATGCTTTCAGTGTGTCCCTCATGGTAAGGGGGGTCCAGGAACACCAGGTGGAAGGGGGGCTCGCTGCGTGCGAGCGACTTAAGTGCAGCTGCTGCGTCCTGGACCACCACCTTGGCCCGCTCGGAGAAACTGGTGGTTTCCAGGTTCTTCCGGATGATGTCTGCCGACTCGCGATGGGAGTCGATGAACACGGCGTATGAGGCGCCCCTGCTGAGCGCTTCGATGCCGAGGTTGCCGGTGCCGGCAAAGATATCGAGTACCCGCATGTCCGTGAACTCCCCGAGCCGGCTAAGCAGCATGCTGAAGAGCGCCTCCTTGACCCGATCCGCCGTCGGGCGCACCCGCAGGCTCTTGGGGGCGACCAGTTGGCGCCCGCGCGCCTCCCCGGCGATCACCCGCATTGGCTAGCTCTTTTTCGCAGGTTTTTCATACGCATTAATGCTATCCGCTCAAGTAGTTGATTCATTTCATGTACCAATTCCGTCACCAGTCAAGCCGGTCACACACTGTATTTCCCTGGAGCCTGATCAGTATCAGGCAGCTTCATGGGCTTTAATAAGTCAGTTGCTCTATTACCACGATGCTTCCATGGCGTCAATGCCAACTTTGCTGTTGACAGCATGACGGTGCAGTATATAAATAACGAAACTTTTCCAGACTAACCAGGGGGGCGGATGAGAGAGGGGCATGCCATGGAGCGAACGGATCTTGCCGGTTACGCGGCCACGAGCGACAGCTCCAGGGGACGCAGGTATCAGGAGGAGTTCCGCGACAACCGGCCCGCCTTCGAGAGGGACCGGGATCGCATCATCCACTGCGCGGCCTTCCGGCGCCTGGAATACAAGACCCAGGTGTTCGTGAATCACGAGGGCGATTACTACCGGACCCGGCTCACCCATTCCCTTGAGGTGGCGCAGATCGGGAAGGGGATCGCCCGCAGGCTCGGGCTGAACGAGGAGCTCACCGAGACGCTGGCCCTGGCCCACGATCTGGGCCACACCCCCTTCGGGCACACCGGCGAAGAGGTGCTGAACCGGCTGATGGAGGGGGCCGGCGGCTTCGAGCATAACCTGCAGTCGCTTCGGGTGGTGGACGAGCTTGAGGAGCGCTATCCGAATTTCAACGGACTGAACCTCTCCTGGGAGGTGCGGGAGGGAATCGTCAAGCATTCCTCCCAGTACGACACCCCGGTCGGCATCTTTTCCGAGTTTCTTCCTGGGACAGTTCCCTCCATCGAGGGGCAGCTGATCAACTTTGCCGACGAGATTGCCTACAATAACCACGATATCGATGACGGTTTGAAATCCGGCTACATCAACCTTCCCCAGTTGAAGGGTGTCGCACTCTGGGATGAGGTGCATGAGGGGATCATGCGCAAGTATCCCGGCTTGGACGTGGAGAGGGGGGTGTGCCAGACCGTCAGCGCCCTGATCGGCGTGCTGATCAACGATCTGGTGCAGACGACTGCTGCCAATCTGGAGAAACTGCAGATCGCGACTCAGGAGGACCTACGGAGGGGGAACCTGCCGGTGGTTGCCTTCAGTCCGGTCATGGCCGAGCGAAATGCCGAGCTGAAACGCTTCCTGTTCCAGAACCTGTACCGGCACTACAAGGTGGAGAGGATGCGGGTCAAGGCCGAACGTTATCTGGCCGAACTGTTCGAGGTGTACATCAAGCACCCGACGCTGCTTCCCATGAAGCACCAGACCAAGATGGAGCGCGAGGGGAGGGAGCGGGTGATCTGCGACTACATTGCCGGGATGACGGACCGCTTCGCTCTCGATGAGTTCAAACGGCTCTTCGAGCCCTATGAGCGGGTCTGATTCGGCAGTCAGGCAGGAGTAAGATTGATTCCTTCTCCCTCGGGGAGAAGGTGCCCCGAAGGGGCGGATGAGGGCGTCGCCACGATAGGACCAAACCCGAACAGGGCACCCCCTAAGCCTCTGGGCAGAAAGTCTTAGCCGGTCATCAGCGCCGGACGCAAAAAAGGCGGGGTAGCTATCCCGCCTTTTCCAATGCATTTCCAAACACGTTTCTCTTCCGACTATTTCTTCTTTTTTTCCTTCGACTCTTTCGGCAGTTCCAGGCGCGGCTCTTTGGCTGCCTTGTAGAGGAGCAAGGTCCGGCCGAGCACCTGGGCTACCTCCGCCTTGCAGCCGGCTCCAAGCTCAGCGCTCACCTCGTGGCGGTCCATAAGGCAGCTTTCCAGTATCTTCACCTTGATCAGCTCATGGGTTGCCAGTGCCTCTGAGGTCTCTTTGATCAGTGCCTCGCTGACGTCCCCTTTGCCGACGTGCACAACCGGCTTCAATGAGTGCCCGAGCGCCCGGAGAAATCTCTTCTGTTTTCCTGTCAGCATGCTTCGTCTTCCTTTGTAACCTAAGGCTTGGCCGACCAGCGCCTGCAGGGCTGCCTGCATCTGCCAAAAGGTCTGTTAATTTTCCTGAACTGTGCGTGCTTTATAGCACTTTGCTGCGCCTAAGGCAAGTCCGCAGCTTCCCGTGTTGCACTGTGTAACTTCTGCTCTCTTCACTGAGAAGCTTTTCTACACGAATGTGTCGTATACATTTTCGGGCCCAAGAGCTCCCCCTTGCCTTGCCGGGGTAAAACCTATAGGATCGGACCTGTTGACGACGTTATTTGACGGAATCGGCGATCCGGCACGGAAATGGCAAAAGACGGTCCGTACTACCTTACCTGTATCAGGAGGCGAACAAGGTGCTTTATAAATCGGTTAACGAATCTTTCAACGAATTCATCATTCATAGGAGCGACCCCAAGTGCATCAGGTGCAAGGTCTGCGTCAGGCAGTGCTCTTATGGCGTGCACACCTATCTTGACGAGGAAGACGTCCTGGTCGAGGACAGTTCCTCCTGCATCGGCTGCCGCCGCTGCTCTGCCTATTGCCCGACCGGGGCCATAAGCATCAAGGAGAACGAGGAGAACTTCAAGAAGAACGCCTCCTGGTCCGGCGCCCATATCAGAAACCTCTACGCGCAGGCCGACAGCGGCGGGATCCTTCTTGCCGCCATGGGAAACCCTGCCGATTACCCGATTTATTGGGACCACCTGCTGCTGGATGCCTCCCAGGTGACCAACCCCTCCATCGACCCGCTGCGCGAGCCGATGGAACTGCGCACCTATCTCGGCAAGAAGCCGCACAAGGTCGAGATCGTCAGGGACGAGAAGACCGGCAAGGCTTCGCTCAAGACCAAGCTCTCCCCCCAGCTGAAGCTCGAGTACCCGTTCATCTTCTCCGCGATGAGCTACGGCGCGCTGAACCTGAACGCGCACCGTGCCATGGCGGCTGCGGCCGAGGAACTCGGGACCATCTATAATACCGGCGAAGGCGGCTTGCACAAAGACCTCTACCGCTACGGTAAAAACGTCATCGTGCAGGTAGCTTCGGGGCGTTTCGGCGTCTCCGAGCAGTACCTGAACGCCGGGGTCGGCATCGAGATCAAGGTCGGCCAGGGCGCTAAACCCGGTATCGGCGGGCATCTTCCCGGTGAAAAGGTGAACAGCGAGATCTCCGAGACCAGGATGATCCCGATCGGCTCCGACGCCATTTCGCCGGCGCCGCACCACGACATCTACTCGATTGAGGACCTGCGCCAGCTGATCTACGCGCTCAAAGAGGCGACCAACTACGAGAAACCGGTTTCAGTAAAGATAGCCGCCGTGCATCATATCGCAGCGATCGCCTCGGGCGTTGCCCGGGCCGGCGCCGACATCATCACCATCGACGGTTTCCGCGGGGGCACAGGTGCAGCCCCCCAGGTGATCCGCGACAACGTCGGCATTCCGATGGAGCTGGCACTTGCCGCAGTTGACGCGCGGCTTCGCGACGAAGGGATCAGAAACCAGGTCTCCCTCGTGGTCGGCGGCGGCGTCAGGAACTCCGGCGACGCCATCAAGGCGATAGCCCTCGGCGCGGACGCCATCAACCTCGGCACCTCTAGCCTGCTTGCCATGGGGTGCACCCTCTGCCAGCGCTGCTACACCGGCAAGTGCCCCTGGGGGATCACCACCAACAACCCGTACCTGGCCAAGCGGCTGAATCCCGAAATCGCCGCCGAGAAGCTGGTGAACCTCATTCACGCCTGGGGCCACGAGATGAAGGAGATTCTGGGCGGCATGGGTCTGAACGCGCTCGAGTCCCTGCGCGGCAACCGCTACAAGCTGCGCGCAGTCGGCCTTTCCGAGAAGGACATGAACCTCCTGGGTGTCATGCCTGCCGGGGAGTAGAGGCCAAACCGGTTCTACGTTCTACGTTCGACGTTAGAACCTTGAACCTATGGGCGGACTTGGAACCTTGGGCGCTTTTTGAACGTAGAACGTTGAACGTTGAACATAGAACGTCTTTACCTACGAGGATCATGCATGAAACGTATATATTCCATTGAAGATGCCTGCATCGGCTGCCACCTCTGCGAGGTCGCCTGCATCACGGAACACTCCCGCTCGAAGGACCCGGTCAGGGCGTTCCTGCATGAGGCCGTGCGTCCCATCTCCCGCTGCACGGTGGAAGAGTTCGACGGCGGCGTGGTTTCGCTCTCCACCAACTGCCGTCACTGCGACGAGCCGGACTGCCTGCGCGCCTGCATCTCGGGCGCCATCCAGAAAGACGAGGAAGGCGTGGTCCGCCTGGACGTCGAGCAGTGCATCGGCTGCTGGTCCTGCGTGATGGCCTGCCCCTACGGCGCCGTCCAGCGCAACCTGAAGGCGAAGAAAGCGAACAAGTGCGACCTCTGCCCGGACAGGGAAAACCCGGCATGCGTCGACGCCTGCCCCAACCGGGCGCTGGTGTACAAGGAGGGGAGCCAGAAATGAATTACCTCATCATCGGAAATTCGGTAGCCGCCGTCGGCGCCATCAGGGGCATCAGAAAGATCGACGCGGAAGGGCACATAACGGTACTCTCCAGGGAAAACCACACAGCCTACGGTCGCCCGCTCATCTCCTATCTGCTGGGCGGCACGGTTACCGAAAAGCGGATGCCTTACCTGCCGGCCGACTTCTACGAGAAGCACAAGGTGAACCTGCTTCTGGGCGCCGAGGTGGTAGGTGTCGACAGCGCCGCCTCGCGTGTCAAGCTCGCCACCGGCGAGACCATCCCTTATGACAAGCTGCTGATCGCCACGGGTGGCGACCCCTTCGTTCCCCCCATCGAGGGGATGAACGGCAAGGAAAAGGTCTTCACCTTCACCACCTGGGACGACGCGGCCAAACTGAAAGGGCTTGCCGCAGACATCGGCCGTGTGGTGGTGATCGGGGGCGGTCTGATCGGCCTGAAGGCAGCCGAAGGGCTGAACCAGATCGAGAAGCAGGTGACCATCGTCGAGCTTGCCGACCGCATCCTCTCCGCCGCCTTCGACCGGACCGCCGGACGCATCGTGGCCAAGAAGATGAAGGCAAACGGCATCGAGGTGATGACCGAGGACACGGTGGTCAGGATCGACGGCGATGGGAGCGAGATCACCGGCGTGACGCTTAAGTCCGGCGACTTCATCCCCTGCGATACGGTGATCGTCGCCATCGGCGTGCGCCCCGCGGCGGGTTTCCTGAAGGGAAGCGGCGTCGAGGTGAACCGCGGCGTGGTGGTGAGCGACTCCATGGAAACCTCCGTCCCGGGCATTTACTCGGCCGGCGACGTAGCCGAGGCACGCGACTTCTTCTCCGGCAACAAGAACCCGATGCCGATCTGGCCGGACGCCTACATCCAGGGCGACGTGGCCGGCATCAGCATGGCGGGCGGCGAGAAAGGGTATCAGGGCGGGCTCGCCATGAACTCCATCGAGCTCTTCAAGGTGCCCACCATCTCCATGGGGATCACCAACCCGGAGCCCGGCGACCGCTACGAGGTGCACACCTACCAGGATCTGGAGAACTACCAGTACCGAAAGGTCGTGCTGGAAAACGGTATCCTGGTCGGGGTGGTCATGGTCAGCAACGTGGACCGCGCAGGGATCTTCGCCGGCCTCATCCGCGACAAGGTGGCTGTGGCTCCCTTCAAGGAGCACCTGCTGGCGCCGGACTTCGGATTTGTCCACTTGCCCAAGGAGATCCGCAGCTCGCTGTTCGCCCCGCAGGGGAAGGCGGCATAAAGGCAGCTTGAGACCGGGTTGTAGTTTAAAGATAAAGATCAAGACTTGGATGGGATCGGCATCACGGTGTTCGGCAGGGCGATACAGCTCTTGCCGCTTCCTTGATGATAATCTTCTCCGGTTCATGGAGGCTCGTTACCCTAATGAAAAGAAAACCTACCCACAGCTTCGAGAAGGATATATCCAACTGCGGTCTGACCGGTTTCATCGCCAAAGACGGCGAGCTGATCGGCGGAGAAGTCATCATGCGCTCGATAGCGCTCATGCATGACCGTGGCAACGGCCTGGGCGGCGGCTTCGCAGCCTACGGCATCTACCCGGACTTCAAGGAGTTCTTCGCCTTTCACCTGATGTACGAGAGCTCCATGGCGCAGCAGTTGACCGAGGAGTATCTGAACGAGAACTTCTTCGTCGAGCAGCAGGAGGATATCCCGACCCGCAGGGTTGCCGCCATCGTGAACCCTCCCGCCTTCAAGCGCTACTTCGTGAAGCCGCTGGAGACGGAAGACTACAAGGAAGCGATCGATTTCCAGAACATGACCATCGAGGACCTGATCGTAAGCCACGTGATGCGCATCAACAACGAGATCGAGGGCGCCTTCGTGGTCTCCTCCGGCAAGAACATGGGTGCCTTCAAGGGTGTCGGCTATCCCGAGGAGATCGCAGACTTCTTCCGCCTGGAGGAGTACAGCGGCTACACCTGGACCGCGCACAACCGCTTCCCGACCAACACCCCCGGATGGTGGGGCGGCGCGCACCCGTTCACCCTTTTGGACTGGTCCATCGTGCACAACGGCGAGATCTCCTCTTACGGCATCAACAAGCGCTACCTGGAGATGTACGGCTATCTCTGCACCATGCTGACCGACACCGAGGTGGTAGCCTACATGCTCGACCTTTTGATCAGAAAGCACGGCCTCACCGCCGAACTTGCCTCTTTGGCGCTGGCCTCCCCGTTCTGGGAGAGCATCGACCAGATGGACAAGGACGACCGCGAGCTTCTGACCGCCATCCGCCAGGTGTACGGCAGCGCGCTCCTGAACGGGCCCTTCGCCATCCTCTTTGCCAGTAACGAAGGCTTGATCGGCCTGAACGACCGCGTGAAGCTGCGGCCGCTGGTCTGCGCCACCAAGGGCGAAATGGTCTACATGGCGTCCGAGGAGGCTGCCATCAGGGAGATCTGCCCGGTGCCGGAAAAGATCTGGTCCCCGCGCGGCGGCCAGCCCGTGGTCATCAAGATGAACCCCGGCGTGATCTAGGACTAGCTATAGAAAGTCAGCGTAAGGCTGGCGGTTCTGGTTGAGGGGTGACTGCTCTCGAACAAACCGGCAACTTAAGCTGTCACAAAGCGGAGGAGTAAGCAATGCAGATAGATGCCAAGGGCTTGTACTATAAGGATCTCAACGCTCAGATACGTGCGGCGGTAGCCGACGGGGCGCAAACCATAGAGCTTGACAACGTGAACGGCCAGTATTTCATCGGCGACGGCATTAACCGCCCGGTCACCATCACGGTGAACGGTGTGCCGGGTAACGACCTCGGAGCCTTCATGAACGGGGCCACCATCATCGTGCGCGACAATGGCCAGGACAACATCGGCAACACCATGAACGCAGGGAAGGTCGTAGTGCACGGACATGCCGGGGACGTGCTCGGCTACGGCATGCGCGGCGGCAAGATGCACATCCTGAAAGATGTCGGCTACCGGGTCGGCATTCACATGAAGTCCTATGAGGATAACATGCCGGTGCTGGTGGTGGGCGGCAACGCCGGCGACTTCTTCGGCGAATACATGGCGGGGGGCGTGCTCGTGCTGCTCGGCATGTACTCGGACGAGGTCGGCAATGCCAAGCACGGCTTCAGCTTCGGGACCGGCATGCACGGCGGGACCATCTACGTGCGCGGCGGCGTCGACGAGTCGAGGCTCTCCCTGGAGGTAGGGGTGTTCGATCTTAACGCCGGCGACGAGATGGCCCTGCGCGGTCATCTGGAAAACTACTGTGCGGATTTCGGGCTGGACGTGGAGGATCTCCTCGAGGAGAAGTTCGTGAAGATCCTTCCCAAAAGCAAGCGCCCCTACGGGAACATGTACTGCCAGATGCCGAGATAGCTGATAAGCTGCTGATTCGCTTCCGGCCGGCCCGGAGAGAGTCGAAGCCGGGCAGCCGGGCAGCTTGTCAGCGCCTGTCGCTGCTGTCCGGAATTTTTGGTTTGGAATCTTAATCTTGTGCTGCGGGAACCCTACTTTCGCCTTGACTCTCGCCGGTCTCGGTGTTAATTTGAGTCAAATTTATCGGATGCCTTTTAATTTAGCCCCGTGAGGTTAGCAAAGGTGAAGCATAAAGTACTCTTTTACTGGTAACTGGAAGAGCCTTTTCGCCTTTGCGCGAGAAGGCTCTTTTTTAATGACAGAATATAGGACAGATTCTTCGGGCGGCGCAAGCAGCGTGTCGCGCGGTCAGGCAGGCACTCTTGCCGATAAACAGGGGGTTATGATGGCTGAAAATACAGTAATTCTGGACGGCACCGGAGTGAAAAGGGCGCTCACGAGAATAGCCCATGAGGTGCTCGAGAAGAACAAGGGTGTCGAGGGTCTCGTGCTTGTCGGCATCAGGACCGGCGGCGTCCACCTGGCGCACGAGCTGGCGGCGCGTCTATTCGAGATCGAGGGGGTAGAGGTGCCGGTCGGGGCCGTCGACATCACCATGTACCGCGACGACATCAAGGGACATGCCGAGCATCTCCCGGTCGGAAAGACCGAACTGCCCTTCTCTGTAGAGGGGAAAAGGGTGGTGCTGGTGGACGACGTGCTCTTCACAGGGAGAACCATCCGGGCCGCCATGGACGCCATTATAGACCAGGGGCGCCCGTCCTGCATCCAGCTGGCCGTGCTGGTCGACCGCGGTCACCGCGACCTGCCGATCCGCGCCGACTTCGTCGGCCGCAACGTCCCTACCAGCAGGAGCGAGAATATCATGGTCGCCTTCGACGAAGAGAACCGTCCGACCGAGGTGATCCTGCAGAAGTAAGGTTCAGCTGCTTTTCAACGCGTAACGCCCGGCGGGACGCGCAACATGTTTCAGGGGGGTATCATGGGGTTCAGGCACAAAGACATCATCGCCCTAAAGGATCTGAGCCGTGAGGAGATCGAACTGCTCCTCAATACGGCGGACAGCCTCGACGAGATCAACCGTCGCGACATCAAGAAGGTGCCGACCCTGCGCGGCAAGACCGTGGTGAACCTCTTCTACGAGGCCTCCACCCGGACCCGCACCTCCTTCGAGATCGCCGCCAAAAGACTCTCGGCGGACACGGTTAATATCACCGCCTCCACCAGTTCCGTGACCAAGGGCGAAACCCTCTCCGATACCGCTCAAAACATCCTTGCCATGAAGCCTGACATCATCGTCATGCGCCACGCAGTGTCGGGCGCGCACGAGTACCTCGCCAAAAGGGTCTCCTGCTCGGTGATCAACGCCGGCGACGGCGCCCATGAGCACCCCTCGCAGGGGCTTTTGGACCTGCTCACCATGCGCCAGAGGTTCGGCACCCTTGCCGGCTTGAAGGTCGCCATAGTCGGAGACATCACCCACAGCCGGGTGGCCCGCTCCAATATCTACGGTCTGACCACCATGGGATCGCAGGTCTTTCTGGCCGGCCCGCCGACCATGATGCCGATCGGCATCGAGCGGCTGGGGAACGTCACCGTCTGCAAGGACATGCGCGAGGCGGTTGACCAGGCGGACGTGGTCATGATGCTGAGGATCCAGCTGGAGCGCCAGGGTAAGACCTTGGTCCCGAGCATGCGCGAATACTCCCGCTACTTCGGCCTGAATCCGGAGCTGCTCCTGCTTGCCAAAAAGGACGCCATGGTGATGCACCCGGGACCCATCAACCGCGGCGTGGAGCTCTCCTCCGCGGTTGCCGACGGAGCGCAGTCCTACATCCTGAAGCAGGTGGAAAACGGCGTCGCCATCAGGATGTCGATGCTCTATCACGTCTGCGGCGGCGAACCGACGGAAGACTAAAATCCGTTCTACGTTCTACGTTCTACGTTCTACGTTCTACGTTCTACGTTCTACGTTCTACGTTGGAAGATGCAGCATCTGGAACCTGGAACCCGGAACCTTGATCGAAGGTTTACAACCCTAACTTGCTTTATGAGGTACATCATGAATCTGTTGATCAAAGGCGGACGGCTGGTAGATCCTTCCCAGGGAATAGACGAAAACATGGATCTGCTGATCGCGGACGGCGTGGTCCTGGAGGTTGGTCTGGGTATAACTGCGCCGGAAGGGACGGAGAGCGTCGACGCTAGCGGGCTGATCGTAACGCCCGGGCTAATCGACATGCACGTGCACCTGCGCGACCCCGGCTACGAGTACAAAGAGGACATAGCAACCGGGAGCCGTTCGGCTGCAGCCGGCGGCTTCACCTCGGTCGCCTGTATGCCGAACACCTCCCCGGTGATCGACAACAAGGCAGTCACCTCCTACATCATCAATAAAGCGAAAAACGAAGCGATCGTGAACGTCTTTCCTGTCGGCTCCATCACCAAGGGGGGCAAGGGCGAGAGCCTGGCCGAGATGGGAGAGCTGAAGGAGGCAGGCTGCGTCGCCGTTTCGGACGACGGCAGGCCGGTTGTCAGCGCCGAACTGATGCGCCGCGCCCTCGAATACGCCAACGGGGTAGGGATCACGGTGATCTCCCACTCGGAGGAGCTCTCACTGGTAGGCGAGGGGGTCATGAACGAAGGGTTCATCTCCACCGAACTCGGCCTGAAGGGGATTCCCTGGGCGGCAGAAGACGTCGCCATCGCCCGCGAGGTTTACCTGGCGGAGTTTACCGGCGCCCCCGTGCACATAGCCCACATCTCCACGGCCGGCTCGGCACGCATTATCCGCAATGCCAAGGCCCGCGGCGTGAAGGTCACCTGCGAGACGGCGCCGCACTACTTCACACTGACCGACGAGGCGGTGCTAGGCTACAACACGAACGCCAAGATGAACCCGCCTTTGAGAGGCGCCGGCGACGTCGCCGCCATGAAGGCAGGTCTTGCCGACGGCACCATCGACGCCATCGCCACCGATCACGCGCCGCACCATCCGGACGAGAAGGATGTGGAGTTCAACGTCGCGCTAAACGGCATCGTCGGCCTGGAGACCTCGCTTCCTCTCTCGCTCAAACTGGTCGAGGACGGCGTGCTGGACCTTAAGGCACTGGTGTCGCTTATGTCGTGCAACCCGGCGAAGATCCTAGGTATCGACCGCGGGACCCTGAAGCCCGGTGCCGTTGCCGACGTCACCATCATCGACCCGCAGAAGTCGTGGCAGGTGACCGCCGAGAAGCTGGAGTCCAAGTCGAAGAACTCCCCTTTCCTCGGCTGGCAGATGAAGGGCGCTGCCGTCTACACCATCGTAAAGGGGCAGGTGGTTCACAAGCTGGCTTAAGATCTAAGGCTGCACTCACAATATTACAGATGGTTAGCTTCATGCCGAGGCAAATCCCCCCCAGCCCCCCTTTTTCAAAGGGGGGAGTAATGGGTGCTCGGTTGGCTGTAGGCGCCGCTAATCAATACAGCAATTAAATGGATTCGGGAGAAGATACATGAAAGCAGTACTGGCTCTGGCGGACGGCCGGATTTTCACGGGCAAGGCGTTCGGCGCATCGGGCGAAACAACGGGCGAGGTGGTGTTCAATACCGCCATGTCGGGTTATCAGGAAGTGCTGACCGACCCGTCCTACAAGGGACAGATGGTCACCATGACCTACACCCAGATCGGCAACACCGGGATCAATCCGGAGGACGTGGAGAGCAACCAGCTCTACCTGTCCGGCTTTATCGTCCGGGAGTATATGGACTGCTACTCCAACTGGCGGGCGACCATGAGCCTGGACGCCTACCTGAAGGAAAACGGCGTGGTCGGCATCCAGGGGATCGACACCCGGGCGCTGACCCGGCATCTGCGCGACAAGGGTGCCCAGAACGGCATCATCTCCACCATCGACTTCGATGCCGAGAGCCTGGTCAAAAAGGCTCGCTCCATCCCGTCCATGAGCGGTCTCGACCTCGCCTCGGGGGTCAGCTGCACAACCCCCTATCACTGGACCGAGGGACTCTGGGACCTGGAGGAAGGCTATCCTCAGATCGACCGGAAGGATCTCAAGTACAAGGTGGTCGCCTACGACTTCGGCATCAAGCTGAACATCCTGCGCTGCCTGGTTTCCGCCGGTTGCGACGTGACCGTGGTGCCAGCCACCTTCCCGGCGGAATCGGCGCTCGCCATGGCCCCGGATGGCATCTTCCTCTCCAACGGACCGGGTGACCCGGAACCGATGAAGGCGGTCATCGAGAACATCAAGCAGTTCGTCGGCAAGAAACCGATCTTCGGTATCTGCCTCGGCCACCAGCTCTTGGGGCTTGCCCTGGGCGGGCGCACCGTGAAGCTCAAGTTCGGAAACCACGGCTCCAACCTGCCGGTCATGGACATGGTGACCCGCAAGGTGGAGATCACCGCGCAAAATCACGGCTTCTCGGTCGATATCCTGTCGCTTTCGCACGCAAGCGAGCTGGCGCACGAGAACCTGAACGACCAGACGGTGGAGGGGATGCAGCACAAGAAACTGCCGATCTTCTCCGTGCAGCACCACCCGGAAGCCTCACCCGGGCCGCACGATTCGCACTACCTGTTCGAGCGCTTCGTGGATTTAATGGAGAGCGACAAGGGGAAATAAGGTTATTCATTTTCACTGGAAGGGCAGATGATCGATATTCCCTCTCCCAGCGGGGGAGGGTCAGGGAGGGGGAACAGTCGCAAACTTCCCCCCTCCCAACCTCCCCCCGCTGGGGGGAGGAGCAGAAGATAGGTGCTTGATTTAATGAACTATATCGATCTTTACCACAGCGGCGAGCTGATCCGCCGCATTAAGAGAGCTTACGCCCGTCTTGCCTGTTGCGACCTCTGCCCGCACGCCTGCGGTGCCAACCGCCTGGCGGGCGAGGCAGGCCTTTGCGGCGGAGGCAGGACACCGCGCATCGCCTCCGCCAACATTCACCGGGGCGAGGAGCCGCCGATTTCCGGAACCCGTGGCTCGGGCACCATATTTCTCTCCGGTTGCACGCTGAACTGCCGATTCTGCCAGAACTTCCCGATCAGCCAGCTCCGTAACGGCACCGATCTCTCAACCGGGCAGCTGGCAGAAAAGATGCTCGGGCTGCAGCTTAAGGGCGCCCACAACATAAACTTCGTGACACCCAGCCACTTCACGCCGCAGATCCTGGCAGCACTCTACCTGGCAATAGGAAAGGGGTTCAAGCTGCCGATCGTCTGGAACACGAGCGGCTTCGAGCGGCTCGACATCCTGGCGCTTCTGGACGGAGTGGTTGACGTCTATCTGCCGGACATGAAGTACGCCTCAGAAGAAGAGGCGCTGAAGCTCTCCGCAGCATCGGGCTATCCCGAAGTGAACCGCCTGGCGGTGGCCGAGATGCTGCGACAGGTGGGGCATCTGGAGTGCGACGGGGAGGGGATCGCAAAGCGAGGCGTGATCATCCGGCACCTGGTGCTTCCAAAGCGGAAGGCGGGGAGCGCCGAGACGCTCGCCTGGATCGCCGCGGAGCTAGGCTGCCAGACCTACATCGCGCTGATGAGCCAGTACTTCCCGGCGCACCTGGCGGCAGAGACCCCGGGGATAGAGAGAAGGGTGACGCCTGAGGAGTACGCCGAGGCGGTAGAGGCGCTCGAGGCGTTGGGCCTGGAGAACGGCTGGGTACAGGACGAGCCGGGAGAGCAGGACTAGCATTGAGAGCATTGAGAGCATTGAGAGCATTGAGAGCATTGAGAGCATTGAGAGCATTGAGAGCATTGAGAGCATTGAGAGCATTGAGAGCATTGAGAGCATTGAGAGCATTGAGAGCATTGAGAGCATTAAGAGCATTAAGAGCATTAAGAGCATTAAGAGCATTAAGAGCATTAAGAGCATTAAGAGCATTAAGAGCATTAAGTGTTTTAACCCCGCATATATCCAACTCTCCTCCCCCCAGCGGGGGGAGGTTGGGAGGGGGGGATTGTTTTTGCTTCTGCAACTGGGTCCCCCCTCCCTGTCCCTCCCCCTCCTGGGGAGGGAACGTTTTGGCCGGGAGTCAGGATACTTAACAATATTTTGCACATACTATTCTGAACGTAATACTGAGATTAACGGAGTGATTTACCATGCCTAAACGTACAGACATCAAGAAGATCCTCATTATCGGCGCGGGACCGATCGTCATCGGACAGGCGTGCGAGTTCGACTACTCGGGGACCCAGGCCTGCAAGGCGCTCAAGGAAGAGGGTTATGAGGTCGTACTGCTGAACAGCAACCCGGCGACCATCATGACCGACCCGGATTTCGCCGACTTCACCTATATCGAGCCGGTAACACCTGAAATCCTGGCGGCGATCATCGAGAAGGAGCGTCCGGACGCGGTGCTGCCGACCCTGGGCGGACAGACTGCTCTCAATACGGCAGTAGCCGTAGCGGAAAATGGCGTCCTGGAGAAGTTCGGGGTGGAACTGATCGGCGCCAAGCTTCCCGCCATCAAGATGGCCGAGGACCGCACCCTGTTCAAGCAGGCGATGCAGCGGATCGATCTCGCCGTGCCGAGATCGGGGCTCGCCCACAACTACACGGAAGCGATGACTGTCATAAAGACGGTCGGCTTTCCCGCCATCATCCGCCCCTCCTTCACCCTGGGCGGCACCGGCGGTGGCATCGCCTACAACATGGAAGAGTACGAGCGGATGTCGATGACGGGGATCGAGGCGTCTCCCACGGACGAGATCCTGGTGGAGGAGTCGCTGATCGGCTGGAAGGAGTACGAGCTGGAGGTCATGAGGGACACCGCGGACAACGTGGTGATCATCTGCTCCATCGAGAACTTCGATGCCATGGGCGTGCATACCGGCGACTCCATCACGGTCGCCCCCGCCCAGACGCTCACCGACAAGGAGTACCAGATCCTGCGCGACGCCTCCCTGAAGATCATCCGGGAGATCGGGGTGGACACCGGCGGCTCCAACATCCAGTTCGGCATCAACCCGAAGAACGGCCGGCTGATCGTCATCGAGATGAACCCCCGCGTCTCCCGCTCCTCGGCGCTCGCCTCCAAGGCGACCGGCTTTCCGATCGCGAAGATCGCGGCGAAGCTCGCCGTCGGCTACACGCTGGACGAGATCACCAACGATATCACCAAAGAGACGCCGGCCTGCTTCGAGCCGACCATCGACTACGTGGTGACCAAGATCCCGCGCTTCACCTTCGAGAAGTTCCCTGCGGCCGATGCGACCCTCACCACCCAGATGAAGTCGGTGGGGGAGGTGATGTCGATCGGCAGGACCTTCAAGGAATCGTTTCAAAAGGCGCTCCGCTCGCTGGAGATCGGCTCCTGCGGCCTGGAGTCACGCTTTTTCGGGGTGGGCGGGGATTCCCGCCGCGCGCTCAGCGAAAAGGAGCGCGCGCAGCTTTTGGACAAGCTGAGAACGCCCAACTGCGACCGGACCTGGTACGTGGGAGACGCCTTTCGCTGCGGGATGACCGTCGCCGAGATCTACCAGCTGACCGCCATCGACCCCTGGTTCCTGCACAACATCCGCCAGATCATCGAGATGGAAGAGGAGCTGAAGCAGCTTAAAGTCCTGACCATGGATAAGGTGACGTTGAAGGATATCCTCCTTGAGGCAAAGCGTTACGGGTTTGCCGACAAGTACCTGGGAATGCTCTGGAACATCCCTGAGGGCGAGGTGCGCGCCCTGCGCCTTTCGGTCGGCGTCAAGCCGGTCTTTAAAAGGGTCGACACCTGCGCGGCCGAGTTCGTCGCACACACGCCGTACCTCTACTCTACCTACGAGGAGGAGTGCGAGGCGGAGCCGACCGACCGCAAGAAGATCATCATCCTGGGTGGCGGACCGAACCGGATCGGGCAGGGGATCGAATTCGACTACTGCTGCGTGCACGGCGTCTTCGCACTGGCCGAGGACGGTTACGAGACCATCATGGTGAACTGCAATCCGGAGACCGTTTCCACCGACTACGACACCTCGGATCGCCTCTACTTCGAGCCGCTTACCCTGGAGGACGTGCTTAACATAGTGGACGTGGAGAAGCCGACCGGGGTCATCGTGCAGTTCGGCGGCCAGACCCCGCTGAAGCTGGCCGTCGCCCTGGAAAACGCCGGGGTGCCGATCATCGGAACCTCGCCCGACGCCATCGACCGCGCCGAGGACCGCGAGCGTTTCAAGGAGATGCTGCAAAAGCTCTCGCTGCTCCAGCCGGAAAACGGCACCGCGCGCTCCTTCGAGGAGGCGGAGGTGGTTGCCGACCGCATCGGCTACCCGGTTGTCGTGCGTCCCTCCTACGTCCTTGGCGGACGCGCCATGGAGATCGTCTACGACGTGGAGAACCTGCGCCGCTACATGCACACGGCGGTGCAGGCCTCGCCCGAGCATCCGATCCTGATCGACAAGTTCCTGGACGAGGCGATCGAGATCGACGTCGACGCCCTCTGCGACGGGGAGATCGCCGTGATCGGCGGTATCATGGAGCACATCGAGGAGGCCGGCATTCACTCCGGCGACTCCGCCTGTTCGCTTCCTCCCTACTCGATCTCCAAGGAGATCGCCGACGAGATCAGGCGCCAGACCAAGGTGATGGCGCTGGAGCTGAACGTTAAGGGGCTCATGAACGTGCAGTTCGCCGTCAAGGGGGACGACATCTACATCATCGAGGTCAATCCCCGCGCCTCGCGCACCTCGCCCTTCGTCTCCAAGGCGACCGGCCGCCCGCTGGCCAAGATTGCCGCACGGATCATGGCCGGCAAGACCCTGACCGAGCTAGGCATCACCGAGGAGATTGTGCCGACTCACATCTCAGTGAAGGAGTCGGTGTTCCCCTTCGCCAAGTTCCCTGGCGTCGACACCATTCTCGGGCCGGAGATGAAGTCCACCGGCGAGGTAATGGGGATCGGGGAGACCTTTGCCGAGGCCTATGCCAAGGCGCAACTCGGTGCCGGAGTGAAGCTGCCGGTCTCCGGCAAAGTGTTCATCAGCGTGAAGGACACTGACAAAAAACATATTGTCAGTGCAGCGAAAAAATTGTATGATCAGGGCTTCGAACTGGTCGCCACACGCGGCACCGCGAGCTATCTGCAGGAGAAGGGCATCGCCGTGCAGTTGGTCAACAAGGTTCTCGAAGGACGGCCTCATATCGTCGACGCGATCAAGAACAACGAGATCTGCATGGTAATTAACACCACCCGCGGTGCCCAGGCCGTGGCGGACTCCTTTTCGATCCGCAGAAATACCCTGATAAACAACATCGCCTATTACACAACAGCCTCAGGCGCGCGCGCCGCGGTGGATGGCATCATCGCCACCTCGCAGTCGAAGCTTGAGGTGAAATCGATCCAGGACTACCTGAAGTGATTGTCAAGCGGGGAGCGTGAAGTTTACGCTCCCTTCAACATGCAAATTGCCGATTCTACGGGGGGCCTTGCAGGCCCCCCTACAAGTTCATTAAGGAGTAGAAAACCGATGTCCCAGACAGTGCCGTTGACCAAGGAGAGTTACGAGTTCCTCCAGGAGGATCTGAAGCGCCTGATCAAGGAGGAGCGACCCAAGGTCATTCAGGACATCGCCGAAGCGAGGGCGCACGGCGATCTTTCCGAGAATGCCGAGTACGACGCGGCAAAGAACCGTCAGGGGTTCATAGAGGGGCGTATCCTCGATCTGCAGGGGAAGCTGGCCCGCGCCTATGTGGTCGATCTCTCCAACCTGAGGCCGGACAAGGTTGTCTTCGGCGCGACTGTTACCGTATACGATACGGCCTCCGAAGAGGAGCTGACCTACAAGATCGTCGGCGAGGACGAAGCGGACCTTAAGCTGGGCAAAATCTCCTGCACCTCCCCGGTCGGCAAGGCGCTGATCGGCCATAAGCTGGACGATACCGTGAAGGTGACGGTCCCCTCCGGCACCAAAGAGTACGAGATCATGGAGATCAGGTACGAGTAACAGGCTTTCGCGTCCCGCACCTTTGAGGTTCGCTGTAAGGGCTGCCTAAAGGTTGTCCCGTTCGCCGGCCCGAGATGGCAGGATTTATCTAAATGCAAGAACATCAACCTAGGAGGTTTTACATGAGTCAGGTAACTAAGGACATGACGTTTGCAGCAGTGATGAGGATGCACCCGGATGTAGTAAAGGTGCTTGGGAAGTACAATCTCGGCTGCGTCGGCTGCATGGGAGCGCAGAACGAGTCCCTCGAGCAGGGTTGCGCCGCTCACGGCATCGACGTGGAAGAGATACTCACCGACATCAACGCGCTTTTCTAGAACGGACTGCTGCCGGGCGAAGTGACCTCGCCCGGCACTTTCTTTTACCTTTCCCATGCCGATCGTCACGCTTTCCCCAGACGGGTCCATCCCGCTTCCAGAAGAGCTCAGGGCCTCCTTGGCGCTCACCCCGGGCGACCTGCTAAGCGTGGAGGTGGTCGACGGCACCCTCCGTATCTCGCTGCAGCCTCCAGCCAAAAAAGAGAAAAAGATCACTTCCGCTAAAGTCTCTGCTGTTCCTTTAGCCAAGCCTTCCGCCAAGGTTGCGGCTGCTCCCTTAAGCGACCAGCTGAAGACCCCGATACGTTTCATAAAGGGAGTGGGGCCGAAGCTCGCCGAGGCGCTCGCCAGGAAGGGGATCGCCACCGTTGAGGATGCCCTCTACCTTTTGCCCAGCCGCTACGAGGACCGCCGCGAGCTTAAGTGCGTGGCGGGGCTCCGTCCGGGGGGCACCGAGGCCTTCTTCGCGACGGTGGTCTCAGCCGACCCCCAGACCACGAAGGGAGGCAGGCGCTATTTCGAGGCGATTGTGCGCGACGAGAGCGGAAGCCTGCCGCTCAAGTGGTTTCATTTTCACCCGGCCTACATGAAGAAGAACCTGCAGCCGGGCAGGCGCGGCATCTTCATCGGCGAGGTGGCACAGTTCGGATCTCAGCGCGAGATGCACCATCCCGAGGTGGAATGGGCGGCGGAGGGCGAAGAGCTAAGCCAGGTGATGGCGCGCGATACCGACAACTTCGGCAGGATCCTCCCTGTCTATCCGCTCACCGAAGGGGTAAGCCAGAAGCTGATGCGCCGCATCATGCGTGACACGGTGCAGCTTTTCAGCCGTTACCTCTCGGGGGCGCTTCCCGAGGAGATGGTGCGGCGACATCGGCTCCTCTCGCTACCCGTGGCGCTTCGGGAGGCGCACGCACCGGACGCCTCCACCGCCCTAGCCGGGCTCAACGAGGGGCGGGGAGAGGCACACCGCTCGCTCGCCTTCGACGAGCTGTTCTTCCTGCAGCTGGGGCTTGCCCTGAAAAAAAGGGGGGTCTCGCTGGAGGACGGCATCTGCTTTCAGGTGACGCACCGCTACACAAAGGAACTCCTGAAACTGCTCCCCTTCACCCTGACCAGTGCCCAAAGACGCGTGCTCTCCGAGATCAAGGAGGATATGATCTCGCCGCACCCGATGCACCGGCTGGTGCAGGGGGACGTCGGCTGCGGGAAGACCCTTGTGGCCCTTCTAGCCGCCCTTGTCTGTGTGGAGAATGACTGTCAGGTCGCCATCATGGCGCCGACCGAGCTTTTGGCCGAGCAGCACTACCTGAACATCCACGGCTACTGCGAGCGGCTGGGGATTACTGTCGCGCTCCTCACCTCTGGCGTGAAGGGGAAGGGTGAGACGCTGGAGAACATCGCCTCGGGGGCGATCCAGATCGTGGTGGGAACGCACGCCATAATCCAGGACAAGGTGGAGTTCAAACGGCTGGGACTAGGTGTTATCGACGAGCAGCACCGCTTCGGCGTCGTACAGCGGTCCCTTTTGAAAAGGAAGGGGGAAAACCCGGACATCCTGGTCATGACGGCAACGCCTATTCCGCGCACCCTGTCGATGACCGTTTTCGGCGATCTCTCGCTATCGGTGATCGACGAGCTTCCTCCCGGCAGGATGCCGATCGAGACGCGCATTGCCCGCGAGGGGCGCCGCCAGGAGGTCTACTCGCTCGTGCGCGAGGAGGTGGAAAAGGGGCGACAGGCCTATGTCATCTATCCGCTGGTCGAGGAGTCGGAGAAGAGCGACCTGAAGGCCGCCGTGCAGATGGCCGCCCACCTGGCCGAGGATGTGTTTGGCGGGCTGAGGGTAGCTGTGCTGCACGGCAGGATGCCGGCGGCCGAGAAGGAAAAGGTGATGGGCGCCTTCAAGGCGGGGAAGACTGACATTTTGGTTGCCACCACCGTCATCGAGGTCGGCATCGACGTCCCCAACGCCACCGTGATGGTGATCGAGCATGCCGAGCGGTTCGGCCTCTCCCAGCTGCATCAGCTGCGCGGCAGGGTGGGGCGGGGAGCCGAGCGGTCGCGCTGCATCCTTCTGACCGGGGACAGACGCTCCGAGGACGGCGACCGCAGGCTGCAGGTGATGGTGGAGAGCTGCGACGGCTTTGTGATCGCCGAATCGGACCTGAAGATCCGCGGTCCCGGCGACTTTCTGGGCACCCGGCAGGCGGGGCTCCCCGAACTGAAGGTCGCCGACATCCTGCGCGACGGTGGGGTGCTGGAGCTGGCGCGCCGGGAGGCCTTTGCCCTGGTGGAGAGCGATCCCGAGCTGACGGCACCTGGCAACGAGCGGCTGCTAAGCGAGCTGATGGCGCGCTGGGGCGGCAGGCTGGAGCTCGCCTCTATAGGGTGAGGGCAAAATTGTCTCCCTCAAAAAAAGGCCACTCGGCATCTAAATGATGCGTTGGTGAGCGTTGGTGGCCTTTTCTAATTTGAGCAGCTTTTCTTGCTATGTTGCCACCGAGGTCCGGATATCCTGCACCAGCGCGGCGATGTCATCGATCTTCGTTTCCCATGAGCACATGAACCTGGCGCCTCCCGACCCGATGAAGGTGTAGAAGTGCCAGCCGCAACCGCGCAACGCCTCCAGGCTGGCGGGCGCCATCTCCAGAAAGACGGAGTTCGCCTGGCTCTCGAACATGACCCTGACCCCTGGTATTTTTTTTACCTCGTTTGCCAAAAGGGACGCGCAACTGTTCGCGTGGGTCGCATTCCTGAGCCAGGCTCCGCTCTCCAGCATGCCTGTCCAGGGGGCGGTCAGAAACCGCATCTTCGAAGCTAGCTGGCCCGCCTGCTTGCAGCGGTAGTCGAACTCGAAAGCGAGTTCCTTGTTGAAGAACACCACTGCCTCGCCGACGGCGAAGCCGTTCTTGGTCCCCCCGAAGGTAAGCACCTCGACGCCTGCCTGCCAGGTGATCTCCTTGGGCTCCACCTTAAGCGACGCCACTGCGTTGGCGAAGCGGGCTCCGTCCATGTGCACGTGCAGCGAGTGCCTTCTCGCCAATTCGCCTACCGCTTGCATCTCTGCTACGCTGTACACCGTGCCGAGTTCCGTTGCCTGAGTAACGCTGATCGCCCTAGGTTTGGGGTAATGGATGTCGCTTCGCCTGGAGATCGTGTGTTCGACCGCATCCAGGTCCACCTTGCCGTTCAGGCCGGGGACCAGCAGCACCTTGGTGCCGTTGGAGAAGAACTCAGAGGCGCCGCACTCGTCGGTCTCGATGTGAGCCATCTCGTGGCAAACGATCGAGTGGTACGATTTGCACAAGGAAGCCAGCGCCAGAGAGTTGGCAGCAGTCCCGTTGAAGACGAAAAATACCTCGCACGGCGTCTCGAAAAGCTCCCTGATCCGCTCGCAGGCCTTGGCCGTCCAGGCGTCGTCCCCGTAGGAGCCGGCCAGCCCGCGGTTGGCTTCCTCCATCGCCTGCCACGCCTCGCTGCAGATCCCCGCATAGTTGTCGCTGGCGAAATTGTACTTGAGCTGCTTAGTCTCTGCGCCTGTGGTCATCGGTTCTCCCTTCATCCCGGATCCTGCTAACGATTTCGAGGTCGGTTTTTCCCGCCGTGTGTAACCGGTCAGGCCAAAATCTTTATTATAACGGCGGGGTTATGTCAACGGTAAACTGTAAGGGGAAGATCGGCGGAGGTGACGGGGTTGCCTTGTGGGAATGGACGGCAAGGGAAGGGTAATCCTTGCGTCTCGATCCGTGGCTGCGGGAATTTTCGCCCTGGCAGCGTCAACCTTCGGGGTTCCTTTTGCGGCGTAAGTGCGGGTCAGGATCGACTAGTGGCTCACCTTGCACTACTTGCAGTACCGGGCGGCCCCGTTTTTACAGGGCCGCTATTCTCCGCGCAGGCCAAGCTACTGCTGAGCTGGTCTTTTGATCCTGACAATGACAGCAAAGGGCGCTCAGCTTGACGGAGCTATGCCTCGGAACTGGAAATCCGAGGCTGCAAATTCTATGTTGACAACCAGCGGGAAAAAAATTATAGTCAAGCTCTCTAAAGGGGAGTAGTTATCGGCCAGAGAAAAGGCCGACCCGGTTTCCGTCAATACGGTCGAAAGACCCGGAACCGGGGCAGATATTCTGTCAACAAGACCTTTATCCAGGCAAATGTGCCGAGGGTAAAGGTCTTTTTTTTTAGCCTTGGCGCTTAAATTAACTAATGGAGGTAACCAGATGAACTCACTTAAGACCGCCTTTCTTCTCTCTTTGCTCACCATCCTCATGGTCACCATGGGGGGCGCCATCGGCGGCAAGTCAGGCATGATGTTCGCCTTCCTGATGGCTTTCGGCATGAACTTCTTCTCCTACTGGTATTCCGATAAGATCGTCCTCAAGATGTACGGGGCGCAGGAGATCGGGGAGCATGAGAACCCCGCCTTTTACGGCATGGTCCGCCGGCTGGCGGCGCAGGCCGGCCTGCCGATGCCGAAGGTCTACATAATCGCCTCGGAAAGCCCCAACGCGTTCGCCACCGGCCGAAACCCTGAGCATGCGGCAGTGGCTGCCACTTCCGGAATACTGCGGATACTCACGCCGGAGGAGCTGGAAGGTGTCATGGCACATGAGCTGGCCCACGTCCAGAACCGCGACATATTGATCGGCACCATTGCTGCCACCTTTGCCGGAGCCATCTCGATGATCGGCAGCATGCTGCAGTGGGGCGCCATGATGGGCGCCGGGCGCGGCGACGATGACGAGGGGGGCGGGATCGGCGGCATGGTCGGCTCGCTGGCCATGGCGATCATCGCTCCCATTGCCGCCATGCTGATCCAGATGGCTGTCTCCCGCTCGCGCGAATTTATGGCAGACGCCTCGGGCGCTGCCATCTGTGGCCGCCCGCTTGCACTGGCTGGCGCCCTGCGCAAGCTGCACAATGCTTCTATAGCTATACCGATGCTGGAAGCGAGACCTGCCACGGCACATATGTTCATCGTCAACCCGCTGACGGGCGGCGGTCTGGCCTCGCTCTTTTCCACCCATCCCCCCATGGAGGAGCGCATTGCGCGGCTTGAGTCGCTGGCCCGCTAAAGCCTTGTCCGGCCGCTGAGCGGCCGGACAACTATCAAGGATTATCAACCGCGGCTTAGCCGGAAGAACATACAACCAAGGAGTCGGCAATGAAAAGACAGCTTATGAAGGGATTTGCGGTGATGGCGGCCGTCATGTTTTTGAGCATCACCGTAATGGAGGCAACCGCACAGGCCAGGGCCGGCGGCAGCCGCTCCTCCGGCAGCCGCGGTTCCCGCAGCTATTCCCGGCAGGCCCCGACGGCGCAGCCGACTCCCTACCGGCAGCAGATGGCCCCCGGGGCCCAGCAGGCGGGGGGCGGATTCATGCGGAGCATGGCCGGCGGTGTCATGGGTGGCATGCTGGGAAGCATGCTCTTTGGAGGCTCTGCAGGAGCCGGGGGCACGGCCGCGCAAACGGGTGGTCAAGCAGGTGGTCAAACGGGGGGCGGCATCGGGTTCGTCGAAATTGCCCTGCTGGCAGGTGGCGTCTACCTGATCTACCGGTTCATGAACAGGAAAAAAGATGACTCCTCCGATCCTTACGGACGCGGATAGACGGGAACTGGCATAGGGGACGGCAATGTTCAAAAACAAGTTACTTCTCATCCTGATCGTCGTGTCAGGCGTCCTTCCCTTCATTTCGTACCTGCTGAATTTCTACACCGACTGGCTGTTTTTCATCGAAACCGGTTTCTTGGCCGTCTTCATGACCACCCTCTACGCCAAAATAGCGGCTGGGCTGCTCTTTGGTTTGCTGTTATTGATCTTTCTGCAGGTGAATGTTTTCTATGCCAATAGGGGGCGCTTTCCGGTATCCGGCATGTTCGTCGTGGGTGGCGGCAACCTGCGGATAGACAGGAGCGAGGCGCTCCGTCTCGTCAAGCCGGTAAGCATACTGATCGGTTTTGTGTTGGCGCTCCTGGCCGGCAACTGGGGCGCGAACCAATGGGAAGAGCTGCTGCTTTTCACCAATAAACTTTCGGTAGGCACTCTGGACCCGGTCTTAGGCAAAGATCTCGGGTTCTACCTGTTCAGCCTCCCCTTCATGGAGATGCTCAAGGGGTTTGCAGGCTTCCTGGTGCTCGCGACGCTGCTGGTCACCGCGGCGGTCTATTATGTCCGGGGCGGCATTACGCTCACCGAGCAGGGGGCGACGGTGGACGTGACGGTGCGCCGGCATCTGGCTGTGCTGGTCGGCATCTTCAGCCTGGTGATCGCCGCAGGCTTTTATCTGGACGGCTTCAAGCTGCTCCTTTCCAACAGCGGCTCCTTTTATGGCGCGAGCTATGTGGATGTTCATTCCCGGCTGCTCACCTATCGGGTGCTGACCTTCCTGACTCCTCTTGCCGGTATTTTGCTCGCTTACGGATTATGGAAAGGTGTCTGGCGCTTCGCGATCCTGCCGCCGGTGCTGGCGGTGGCAGTCTATCTGATCGGCGTGCGGCTCTATCCGGGGGTGATGCAGAAGTTCAAGGTGGCGCCCAACGAGTTGACTCTCGAGACGCCCTACATCAAGAACAACCTGGAATTCACCCGTTTCGGCTACGATCTCGGCAAGATCGAAACGATCCCCTTTGATGTGGACACCAAGCTTTCCGCGGCCGACATCGCGAACAACGACGCCACCATCAAGAACATACGGCTCTGGGATCATGCTCCGCTGCTGAAGACCTACAGCCAGCTGCAGCAGATCAGGACCTACTACAAGTTTCACGACGTGGACAACGACCGCTACCTGGTGAACGGCCAGTACACCCAGGTAATGCTCTCTCCGCGCGAGCTTTCCTACGCCGACCTGCCGAGCAAGAACTGGATCAACGAGCGCCTGATCTTCACCCACGGCAACGGCATCACCTTCGGTCCGGTCAGCCGGATCAGCAAGGAAGGGCTGCCCGAGTTCTTCGTCAAGGACATCCCGGCGGTGAGCCTTGCCGACATCAAGGTGACCAGGCCGGAGATCTACTACGGCGAGCTCTCCAACGACTACGTGGTGGTCAAGACCAAGGTTCCCGAATTCAGCTATCCGACCGCCACCGGCAACATCAATACCACCTATGCCGGAAACGGCGGGGTGCCGATCGATTCGCTGCTGAAGAAGTCCCTCTTTGCCGCCAAGTTCAAGACGGAAAAGATCCTGCTTTCCTCGGACATCACCGATCAGAGCCGCATCATCTACAACCGCAACATAGCCGAGCGGGTGAAAACTATCGCGCCCTTTCTCCATTTCGACAGCGACCCCTACATGGTGGTCGACGAAAAAGGGAAACTCAAATGGATCATAGACGCCTACACCATCTCCAACCGGCTTCCTTATTCGAAGCCGCTCAAGGGTGGCGTCAACTACATGCGCAACTCGGTAAAGGCCGTGGTCGATGCCTATGACGGTTCGGTGAGCTTCTATATAAGCGACCCCAATGACGTGCTGGCCCGCGTATATGCGCAGATGTTCCCCTCGCTCTTCAAGCCGATGACGGCCATGCCGGAAGACCTGCGCAAGCACGTCCGCTATCCGAGCCAGTTCCTGCAGATACAGGCGGCCATGTTTTCCTCCTATCACATGACCGACCCGAAGGTCTTCTACAACAAGGAGAACCTCTGGCAGGTGCCGGCGATCGGCGAAAAGCCGATGGAGCCGTACTACACGATCATGAAGCTGCCTGGCGAAAAGGTGGAGGAGTATATCCTGCTGCTCCCCTTTACCCCCTCCAAAAGAGACAATATGGCTGCCTGGCTCACGGCCCGCTGCGACGGGGAGAATTACGGGAAGATCCGTGCCTATACCTTCCCGCGCGACAGGCTGATCTACGGACCGAAACAGATCGACGCCCGCATCAACCAGGACTCCTTTATCTCGCAGCAGTTGACGCTCTGGAGCCAGCGAGGCTCCGAGGTGATCCGGGGAAGCCTCCTGGTGATCCCGATCGAGAAGTCGCTGCTCTACGTTCAGCCGCTCTTTCTGGCAGCCGACAAGGCAGGGCTTCCCGAACTGAAGAGGGTGATCGTGGCCTTCGGGGACGAGGTGGTCATGGAAGAAAACCTGGAACTCGCCCTGCAACGGCTGTTCGGGGCTAAAAAGGCAGCCGCACCTGCCGCCATGACGGCCGCCTCAGATGCGCAAGTTTCGCCGGCCTCGCTTGCCAAGGAAGCTATGAGCGTCTATGAGAAAGCGGCCAACCTTCAGCGTCAGGGGAACTGGGCCGGCTACGGCGAGGAACTGCGCAAGCTGGAGCAGCTGCTCAAACGGATGGCTCAGTAACTGTGGGGATTTGGAACCGGTAAATGCAGAAACTGGTAACTGCAGGAGTTTAACGCGGGGTCGATTACTCCCAAAAGAGGATTTGGATGAAGAGGCTGATACTTGGACTGGCATTAATGGCGTTTGTCTGGGCTGTGCAGGCACAGGCTGTAGAAGTGTCCTGGCAACATAATATCAACCCGGTAAGCGCTGAAATGGCAAATTACTGATAGCTGAATAATCTACAGTAAAAGGAGGACGATTATGAAATGTCCAGTATGTACTACCGTCAACCTGGTCATGTCCGAGCGTCAGGGGGTGGAAATCGATTACTGTCCTGATTGCCGCGGCGTCTGGCTGGATCGCGGGGAACTAGACAAGGTCATTGAGCGCGCCGCCGCTCAGCAGGAGTCGTCGGCTCCCCCACAGCGCACAGCTCAACCCCAGCATGCAGCGCAGCCGCAGTACCAACAGCAGCCGAATAACTATGGGAGCGGCCAGGCCCAAGGATATGGTCACGGCCATTCCCACGGTCAAAAACCGTACAGGAAAAAATCGTTTCTGGAAGAGTTGTTTGACTAACCGAACAGGCCGCGGAAAGTATGCTGGCAGTTCTTTGTCTGTGTACTTTGAAAACGCCGCAGAACGACTGATGGACTAACCGCTGATAGTGCTGCTTCTTCCTGACGGCAGAGGCAGCACTATTTCGCCGTCCCTTGTGACGCTCCAACTCGAGAACTGACAGGCAGACATGTCGACTATCACATCCATATGCAGGGAACTCACCGCTTTACTGCTCCTGCTGGCGGTGCTTATGCTGCCGCTCGACTCCGTTGCCCGGGACCTGAGCCCGTCAGCGGCAAAGGACAGTTGCGCCTGCCAGTCCCCGTTTGACGAGCCTGCCGCGGATGCAAACCAGGAGCAGACGGACCCTTGCCCCGGCAGCAACACCGGCGACTGTTGCGATAGCCAGGACCGCAGCTCTGACGCAGCCGCGGCCCACTTACCGGGAGCCTCACGGACGACTATCTCCGACCGGCAACTCTTTCATTCCAGTGCCGCGGGTTTTACACCCGAGGTCTATCTCGCCATCGTTGTCCCTCCTGAAAGCTGATTTATTTCCTGTAATCCCGAACTACAACCGGGCGCGACTGCCCAAGCTACCTGGGTGTTAACCTGCTGCTCTCGGGTCTGCACAGCTACGGAGGATAATCGATGTACGCACAAGCTGATTGCCCGCCGGTGGCTTAGCAGCTGTTTTCAAAATATGGGCATGTTGAAACGGGAGATTGATATGAAATTCAGCAGCATCTGCATATGGGCGGCATTCTTATTCCCGGTGGTCCTCGGCTGTACGCCCGAGCAGCAGACCGAGGCGGCATCTGCCCATGAGCAATCGGCATTAAACGAGACAGACCGCGAGCGGATCCGGGCCATGATACAGGACCTGCAGTTGACTGCGGGGGTACCGCAGCGGACCTTTGAACTGCTCCGCAAGGAAGTCACCGCCTTGTCCACCGGAAAGAGCGAAGCCGTGACCCTGGCGGCGCTGGTTGACCTTGCCAAAACCCAGATCCTTGCCGCTGGTGCTGATTTGTCAGCCAAGACCCTGCCGGAGGGGCTTCCTGTCGGGATCAAACGGGACCTGGAGCAGGCGAAAGAGGCGATGATCAAGGCCGGTCAGCTGAAAAGCGAATCTCTTGACGCCGTGCAGCGGTTCATGGAAGAGAAGAAGCCGATGATATTGCTGGAATATCGCAGCAAGCTGTCGGCCTCGGCGAAACAGCTGGAAGAGGCAAGGGTGATGCTGAAACAGGTGCGAGATGCAGCGGGAATCACGCCTTGATGGCAGCTGATGTTGGCAAGCAAACTAATTGGAGGTTAAGTCATGGAAAAGCCGCTGGTAGGCATTCTGATGGGAAGCGACAGTGATCTGAAGGTGATGCGCAAGGCGACCGAAGTGCTGAAGGAGATGGGAGTCGGCTTCGAGATCGACATCTGCTCCGCGCACCGGCTGCCGGAAAAGACCGCCCGGTACGCGGCGGGCGCCAGGGAGCGCGGGATCGAGGTGCTGATAGCCGGGGCGGGCATGGCTGCGCACCTGGCCGGAGTGGTCGCCTCCCACACGACGCTGCCTGTGATCGGTGTCCCGCTTGCCTCGGGTGCTCTAAATGGCGTCGATGCACTTTATGCGACTGTCCAGATGCCGCCGGGAATACCGGTGGCGACCGTGGCGGTGGACGGCGCCAAAAACGCCGCCTATCTCGCCTGCTCGATCCTGTCCATCAAGTATCCGGAACTGGCTCACCGGTTGGAGCTGTTCCGGCGGCAAACGCGCGAGGCATTGCTGGCCAAGTCTGCCGAGCTGCAAGAGGAGATTTCCCGGTGGTGAGTAATGAGGTCGCCGCCCGGGAGGGGGGGTGCTGCCGGCTCCTCAAGGGAGGAGTCCCGTGTCACCTCTGATCTGGACCCTGAGGCAGGCAAAACGGCTGGTCATCACCGTCCTCGGCGTGAGTCTTCTGGTCATCGGCACTGCCATGATAGTGCTGCCCGGGCCGGCGATCATCGTGATCCCCGCCGGCCTTGCGGTGCTGGCCACCGAGTTCCTTTGGGCCAGGAACCTGTTGCACAAGGTCAGGGACCGCTTCCCGCGGAGGAAGAAAGCTGTCTGAGTGAGGAGATAACCGGTCGGGGCTAAAGCCGCGACCTTGTGGAGAAAGCCCGTGCACCTGCCGGCTGCTCTTTGGAGCGCCGGCAACTCGGGCGCCAAAGAGAGGAAATTTATCACTGGCTGCTGACGGCCCCCGCCGAAGAGGTGGTAGTCGTCACAATACTGGAAAATGCTGAAGGAAAACGCTGATGCTTATGTGGAGCATGTTTGGACTGTTACTGACGGTCATGCTGGTGGTCGACCTGGGGCTTAACCGGAAGAGCCACACCGTTTCCAGCCGCGAGGCCCTCATCTGGAGCCTGGTGTGGATCAGTCTGGCACTTCTTTTCAACGCCGGCATCTGGTTCACGATGGGGAGCGGCAAGGCGATGGAGTTCTTCACCGGCTACCTCATCGAGAAGGCGCTGTCGGTGGACAACCTCTTCGTCTTCATCATGATCTTCTCCTACTTCGGCATCGAGGGGCGCCACCAGACGCGCATTCTCAAGTGGGGCATCCTGGGCGCGCTGGTCATGCGGGGCGTGTTCATCTTCGGCGGCATCGGACTGATGCAACGCTTTAGCTGGTTGTTCTACGTCTTCGGGGCGTTGCTGATATTCACGGCCTGGAAGATGGCTTTTGGCGGCGAGGGAAAGGTAGAACCGGGCAAGAATCTGCTGGTGCGCCTCTGCAGCCGGATGCTGCCGGTGACCAGAAAGATCCACGGCGACTGGTTCGTGACACGCAAGCGCGGCATCTGGTTGGCCAGCCCCCTGCTGCTGGCGTTGGTCATGGTCGAGTCGAGCGACGTGATATTCGCCATCGACTCCATCCCGGCAATCTTTGCCGTGACACTCGACCCGTTCATCGTCTTCACTTCCAACATCTTCGCCATCATGGGACTGCGGGCGCTCTACTTCCTTTTGGCCAACATGCTCGGCATGTTCGCCTACCTGAAGTACGGGATATCCTTCATCCTGGCCTTTGTCGGCGCCAAGATGCTGCTGACCGCACTTGACTTCCATATAGCTATCCCGGTGTCCTTGGCAATTATCTTTTCTACCTTGATGATATCGGTCTCCGCATCCCTGCTAGCCGCTAGATTGAACGCCAGGCTGGCGGAAAGGACCGGATCGCAGCCCTGAGGAGGTCAGGCCGGAGGTTCTTCTTGACATCGGATCGTGTTTTGGTGATAGTGCGTTTCAAATATGACAAAAAAACTCCGACCTAAATTCTTTTCCTGCCTTCTGGTGCTGGCAATTTTATTCGCCACCATCAACGGGGCCTGCGAAAATGCGCACGCCATGCAAAGTCACTACTCCGCGGCAAGCATCCAGGTGTCTGCTTGCGGAGTCTCTGCGTCTGAGACCTGCCCCTGCTGTCCGTCGGAACATCGCCACTCTGATTCGGATGGTTGCAACACCTGCTTGAATTGTATCTGCCATGGCTCCCTCGCCATGCAACAGTTTCAGTTCGGCTATAATCCGGTCATCCTGGACCTGAAAAGGTCCGAGCCCTTCAAGTATCTGCCCGAAGTCTACCTTACCAGATTCATCCCCCCGCAAAACCTGCGCTGAAAAGCGCGACGAGCGGCTTAGCGCCCTGACCGGGCTAGCTGCTCTGCCCTCTCGCCGCGTCGTCTGTGCCACTGTTTGACATCCATCTGAATTAAAATTTGATCGCCAGCTTCTTTAGGAGCGGCATGTCGTCCTTTTCAAAAAACTGGATTGACGCGGCATAGTTCCAGCTGCATTCTTCCCTTTTCGGAAAGGAAGTCGCACGGCGACGGCTGTCGCTGCCGATCAGGAACAAATATACTGGAGGTATCTCTTTGGGAACATCAGCTAAGGTAAGGGGGGCGCTGCTGGCGACGGCAATCGTGTCACTGCTGTCGTTTGGCTCGGGGCAGGCGGCAGCCGAGCCGCTCGCACTGCCGCAAGTTTTGGAATCTTCACTGCGAAATAACGGCGAATTGGCCGCTTTTCGCCAAGAAAAGGGGCTCCGCGAGGCCGCTGGTACCCGGGCCTCCCTGCTGCCCAACCCAACCCTGGAACTGGAGGGAGGGACCGGCGCTCTGACCGGCAGCAGTGCCGAAAACAGCCTGTCGGTCGGGGTGTCGCAGGAGTTTTATCTGGCCGGGAAGCGCGCGAAGCGTCTCAAACTGGCCGAACAGGAACTGGAGATCTACCGCTGGCAGTTGGCCGATCGGGAGAGAGTGCTGAGCGCAGAGGTGAAGAACGCCTTCTATGATGTGATTCTTGCCGAAAAGCGGATCGCTTTGGCAGAGCGCGCCACGGAGCTCAACCGTCAGCTCTTTGAAGTAGCCAGGGAGCGCCTGGCTGCAGGAGACATCCCTGAACTGGAGATGAACCTGGTCAAGGTTGAGCTTGCCAGAAGCGAAGGCGCGAAGATCCATCTTGTTAAAGCCGTGCAGCAAAACCGGGCCGCACTCTTCGCCCTCATGGGGCTTCCGGTTTCGGAAGATCCTGCGATAGCCGGAAACTTCGCGGCTGAAGTTCCCCAGGCGAAGAGCCTTGCCGAACTTAGGCAGCTCGCGCGGGATAACCGTCAGGATCTAAAGGCTCTCGGCGCAGAAAAGGAGAGGGGGGAGTCCGAGCTGGTCCTGGCCGGTGCTGAGGGAGTTCCCAATCTCACCGCCGGCCTCTTCCTGACACGCGACGCGACCTCAATAGAGGTAGGCGGCGTGGAAGGAAAAGACACGGCCTACATCATCGGTTTGAAGCTGTCCATCCCGATTCCCGTCTTCGACCGGAATCAGGCCGCAGTTCAGGAGGCAGCAGCCCGTAGCAATAGCACGCAAAGCCGTCTGGCTGGCACCCTTACAGGTATCGAGCGGGAGGTAGATACGGCTTACGCCGGTTTTGAGAACGCGAACAAGGTGCTGGCTCTCTACCGGGCCAGCATCATCCCCCAGCTTGGGGAAAACCTGCAACTGACCCAGGAAGCGTACCGGCTGGGCGAAGTCGGCCTGCTCTCCGTCCTTCAGGAACAGCGGAATTTCATCGAGGTGAACGACGGGTACCTGACTGCGCTGCATGACCGGCAGGCGGCTCTCTCGCAGCTCGAATCGGCAGTGGCAATAGATCTTAACGGAGGTGAGCAGTGAAGAAAAAGGGAATATTAATCGTAATGGTTTTGGTCATCGCCCTGGCAGGCGGACTTTTTTATCGCTTCACCCACCTTAAAACCGGCGGCGCCGAGCATGCCGGGGAAGCGGGCCACACCGAAGAAAAAGCGGGCGGCCACAAAGAAGCCGGACAGGAGCAAGATGAACACGACGAGCACGAGGAGGCCGACCACGTCCGGATGAGCGCGCAGGTGCAAAAGCAGGGCGGCGTGGTGCTGGCTTCGGCGCAAAAGCTGAGCCTGGCCGGGGTGATCTCAGCCACCGGCAAGGTGGAGGTGAACGCCGACCGACTTGCACACGTCTCGCCGCGCATCTCCGGCAAGATCGTGACCGTCAGGGCCTCACTCGGGGACAGCGTTTCCGCCGGCCAGTCGCTGGCGACCCTGGACAGCGTGGAGCTGGGCGAGGCGCTTGGGCGCTACCGTCAGTCGAAAACCAAGCTCGCCCTGGCTAACTCAAACATGCAGCGGGTCAAAAGCCTGGTGGAGAAGAAGATAGCTGCCCGCAAGGACATCCTGCAGGCGGAAACCGACTACCGGATGGCCCAGACGGAACTGCAGACCGACGAGGAGCGTTTGTCCCTGTTCGGGGTATCGCCGGCCGAGCTGAAGAGGGAAGGGCGCCCAAGGCCGATCCTGGCTGTCCGCTCTCCCATTTCGGGTGTGGTCACCGAAAAGCACGCCATCGTCGGCGAACTCGCCGACCCCTCCAAGAGCCTCTACACGGTGGCCGACCTCTCCTCGGTCTGGGTGCTGGTAGACATCAACGAAAAGGACCTCGCCAGGGTGCGCCGCGGGCAGGCAGCCACGGTCGTGGTCGGCGCCTTTCCCGACCTGAAGCTGAAGGGGCGCATCACCTACCTGGCCGACGCGGTGGATGAGGCTACCCGCACGGTAAAGGCGCGGGTCGAGGTGGCCAATCCCGGCCGGAAGTTGAAGCCGGAGATGTTCGCCAGCGTCGAGCTGGCGCTGCCGTCAGACGCGCCGGCGGTGCTGGCGGTGCCCGAGGAGGCCCTGCAGGAGCTGGAGGGGAAAAAGGTGCTCTTCGTGACTGAAAACGGCAGCGAGTTCGAAGCGCGCCCGGTGCAGCTCGGCCGTACCGCAGGCGGCATTGCGGAGATCGTCTCCGGCCTGAAGGAGGGGGAGCGTTACGCCGTCAAGGGATCCTTCCTGCTCAAGTCGGAGCTGCAAAAGGGTGAACTAGGCGGACACGGCCATTAACTACAGCGACCGGGGGCCAGGGACCGGAGGCTGGTTGACAAAAAACAGCCTCACCGTCCGCGACCCCTGTTCCCGGAGGATATACATGCTGGACAATATACTTAAATTCGCGCTACAGCAGCGCCTGCTGATCCTGGTGGCCACGGTCATCCTGATCGGCTCGGGCCTTTGGGCCATGAAAGAGCTGCCGGTGGACGCCTTCCCGGACGTGACCAACGTCCAGGTGCAGATACTCACCCAGGCGGGCGGCATGGCCCCGACGGAGGTGGAGAAGCTGATCACCTTCCCCATCGAGACCACCATGGGGGGGCTCCCCAGGCTGCACGAGGTGCGCTCCCTTTCTAAGATCGGACTGTCGGTGGTTACCATAGATTTCGAGGATGGCGTCGACATCTACTTCGCCCGTCAGCAGGTCTTCGAACGGCTGCAGCAGGCCCGCGATCGGCTCCCCAGGGGAATCGAACCACAGATGGGGCCGGTGACGACCGGCCTGGGAGAGATCTACCAGTACATCCTCACTTCCGACACCCACGACGCACGCGAGCTGCGCTCCATTCAGGACTGGCTGGTGCGCCCGATCCTGCGCACCGTCCCGGGTGTCACCGACGTCAACTCGTTCGGCGGTCAGGTGAAGCAGTATCAGGTGCTGCTCGATCCAGGCAAGCTGAAGAGTCTGGGGCTTACCGCCCGCGAGGTGATGGAGGCGGTGGACAGCAACAACGCCACCGTGGGGGCAGGTTACATCGAGCACCGCGAGGAGCAGTACATGGTGCGCGGGATCGGCCTGGCCCGCGGCATCGATGATCTGAAGGACATCGTGGTGAAAAGCCCGGGCGGCACGCCGATCCATGTGCACGACCTGGGGGAAGTGGTGATCGGCAACGAGCCGCGCCAGGGTGTCACCACTTATGACGGCAAGGGTGAGGCGGTGGCGGGCATCGTGATGATGCTGAAGGGCGCCTCCAGCCGTGAGGTGGTGGAGGGCGTCACCGCCAAGATCGAGACCATACGAAAGGCGCTCCCGGAGGGGGTAAAGCTGACCCCCTACTACGACCGGACCGATCTGATCTGGAAAACCATCCGCACGGTGACCACCAACCTGCTCGAGGGGGGGATGCTGGTGATAGCGGTGCTCTTCTACTTCCTGGGCAACGTCCGGGGAGCGCTGATCGTGGCCCTGACCATCCCGCTCTCCATGCTCTTCTCCTTCCTCGGCATGCACTGGCTGGGTCTTTCCGCCAACCTGATGACGCTTGGCGCCATCGACTTCGGCATCATCGTGGACGGAAGCGTGGTCATGGTGGAAAACACGGTGCGCCATCTCTCCGAACGAAAGCCGGGGGAAAGCGCGCGCCATACCATCTACACCTCGGCCCTTGAGGTGGCCCGGCCCATACTTTTCGGGGTGCTGATCATCATCATCGTCTATCTCCCCATCGTCACCCTGACCGACATGGAAGGAAAGATGTTCGCCCCCATGGCCTTCACCGTGGGTTTCGCCCTCTTGGGCTCCCTGATCCTGACCATGACCCTGGTGCCGACGCTCTGCTCGTTTCTGCTCAAGGGGAAGGTGGAGGAAAAGAACCCCCGGCTGCTGGTGAAGATCCGGGACAGCTACCTGCCGCTCTTGCGGCAAAGCCTCGCCAACCCGAAGAAGACCCTGGCTCTGACCGGCGCCGCTCTGGCCGCTTCCCTGCTGCTGATACCCTTCCTGGGGAGCGAGTTCCTCCCGACCCTGGACGAGGGGAGCCTCACCGTGCAATCCTTCCGCCTGCCGTCGGTCTCGGTGACCGATACGGTCAGGAGTTCGGCCGCCGTGGAGAAGGTGCTCCTTTCCTTTCCCGAGGTGGAGAAGGTGGTGGCCAGGGCAGGACGGGCCGAGATCGCCTCCGACCCGATGGGGATAGACATCTCGGACATCTTCGTGAACCTGAAGCCGCGCGGCGAGTGGACCACGGCCAAAACCAAGGAAGAGCTGGTGGACAAGATGCGGGAGAGGCTGGAGAACGTCCCCGGCATGACCTTCTCCTTCAGCCAGCCGATCGCGCTCAGGGTGGACGAGCTGATCTCGGGGGTCAAGTCGCAGGTGGCCGTCAAGCTGTTCGGCGAGGATATGGAAATCCTCAAGGCAAAGGCCAACGAGATCGCCGAGCTGGTCAGAAAGATTGATGGCTCCGCTGACGTGCAGGTGGAAAAGGTCACCGGCCTTGCCTACCTGCAGGTGGAGATCGACCGCTCGGCCATCGCCCGTTACGGCATCAACGTGGCCGACATCAACGAGGTGCTCGAACTCGCCTCGGGCGGCAAGGCAGTATCGGAACTGTTCGAGGGGCAGAAACGCTTTGCCGTGGCAGTTCGTTTCCCGACTGCTCTCTCCGATACACCGGAAAAATTCGGCGAATTGCTGATCTCGGCACCCAATGGGGCGCGCATTCCGCTCAAACAGCTGGCACTGATCAAGACCGAGGAGGGGCCGGCCCAAGTGTCGCGTGAAAACGGCTCCCGACGCATAGTGGTGGAGTGCAACGTGACCGGCCGCGATATCGGCAGCTTTGTGGCTGCGGCTCAGAAGTCGCTGGATGCCGGGGTGAAACTTCCGGCCGGCTACTACCTGGAATGGGGGGGGCAGTTCGAGAACCAGCAGCGGGCCATGGCTCGCCTGGCTGTGATCCTTCCCATCTGTCTGGCGCTGATCTTCATCCTGCTCTTTTCCACCTTCAACAGTGTCCGTCAGGCGTTCCTGATCATCCTCAACGTACCCTTCGCCCTGATCGGCGGCATCGTGGCGCTGTTTCTGCGCGGTCTGCCGCTCTCGGTCTCGGGCGCCATCGGCTTCATCGCCCTGTTCGGAGTGGCGGTGCTAAACGGCATCGTCATGGTCTCCTACTTTAATAAGCTGCGCGAGGAGGGGCAATCGCTTGATGAGGCGATTATCAACGGGGCAACCATCCGCCTGCGGCCGGTACTGATGACCGCCCTGGTGGCATCGCTCGGTTTCATTCCCATGGCGCTTTCCCACGGCACCGGTGCCGAGGTGCAGCGCCCACTGGCGACGGTGGTGATCGGCGGGCTGCTGACCTCGACACTCTTGACGTTGATTGTGCTGCCGACACTCTATAGATGGCTGGAACGGAGAGCGGAACTGAAACTCGATCAAAAGGAGCTTGCCGAATGAAAATATTTAATCTGATTTGGTTAATAATGATTTTGATGGTACTAAATGGCTGCGCACAAAGTTCTGCGCTTATCAAGACCAGCAGTACCAGCGTTCGCACCGACGTCTTTCAGGAACTGACAAATGCTTCACCAGTTCCTCAAGAGTCAGCTGATTTACACATCACAGCAACCCTGAAGACGCATAAGCCTGGAGTATATTCGGCAAAAGATCCGCACGGAACGCCTGATTACACCTTACTGGTGAATGTAGACGGTCAGGTAGCGGTTCTGCGTGGAAACTTACAAACCGAGGCCGATGGCGTCAGATATAGTTTCAGTAAAGATCTACGACTGAAGGGAGGGATTCACAGCATTGTTGTGGCACTTCCGGGCGATCGTATCGCGGTCAAAAAGGAAATCACACTTTTAAATGGTGAGGTGAACAACCTGGTACTGGAGCCAGTTTATGGAACCGTTTCGGAAAAGAAGCGACCCAGCGCTACCAAGGTCACCAGTTTCGAGGAAGGCATCAGAGGGGTCAGGTTGACCTTGGATGGCAGGGGACTTTAGCAGGTTCCAAAGGCGGCTCCTCCTCCCTTTCGATTGAAGGGTGGGGGGAGGCGAGGTTGTTGTTGCAAATCCAAGGAGGCCCCGTTTCGACGGGGCCTCCTTGGCATGCAGCCGCTATTATGTCACCTCGCTGGAGGAGCGGCAAAGGCTCTCGGTGCTGCTCTGGAGGTTTGGCCCGACCATGACGATGAGGTCATCTTTATCAAGCGGCAGTGGGCAGCCCGTGCGCCTTTATCGGTCTGCTGCTGGTTTCCTACTTGCCAGCCGTGGATTAACCCCTTCTTGTTACTCACCGCGGGCGCTTTTAGCGGTTAACTCCTCCCCTACGAGGCGTGACTATGCGCGCCGGCCTCTGCATGCCTTGTGCTATACTCATTCACGAGTCCGTCATTTAAGCCGCCCGGTATTACAGGATAAGGAGCTTTAGATGATAAAGAGCGAACTGGACAGTCGAATCGTGGCCCGCGGCAGGGAATTCTTCTCTCTCATCTCCGGCCAAAAGCCGTCGCTCTTCAACAAGGGCGCCTGGATGGGAAAGGTGATGGACTGGAGCATGAAGAACGAAACCTTCAAGATACAGCTGTTCCGCTTCGTTGACGTCTTCCCCTCGCTTACCACCGCAAAGCTGCTGACCGATCATATAAGGGAGTACTTCGGCGAAGAGAAGGATATGCCGCCGGCGCTTTCCGCCGGCGCAAAAGTCGCGGGAATGCTCGGCTCCCTCGGCGGGGCAGTGCTGAACAAGGTGCTAACGAGCAACATTCAGGAGATGGCCCGCCAGTTCATCGTCGGCGAGAACACCAGGGAAGCGGTCAATAACCTGGAGCGCCTGAGAAAGGACGGCTTCGCCTTCGTGGTCGACGTGCTCGGCGAGGCGACCCTCTCCGAGGCGGAGGCCGAGCTTTACCTGGATACTTATCTGGAGCTCCTCGATTCGATCGAGAAGCAATACCGGGACTGGAAGCCGCTGCCCGGCAGAGGGGGGGACGCGAACCTCGACTGGGGGCACGCGCCGAAGGTGAACGTCTCTGTGAAGCCGTCGGCGCTCTTTTGTCTTGCCAGCCCGCAGGATTTCGAGGGGTCGGTGACCGCCATCCTTGACCGTGTGCGCCGCATCGCTCATAAGATTGTGGAGCTGAACGGATTTCTCTGTATCGACATGGAAACTTATCGGCACAAGGAGATCACCATCGAGGTGTACCGAAGGCTCAAGCTGGAATACCGGGACTACCCGCAGCTGGGCCTCGTTCTGCAGGCCTATCTGAAGGATACCGACCAGGACCTGACCGAGCTGATTGACTGGGCGAAGCAAAACGGGGTGCAGATCTCCATCCGCCTCGTCAAGGGCGCCTACTGGGATTATGAAACGGTCAAGGCCAGGCAGAACGGCTGGGAGATTCCGGTCTGGACCCTCAAGGCCGAGTCCGACGCGGCCTTTGAGCGACAGGCCAAGTTTATCCTGGAAAACCACCAGATCTGTCATTTTGCCTGCGGCTCGCACAATATCAGGACCATTTCCGCCGTCATGGAGCTGGCGCGCGAGTTCAAGGTGCCGGACGATCGTTACGAGTTCCAGGTGCTTTACGGCATGGCTGAGCCGGTCCGCAAGGGAATCCTGAAGGTTGTCGGCCGCATCCGTCTTTATTGCCCTTACGGCGCAATGGTGCCGGGCATGGGTTACCTGGTGCGTCGGCTGCTGGAGAACACGGCAAACGAATCGTTCCTGCGCCTGAGTTTCGCAGAGGATGCCCAGATCGAAAAACTACTGGCGGATCCGGCCGCAACGGCAGAGTGGCAGCATGCGGCGCGCGCTGCCGGCCGGAAAGCGCTGGAGAGGGGGCCCGGCGGCCTGAAGCCTTTCAGAAACGAGGCGCAGGTCGACTTCACGAGGCGAGAGCAGCGGGCCGCATTCCCCAGACAGATCGCGGAGGTGCGAAAGCAGCTGGGGCGAACCTACCCACTGTTCATCAACGGCCAGGAGCTGAAAACGGCCGACACCATCCCCTCCCTCAACCCCTGCGATCCAGCGGAGCTGGTCGGGGTGGTCTGCCAGGCCGGCACCAGGGAGGTGGGCGATGCCATCGCCGCCGCCCAGGCTGCCTTTCCCGCCTGGCGCGACACCGACCCGGAGGTCCGCGCCCAATACCTGCTGAAGACGGCCTCCATCGCCCGCAGAAGGGCCTTCGAGCTCTCCGCCTGGCAGGTGCTCGAGATCGGCAAGCAGTGGGACCAAGCCTACGCCGACGTAAGCGAGGGAATCGATTTCCTGGAGTATTATGCGCGTCAAATGATCAGCCTTGGGCAGCCGCGCCGGATCGGACAGGCGCCTGGCGAACTCAACCACTACTTCTACCAACCCAAAGGTGTCGCGGCAGTCATCTCCCCCTGGAATTTCCCGCTCGCCATCAGCCTCGGGATGGCGTCGGCCGCCGTGGTGGCCGGCAACTGCGTGGTGTTCAAGCCGTCCCGGCTCACTTCGGTGATCGGCTGGCAACTGGTCGAGCTCTTCCGCGAGGCGGGGCTTCCGGCCGGGGTTTTCAACTACATCCCGGGGCGCAGCAGCGTGATGGGGGATTTTCTGGTCGACAGCCCGCAGATAAGCCTGATCGCTTTCACCGGTTCCATGCAGGTCGGTCTGCGCATCATAGAGCGGGCGGCCAAGGTTCACCCGGACCAGGAGAACGTGAAGAAAATCGTCTGTGAGATGGGCGGCAAGAACGCCATCATCATAGACGACGACGCGGATCTGGACGAGGCGGTGCCGCACGTCCTCTACTCCGCCTTCGGCTTCCAGGGGCAGAAGTGCTCCGCCTGCTCGCGGGTCATCGTGCTCGACGCGGTCTACGACCGGTTTGTGGAACGTCTGGTTGCCATGGCAAGAGCGACCAAGGTAGGCCCCTCCGAGGACCCGGCCAACTATATGGGGGCCGTAGCCGACGACCAGGCGCTGAAGACCATCAGTGAGTACGCGGAGATCGGCAAGAGGGAAGGGGAGCTGCTCTACGAGAGCGCCGTGCCTGGCGGCCGCGGCTACTATGTGCCGATGACTATCGTCGGAGGCATCAAGCCGGGGCACAGAATTGCCCAGGAGGAGATCTTCGGACCGCTGCTCGCCGTCATGCGCGCGAAGGATTTCGACCAGGCCATTGCCTGGGCCAATTCCACCAGATTCGCCCTGACCGGCGGCGTCTTTTCCAGGAGCCCCGCACACCTGCAGCAGGCCCGTAGGGAGTTCCGGGTGGGTAACCTGTACCTTAACCGCAACAATACCGGTGCGCTGGTCGGCCGCCAGCCCTTTGGCGGCTTCAGGATGTCCGGGGCCGGCAGCAAGGCGGGCGGACCGGATTACCTGCTGCATTTCATGGATCCGCGGGTGGTCACCGAAAACACCATGCGCCGGGGCTTTGCACCGGTTGAGGAGGATAATGACTGGCTCGCTTGATCCGGGGACTGTGGAGGTCATGGAACTTGTCTTTTGTCCTCTTTCATCACCTTATTCAATCGTACAATTACTATTCCAGCCTTTTGTCGCGCCTTCTCTAATGCCGTAACCGGTTCTACCAGATCTACCCACTTTTTCCTTGATTTATAAAGGGATTTGACATAATCTACAGCGTCGTAAATTAATTTTAATTTAATGTTGGAGGGTCAATGTCTAAAGTAGCGGGAACATCCAAGTTTCAGGTCGATTTGCGTCGCCATCTACGCAGTCAGAACATCTGCGATAATCTCATTCACCTGATCTGCGAGATAGCCGAGGCGAGCAAGTACGTGATCAACGCCGTGCGCACGGGCGATCTTGGCGTTGCCGGTACCTCCAACCTGTACGGCGAGGAGCAGCTCGCCCTCGACGTGCTCTCCGACCGTATCATGCGCAAGCGGCTGGTTCATTCGGGTGTGGTCTGCAACATAGCCTCCGAGGAAATGGACGAGATCTTTCAGTGCCAGGCCGATGCCGATGGCCTCTATTCGGTCGCCTACGATCCGCTGGACGGCTCCTCGCTGGTGGACGTGAACCTCGCCGTCGGCACCATCGTCTCGATCTTTGCCGGTTGTGATCTGCTGCAGCCGGGGCGCAACCAGGTGGCCGCTCTCTACGTACTGTACGGGCCGAGAGTCTCCCTGGTCTACACGGTCGGTGACGGCGTGCACGAGTTCACCATGAATAACCTGATGGAGTTCACCCTCACCCGGGAGAATATCCGCATGGAGGACGAGGGGAACATCTATGCCCCGGGCGGACTCAGGAACCAGTACAGCTCGGGCGACGAGCGTTTCATCCGTCACCTGGAAGAAAAGGGGTGCAAGCTGCGCTATTCGGGCGGTTTCGTGCCGGACATAAACCAGGTGCTGATGAAGGGGAAGGGTCTCTTCATGTACCCAGCGCTGAGCGGTTCGCCTGACGGCAAGCTGCGCATCCTGTTCGAGCTTAACCCGATGGCTTTCATCATCGAGCACGCCGGCGGTTCCGCCAGCAACGGCAGCATGCCGATCCTCGACATACGTCCGGAATCACTCGATCAGAGGGCGCCGATCTACATCGGTTGCAGCGAGGACGTGAAGCAGGCGATGGCGTTTGTCAGCGGCAAATGATTCAGGTAGAATGGCGGCATAAGGCAGTTCCGGAGACTTTTTGCTAAAGTCATGCTGATAACTGCCGATAAACGACAGATAGGCGACATCATCAGAGGTATGGTATGGAAACACCGCAGAACCCGCGACGACTTTGCAGCGAGATTCAGCTTTTCGACCTTTGCGACCTTGATACCTGCAGCTGTAAGGAGGGCCGCTACTGCACCAACAAGGAAGTACTCGATCGCTTTGAGGCGATCAAGGAAGAGGACGAGCACTCTCCCGAGCAGTACCTGACCGAGGATCTGGACGAAGCAGAGGGTGCTGAAGGATTGGACGATGAAGACGAGGAATTCGGCGACGGAGAATACGATGACGAAGAGCTTTAACAACCCTAGATCATGAACTGTCACACCAGGAGAACCGCTTCTTAACAGGCGGTTCTTTTGGTTTAAAGCGCCATATTTTCGCGGTCAGGCAAACGGCCGCGACTGTTTTTATGCTATGCCAATGAGGGACAGACCGATGGCCGTTAAACTGCTCATATTGGATGACGATCACGACATCTTGCTCATGCTGAAGAGTGTGTTCACCAGCGAGAATTATGAACTGCTCCTGGAAAGCGACAGCGAGTCGGCACTGAGGCGCGTGATGGCTGATCGTCCCAACGTGGCGATCATGGATATCAGCCTGCCGCAGAAGTCCGGCATCGAGGTGCTCAAAGAGGCGAAGAAGATCGACCCGGGGCTCGCCGTCATCATGGCGACGGGCTTCAAGACGACCCAGAACGCGATCGAGGCGATGAAGCATGGCGCCTTTGACTACGTAACGAAGCCCTTCGACATGAACAAGCTGAAGGGCGCCGTCAGGAAGGCGCTGGAGTGCAACCTGTTGAGCCGGAAGGTGCGCTACACGAAGGATCGCGCCCAGGTCGAGGAGGACCTGAGCGAGGACCTGATGATCGGCTCTTCCCCGGAGATGATCGAGATCTGGAAGATGGTCGGCACGGTTGCCGACTCGGATGCCACGGTATTGATCCAGGGCGAGTCCGGCACCGGCAAGGAACTCTTGGCCCGTGCCATCTACAACAACTCCAGGAGAAAGAACCGCCCCTTTCTGGCGGTAAACTGCGCGGCGCTCCCGGAGGCGCTTTTGGAATCAGAGCTTTTCGGGCACGAGAAGGGATCCTTTACCGATGCCCATTCCAGGCGGATCGGGAAGTTCGAACAGTGCAACGGCGGCACCATATTCCTGGACGAGATCGGCGAGATGAGCCCGGCCAATCAGGGGAAAATCCTGCGCGTTCTGGAGAATCAGGAATTCGAGCGTGTGGGCGGCAATGAGACCATCAAGGTCGATGTCAGGGTTATCTCGGCGACCAACAAAAGCCTGCTTGCCAGCGTCAAGGAGAAGACCTTCAGGATGGACCTCTTCTATCGGCTGCGCGTGGTGAACTTTTTCCTCCCGCCACTTAGGGACCGGATGGAGGATATCCCGCTGCTGGTCGATCTCTTCGTCCGGAAGTTCTCCAAGAAGTATGGCAAGAATATAAAGGGTGTGGCGCCCGAGACTTTGGCGCTGCTATCCGGTCACCCCTTTGAAGGAAACATCCGCGAACTGAAAAACGTGATCAACTCCGCGACCGTCTTTTGCCGCGGGGACATCCTGGTGCCGGGGGATTTCGAGTCGTCCCTGAAGGAGAAGGCGGGCTTTAAGGAGCTCGACCTGGATGCGGCGGGGGACGACTACTACGAGGTGTTCTCGAGCATGCTGGAGCCGGTTTTCGACGGGATCTGCCAGAAGAATAAAGGGGCGATCTATGAAAGCGTCAACATGGGTCTAGAGAAGGCGCTCATTCACATGGCGATGGAGAAGACCAGCAACAATCAGGTTTTTGCCGCCAAACTGCTTGGTATCAGCCGGAATACGCTAAGGGACAGACTGGAGCGCTACCGGATCGGAACCGCCTGACAGTAACTTTATGCTGAACAGCAGACAAAAAAGAGCCGGGGAGGGTGGGAGCGCCTGAGGCCCGTCCCTTTTCCCGGCTCTTTCTTTTACCGTAAACCGGCGGCCATCGCCGCTGCAGTTTCCATTCCCAGTTTCCCGCTCACAACAGTTTCCTTCCCGCCGTCGCCTCCCACTCCGCCTTCGGGATGGAGAGAAAGATCTCCACAAGCTTTGGGTCGAACTGCCGACCGCTGCAGTTCACCACCTCATCGAGCACCGCCTGGAAGCTTAGCGCCTTGCGATAGGGCCGGTCCGAGGTCATGGCGTCCAAAGTATCCACCAGGGCAAAGATGCGCGCGCTGATCGGGATTGCCTCTCCAACCAGCCCATGCGGGTAGCCAGCCCCGTCATAGCGCTCGTGGTGAGACAGTACCAGTTCAGCCGCACCTGCGAAATACCTGATGCCGGTCAAGATCTCATATCCCACCGCCGGATGCAGCCGCATGATCTCCCATTCGGCGGCATCCAGCTTGGCCGGCTTCAGGAGGATGTTATCCGAGACGCCGATCTTGCCGATGTCGTGCAGCAGGGCACCCCTGGCCAGGATGGAGCGCCCTTGCTCGTCGATCCCTGCCGCCTGTGCAAGCAGGCTCGCATAAGCCATCACCCGCTCCGAATGCGACCCCACCTCTTTTTCCCTGGCATCCAGCGCCCTGATCAGCGCCGCCAGGGTATGCTCGTAGGCGAGATTGATCTCACCCATGACCGTTCTGATCAGCTCAGTCTGCTCGCAGACCTTCTGTTCCAGGTTCGCCTGGTACTCGCGATTCTCCAGCACCAGCCTGCGCTTGTCCAAGGTGTTCTTGACGGTCAGCAGCATCCGATCCAGGTTGAAGGGCTTGGTGATGTAGTCCTCGGCGCCGAAGTGGATGCAGGAGAGGGCCGTGTCCATGTCGTTCATGGCGGTGATCATCAGCACGGTAGTGTCCGGCGAGATCTGCTTTATGTCCTGCAGAAGTTCTATCCCCGAGCGCCCCGGCATCATGATGTCCAAAAGGGCGATGTCAAGCTGCTGGCCGTTTATGATCTGCAGCCCTTCCTCGGCGCTTGCGGCCTGGAAGCAGGTGAACCCCTCTTTGGAGAGCGTGACGCTGATCAGTTCACGGATCATATCTTCGTCGTCTGCTATAAGGATGTTGCCTTTCAATTGGTACCTCCTGAAGCGGTCCCTGTCTGCTCCTGCGGTGAAATCCCGTTCAGGGTTTCCCACACCTTTTTGAGCAGCCCGTCGCTCGCAAACGGCTTTGGCAGGAACTGCACCCCTTTTGCCAATATTTTCTCGAAGCTAACCTTGTCGTCCGTGTACCCGGACATGAAGAGGACTTTTAGCTGCGGTTTTCTCCCGGTCAAAAGCTCTGCCAGGGTGGGGCCGCTCATAAACGGCATCACCACGTCGGTCAACAGCATGTCGATCTCGTCCGCGTGCTGCTCGAATAGCGTGACACCCTGTTTCGGGTCCGTGGTCGCCAGCACCCTGAAGCCGCCTTTGCGGAGGGTGTGCACTACGAGATTAAGCACCCCCGGCTCGTCCTCGACGACCAGGATGGTCTGGCTCCCCTGCAGCTGGTCATCAGCCGGCTCTTTCTTGAGCGTTTCTGCCGGTTGCTGCACGCGCGGCAGGTAGATGTTGAAGTGCGCCCCCTGACCCGGCTCGCTGATCACCTCGATGTAGCCGCCGCTCTGCTTCACGATGCCGTACACGGTGGCAAGGCCGAGCCCGGTTCCCCGCCCCAGTTCCTTGGTGGTGAAAAACGGCTCGAAGAGGCGCCGCATCACCTCGTCGGTCATCCCCTCGCCCCTGTCACTGACGGTGACCTTCGCGTAGCTGCCGGTCACCGAGCCCGGGTGCAGCAGGCAGAACGCCTCGTCCAGTTCGCAGTTGGCGGTCTCAATGGTTATTGTGCCGCCGGTCTCGGAGGCGTCGCGGGCGTTCACCACCAGGTTGATGACGATCTGCTCGAACTGCCCGGGGTCGATCTTGATCAGCCCTACCTGATCTCCCAGTTTGGTGACCAGCACGATGTGTTCGCCGATCAGCCTGGCCAGCATCTTCTGCACGCTTTTTACCTGGTTGTTGATATCCAGCACCTTAGGTTCCAGAATCTGGCGCCTGCTAAAGCTGAGCAACTGCCGGGTGAGATCGGAGGCGCGCTCGCCGGCGCGCAGAATCTGCTCGGCCTCCTTGCGCATCGGAGAGCCGATTTCCAGGGCCCTTATGAGCAGCGTACTGTATCCGTTGATGACGGTGAGCAGGTTGTTGAAGTCGTGGGCGATGCCGCCTGCCAGCTGGCCTACCGCCTCCATCTTCTGCACCTGCCTCAGCTGGTCTATCTGGCGTTTCTTCTCGGTGACATCCTCCTTCACCGCGACAAAATGGGTGATCCTCCCCTCGGAGTTCTTGATGGCCGAGATGGAGCCGCTCTCCCAGAACAGCTCGCCGCTCTTTTTCCTGTTGTGGAGCTCGCCGTGCCATTCGCGGCCGGAGCTGATGGTCTGCCAGAGATTCTGGTAGAAATCCCGGCCCATGGTGCCGGACTTGAGAATGCTCGGGTTCTGGCCGACCAGTTCATCCTCCGTGTATCCGGTTACGTCCAGGAACTTCGGGTTTACGTACTCGATCTTCCCCATCAGGTCGGTGATCACAACTGAGACAGGGCTCTGCTCGACGGCGCGCCAGAGCTTGCTAAGTTCCGCCTCGGTGCGCTTTCGCTCCGTGATGTCCAAAATGGTGCCGATAACAGCGGGGCGGCCGTTTATCAGGGTCCTGGTGCCGTTCACCTCCAGGTCCAGGCTGGACGCGTCCGAGCGCCGGCCCTGGAAAAAGAAATGCAGACTGTCGCAGTCTTCGCTAAGCGGCCGCAGAAACTGGGTGATCACCCTGAGCTGGTCGTCCTGGGCCACCAGCTCAAGCAGGGACTTGTTCTCGATCAGCTCTTCTGGCTGATAACCGAAAAGCTGGGCGAATTTCGGATTCACATAGATGAACACGTCACTTTGCAGCATGAAAATGCCGACCAGGGACTGCTCGACAAGGCTCTGGAAGCGCGCCTCGGTCGCGCTCAACGCCTCTTGCGCCGATCTTCTCTCCCGGCGCACCACTGACTCGTTCAGCTCCCGCTTGATGGCTGGGATCAGCCTGGTCAGTCTGTCCTTTATCAGGTAATCGTGGGCTCCCGCGCGCATCGCTTCCACGGCGACATCCTCGCCCATCTGGCCGGAGACCATGATGAAAGGGATGTCGATGCCTCGCTCATGCAGGATATGCAGGGCCGACAGACCGCTGAATCTGGGCATGACCCAGTCGGAGATGATGATGTGCCAGCCGCCTTTGTCAAGCGCCGCCTGCATCTCCTCGGCCGTTTCCACCCGCTCGAAGCTGGGGGCGAACTCGCGCTGCAGTTGTCGAACGATCAGTGCGGCGTCATCGGGGGAGTCGTCTATGATAAGGATGCGCAGTGCGTGTTTCATTGCCGGGTGGTCCTCGCTGCGGGGTTTTCGAGGCTGTAGCGTTCAATTAATGCTTATCGGCCGCCAGGTGGAGATGTTTAGACAAATCAGAAGAAAATCGGATCAGATGGTAAGAAACAGTCTTTAACGCCGCCGCGTCACCTCCACTGCTACCCTTCGTTTTACCATACCTATTTCCTTACTACTAATAAAAGCAGGAATATGTTATTACACTTGCATTATTCATGAGGGTTGTCTGGCAGCAGGGTTGATAAAAGCCCCATAAAACCGGGATGTCGCATGTTCATCAATGACGAAATCCAAAAGCAGGTTCTGCCGGTCCTGGCGAAGACCACCGTCACCGGCTCGACGGACGCCCAGCAGCGGGCCGCAGCGTTGCTGCAGCTCAATCCAGGGCAGCAGGTGAAGGCCGAGATCGTCGCCAACCTGCCCAATCACCTATACCTGGCAAGGATCGCCGGCGAGATGTACAAACTGGAGATACCGCTAAACGTCCAGCCCGGCCAGACCCTGGAGATGACCTACGTGACGGCGGAGCCGCGGGTCACCTTCCAGATTTTGCTTCCCGAGCGGGGAGGCGAGTCGGTAAAACTCAGTTCCATGGGTAAGTGGCTGTCGGGCGTGATTCAGGACGCCCCCTCGCTCCCTGTCGTGCAGCAGACACTCCTGGAGAGCCCCTCGCAGGGGACCACCCTGATGGCGACCAGACTAAAGGCGGCGCTGACCCAGACCGGTCTTTTCTACGAGTCTCATCTGGCACAGTGGGCCGCAGGCGATCTACTGTTAAAGGATATCTTGAAGGAACCGCAGGGAAAGCTGTCCCGAGCCCTGGCAGGGGAGCCAGGTCCCGAGCAGGCAAGCGAGAAGGGAGCCGCGGGATTTGCTGACGGGCGTACCCTGCCGCTCATAAGGGAGCAGTTGCTGCTGCTGAACTCCGGAGTGCTGGCCTGGAAGGGCGAAGCCTGGCCGGGGCAGGGGATGGATCTTGCCATTACAGCCCGTGACCCGGAGGATGGCGAAGCAGGGGTCGAAGCGACACTCTCCCTCGGTCTCGCGCATCTGGGCGGGGTGGAGGCGAAGCTCCGCTTCGGGCCGGAAGGTTTTTTCGTGGACTTTGTCTGTGAGCGGCCGGGTTCCTCGGCAGTTCTCAAAAAGGGGGGAGATGGACTCAGGTTGGCGCTTGCCTCTTCGGGGCTACACCTTACCCGGATGGCGGCCAGAGATGACGAAGCGCTCTAGTGAAATGAAGCGGGCCGTCGCCATGGCCTACCGCGCCGAGGATGGCGCTCCGCGGATCGTTGCCAAGGGGAGCGGTGTGACCGCCGAGGCGATCATCTCCTTGGCCAAGGATAGCGGGGTGTACGTCCACCAGTCCCTCGAGCTCGTGAACCTCCTGATGCAGGTTGATCTGGACAGCGAGATACCGCCGGAGCTGTATCAGGCGGTCGCCGAGATCCTCGCCTGGCTGTACGCGATGGATCAGAGCATGTCCGCCACCCCGGAACAGGGGCCGCCCCTTCAGGTAGTCAACCTTCTTTAGGGGCGGAGTCCCCTGATTGGGAGGATTATGGGAGGATTATGTGGGAGCGGCATTCCTGCCGCGAATGGCGATGACGGCGACCAAGGACGCAGCTCATGAAAAAATTCAGGATTCAATGTTTGAGAATTGGGCGCTTCGGAGGGGTGTGGGTAATCGCGGCAGGAATGCCGTTCCTACGGGGTTGGCAAATCGGCCCGGCTCATCATGCTCGAGCGGGAGACCCCCGCTGTTAGCTGCTGACCTGGACCAGTCTCCCGGTCACTTTTAAGCTGCCTTCGGCAAAAAGCCTGATGGCTTCCGGATAGATGCGGTGCTCTTCCTTTTGTATCCGCGCCGACAGGGTTTCCTCGGTGTCGCCTTCCAGAAGAGGTACTGCCGCCTGTATGATTATCGGGCCGGTGTCGGTGCCCGGATCTACGAAATGAACGGTGCAGCCGGCTATCTTGGCGCCGTATTCCATAGCCTGACGCTGGGCGTGCAGGCCCGGGAAGGAGGGAAGGAGCGCCGGATGGATGTTCATGACCGCCATCGGGAAGGCGTCCAGCAGCACCGGCGTGATGATCCGCATGAATCCTGCCATGGCCACCAGTTCCACCCTGAACTCACGCAGCGTTGCCACCAGGGCCTCGTCGTACGCCTCTCTTCCGGCGTGCGCGCGGTGGTCGAGATGGAGCGCCGGTATCCCGGCACTTCTTGCCCGCTCCAGCGCGAATGCGTCGGCCTTGTTGCTGATCACGCAGGCGACCTGCGCCTTCAGTTCCCCGCTTTGGCAGGCGTCGAGGATGGACTGAAGGTTGCTGCCGCTGCCTGATACCAATACACCTATATTTAGTAGATTTCCCATGATGGCCGGTGGCAGGCTCTAGACGAGCTCCACGCACTCCTTGCCGGGCTCGCACTTGACCACTTCGCCGATGTGGAAGGCTGTCTCATTTAGCCCTGAGAGCCTGATCATGATGTCGTCGGCCTCACGCTCGGGAACGATCAGCACCATGCCGATGCCGCAGTTGAAGGTCCTGAACATCTCGGTCTCGTCGATGTTGCCACCCTTCTGGATGATCTGGAAAATCTCGGGGATCTCCCAGCTGCTTTTCCTGACCACGGCTTTGCAGCCGTTGGGGAGCACTCTCGGGATGTTCTCCAACAGTCCGCCGCCGGTGATGTGGGCCAGGCCGCTGATGTTGAAATCGCGCAGCAGGTTCATCACGCTCCGCACGTAGATGCGGGTCGGGGTGAGCAGTTCTTCGGCGACCGTCTTGCCGAGTCCGGGGATCTCGTCGTTTATGCCGAGGCCCATATGTTCGATGATCACCTTTCTTGCCAGGGAGAAACCGTTACTGTGCAGGCCGCTGGCGCTGAGGCCGATCAGATGGTTGCCTACCGTGATGGAGGAGCCGTCGATGATCTTCTCGCGCTCGACAACGCCCACGGCGAAGCCTGCCATATCGTATTCTTCACCGGTGTAAAAGCCGGGCATCTCGGCCGTCTCGCCGCCGATCAGGGCGCAACCGGCCTGGATGCAGCCGTCGGAGACACCCTTGATGATAGAGGTGGCCTTTTCCGGGTCCAGCTTGGCGGTTGCCAGGTAATCGAGGAAGAACAACGGCTCGGCGCCCTGCACGATGATGTCGTTCACGCACATGGCGACCAGGTCGATGCCGATGGTGTCGTGCTTGTCAGCCATGAAGGCGACTTTCAGCTTGGTGCCGACTCCGTCAGTACCGGATACCAGCACCGGATGCTTGTATTTCCCCGTGTTCAATGAGAAAAGCCCGCCGAATCCACCGATGTCTGCCAATACCTCCGGACGGGAAGTGGCCTTCACCAGCGGCTTGATCATCTTGACGAACGTATTGCCCGCATCTATGTCCACGCCTGCGTCTTTGTATGTGATTTTAGTCTCGCCCAAGGAAGTCCTCCGATAAATTAAAGGGGAAATCTAACGCATATCCCTTGAAAAGTCAAAGCGAAAAAATTGTTTACTTCCCCTTGGCGTTTGCTTATCATGCCTTGCAGTGTGCCACCTTCATGGAAAAATAGCCTTGCGTCCCATGCGCGAGGACGACCTGGCAGCCGTTCTGCAGATAGAATCCGCTTCCTTTTCGCGCCCCTGGACCCGCGGCCATTTTCTGGACGAAATGGCCTCTCCTCATGGCTATCCGACCGTCGCTGTGACAGCCTCCGGAGTGGTTGCCGGCTATCTCTGCCTAAAGCAGGTGCTGGACGAGGCCGAGATCCTGGACGTCGCGGTGAGCAGCACGCAGCGCGCCCGGGGGATCGGCCGGCTGCTCGTGGAGTGGGCCCTCGCCGAGAGCCGGGGCCGGGAGGTGAACTTCCTTTCCCTGGAGGTGCGTGCCGGCAACCAGCAGGCGATCGGGCTTTACCGAAGGCTCGGTTTCCGTGGGATCGGACGGCGCAAGCGCTACTATGACGATGGCGAGGACGCCATACTGATGGAATATACTTTTGGAGATCAAGTTGAGGAGTGCGATGCAGTTTAAATCGATGGTAGTCTCGAACGTGGAGCTCTCCCCCGGGTATTTCCGGATGAGGATGACGGCCCCCCACGATATGCTGTCTGCCGAACCCGGGCAGTTCCTGATGCTGAAGGTGACGGACGCCATAGATCCTTTGCTGCGTCGCCCCTTCGGCTTTTTCGATGTCGGCACCTTCTCGGCCGAGTATGCCGGCTGCGGGACGCAGTGCTATGCGGAGATACTCTATAAGGTGGTCGGCAAGGGGACCCGTATGCTCTCAGCGTTGCATCACGGCGACCTGCTGGACCTCCTGGCGCCGCTTGGCAAGGGGTTTGCCATGGGTGACCCCGGCGAGGAGAAGATCCTCGTGGGCGGCGGGGTGGGTCTCGCACCGCTTTACTACCTGGCGAAGGAACTGGTGGCCCGCGGCGACAAGGTCCGCCTTTTTGCCGGCGGCAGGAACCGGGATGACATCCTTTGCATAACCGAGTTCGAAAGGCTCGGTGTAGAGACCTACGTCTCCACGGATGACGGCACACTCGGCGAGAGCGGCCTGGTGACCCGGGTGCTGGAGCGCCACCTGGCAAAAACCGGCATGCGCATCTTCGCCTGCGGCCCGACCCCGATGCTGAAGGCGGTCGCCCTGATGGCGCAAAGTCACGGCGTCCCCTGCCAGGTCTCCATGGAGGCCTACATGGCGTGCGGGGTCGGCGCCTGCCTTGGCTGCGTCATGAAGGGGGCCAACCATTCGGAGGAAACCCCCGACTACCGCTGCGTCTGCAAGGACGGCCCCGTCTTCGACAGCTTTGAACTGCAATGGAGTTAGTTATGCAAAGACCTGATATGTCTGTGGAAGTGGCAGGGATCAAGATGCGCAATCCCGTCATGACCGCTTCCGGCACCTTCGGCTACGGCGCCGAGTTCGGCGACTACATGAACCTGGAAAGCATCGGCGCCATGATCACCAAGGGGCTCTCGCTTCGGCCCAAGGCCGGCAACGCCACCCCGCGCATCGTGGAGACGCCGGGCGGCATGCTGAACGCCATAGGCCTCCAGAACGTAGGAGTGGACGCCTTCATAGCACAGAAGCTCCCGTTCCTGAGCAAAGTGTCAACCCCGGTGATAGTCAACCTTTACGGCAATACGCTGGAGGAGTACGGCGAGGTGGCAAGCCGGCTCGACTCGCTTCCCGGGGTCGCCGGGATCGAGGTGAATATCTCCTGCCCGAACGTGAAACAGGGGGGGATCGTCTTCGGCACCGACCCGCTGGCAGCCCAGCAGGTGGTGCGTCTGGTCAAAAGAAGCACCTCCAAGCCGGTCATCGTGAAACTCTCCCCTAACGTAACCGATGTCGTGCTGATGGCGAAAGCGTGCGCCGACGCCGGCGCCGACGCGCTCTCCCTCATCAACACGCTGACCGGGATGGCGATAGATCTCGACCGGCGCCGCCCGGTGCTGGCAAACGTGACCGGTGGCCTGTCCGGTCCCGCCATCAAGCCGGTTGCGCTCAGGATGGTCTGGCAGGTGGCCAAAAGCGTGCAGCTCCCCATCATCGGCATCGGCGGGATCATGACCGCGCGAGACGCGCTGGAGTTCATCCTGGCCGGCGCCACCGCCGTACAGGTCGGGACGGCCAGCTTTCTCGATCCTTCGGCGGCCCAGACCATCGCGCAGGGGATGGAGCAGTATCTGGCGGATCACGGGATCGACTCCATCGCCTCGCTGATCGGTGCGCTCGAGGTCTGATGCAAGCCTGGGAGAAAAGCCTAAGCAAAAGCGTTGTCAGCCCGGAGGATCTCTCCGGGCTTTTTCGTCTTGAGGGTGCGAGCCTCTCTGCGGTGGTCGCCCGTTACCCGATGCGGATCACCCCCTACTACCTGGGGCTGATCGAAGAGCCCGGTGACGCCATCTGGCGCCAGTGCGTGCCGGACTTAGTTGAACTCGACGACCTCTCCCAGTCTCCCGATCCGCTGGACGAGGAGCGACTCTCGCCGGTTCCCGGACTGATACACCGCTATCCGGACCGTGTGGTCTGGATCGTCTCCTCTGCCTGCGCAGTCTACTGCCGGTTCTGCATGAGGAAGCGGGGGGTCGGGTGCCGGGACATGGCGCCGGCGCCGCTCACCGAATCGATCGCCTACATAGCCTCCAGGCCCGAAATCCGCGATGTCATCCTCTCCGGCGGCGATCCGCTGCTGCTTCCTGACGATCGGCTCCACGAGATCCTGGGCGCGCTCCGCAGGATTCCCCATCTAGAGATGATAAGGATCGGGACCCGGGTGCCGGTGACCCTCCCGGAGCGGATCACCCCGAGCCTTGTGCGGATGCTGAAGCGCCATCACCCGCTCTACGTCAATACCCACTTCAACCACCCCCGCGAGATCACCCCCCAGTCGGCCAGGGCCTGCGGCCTGCTCGCCGACGCCGGTATCCCCCTTGGCAACCAGAGCGTGCTGCTCAAGCGGGTCAACGACGACCCGCTCGTCATGCGCAGCCTCATGCAGCGGCTGCTCGCCATCAGGGTGCGCCCCTACTACATCCACCAGATGGACCTGGTCCAGGGGACGGCCCATTTCCGGACCAAGGTAGCCAAGGGGGTGGAGGTGATGGAGGCGCTGCGCGGCCACACCTCCGGCATGGCTGTTCCGCACTACGTCATCGATCTTCCGGGAGGCAAGGGGAAGGTGGAGGTGTCGTCCGGCCGGGTGCGGCAGGATGGCAGGCGTCTGCTGCTCACCAACTATCTCGGTGAAAATATCGAGTACACCGATACACCTTGAGCTGACGATTCGGGAGGTTTGCTCAGGGATTCGGGAGGAATCTGTAATGGAAAGGCCGGATGCAATTGCTTGCATCCGGCCTTTGTCGTCTTGTCTTTCTCGATCGCCGCCCGGAGGGGAGCGGTTTCTAGAAAGTGTAGCCCATCCCGAGTGCTCCGGACCAGACCGAGCCTGTCTGGTCGCCGTAGGGGTGGATGTTGCTGCTGCTGCTGTAGATATCGCCGAACACCTGGTAGCCCAGCTGGGCCGTGGTGTAGAGCGCCGGGGTGAAGTTGTAGGTGCAGCCGAGGTTAAGGTCGGCCTGCCGGTAGTGCAGCGCCGAGTACTCCGGGTAGAGCGCCAGGTTGTCTATGCTGTAGAGCGCCTGCAGGACAGGGTCTGTGCTCGGCATGTCTGCAGCCTGGAACTGGTCTATTTTCGAGGTGACGTCGCTGTAGGTTACGTTGGCGAAGACTTTCATCTTTTCGGTCGCCTTGACGTCTGCGGAAACGGATACTGTATGTGCTTCGGTTTCATATTTCGAGTCGCCGCATGTCGAACCAAACTGGCTCGATGGAATGACGCCAGCTCAGCCATCGTACCATCCTTGGCAGAAGGCGGTCTCGGAACCCTGGTTCAGGTAGTTATAGGCGAAGGTCATGTTGACCCTCTCACCTGGCGCGTACCAGACCGAGAGGCCGGGAGTGTGGGTAGTCTGGCTCCAGTTGGAGACGTCCAGGCTGTTCTCCTCAGCCTTAACCCGGTAGTTGGCGCTCACCGAGTAGCTTGCGGAGGGTGACCAGGTGCTGGAGATGGATCCGTCGATCACCTGGTCCGGCTGATTGGTCAGGTCGGCTGTGCGCCTGTCGTATAGCGAGATGCCGTAGGTCGCTCCGCCGCCGACCGTGAAGGCCGTGTTGTCGGTGATGGGGGTCTGCGCCGCATTCGGATTGTGAAAGGGGTTGTCAATGCTCTGGTAGCTGAGCGTCCCCCTGGTGGAAAGCGTCCTAAGCGGACGGGCTTGCACGCTTGCCTTCACCGTATGGCTCGTGGTTTTGCCGAACTCTTCATAGTGGCGGTCGGTCAGCTTGTAGTCGTAGCCAAGCCGCAAGGTGGTGCGCGGCGCGAGACGGTACAGGGCGTCGATCCCGGTGTTGATGGTGTCGCGCGACACGCTGGAGTGGCGCGTCGGGTTGAGCGAGTCTGTGGTCGGGGTGAAAAGGTTCGGTGCGGTGCCGAACCCTGCGACCGGCACAATCGGCAGCGTCTCGAAGCTGAGGGCGACGTCGTCGTCCCTGAGCCTTTCTGCCCGGCCCTGTAAGGTGACGGTCAGCTTCTTGCCGAACACGCTGGTAAGCCTTCCGCCGTAGGCGTCGTAGCTGCTGGTAAGCCTGGTCTGGTTTGCGCCGTTGAAGGAGAATATACCAGGTTCAGCGGTCTTGCCGCTCTCCACTGTGGCATTGACGTAGCTTGCCATGATGGTGGTGTCGCCGGCCAGGTCAACCTTCGCCTTGACCACGTGGCTGTCCTTTTTGGAATCCGGGGTCTCGTCGAAGCGCAGGGCGCCGTTTCGATAGTCGTACAGCATGCGGTTGTCAAACACCTGAGCAGCCGTGTCGTAATTGGAGGCCGGCGCGCCGGGGGAGAGTGCCGGGTCGTAGATGCGGGTCGGTGCTGCTGCGTCTTCCCTGAACTCGCGATTCATGAAGGAGTAGTCGAGGGTAAGGAGCCCGAACCTGCCGGTCACTCCGGCGGTCAGGTCCCTGGTGTTCTCGTTCACGCCCCTGGACTGTCCGGTCACGTGGCAGGAGGTGCACTTGCTCATGCCGATCGACTGCTCCATGCCGTTTCTGTCTTCATTTCTGTACTTGAAGTGAAAGGTCAGGTTGGGGAGCTGCGGAATGGTCAGGTCGCTCTTGCTGGTCCATTCCTTCCGTTTTATGGAGAATACTGCGTCGGGGGTCAGATCCTCCCCGAACACGGAGGCCCTGCCTATCTGCTGAGACCTGTATCCGGGAGGAACCGGGGTAGCGGGACCGCCGCCGTAGGACGGACCTGTTCCCGTGGTCGGATATAACCAGAAAGCCGGCACGTTGTTCGGCGTGAGCGGCAAGGGGTTGGCCGCACTCCCCGTATAGCTGCTGGTCGGCGGGATTGCCGCGTCAAGGTAGAGCATCTTGTCGTGGTCCAGCCAGTGCTGCAGCACCGAGTAGTTGAACTCGGTCCTGAAAACCCGCTTGACGTCAAGGCTCAGGCTGTGGTCCTGGTCCACCGAGTCCATGAAGCGGCTGCTGGTATCCATCACCACGCCGTTTTTATGGTAGGTCAGGTCGACCTTGCCGTAGGGGTTGACGCCGTTTTTGGTGCGCAGCGCCGAGTACTCGTTGACCTTGCTGATGTCGTCCTGCACGTTGATGGCCGCAGCGCCGGTCTCAAGCGTCGCCGCTAGCGGCTTGCCGCCCTCGGCGGCCGCAGACAGGGGTGACAGCAGGGCACAGGCCGCAATGCCGGTCAGCCACATTCTCTTATTCATAAAGCTCCTCCTGCGAAAATGATTAAGGGTTTATCGGGTCAATCCCCTGGCGCCGTCAGGCCAGCCGCGATCGCCGGCACTGTTGACCGAAGGTGCAGTCTGGGACGGGAGGTCGGAGCCGTGTACCTTGCTGTGGCAGACGGTGCATTTGGTGCCGAAGGCCTGGGCCCAGGCGTCGGTTCCGTGGCTGTTGCTGAATTCGACCCGCGTGCCATCAATCGGCAGGCCTGCAGGCGTGCTGCCGTTTAGCGTGTTGCCGTCAAAGGCCGTATTGCCGGGATTTGTGCTCGATCCCGTTCTGGTGGCATGGAAGTGGCTTTCGTGGCACTGCAGGCAGAGGAACGGCTCGTTTTGCTTGAGCAGGTTGTTTGCTACCGTGCCGTGGGGATCGTGGCAGATGCTGCAATCCTCCTGCACCGGGGCGTGCTCGAAGACGAACGGTCCCTGGTGACGGGCGTGGCAGTTAAAGCAGAGGTCGTTGGGACGCTCGTCGGTCTTCAACAATCCCTTGGCCGCCGATCCGTGCGCCTGGTGGCAACTGGTGCAGACCATCTTCCCTTCCTTGATAGGATGGTGCGAGGGGAAGTTCGCCTTGGCCTGGTACTCCTGATGGCAATCGTAGCAAAGGGCGGGCTCGGACTGCTTCAGGCTCTTCCTGGTCGGGTTCGCCCCCTGGTGTATCTGATGGCAGTCGCTGCAGGCCACGTCGGCCATGGCGTGCAGGTTGCCGTGCCATTCCATGAGCGAGTCGGAACTGTGGCATTTGAGGCAGATGGCCGAGGACTGATCCGGTGCCAGCTTCGCGAAGCTGAAAACAAAGGCGGTGTCGCCTGCTTCGGCATGCAGGCTGCCGGGTCCGTGGCAAGACTCGCACCCCTTTTCGCTCCCCATGGTTTCGAAGTCGGCCAGTCTGCCGTGGACCGTCTTGGCGAAGGCTGGCACCATCTTCTCGTGGCAGGTGGCGCAGTCTTTATCCCCCACGCGGGACGCGCCTTCGATAGTCGGCAGGGTGAGTATCCGCTCCCTGACCGAGCCGGTGGCGCAGGCCCCGACTAGCGTCAGAAGGAAGCAGAGCCCTGCCAGTTGCACTATCTTGGCGCCTGACAATGTGTGTCGCATGTTTTCTCCTTTCTACCGTGTGATTACTGCGTTTGTTAACGTAGTTGGCCCGTCGCCTGTGTTGGCAGTTGAAATGCAAGGATTATCGCTAAAGCCTGAGGATACGGCTGAACTTTCTGGAACCGGACGACTGCAGGCGTCCCGAAAGGTGCGGCCAGCTGTATCAATGATTCAAATGACTTGACCAATGAACCACGCGCAGGCATATTAATCCAAGTTGTGGAAAAACCATAACTAATCGTTTTAATGAGGACATAAGTCTTGCTTATAATCAAATTTTGGTATATAGGGGATTTTGAATGCAGACGGAGTATTTGAAGACGCTCAAGGTTATCGGACAGCTGGGCAGCTTTTCACAGGCAGCCTCTGAGCTTTGCGTAACCCAGTCGGCCATATCGCAGCGCATCAAGTACCTTGAGGATTACTACGGCTGCCTGTTGCTGGACCGTTCGGGAAAGGCGCTGGTCTTGACCGAGGCCGGCAAGATTGTGGCGCGCAGGGCAGAGCAGATACTGCTGATCGAGGCCAAGCTACTTAACGAACTGAAGCACCAGGGGGGGAAATCGCGCCTGGCGATATGCTGCACCCCGACTTTCGGAGTCGTCTTCCTGCCGCGTGTGATAGAGCAGTTCATGCTCCGCGAGGCGGACAACATCGACCTGAAATTCATGTTTCACTCCTTTGATCAAGCCATCAAGGAGCTGTCCGAAAACGAGTTCGACCTGGCTGTGATAGAGCATTGCGAGCAACTTGAGATTCCCGGCTTCCATACCATCGAGCTTCCCAGGGACGAACTGGTCTTTATCAGTTCGGCTGTCCTTGACCTGCCGCAGTCTGAGGTCGACCTCAAACTCCTGTTCTCGCAATGCCTGATCGCGCGCAAGGTCAACTGCACCTCAAGGCGGCTATTGGAGCTTAATCTGACCAGGCATGGCCACAAGATTGAGGACTTCCAGAGGACCGTCATCCTGGATGATCTTCGCTTGACCCTGGACACTGTCATCAGCGGGGGAGGGATTGCCTTTATTTCACGCAGCCTGGCAGTAAAAGAGATCAGTTCAGGATTGTTGCGTGAGCACAAGGTAGCCGGTTTCAACCATGTCCGTCTGCGGACGGCGATCATCAAAAGTGACCGGATGAACGACCCGGCGATCACCAAATTCATGAACTGCATACTCGCCAGTTTCCCGCCGGGACAGCCCTGCTAAAGGGGACTGGCTCCGCAGGTGCCTGTCCCCTTTAGCAGGGCGGGAGACTTTCTCGTTAGCAGATTGAAAGGCCCGGGGGCATTGCGCATCCGGCCTTTTTTGTGGCCGGTACGCGCTTTCCGGGACTCTCCGCCCAGCCAATAATCGACCGGCCTGCCGCTTCTGCACAGGAAAAGGCGCCCCTGGCTTTTTTACTACACCACCGGTATACTAATGGCTGTTTCGGATCTAGCAGAGGCAAAGGGGGCGAAATGAGACGAGTTACGGTCGAGGAAGACATCCTGAAGGAGCAACCTGTGGTGAAGGATGTCACGGAAATCTGCGCGCTTTGCGGCGCCCAGTTGGAGAAGGATGAGGAGAGCGGAGAATTGCGCTGCCCGATCTGCGATGCCGATGAGGTTACCTGACCTTGTGATCCTGCTCAGCCTCTCGTCAGGCAAAAAAGCAATAGCAGGAGTCGGTGGCGGGTTCTAACCAGATAGTAGTCAGTGAGGAGGTGCGCTGTGCCTGATAATCCGGCAGGGGATCAAATTGAGTTCAGAAATCTTTTAGCCGAGCAAAAGCGCAAACTCTGGGCAGAGCTAAGAGAGGACGTTTTCAGACAGACCGGTGAAGAATTGAGTTCACAGTACGAGATGCCTCAGGATCTGGGGGAGCGGAGCATTCTCGATGAACTTGCCGATTCCGGGCTTGCCATAGCCGACATCAGGCGCTCGCAGCTGACCGATCTGGATGCAGCCCAGCGGCGTCTTGAGTCGGGAACCTACGGCAGATGCGAGGGGTGCGGTGAGGCGATCAACTTGCAAAGGCTCAGGCTGGTTCCGTTCACCCCTTACTGCGTACAATGTCAAAAAGAACAGGAAGGCCCGTCAAAGCCCCCCGGGACCAAACTTTAAAAACCCTCAGGCTGGGGACCCCTGGCCCCCGGTCTCCATTAAAGCAGCGCGTCTATGGCATCAAAATCCAAGTTCATGTCGGCGTTAGCCATGATCCAGTTCAGCTTCTCCTGATCCTCGCAGGTGATCTTCGCCACGTCGTCCGAGAGGGCGGTGAATGCCTCTGCAGTGGTCTCCTCCACGCGTATGTAGGGGATGTTGCTGTCGTGCAGGATCTGCTGGCTGATCTCGGAGACCGGCCCGTGACCAGCAATGACGAGCCCTGCTATTTTTTCCTTATAGGCGGGGATGTGATAGAGGGAGGCGAGGGTCACGATCAGTTCGTCCCTGGAACTGGTGACGATCATGAGGGTGGAGTTCGACAGGCCGTCGATCACCCGCTGGGAAGAGGCTGCGCCTAGCTGGATGTTGTGTATGATCCGGCTTCTTTCGCCCGGATCGCCCTGCAGCGGGAGATCGAAAAGCTTCGAGACGTGGCTTAGGGTGGGATTGGCCAGAATCGGCGAGTAGTTGAACCCGTCGATCACCTTGACGTTGATAGGCTCGAAAGCCTGCTTCAGGTACTTCCTGGTGAGTTCCTTTTTTCCCGCAAGCAGCTTGTTGACGATGATGCCCCTGACATCGGCTCCTTCACGCTCGTACAGTGCCAGGTTCAGGTGAACCGCGTCGATCACCTTCCCGATGCCGCTTTCGGTCACGATCATGACCGGCGCATCGATCATTTTTGCCACCTTCGCATTGCTGAGCCCGATAACCGCTCCCACGCCGCCGTGTCCCGCTCCTTCGATGATGAGGAAGTCGTATTTGTCTTCCATCTCCTGCACGGCCTTCAGTATGCGGTCGGTCAGCGCGAGGTCGTCCAGTTTTCCGGTGAGGTAGTCCTTGGTGAAATCCCTGTGCAGCGCAACCGGCGACATGAGGGCGATGTCCTCTTCCATGCCGAACGCCTTGGCCATCAGCAGCGCATCCATGTCAACCATGAAGTCGTCGTACAAAAGCACCTTCGGGCCGAACGGCTTTATGAAGCCGACCCTCTTGTACTTTTTCCTGGCCTGGTGCATGAGCGAGATGCTGATGGTCGTCTTGCCACAGTTTTGCCCGGTCGCCGCCACAAAAATCTTCTTCGCCATGTGAGACACCTCTAGTTGGAAATGGCGTATGTTTACACAATGGACGGCGCGGCGTCAAGTAAAGTCATCGAATTTCAAAAGAAGCATGGAGATGTCGTCCTTGCAGGCCCGGCCGCCGCTAAAGGCACGCACGGCATCCAGCACCGCGGAGATCACTGCCGCTGCCGGCTTGCGGTGATGGGCGGTCAGTACCTCCCGCAGCCGCTCGGTTCCGAACAGCTCGCCTGCGGTACCCTCCGCCTCGATGATGCCGTCGGTGTAGAGCAAGAGCAGATCGCCCCCTTCGATCTGCAGGGTCGGTTCCTCGAAAGTTACCCCCCTTTGCACGCCGAAGATGAGCCCTTCGGCATCCAGTTCCAGGAAGGTGGCACTCCCCGGCCGGTACAAAAGGGGCGGGGGGTGGCCCGCATTGGTGTAACGGAGCCGGCCGGTCACCGTGTTGTAACTCAGGTACGACATGGTGATGAAAAGCTCGGCGCGGCTCAGGTCGTCATGCAGCAGTTCGTTCAGGGCGGAAAGGATCTCGGCGGGGCTTTGCAGCGACTCAAGCTGGGCTCGCAGCACGCTGCGCGTTTCCACCATGAGGAGGGCAGCCCCCACGCTATGACCGGAGACGTCCGCCATCACCATGTCCAGCTCGTCGCCGTGCAGGAAGATGTCATAGTAGTCGCCGCCGATATGGGTGGCCGGGACGCAGCGGCCGGCGCAGTCGATGCCTGGCAGGGCAGGGGGGGAGGCGGGCAGCAGCGAGAGCTGGATCTGCTTGGCGATCTCCATCTCCATCAGCATGCTGGCGTTTTCCATCAGCGCCTGCTCCGCATGTTTTCGCTCTGTTATGTCCTGCTTGATGCAGATGAAGTGCTTGACGTGCCCCTGCTCGTCGGTGACCGGGGTTATGGTCTGCTCCTCCGGGTACAGGGTGCCGTCCTTGCGCTGGTTGATCATTTCGCCCTGCCAGACTAGGCCGGCGGATATGGTCTCTCGCAGATCCAGATAGAACTTCGCATCGTGAAGGCCGGACTTGAGAAAGCCCATGTCGCGGTGGAGCGCTTCTGCCGCACTGTAGCCGGTCATCCTGGTGAAGGCCTGGTTCACCCAGATGACCAGCCCCTCGCTGTCTGTGATCACTATGGCGTTGGCGGCCGCCTCCAGCGCTGCGCTTTGCAGCCGCAACGATTCCTCCGAGCGTTTTCTCTGGGTGATGTCGGAGATGAGGCCGTCATAGGCGATCAGCTCCCCCTGCTCGCCGTAGCGCGGCACGATGGTGTTGATCACCCAGCGGAGGGAGCTGTCCTTGTGCCGGATCCTGTGCTCAAGCGAAGGGATGTCCTTGCCCGCCTTCAGGTCGTTGGTGAGGCGGGTGACCGCGGCACGATCCTCTTCGAAGATCATCTGGTACCAGAGGAAGGGGTTCTCCTGGTAGTCCTCATGGCTGTATCCGGTCACCGTCAGGCAGCCGGGGCCGTGAGAGGTCTTGACGACGCTGCCGTCTTTGATGGTCACCGCATATATATAGTCGGTGACGGCGGCCACCATTCTCTTGTAGCGCCGTTCGCTCCTGACCAGCGCCGCTTCCGCTTCACGCCGCTTTCGTCGGACCTCCGCCTCCTGCATCTCCCGCTCGATGGCCGGCACCAGACGCGAGATATTCCCCTTGATCAGGTAGTCGTTGGCCCCTTCTTTCATGGCATTGACTGCGGTATCCTCGCCGATCTTTCCGGAAACGATGATAAAGGGGAGGTCGAGGCCGCTTCGCCTGACAAGCCTCAGCGCTTCCAGACCGCTGAACCCCGGCAGCACGTAATCTGAAATAACAAGGTCCCAGGCCTCATCCTGGAGAGCCTTTTGCAAAGCCTCAACCGTCTCAACCCTCTGGGAGACAGGGGAGTAGTCGCCGCGACGCAGTTCGAAGACGAGGAGCAGGGCATCGTCCTCGGAATCCTCCACAATCAGTACGCGAAGCGGTTTTCCCATGTGAGCACCTTTTGCAGGATGACAATTAGTGGAAGTTTCGCCTGTTCGGAGAAGTAGATTCTGAAGCTTTCCTAAAGGGTTGGGGGGCTGACCAATGAGTAAAGCGGTAGTATAGCACAGGTTACCGGCGTCTACAGAGCCGGTGCTGTCAGGGGTGAGGGGTATTAATTAGTTTCCGTCCGGAAACCAACTGTTTCACATCCGGAGTTTCCGGATGGAAACTAATTAGTATCACTGCTGTTGCGTGGAAAATCCCGGCTGAAAGTCGCTGAGCCAGCTTTCGAAGATGTTGACCTTCTGTTGTCCGAACTTGAGTAGATCCGATCTTACCTGGTCTGCGCTTTTTTCTCTTTGCAGCTCTCCCTCCTTCTTTGAGTAGAAGAGATCCGCCAGGGCGACAACGCGCTCGCAGGAGGATACCGGCGACATCTCCCTTTCCGGAAGCGGAAGCTTCTGGAACAAGATGTCGCTAACCGTGAGACCGACGCCTATATGGCGCTCGCAGACAAGGGCATGCCGCGGCAGTCCCTCCGCCTCCAGTATCTGGCGCCCGATGATACCGTGGCAGATATAGGGAGCGGCTCCAAAGCAGTACAGCTTGGGGGCATGGATACGGAAGATGCCGATGTCGTGCAAGATGGCTGCCTCCTCGATGAACTGGAGATCGAGCCCGGCCAGCTTCGCACCTTTTGCAATGGAAAGTGCCTTGTCCGCAACCATCCGGCTGTGCTGGCAGACGATGTCGAGAGCTGCCCGGTTGCCGTCAAAATATTTTTCCAGTAAGGCGAAGGGGTTCAGAAAGCCTCCATTTGGTCTGTTTCATTTTGCTCTGCTAGATTATGCCAGAATGGATTTTGATGCAACCCCATCTGGCAGCCCACCAGATCAAATGGCATCCAACTGCGCGCCTTTAAGCTACCTGACCCTTGCCAGACACCTTCTCACCTTGCTGGTAATATCGGCCGGCATGAACGGTTTGATTATGTAACCGTCGGCGCCCGCCTCTTCAGTCAACCGCTGCATCTCCTCTTCGCTCTTCGAGGAGAGCAGCAGAATGGGGATATCCCTGCTCATGTCATTTTCCTTCAGGATCTTCGCCTTCTTATTGCCATCCAGCATCGGCATCATGACGTCCATTATGATGAGGCTAGGTTTGTCTTTAGAGAAAATGAACTTGTTGGCCTCGATTCCGTTGGTCGCGATCTGCACCAGGTAGCCGGCCGCTTCCAGGGCGTCCTTCGCCATTGCCAGCACTAGTTCGCTATCGTCAATGATCAGTATGATCTTTTGCACAGTGTTTCTCCTTTTGGTATGGATCCGGACGGCCCGGTCATTCAGCTCCTGCCGTAGATTTACTTCTGTTAAACCAGGCGCTCAGCAGAGGTGAAAAGCCTGGATATTGCAGCGGACATGGTCTCCAGCGGCAGCACCTGGTTTGCGGCATTGAGGCCGATGGCCGCCTTGGGCATACCGAAAACGGCGCAGCTTGTTTCATCCTGGACGATGGTGGCCCCTCCGCGCTGCTTGATATGCAGCAACCCCTGCGCCCCGTCCCTTCCCATGCCGCTTAACAATAGGCCCACCACCTGGTGGCAGGGGGCCTGCGCCAAAGAGTCGAAGAAGACGTCAATCGAAGGGCGGCAGCAGTTTACCGGGGGGGATTGGATGAGTTTTATTCTCCCTTCGGAAACGGTCAGGTGGCTGCCGTCCGGGGCGATGATCGCCTCCCCTGGATGGTACCTGGCGCCGTCCAGGGCGAGCTTCACGGGGATTGCGCACTCCTGGTCGAGCCAGGTTGCAAAACCGCGGGTGAATCCGCAGGCGATGTGCTGCACGACGAAGACCGCTGCCGGGAAACCTGCTGGCAGACTCTTCAACACGTTCATTACTGCCCTGGGTCCTCCTGTCGAGGCGCCTATGGCAAGCATGTTCGGCAGAGGTCCGTTTCTATCGGACTCGTCCGCCACCAGTCGTGACCTGGGGCGAGGATGCCGGATCACCCTGATCCCGGAGAGCAGCCTCACCTTTTCGAGCAGTCTGCAGGCAAAGTCAACCCGCGTGCCCGGGTGACCCAGGTCGGGTTTCTCCATGACGTCGAGCGCACCGCGCCTGATGGCGTTAAAGGCAAGGTGCATCTCGGTCGCCTCGACGGCGCCGGAGAGCACCAGCACCGGGGTGGGTGCGCCGGCCATGATCTCCTCTATCGCCTGCAGACCGTCCAACACCGGCATGACCAGGTCCATGATAACCAGGTCCGGCTTCAGGCTGTGTGTCAGGTTCACGGCATCGCGCCCGTTGCACGCGCAGCCGATCACCCTGACGTCAAGGCTTTCGTGTAGCAGGTCGGTCAGCAGCTGGCGTGCCAGGCTTGAGTCGTCGGCAAGCAGGACGTTGATGGTCATATTAATTACCTGTCTTACCTGGAGGTCTCGGCCCTTGCCGAACCGGTGAACCGGGTAGGGCCACGAGGGGGCGTCAGCCAATCAGCATCTGCACCGTTTCCAGCAGCATCCCCTGGTTAAAAGCGCTTTTCACCATGTAGGCCTGAGCGCCGGCCTCAAGGGCCTGCCTTTTATCCTCTTCACTGGAAAGGGAGGAGACCATGATGACCGGTGTTTCACGGTACTGCTCGGTCAGGCGCAGCTGCCGGATCAGTTGAAACCCGTTGATCCCGGGCATCTCCACGTCTGAGATCACCAGGTCGAAGCGACCGGCTGCCGATTTTTCCAGGGCGTCCTCGCCCGAGACCGCCGTCTGCACCTGGTAGCCCTGAGCGACCAGGATGCTCTGCTCCATGGTCCTGGTGGTTATGGAGTCATCCACCACCAGCACCTTGCGGCGACTGTCGCCGGCTTTCGCCTGCTCGCGCAGCAGGCTCGGCTGCGCTTCACCGGCACTGGCCAGGAAGAGATCCGGGACGTTCAGTATCAGCGCCGGATTGCCGTCCCCGAGGATGGTGGCGCCGAAGAGGAATTTCACGTTCCTGAACTGCCTGCCTAGTCCCTTGACAACCACCTCGGAGTTGCCAAGGTGGGCATCTACCGTGCAAACGATGCGCTGGTCGCGCAGTTTCAGCACGATTGCCGCCATTCTCGACGGGTCGGCTCCGGTCCGCTGCGGAAGACCCAGGAGGCTGGCGAGGCTGAAAAGAGGGGTGGCGACCCCGCGCACCCTGATCAGCTCCCGGTCGCCGAGCGTCATGATGTCCGGCGCGCGCAGCTTGAGGATCTCCTGCAGGTGGTTGATCGGGATGGCGAAGTTCTCGCCGCCGCTCTCCACAATGAGCGCCTCGAGCACCGAGAGGGTAAGCGGCAGCTGCAGAGCGATCTCCGTGCAGTGGCCGACCACGCTGGTCAGGGTGAGGTTCCCCTTGATCCGCTCGATATTCTTCTTCACCACATCCATGCCGACCCCGCGACCCGCGACATCGGTCACCGTCTCGGAGGTGGAGAATCCCGGTCGAAGCGTCAGGTAAAGCGCATCCTCGTCCCTAAGCGCCTCGGCTTCGCGCTGGTCGATCACCCCCCTGGCAAGTGCAGTTGCCCTGATGTGCGTCGGGTCCATCCCGCGGCCGTCGTCCCTGACCTCGATCACGACCGAGCTCCCCAGGTGGCGTGCCATGATACGCACGGACCCGTGTCGAGCCTTGCCGGCAGCCAGCCGCTCGGCCGGCGTCTCAATTCCATGGCAGACCGCGTTGGTCAGCAGATGGATGAAAATCGGTTTAAGGGCCTCAAGCAGCACACGATCTATCTCGATGGAAGCACCTATTATCTCTAACTTCACCTCCTTGCCGAGCTTTTGGGCGAGGTCGCGCAGCAGCCTGGGGAACCCCTCAGAGATGCTTTTCAGCGGGAGCATGCGCAACCCCATCGCTTTGTCGTGCAACTCCTGGATCAGGAAGTCCTGGTAAAGCACGTCCTCTTCGAGGTCCCGCCGGAAATCCGCCAGGGCCCCGGCCGTCGCGGGATCGGCGAGCCTGGCGATTTCCTTCAGCCGGGACAGCTTCGCCTCCAGGCGCTTCTTGTTGATGATCATCTCACCGATCAGGTTCACCAGAGAGTCGAGGGTCTTCACACTGGCCCGCACCGTCTCGCTTGACTGCTCGCTCGGGCTCACCTCGCTCTGCTCGGGCATCGGCCGGCTCAGTTCGCCGCGCTCGTATTCTGCTACAAAGCGCTCGACATCCAGCTTTGGTGCCTCACCCTTGGACAGAGCCAAAGTGATATGGGCAACCGCATCGGTCCCTTTCAAAAGTAGGTCGATGGCGGCGGCGTCGACTGCGCGGTTACCCAGCTCCATCCCCTTTAGCTGCTCCTCCATGGTGTGGGTGATGGCGCTTATGTCCGCCTGGCCGATCATGCGGGCCGATCCCTTCAGCGTGTGCGCGTTTCTTAGCAGTTCGTGCAGAAGGGCGCTGCTGGAGGGATTCTTTTCCAGTGTCAGCAGCCCGCTTTGCAGCGAGGCGAGATGCTCCTCCGCCTCGCGGCAGAAGATATCCAGGTATTTCCTGGACATCTACGCCTCTTTCTCCGTGATGTCCCTCAGTCTCTCGGCAAGCTCCAGGATCTCGGCGACGGCCCTCTCCGTCTCGTATGCGCTTACGGCAACCTGCCGCGCTACATCCCGCACCTCGGACATGGTCTCGGCCATCTGCTCGCAGGCGGAGGTCTGCTGCTGGGTGGAGAGGGTGATCTCCTTGGCAGTTCTGGAGGTCTCCAGCGCCGGCCCGGCGATGGAGGCAAAGGAGAACTGCACCTTGTCCACCAGGCAAGAGGCGGAGTCCACAGCCTTGGTACCCTCCTCGGTGACCATAATCGTCTTGTTGGTGGCCTGCTGGATCTCGCCGACCAGCCCCTTGATCTGCCGGGTCGCCTCTACCGTGCGCTCGGCGAGCCTCTTCACCTCACGGGCCACGACGGCGAAGCGCTTGCCGGCCTCGCCCGCCCCGGCCGCCTCGATTGCCGCGTTGAGGGCAAGCAGGTTGGTCTGGTCGCTGATCTCGTCGATGATCTCGATGATACCTCCGATCTTCTGACTGTTTTCACCCATCTCCAGCATGCTCCTGGCAATGCTCTCAACCTGGCTGCGTACAAGACCCATCCCTTCGATGGCGGTCGCCACGTCCTCCCTGCCGTCGTTGCAGTTGCGGGTGGTATCCTCGGCCACCGCCTCCACCGACCTGGCGTTTGCCGTGATCATCTTGGCCGTTATGGCGATCTCCTCCGAAGTGGTGGTCACCTCCTGCACCGCGCTCGCCTGCTGGGTCGCGCCGGAGGCCTGCTGGGCGCTGATGGCCATCATCTGGTTTGCCGCACTGGAGAGGTGGATGACCGCCTCCTTTACCGAGCCGATCAGGCGGCCGCTCCTGCCGATCTCCTCCTTCAGGTCACGGACGATGACGGTGGTCATCACGTTGAAGGCCTCGGCCAGGGCGCCGATTTCGTCGTTGCTCTCTACAGGGACGGTCTCCTCCAGATCGCCGCCGGAGATACGGTGGGCCGCTGCGGTCAGTTTCAGGAGCGGCCGGATGGCCCGGCTCACCACCAGCAAAATGGTGGCGCTGGAGATGATCAGCATGACCAGCATGCTGCCGACCACCTGGTTTCTGAGCACGGCAGCCTTTTGCTCGGTCCTCTGCATGGAAAAGCCGATCCGGTAGCCGCCCCAGTGCTTACCTCCCACGTATACCGGCACCGAGAGGTCCCACATCCGCTCGCCGGTGTCGCGCAGATATACCTGTTTTAGAAACGGCTGCCGGTTTCTGGCCGCGGCAAGCCCCACCTCGTCGTTGAAAATGCGCTTGGTACGGTTACCGGTCCTGTCCATAGCCTGGTCCCCGGTTAGGGGTGCGGAGTACTTCGAGTTGTGGGTCGGCAGGTAGCCGTTTCTGTCCACCAGCACGGCAAAGACCACCTGGTCGTCCTTCAGGAATTCGTCCTCCAGCCCCTGGATGGCGCCGTCGGTGAAGCGGTCGAAGCGCGTATGGTACTTTTGCGGCAAGGTCCCCGGGATCGGGAGGTAATGCTCGTCGAAGAGCTGGTCGGTTGAGAGCTGGCCGCTGGAAAGCGCCTCCTGGAGGATGCGCTCCATCGATTTTGCACCGGTCTGGGCGAGGATGCGCCCTTTGGAGAGCAGTTCCTGCTCCATGTTCGCCGTGCGCGAGCTCACAAAGTAGACCGAGAAGGCGGCCATGATGACGATCATGACCATGATCAAGCTGCCGACAATCTTTACCGAGAGTTTCTTCGACATGTGAACCCTTCCTTCGCATGTATCGTTCAATAGAATTTGTTGAAAAAAATAACTGCCAGCGGGAAGGAAGCAGTGCGTGCGCCTCCGGCTCTTCTTTCTCGCTACGGCTCACCGGCCATGATCTCCGGCGAGCTTAAAAGGGCCTCCATGTCGAGCAGGGTTATGGTGCCGTCCTCATGGCTGAAATGCCCCCTGACCAGCTGCAGTTGCCCACCGGAAAGGCCGGCCGCCGCAGGCTCGAAACTCTCGAAGGAGAGCCCCTGCACGCCGAGAGCGGCCTCGGCGAGGATGCCGGTGGCAAAACTGTTGGTTCTCACCACGATGATCCGGCCGGTTGCGCCGATCTCCGGCTGTAGCAGGTCGAGCAGGGGGCGGATGTCCATAGCCGCTGTGATTTCGCCGCGCAGGTTGAAGATGCCGGTGATGAGGCTTTGCACGGCCGGCACCTTGACAAGTTTCGGGACGCGGATCACCTCGCAGGCAAACTGCGTCTCGAAAGCGTACTGCTCCCCCCCGAGCCTGAAGACCAGGCACTCCAGGAGCTCTTTCGGCGCTGGTTCCTCCTCGGCCAACCCCTGCCAGTACTCCTCCTGCATCTGGTTCAGGATGGTGCTGATATCGTAATCGTCGTTTGGAAGGGCCATGATTACCTCTTTTATGGTCAGCTTCTCTTCGAAGGGGACAGGCAACGAGAAAAGCGGGTCCTCGCTCATGGCAAGGAATTGCTGCGGTACCTGGAGTGCGGGTCGGCTCTCTTGGTGAATTTTAATTCAGGCGGTAGGCCGCTACATAAAACAGGATAGTGGATAAATAACGTCACCTAATAGGCTGAATTTATGAGACTATATTGTTTTGTTGTCCCAACGTCAACTAAAATAAAACCCATAATTAAAACAGGTTTTGGATTGGATGAGGAAGGCACGTTTATTCGGCGGTACTCCGGCACAGCAGTGCGTTTTTCATCCGGTCAAGGCTTGTGACGGATGCCGGACAAGGGGGTCCCGCGATTTGCATTTCAACCGAAGTGTGTTAGAAAACTACAATCTTGTCACGCCGTTGAAACTTGCTTTTATTAAGACCCGAATGTTGTCGCTCATTCTACCGGCAGGAAACCTCAGCAGCGAGAAAAAACAGCTTCGCCGCTCCGAGTTTGCCTGATGAGGGGGACAGGACATGCATGTATTGCTGGTGGCAGGTGCGAGGCCCAATTTTATGAAGATCGCTCCCATCTACCGGGCTTCTCTTGATTACAGCTCGGTTCGCTGCAGCATTGTTCATACAGGTCAGCATTACGATGCCGAAATGTCGCGTACTTTTTTCGAGGAACTGGAGATCCCGGAACCGAGCCATTCGCTGAAGGTCGGCTCAGGGAGCCATGCCATACAGACAGCGAAGATAATGGTAGCTTTCGAGGAGGTCTGCCTGCAGGAGGCGCCCGACCTGGTGCTGGTGGTAGGGGATGTTAATTCCACCCTTGCCTGCAGCATTGTGGCGAAGAAGTGCTGCATACCGGTAGCCCATGTAGAAGCGGGTTTGCGCAGTTTCGATCTTTCCATGCCGGAAGAGATCAACAGGATGGTGACCGATGCCATATCGGACTACTTCTTCGTCACGGAAGAGAGCGGGGTCGCGAACCTGATGCGTGAAGGCAAAGAGCGAAGCGCGGTTCACGCGGTAGGCCATGTCATGATAGACAATCTGCTGCACCAGGTGGGGAAGCTCTCTCACCAGGACCTAAGCGCCTTGACCACCTTTCCCTTCGATAAATCCTCAGGGCCCTACCTTTTCCTCACCCTGCACCGCCCCTCCAATGTAGACGGGCGGGAAACCTTTGCCAGAGTAGCAGCTGCCATCGCCCGACTGGCGGAGCACCGGACCATCGTATTCCCCGTGCACCCGCGGACCAGGAAGATGATGGAAGAGTTCGGCATCACCTTTTCGGAGAAGGTCGTGCTGATGCCGCCGCTTGGGTATAGGGAGGCGCTTTATTTGTGGAAGGACGCCGAGGCGGTGCTGACCGACAGCGGCGGACTGCAGGAGGAAACCACCGCACTGGGAGTTCCCTGCGTCACCATCAGGGATAACACGGAGCGGCCGATCACCGTCGAGCTCGGCACCAACGTCCTTGCAGGCACCTCGACCGAGGCAATACTGGCGGCTTACCGGGAGAGCCTGGCTAAAAGGGAGAGGGCGCAGCTGCCGCCGCTTTGGGACGGCAAAGCCGCGCAGCGGATCTGGCAGGTGTTGACTCAGTCGTAATGAATCTGAGCGGAATTGCTGCCATGCCCCGCTCAACGGAATTACACGCGGATTGACAGCTTTGCCAAATACCTGTACGTTGCGCCAATGATATTTTTAACGGGCAACTTTTCAAAGGCACCATTCGCATTCAAGCCAGCCGACAGCTTGGCAGCACGCTCCGTTTCCTGCTTTACTCCACCCTGAATTGCCAATCACCTGTGCAACCTGACAGCGACAACCAGCTGCTCCATCCGGGTATTGATTACACTTTCCCTTGCTTAATGAAAAAACCTGGACCGCGTTTGCCAAACGGCGAGTGCTGCCCTTGTTGCTGATTCCATTTCGGATACGGGCAGGCCTCAATAGCGCGCGCCGACAGAGGAGCGCATGCGGGTCTGCTGGCTTGGACGAGGTCGATTCCGCTCATGGAGGACGCATACTGCTCATCTCTCTTCGAGAAGGGCTGGACTTACTGCACCTAACTGCTACTCCCGGCAAAGTGCCACGCTGGCTCAGCTGCCGTTCTACTGTCAATGGCCTAAGAAGGAAGTCAAATGAAGATCAAGATTCAAACGATTCGCGAGGATTGGTTCTCCAATCTGCGCGGTGACACACTGGCGGGCCTGGTTGTTGCCCTGGCCCTCATTCCGGAAGCTATTGCCTTTTCCATCATTGCCGGAGTAGACCCAAAGATTGGGCTCTATGCTTCCTTCTGCATCGCCGTGGTCACCGCCTTCACCGGCGGCCGCCCGGGTATGATCTCGGCTGCCACCGGTGCCATGGCGCTGGTAATGGTGACGCTGGTGAAGTCCCATGGCCTGCAGTATCTGCTTGCGGCGACCCTGCTCACCGGCCTGCTGCAGATCTTGGCCGGTGCTTTCCAGCTGGGGTCGCTGATGCGTTTTGTTTCTCGCTCGGTGGTGATCGGGTTCGTTAATGCCCTGGCCATCCTTATCTTCCTGGCGCAGCTGCCGGAGCTCACCCACGTCGGTTGGCAGGTCTACGCTCTGGTGGCGAGCGGCCTCGGTCTGATCTATTTGTTTCCCTATGTCACCAAGGCGATCCCTTCGCCGCTTGTCTGCATCGTCTTTTTGACGGCGTTCACCCTTTTTACCGGAGTGGAAGTCCGCACTGTGGGGGACATGGGCGCTCTTCCTGACAGTCTGCCCATCTTCCTGCTGCCGGAGGTGCCGCTGACCTGGCAAACCCTGACCATCATCTTCCCCTTTTCGCTGACCCTGTCCGTGGTGGGTCTGCTGGAGTCGATGATGACAGCCACCATCGTCGACGATCTGACCGATACCACAAGCGACAAGAATCGCGAATGTGTGGGGCAGGGTCTGGCCAACATTGCCACGGGATTTCTGGGAGGGATGGCCGGTTGCGCCATGATCGGACAGTCTATCATAAACATAAAATCGGGTGGACGGGGGCGACTCTCGACCCTGCTGGCAGGGGTTTTCCTGCTGCTGATGGTGGTGTTTCTGGGCGAGTGGGTGGCGCGCATTCCCATGGCGGCGCTGGTAGCGGTCATGATCATGGTGTCCATCGGCACCTTCAGCTGGGATTCCGTCCGCAACCTGCGCAAAAATCCTCCCAGCTCCAGCATAGTGATGATCTCCACCGTGGTCGTAGTGGTGGCGACGCACGATCTGGCCAAGGGGGTTTTGGTGGGCGTGCTGCTGAGTTCACTGTTCTTTGCGTATAAAGTCGGGCAGATACTCTATGTAGGCTCCAGCATGTCGGATGATGGTTTGACCCGCTATTACAGCGTAATCGGCCAGGTATTTTTCACCTCCGCCCAGCAGTTTTTTTCTTCATTCGACTTCAAGGAAGCGGTACAACAGGTGGAGATCGATGTGAGCCGAGCCCATTTCTGGGATGTCACAGCGATAGGCGCCCTCGACAAGGTGGTGCTGAAGTTCCGCCGTGAAGGGACCGCTGTGGAAATCATCGGCCTCAACAAGGCGAGCGAGACCATGGTTGACCGCTTTGCGGTTCATGATAAGCCGGATGCCGTAGCAGCCCTGATGGGGCATTAAAGGAGACGCTGCATGAATACTCTCGTACTGGCCTGTGTCGACGGTTCCACCTATTCGCCGGCTGTCTGTGACGCCGCCGCCTGGGCCGCTCTTCGGCTGGAAGCCCCGCTGACTTTTCTTCATGTGTTAAACAAAGCGCGCGATGCCAAGGCGGATGACCTGAGCGGCAGCATCGGCTTTGGAACCCGGGAATCGCTTTTGGAAGAACTCGCCACGCTCGATGAAAAGCGCGGCAAGCTGGCCCTGGAGCGGGGGCGACAGCTGCTCTTGGCGTCCAAAGAGCGGGCCCGGTCTGCCGGTGTAGCCGGGCCGGAGGTGCGCCAGCGCCATGGCGAACTGGTGGAGACCTTGACCGAGCTGGAACAAGGGGTGCGACTCTTCGTGCTCGGCAAACGCGGAGAAGCAGCGGCTATCGCTGCAGAGCACCTGGGGAGTCACTTGGAGCGGGTCATCCGCTCTGTGCATCGGCCTATCCTGATGGCCACCGAGCAATTCCATGCCCCGCTGCGGGTGATGCTTGCCTTTGACGGCAGCGCCACCACCCGCAAGGGGGTGGAGATGGTGGCGGGAAGCCCCCTGTTTCGCGGTTTGCCGTGCCATTTGGTGATGGTGGGAGCCGACACCGCCGATGCCCGTGCCCAGCTAGCCCAGGCGCGACAGACTCTTGAGGCCGCCGGATTTGAGGCTCCGGCGGTGATCCTCCCGGGGGAAGTGGAAAGCGTCTTGACGCGTTATCAGCAGCATAACGCCATCGACCTGATGATCATGGGTGCCTATGGCCACTCGCGGATTCGCCAGTTGTTGATCGGCAGCACCACCACCGAGATGATGCGCAAGTCCGCCGTCCCCTTGCTGTTGCTGCGCTGAGGTGAGAAGACGGGAGGGGAGCCCCCCGGCTATGCCAAACCCGGTGCACCTGCTGCCCAGCAAGATTATGGAAACCAGCACGACTTTACCCGGAGGTCATGCTGGTTTAAGTCGGCAAAGCCTCGAGCGGATCTGGCCAGCTGTCGGCTTGGTCCAGTCGAAGCTGTACCTGATTCCCTGAAAGCCCAGATTTTTGCCGTTTCTTGATACCTTATTCCTGCCTTCTCGATCCCCACCAGATGCTCCTGACAGCGTAGACGACCGCCTGAAATTACTGTTATTCTGTCAGAATATTAACTCCATATTTTATTATTGACATTTTATAATCATATATGTTTAATTTGCCCCCACTATTGCAAGGGTGGCCCCCTTGTGGCTTGTGGAGACCGTATGATCGAGGTTGCGCTGCAGTTTTTGACGGCTGAGTTGAATGCCTACCTGGCAGCCAAGTCTGGCTCCAGCCCGGCCGGAGTTGTGAAAATGGGCCGTGTGGTGGATGACACGGGCAAATACGCGCTTCCCTTGGACAGCGTCGGCACCACCGTCATCAACATCGAGGAAGACCGCATTCTCAGGTCGCAGCTTCCCGACTACGTCACAGTTGCGGGCCAGCACATCGTACTGGAACCAGAGCTCAAACTGAACCTGTATATCCTCTTCTGCGCAAACTTCAAACGCTACGATGCCGGCCTCAAATATCTCTCTTTGATGCTCACCTTTTTCCAGTCCCATCCCGTTTTCACCTCCACTCAGCACCCCTCTCTCGACCGGGGGATCTCCAAACTCACCGCCGAGCTCCAGTCGCCAAGCTTCGAACAGTTGAGCCAGATCTGGGGTTTCATAGGGGGAAACCAGCTGCCGTCGGTGCTTTACAAAATACGCCTGATTACCCTGCAGGACTCCTCGCAAAAGGCCATGCAGCCACCGGTCGGCGTCGTCAACAGACAGTACACCGGTAAGTAGTCATGAACCGGTTCCACGAGCTACTGCAACTGGAGGTCTCTCACCAATACTACGCGGACAGCTGCCGGGATTTCCAGTTTCTCATGCCGGAAGATACCGCGCAGCTGCTCAGAAACGGCAGACTGGTGGCCAAAGATAAGGCGGGCGGCTTGCAGATCGTCTTCGAGGGGGCCGACCGGGCGCGGGTCCGCGTGGTCTCTGCGGCAGGGGAGGCCCTCCGGGTCGGGCTCAAACTCAATAACCCGTATTTCAGCAACCCTGAAGGAGGGTGGTGCAGGCCGATCGTCTGCAGGCGGGGGATGCGGAGACCCTCTCCTATGACCTGAGCGGCTGGAAATCCGGCGCCTACACGGTTGAAGAGGACTATTCCGGCTCCCTCGAGAGCTTCACCTACTACCGGGATCCGGAGTTGCGGCAGCAGTGCGTCTTCGCCGTCCTCGACCTGGCCATTGGAGAGGCGCTCTACCAGCAGGCTGTTTCCTTCAGGATAGCCTTTCCAGCGAGGAGGGAGACCCTGAAGTACTACGTTGTGGCCAAAAGGTACAGCCATGCGGAGCTGGCACTTCTTCAGGTGACGGACAAGGGCGGCGGCGAAGAGCCTCTCACCTTCTTGAAGACGATAGCTCCGGACGACAGGGTAGCACGCCTGCTGCAGGAAGAGGAGGCCGCCGTGGTCCTTTTTCAGTCGGAACAGACGGTGAGACGCTTCCAAGAGGGGCTGCAACGGATCCAGTTGACCGGAAATGGCGACCTTCTCGTCAGGCATCTGCCCCAGCCGGGGGCGGACAGGCCCAATGGAGAAATTATTGTTCATATATCTAAACGATAAGGAAACCGACTATGACAACCTACAAAGCGCCGGACGTGTATGTAGAAGAAATTTCCCTGTTCCCCCCCTCGGTGGCAGAGGTTGAAACAGCCATTGCGGCCTTCATCGGCTACACCGACAGGGCGCTCGTCAAGGGGTTGCAAAAGGCCTGGTTCACGCCGACCGAGATCACCTCTTTCCCCGACTTCCAGGAGACCTTCGGCGGGCCGCCGCCGGTAAAGGTGAAAAGGGTCGATCTGGACGTGAACAACATGGTGACCGCTGCCGAAGTCGAGGCCGCCTTTTACCTGTACGACTCGGTGCGCCTGTTCTTTCAAAACGGCGGGGGGAAGTGCTACATCATCGCGGTCGGCGCCTTCAAGGATAACAGCGAGCCGAAAAAGCAGCACTTCAAGGATGGCCTGGCTGCCCTGCGCAAACAGGACGAGCCGACCATGATCCTCTTTCCGGACGCCGTCCTGCTCCAGAACGACGACCTTTATGAACTGCAGCAGGAAGCCCTCAACCAGTGCGGCGAACTGGGGGACCGGGTGGCGATCTTCGACCTGCTGGAATCGAGGTCCGGAAACCCCGCCTTCGACTGGAAAGCGGGCTACCAGGAATTTCGCGATAAAATCGGCATCAACTTCCTGAAATACGGCATGGCCTACACCCCGTACCTGAAGACCGCACTGGACAAGACGGTCCGTTACCAGGACATAAACGCGGCCCTGAAGACCCCGAGCGGCGCACGTCAGCTGAAAAACCTGACCGACAACGCCGACGTCATCAGGACCATCGAGACCCTCGATTACGCCCTCTCGGACCAGGGGATCGTGAACGGCGACGACAATAAGAACGGCAGCATCGGCAACTTCCTTAAGGCAAAGGCGGACAAGGCCTCCAGCCTGAAGGCCGCCTATTATCAGAAGGTCCTGGATCTGCGAACCGCGGTGAACAGGGAGCTATCGGTGGAAGACCCCGAGGCGCGGGACCCGGACACGGTTCGACCTGCCTTCAAGGAACTGTTCAACTTCAGCTATCAGGTGGCGAACGGTCTGCTCGACCAATGGGCGAAGCCCGGTACCCTGCTCACCGACGATGCGCAGAGGCAGACGGTGGTAGCGGACGTGCGGGCGCTTTTGAAAGGTAGGGCGGGCGCTGCCCTGGCCAAACTGAACAGCTGGAACAAGAACATGCAGGAGAGGGTGGGCGGTGCCGACGTCAACGAACTCTACAAGGGATTTACCTGGGCCTCGCCGGAGTGGGGGGGGACCTTCACCGTAGAGGCGGATAACGACAAGGTCTATCCGAACCACGGGACGAGCGCCACCGACTACATCCGGAACATGCAGGGCGCCGAGTCGAAGATCTCCGAGCAGTTCGACATCCTGGACGGCGTGATCGCCCTGGTCGCCCGGGCGGCTGTGAAGCGCACCGACACCTACGAGGAAACCCTTGCCGCCGTTTTCCCGCTTTTCAAGAACATCCTGGCCAAGGTGAGCTCCTCTCTCACACTGATCCCACCAAGCGGCCCGATTGCGGGGATCTACGCGCGGGTGGACGGTACCCGCGGCGTCTGGAAGGCGCCCGCCAACGTGAGCCTCTCCGGGGTGAACGACGTCACCCAGCGGTTGGACAGGAATGCCCAGGAAGAGTTAAACGTGGACGTGGTGGCGGGCAAGTCCATCAATGTGATCCGCCCCTTTACCGGCAAGGGGATCATGGTATGGGGGGCGCGCACCCTGGCCGGCAACGACAACGAGTGGCGCTACGTCTCGGTCCGGCGCTTTTACAACATGGTGGAGGAGTCGGTCAGGAAATCCACCTACTGGGCGGTGTTCGAGCCGAACGACGCCAACACCTGGGTGAAGGTGAGGGGGATGATCGAGAACTACCTGATCCAGAAGTGGCGCGAGGGCGCCCTGGCCGGAGCGGCTCCCAAGGATGCCTTCTTTGTCAGGTGCGGCATCGGCACCACCATGAACTCGGTCGACATCCTGGAGGGGAGGATGAATGTGGAGATCGGCATGGCGGTGGTGCGGCCGGCCGAGTTCATCATACTCAAGTTCTCCCATCTGCTGCAGACCTCCTGAACCTAGCGCGCTACACCAGAAGACGTTTCTGGATCCCACAAGAAAAGGACGATAGCCATGGCCATAGCCGACAGTATCCTCTTCCCGTTTTCCATTTCACGGTGGAATGGAAAGGCAAGCGTGTCGGGTTCTCGAAAGTATCTGGAACGTTGCGGGGTGGTGGATGCGGAAGCGAGATTCACCTCACCAGAGTGTCTTTCAGTATGCTCCAGTAGATGACTGCCGACTTCAGCAAGGCCTCGGCATGCTGCCGGTCGCTTTCGTCGAGCAGACCTCGGCAGACCGGCAACGGTGTCTCCGGGGAAAGCCCCAGTAAAACCTTCTCGAGTCCGAGGTCGTGCTCGTTAACTTCCTCACTTCCGGTGGCCAGGAAGTGCAAAAGCGCGCCTCCCCGTGCCAAAGCCAACTGCCCTGGTCGATTGCGGTGGTCAGACTGACTTGGATGAAAAAGCCGGTATGCACACAATGGTAGGCGTGGCCACCTAAAAATGCCCGCGACTTCGGTAGCAAGATCGAACTGACCATGAGTCAAAGGAGGATGAAATGAAATATCCTGGCCGTATCATCAAAGCAGGCGAAACCGATGCCGCCATTGTGAGGGCATTGAAGAAACAGCTAAATGAAGCCCTGGTCTTGAACAGCGCAGCGCTGCGTCTCGATCCCAAGGACCCCACTTTCGGCCCCAAGATGATCAAGGCCGTCAAGCTGTTCCAGACGCGCCACGTGGACGTTGAGGGGCGGGTTCTCAAACAGGACGGCCAAGTAGGCTCCCTCACCTGGTCTGCCCTGTTCGGAGCAGCCGCGGTGCCCGGGAGCAATGCTTCCCTGGACGCTCTTTTAGGCAGGATCCTGCAATTGGCCTCCCGGGAGGAAGCAAAGCAGGTGCGCGAGGTGCCCGCCAACTCCAATCGAGGGCCCTCAGTGGAGGGATACCTGTCTCGTGTCGGAACCCCTCCCGGCAATCCGTGGTGTTGTGCCTTCGTCTACTGGTGTTTTGACGAGGCGGCAAAGGCCATGGGGTGCCAAAACCCTATGGTGAAGACGGCAGCCTGTCTGGATCACTGGAATCGCTCGACAGCAACCCGGGCCAAGAGGATACCTGCCTCGCAGGCCACCGGGGATCCGGGATTGGTGAAGGCGGGTATGGTCTTCATCGTGGACCATGGCGGTGGCCGGGGGCATACCGGCCTGGTGGAAAAGGTTGCGGGCGGACTGATCACCACCATAGAAGGGAATACCGATGCCAGCAAAACGCGGGAAGGGGGCGGGGTCTATCGGTTGGTCAGGAAGATCTCCGAGATCAACAAGGGCTTCATCGACTACACGAGCTGATTTTCGTCCGGAAATGGTTCTTTCGCCCTGGCAACGGAGAAAATCAAAATTACCAAACAAGACTCGTTGCCGTCCAGGTTGCGCGTTGCCTTTTCTCCGTTGCTCCGTTTCTATGTGTTTCCTAATGGATTTTTTCTGTAGGACAAGGACCCGCCTCCCTGCTCCAATAGACTTGGAAGGCTTTTTTGCGTCACCAGTTCCCTCCCCCGGAGGGGAGGGAGGCGCCGGCCAAGATCGGTGTTCCCTGTAACTCCTCCTGTATTATGCCTCCCATTAACTGGCCGGCCCCAAAAAAGCCTTCTTTGAAAAGCGCAAGCCAGATTTCATGTCGACGCAAACACCCGGCAGTGCCGCGAATACGACATGCAGGCATTGCGGAGAGAGGTCTCCTTCCCACCCACCTTCTGGTTGCCACCGAACCTCCAGCCACACTTTTTGATCACATTGCAAGTGGTTTGCTTCCTACGGAACCAGAGACCCGGAAGCCACAAGGGGTAGAAATGAGGACCTTTTGTTCCGTTTTTTCGCCTGTCATGGCTAGTGAAATAAACTAATTTATATAAAATGAAAAATTTGGTTGGCTTTTTATTCAAAATAAAATACTTTAGGCTCACTAAAAAGATTCTGGATAAGCCGATGTTATATAATTTTTACAGCTGTGAGACTTAGCTCTCATTATCTGTAAACCACCGATTTATGGAGGTTATAGTGCAGGAACTCAATATAGGAGCCAAGATCAAGGAACTCCGTACTGCGAAAAAATTGACTCTGCTGGACGTTTCCAAGGAAACGGGGTTTTCCACATCGCTTCTTTCCCAGATCGAAAACAACAACATCTCCCCGCCAATTGCCACCCTTGCTAGAATTGCCAGTTTTTTTGAAGTACGGATCGGACACTTTTTTGCTGAAGCGGAAGAAGAATGCTTATTTGAGGTTCTCAGGAGCAACGAGCGCACCGTTATTCCGAAGGTTATTGCTGAGGACGGCAGCAGGCATGGCTATTTTTTCGAATCATTGTCTGTGCGCAAAAAAAACAAAAAGATGGACCCGTTTTTACTTACCCTTAACGGGCAGGTGACCAACACAAGCACCTACAGCCACACCGGAGAAGAGTTCCTCTATATCATGAGAGGCAAGGCGGAGCTGATACTCGATGACCAACGCATTCTACTGTACGAAGGTGACAGCGTTTACTTTGACTCAAATCTCAAACACCGCCTGCTCTCGATAGACGGTGACGAGGTGAAGGTCTTAGCGGTGGTAGTGAGATAGCCCAACCCGGAACCGAATTTATCTGCTTTAGAGGCAGGGCAGGTCGGTCGCCTGTGCGGCCACAGAGCCGGTCTCGCTGCTCCAAAGTGCGGTATCAGCGTGGTTGCCAGCCTCTAGGGACAGGCGCAGGCGGCTTATAAAGTTTCCAAGCCGTAGGTAGGACAGATAATGGCAGGGAAGGTTTCTCAACCGCAGACTTCAGATTGGCTTGCATCACCACAACTACAGAATGGGAGATAAACAGCTTATGAGCAAAAAAATGAATGCACTTGAATATCATTCCATGGGGCGCAAAGGGAAAATAGAAGTCACCTCCACCAAGCCGTGCCAGACGGCCGCAGATCTGTCGCTGGCCTATTCTCCCGGGGTGGCCGAACCCTGCCTGGCGATCCAGCAAAACCCTGAAGACGCTTATAAATATACCGCCAAGGGGAACCTGGTCGCCGTGGTCTCTAACGGCACGGCCGTCCTTGGCTTAGGCAACCTCGGCGCCCTGGCCGGCAAGCCGGTCATGGAAGGAAAGGGCATCCTCTTCAAGCGTTTTGCCGACATAGACGTCTTCGACATCGAACTAGACACCGAAGATCCCGACGAGATCATCAGGACCTGCCAGCTTATGGAGCCGACTTTCGGCGGCATCAACCTGGAGGATATCAAGGCGCCGGAGTGCTTCTACATAGAGGAGACCCTCAAGAAGACAATGAAGATCCCGGTCTTCCACGATGACCAGCACGGCACCGCCATCATCTCGTCAGCCGCCCTGATCAACGCCCTGATGCTGGTGGGGAAGAAGATAGAGGACATCCGCATCGTCGTCAACGGTGCCGGCGCTTCGGCCAACTCGTGCGCCAAGCTGGCTATAGCCCTCGGGGTAAAGCCGAACAACATGATCATGTGCGACACCAAGGGAGTCATCTACAAGGGGCGCGTCGAGGGAATGAACCCTTACAAGGAACTCTTCGCCGCCGATACCCACTTCCGCACCCTTGAGGAGGCCGCCGCAGGTGCCGACGTGCTGTTCGGCCTCTCGGCCAAAGGGGCCTTCACCCAGGAGATGGTTGCCAGCCTGGCTCCCAATCCGATCATCTTCGCCATGGCCAACCCCGACCCGGAGATCACCCCGGAAGATGCCCATGCTGTGCGCGGCGACGTCATGATCGCCACCGGTCGTTCCGATTACCCGAACCAGGTCAATAACGTGCTCGGCTTTCCCTTCATCTTCCGCGGGGCACTCGACGTGCGCGCCACCTGCATCAACGAGGAGATGAAGCTGGCGGCGGTCCAGGCCCTGGCCAGACTGGCCCGCGAGGAGTGCCCCGACTCCGTCAGCAAGGCCTACGGCAATGTCAAGTTCGCCTTCGGCCGCGACTACATCATCCCCAAGCCGTTCGATCCGCGCGTGCTGCTTCACGTAGCACCGGCCATCGCCCAGGCCGCCATGGACAGCGGCGTCGCCCGTCAGCCGATCCCCGACATGGCCAAATATATCGAGCATCTGGAAAAAACACAGGGCAAATCGAAAGAGATCGTGCGCATGATCATCAACAAGGCCAAGAGCGACCCCAAGTCCATCGTCTTCCCCGAGGGTGACAACGAAAAGATCCTCCGGGCCGCCAAGGAACTGGTTGAGGAAGGGATCGCCAAGCCGATCCTGATCGGCGACCGCACTAAAATTTTGCAAAAAATGGCGGAGCTCGGAATCGATATTGATGTTCCGATCATCGATCCCGCCGAGTCTGAACTGACCGAGGCTTATGCCGCTGAACTCTACCAGCTCAGGCAGCGCAAGGGGCTAACCCTCACCGAATCCCTGCGCATTTTGCGCCGCAAGTCGCGCACCCATTTCGGTGCCATGATGGTCCGGATGGGGGACGCCGACGCTCTGCTGGGCGGCGTAGATACTCATTACCCCGAGACGATCCGTCCGGCTCTGGAAGTTGTCCGCAAGCAGCAGGGGCTTTCCAGCGTGCATGGTCTTTACATGATGGTTTCCAAGAAAGAGGTCTATTTCCTGGCTGACACTACCGTCACCATAGATCCGACCGCCGAGGAACTGGCAGAAACGGCCATCCTCGCCGCCGAGAAGGTGCGCATGCTCGATATCGAACCGCGGATCGCCATGCTCTCCTTCTCCAACTTCGGTTCGGTCAAGCATCCCCATGCCGAGAAGGTAAGGAGAGCCGTGGAGATCGTGAAGGAGCGTGCACCGGAGCTGATTATCGAAGGCGAAATGCAGGCTGATACCGCTGTCGTTCCAGAGCTGCTTGAGGGTTTCACCTTCTCCAAGCTCAAGACCAATGCCAATATCCTGATCTTTCCCGACCTCAACTCCGGCAACATCTGCTATAAACTGCTCCATCACCTGGGCGGAACAGAGGCGATCGGCCCGATCCTGATGGGAATGAACAAACCTGTCCACGTCTTGCAGCGCGGCGACAACGTGGACGACATCATCAAGATGGCGGCGATTGCGGTAGTCGACGCGCAGAATATGTGATCAGTTCACCATCCTAAAACCAATAGGACCACCTTTATCCTTTTTGTGTTGACTTGCAGGTCTGGAGAGGTGTATAGCTAAAGCACATCATTTCGAGAAAGGAGACTACGCCAATGTGGACATCTAGATTTCGTATTCGCCCTGTATCGCACTGCAAAGAAGGCTGCAGTATTTAGCCTGCCGACATCGTTTGGCAGGCGCCACCAAAAGACCTGAGGAAGCCCCTGTAGAAATGCAGGGGCTTTTTCTATGCCTGAGGCATTGCACTAGGCTTTTTTGTCATTGCTGCCAGCAAACGCACACCCTCATCCACCGACATCCGACCATTTAAATTCCCGTTAGCTTCGCGTCCCTGCCACAGATCATGCTCGTGTGTCCCAGGTTGAGCTGGCAGCTCACGTTGCTTTTTACAGGAGTATTGAGTTGGAATTATTATAATGAACTGGATGTCCTCGGGCCACAAAGGGTGAAATTCATCCAAAGGTCGCAGTTCGGGGGCATCCTAGGACCTGTTGGCAACCTGGGACTGGGTGAGTCTCTCGGCGCAGGCATGGGGAAAGTGAATGAGGCACTTCGGCATTGGGGTGAAAAGGGGAACGTTCAATGTTATGTTGGTTACTTTTTTCGCCGGTAATAAGACCTCATTGATACGGAGAATCCTGTCGAATCCCTCCACCATGCGTCAGTGGGTCCAGTCGATGATCTTCGTGCCGGCCCCAAGTTTTTTCTCGACCGCTCCTTTGATAGCGGCGAAATGCGGACAAGGAAACCCGATGGGGTTGCCGTTTTTCATGCAGGAGGCGAATACGATTGCCTCTGCCCCTCGGTCGACCATCATCTTGGCCCTGGTGACCACCTTCTTGCCTGAGCAGCCACCACAGGAGAGGAAACCTATAATCTCCACCGGACCGGTCTCTTGAAAGGCCAAAGTTCCCTCTTTGGCAACCTTGAAGTCGGTGCTGCCGGGGCACATATCCTCAGTCAACTGGCAACGGATGATTCCTACCTTCATATTTGTCTCCTTTACGCCTTCTTGTGTGCTCGTATAACCACAAACCCGCCGCTGCCGTAGCCTTCCCTGCTCAGGCCCGTTGTCTCTCCCGGCAAAAGAGTCTGTCGGTATGCGAAGTCGGAAAAGCCGGTTTTTGTCAGTAACGCCTCAAGTTCGCCCACCGAATAAAAGGTAGCGTCACGGTAAAATCGGCTCTGTTCTTTTCTCCGGATGTACTGTTTTCCCAAGTCGCTCTCACGGTCGATGGCCCCAATGACAAGTGTCCCGCCGGGTTTGAGGACGCGGTTGGCCTCCCTGAACGTCTGGGTAACATCGACAACAAAGCAAACAACAGTTACCATGAGGGCGAAATCAAAGCTGCCATCGGCAAACGGCAGGTCTTCCGCCTTGCCTTCCACAACTTCGACTCCCCGCTGTCGTGCCAATTCCGCCGATCGGGGTGATGGCTCCACCCCGATTGGAATGCCAAGGGGCGCTGCGAATCGGCCGGTACCGACACCAATTTCCATCCCGCTACCGGCAGGGATGAAGCTTCGCACGGCCTCCAGTTCTGCTGAATAAAGGTCACGATGGTTCTCGAACCAGGCATCGTACTCGGTGACGTGCTCATCGAAAGATGTTGTCTTGGTCATGGCGATCTTCGACTGCCTCACGGGCAGCAAGGGCTTCTTCATGCGAAGGATATCCTCCTTCATGTTCAAGAGCGGCTGTAAGTGCAATGGCACAGATATCAAGTGCCTGCTGTGTTCCCGTGTCGTTTCCCTTTTCAAAGTAGTCTTCTCTGGTCGCCATCGAATTGGTGATATGGGCCAAGGCAAACAATCGGTTTCGCTCAAGCATCTTGCCGGGAAGAAATACAGCCTCTTCTGGATGGTGTGTTCGAAAGAGGGAGCTACCGTTACTGAACACAGCAAGCACCTCCCACTGAGTGTTTTTCACGGTCGATATCAGTCTTCAATTTGCAAATGACAGGCTCACCTTCTGCAAACAGGGCAATAACAGCAGAAGCCAGCTTCGGGCGACTTACATAATAGCAACGCTGGGAGCCATTCTGGGCAAAATTCACAACCCCAGCATGGCGGAGTACACTCAAATGCTGGGAGATGTTGGCTTGAGACGCAGGCAGGATTTCCTGAATGTCGGTTACGCACTTGGTGCCATTTAGTAACTCAGCGACAATCTGGAGACGTGTCGGATGACCGAAGGCCTTCAGCACATCAGCCCATTTGTTTGCAGTATCGAAATCCATGGAAACCCCATAACTTATATTCGAATATGCTAATATCACTTTGCGCTGGCATTTGCAACTGGCATTTGCAACTGGCATTTGCAACTGGCTTATTGAGCGCAGGCGGATTACGTCATTGCAGGCGAGTCATCGCACTTCACGTCGCAAATGTGCCACTGCAGTGGCTATGCTTGGCTACGCAGGCCTGAGAGCCAGAGGAAAACAGGTCTTGCCCTCACGAAGAAGGTTGTGGCATTGCATCGAGGCGATATAGCAGCGAGAAACACGCGCTATAATTTGGGAGTCAGTTGGTGACTCACTACCTGGAGGGAAGGAGAGGGACGTGGGAAAGCGCGGGTAAAAGCCTGCAGAGGGTGGGGGGTTGCCATCAATCTGCATCGAATGAATAGAATCGGCACCAAAAAACCTGCCGGATAATGTCGTATTGCCCGGTGTTTTGTGTTTACTCCTTGCTTAGGTTAGAATAACGAACATACTTCAGGAGACACTTTTACCCTGCACATTGAGGCTGACCCAACTCCGAGGTAAGCACTTAAGCTCAGGAGACACTCCGTGCCAACCACAGACAGCCATCGTGAAGCGATACGAAGAACCCTGGAAGAGCGTGCCGGAGGCGCGCCCGATGCAGCAGCAGTCGCCGAAGCCACAATCGATATATGGCACCAGGTGGCCGACCGGCTGGCACCAGTGATCGGCATGCAAGGAGTTGATGTCCTCTTAAGCCACTCTCTGCACCTGACAAGCGCTACCTTCCCGTGGCTTGTAAATCCCGGAGATCGAGGGAGCAACGCCGCTCAGCTAGCAACTCTCGAGGCTCGTCTCGCGGGTTGCAAGCCGGAGGCTTCTGCAGAGGCGAGCTGTGCCCTGTTCGTGACTTTCACCGAATTGTTAACCACCTTGATTGGAGAGTCCTTGACCGGTCGCCTGCTAAGCCCGGTATGGGAGCCCCAGGCGTCGGCGCCTGGACGGGAGGCTCAATCATGAACGACAAAGTGGCCATCAACCTACTCACCACCGGTGTGCCGGGACTGGACCAGGTTTTGGGCGGCGGTGTGCCGGAATTTTCCTTCAACCTCATCATGGGGCCTCCAGGTTCAGGCAAGACGACACTGGCGCATCAGATCATGTTTGCCTTGGCGACCCCGGAACGTCCGGCGCTGTTCTTCACCGTGCTCGGAGAACCGCCGCTCAAGATGCTGCGCTACCAGCAGCAGTTCTCTTTCTTCGACTTCGACAAGGTCAATGAGTCGATCCGCTTCGTCAATCTGAGCGAAGATGTCGCGACGGCTAATTACGACCAGATACTGGCTCGCATCACACAGGAGGTCGAGTCGTCCTCCCCTGCACTGGTCATCGTCGATTCATTCCGCTCGGCTGTTCTGGAGACGTCGCGCCAATCAAGGGGCGCGTTCAGATTGCAACAGTTCATCCAGCAACTCGGGGTACTGTTAAGCGGCTGGCAGACCACCGCCTTCCTGGTCGGGGAGTTTTTGTCACCGAGCGATCCGAATCCGGTCCTTACAGTAGCCGACGGCTTGCTTTTGCTGGACCAGAAGGTCTACCGGAATTCGATGGTGCGCCAACTGCAGGTTCTGAAAATGCGCGGCCAGGACACTCGACCTGGCATGCACACGTTTCGCATCACCAGTGCCGGGATCGAGATTTTTGCCGCAGCGGTCGTTCGCGTCGATACAGGTGAAGCAACGATGGCTGACGTCGCGTTGAGCCGCGAAGTGCGGCTCACCATGGGCGTTCCCCGCCTCGACGAAATGCTGGGTGGTGGTTTGCCCTCGGGTTATTCGCTGCTGATCGCGGGGCCGTCCGGATCAGGCAAGACCATTCTCGCCACGGCCTTCCTGGCCGAGGGCGTGCGCTGTGGCGAACCGGGCATCATCGTCGCGTTTGAGCAGACACCGAGTCAGTCGTGGGTCCGCACGCTCGACGATTTGGTCCGCTCCGGTAAAATTGGCTTGATCAATACCCGCACCCTGGATCTGTCAATGGACGAGATTGTTCAGCATCTGACCAGCCTCATTCATAAAATGAAGGCCACCCGGGTGGTGATAGATTCGCTATCAGGATTCGAGCTGGCGGTGGCGCCGGCCTTTCGCGAGGACTTTCGCGAGTCGCTGTTTCGCATGATCACCGTGCTGTCCGGCCTCGGCGTGACAGTGCTCTTGACCTCGGAACTTGAAGACCGCTATATCGATCTGCGCTTCAGCCCCTACGGGTCCGCATTTCTCACCGATGCGATCATCGTCCAGCGCTACATCGAGGTGGAGAGCCGCCTGAAACGCGTCATGGCGGTCGTGAAGGTGCGCGCCAGCGTCCACAGCACCGAGATCCGGCAGTTCGAAATCACCGATGAGGGTGTTGTCATCGGTGATCCGGTGCTCGCCTACGAGGGTCTGCTCGCCGGACGGCCTACGCGAACGCCAGCGCCTGAAACGAGCGAACGAGGCAAGTCGTGAAAGGAAAGAAAAGTTCCTCAGCCAAGAAGGTTGTGTCCGGTCAGCCGCTTGAGGCAGGCCGAAGAGCGCCCGTCCCGCCCGAGGCGGCTGTGAAGCCGCTCGCCAAACGTGAGGCGGCGCTCATCGCGGGCGAAAAGGCCGTCCTTAGCCGTGAAAAGGGTGCCGGCCTGCGTGAAGAGGGAGCCAGTCTGCGTGAAAAAGGTGCCGGCCTGCGCGAGGAGGCTCTGGCCCTCCAGGAAACGGGCGCGGATTTGGCCGAGGCAAAGGCCATCCTCAGGCGCGAAGCTGGCGTAAGGCTACGTGAGGAGGGTGCTGGTAGGCGAGAGGAGGGTGCCGGCCTGCGCGAGGAGGGTGCCGGTCTGCGCGAGGAGGGTGCCAGTCTGCGCGAAGAAGGTGCCGGCCTGCGGGAGAGGGCCGTGGCTACTCAGGGGAGGGGGGCGGTACCTATCCTCGAAAAGGCCATCCTCAGTCGTGAAGTTGGTACCGAACTGCGTGAAAAGGGCGCTGTGCGGCGCGAAAAAGGCGCCGGTCAGCGTGAAAGGGGTGCCAAACTGCGTGAAGAGGGTCTCAGCCTTCGTGAGGAGGGCGCAGATCTGCGTGAGAAGGCCCTGGGAGATGCGCGATCCAGGCGGTCTAGCACTGGCACTGAGGCGCAGCTGCGCGAGGCCAATGAGAGCCTGGTCATCGCAACAGTCCAGGCCATGACGATGACCGAAGCCGCCGGAAAGCTCTCGCACAAGATGGCCTATATGGCTCAGCACGACTTTCTAACGGGGCTGCCGAACCGTGCGCTGCTTACTGACCGCTTGGTGCAATCGATCGCGCTCGCTAAGCGTCATGGCAAAAAGGTGGCTCTGTTGTTTGTCGACCTCGATCGCTTCAAGCAGGTAAATGATTCACTAGGACATGCGGTCGGCGATCAGTTGTTACAGTCAGTCGCAAAACGCATGGAGGCGTGTATCCGCCACTCAGATACCGTCAGCCGCTCAGGGGGGGACGAATTCGTCGTGCTTCTGACGGAAGTTGAGGAGTTGCAGGACGCTTCCCTCATAGCCGAGAAAATGATGAAGGCCATGGCTAAGCCCCATCGCATTGATGGACATAGGCTTCACGTCACCCTGAGTATTGGCATCAGCCTCTTCCCAGATGACGGCAAGGAGGTAGAAACGGTGCTCAGAAATGCCGACACCGCGATGTATCATGCCAAGAAAAGCGGCCGCAATAAATACCAGGTGTTCGATGCCACTATGAAAACCAGTGCGGTCGCGCTGCATGCCGTTGAGCAGGGGTTGCACCATGCCCTCGAGCAGCGCGAGTTTGTCTTGCATTACCAGCCGAAAGTGAATCTCGAGACCGGCGCGGTAACCGGTGCCGAGGCCCTGCTCCGCTGGCAGCGACCCAACCATGAGCTCGACTATCCGGCCCAGTTCCTGAGCATCGCCGAAAACTGCGGCCTCATTGTGCCGATTGGGAAGTGGGTGCTACGCGAAGCCTGTCGTCAAGCCCAAGAGTGGTTGCAAGCCGGTCTCGATCTAGGTCATATAGCTGTCAACGTCTCGGCAGTCGAACTCCACGACAAGGACTTTCTCACTGACGTCCTTGCCATACTCGCCGAGAGTGGCCTGAATCCGGAGTTCCTCGAACTAGAGCTGAACGAAAACGGGCTGATGCAGGACGCCCAAAAAACTACGGTGATTTTGCGAGCTCTCAGGGATATTGGCGTGCGGATCGCGGTCCATAACTTTGGCACTGGCTATTCCAGTCTGGGCTATCTACAGCGTTTCCCGGTTGATACGCTCAAGATCGACCATTCGTTCGTACAGGGCATTGAAAGTGTCGGAGAGTCCATTGTCAGTACCATCATTGCCATAGGTGCGAACCTTAAGATGCGGGTTGTGGCCGAGGGCGTTGAAACGCGGTATCAATTCGATTTTCTGCAATCTCATCACTGCGCCGAGGGACAAGGCCATTACTTAGGCCAACCGGTGGCTGCCGAGGAATTTGCTACCCTACTGGCAACCCAGCGGCATTGATGCATAGTGAAGGGGATTCCGTGGACAAAGGAATTAATTCCGCTCTTGATGATCCTTGGGCACATCTTCATCGGCGGTGTATTTCGGAGCACTCAGCCCTGCCTTTGATCCGCCCCAGTCTTGATGGGGCAATTTCACCGATATTGCCGATGAGAATTGTCCCGTTCACAACGGCGAGGCGGCCCACCCTGATTGCACCGGCAATTTTTAACCCTGATTAGCGTCAATCTTCCGCTGGTTAAAACTCCCCTCCCTTGATGGGAGGGGGCGGGGGGGAGGCTAACTGTCAAGACGGGGGCGTGATGTGCGGAAATAAAAAAAAGAGAGCTACGGTTTCCCGTAACTCTCTGTTTTTTACTTGGTGCCGAAGACTGGAATCGAACCAGCACATCCTTTCGAATACTAGAACCTGAATCTAGCGCGTCTACCAATTCCGCCACTCCGGCTTTCGAGACACTGTTTATACCAAAGCTCGCCCCTTGCTGCAAGAAAAAAATCACTTGAAATCATTGGGGATAAATTTTTTCCTGACTTTACCGCCAGCGGGACAGGGAATAAAAGAGGAGGCTTCGCTGCTTCCACTTTGCTCTGCGGTTACTGTATTCCTTACCGGCTACTCTCTGACGTAGGTATCCTGGTCCGATTCGTCAACCATTGCCATGATCCGGGAGTACTCGGATTCGATGGTCAGGTAGTGGTTGTGGGTTTCGTTGGCGTTGAGCTCGAAAACCTGCCTTACCAGGGGGTCGCTGATCTTCGCCGCCGTTTCCCGGAGCGTCTTCTCGAGGTTGGTCTCCTTCTCCATGGCGACCTCAAGTGCCTTCTTCTCGGAGAAGTCCACGTTGATCACCTTCTGGATCGCGCTAATCCAGGTGGACTCGTTTTGCGGAGGGGTGGCCATGAAGTCTTCGAAGGAGCCGAGGACCGAGCCGTTGTAGGCCTTGAAGAAGTGGGCGGCGTGCTCCTTCTCTTCCTTGGCGAGCTGCTCGAACAACCTTTTGGCGTCCTGGTCCTTCATCTGCTGTGCGCCAAGCTGGTAAAAATTCATCGCGTTCTTCTCGGTCTGGATCGCCTGCTTGATAGCATCCTGTACGTCGTTCATGTTTTCCTCCTTTAGTCGATTTCATTGCATAATTGTTTACAACATTATAGGTAGCCATATTTGCTTGTCAACTCGGAGAATTTTGACCTTTACGGGGAGTAAAATTGGAGAGCCAGTTTGAGCGGCGGGCGCCTTCACTCATAGGGCGGTTCTTGAAAAGATGAAAATTTGTTGTTTTCTGGTAACTTGTGGGGAGCTGACAGCTGTGTGCTGCTTGAGCTATGGAGAAGTGGCAGAATTGAGGCGGTGATAAAGAAAAAAGCGTCCTTTCTGGTAAGAGAAGGGACGCTTTTGGTTACTAGTGGTGCCGAAGACGAGACTCGAACTCGTACAAGCTTACGCTCGCCACCCCCTCAAGATGGTGTGTCTACCAATTCCACCACTTCGGCAAGAAGAACCCATCTTTTAACATCTACCGGCCTGGATGTCAAGACAAAGTCTGCCGTTGCCCCTGGTTTTCTCTGTGTAGGAATTCAATGATGTCATTACCCCATCCCCACCCCAACCCTCCCCTTGAAGGGGAGGGGGATCCGCTAGAGTGGTCGCTAGCTGGACGGCAGTGCCCCCAGCGCCCCTGTTTCAAAAGGGCGGCGGCTGCAACGAAAGAAGGCCCATTTCGCTCTCGCTACCGGCTGGTAGTCTGGAGTGTCAATGGGCCTTCTTTATACTGCAGCCTGTTGTTGCGCAGGCGTTTATCTCATGGTGCCGAAGACGAGACTCGAACTCGTACAAGCTTACGCTCGCCACCCCCTCAAGATGGTGTGTCTACCAATTCCACCACTTCGGCATGAAGAGACAACTTTTTATCATTAGTCGGTCGAGAAGTCAACCGTAAATCTCGATCCCTATTTCTGTGCGGGTGCTGCCGGTGCTGCCGGTGCTGCCGGTGCTGCGGGTGCCTGCTGTGCAGGGAGGCCGCCCATCGGTGCCGGCTTCGCCTTAGGCGCCTTGCCGGACATGATGGAGGAACCGCCACCCTTGCCCGAAACGAAGGCAAGCGAAAGGGAGGTGAGCATGAAGATGATCGCTGCACTCGTGGTCAGTTTGCTCATAAAAGTGCTGCCGCCGCCCGCGCCGAAAACCGACTGGCTGCCGCTGGCGCCAAAGGATGCACCCATCTCGGCGCCTTTGCCGGACTGCAGCAAAACGACGATAATCAGCGCGAAGCAGACGATGATGTGCAGAGTTACCAGTAGAATAGTCATTAAAGCTGTTACCTCCGAGGCTTATTCAAAGAGCCTGTTTAACACATTTGCTGAAAAAAAACAAACTTTATTCGCTGAAGCGCACGATCGACGCAAACGAAGCGCCCTTGAGACTCGCTCCTCCGACCAAAGCGCCGTCTATGTCGGGGCACGACATGAGCCCCTTGATGTTCTCGGGCTTTACGCTGCCGCCGTACAGGATCCTGACCTTGTCCGCGGCATCCTTGCCGAGTATCTCGGCCAGCACGCCGCGGATGTATGCGTGGGCTTCCTGGGCCTGCTCATCCGTGGCGGTCTTGCCGGTGCCGATGGCCCAGACCGGCTCGTATGCCACGATGACGGGCGCAAACTGCGTGGTTGTGATCCCCTCAAGGCCCCCCTTGATCTGGCGCTCCAGCACTTTGAAGGTCTCGCCCGCCTCGCGTGCGGCAAGGGTCTCACCGATGCAGAAGATGGGGACCAGTGCCCCTTTAAGTGACGCCTTTATCTTCTTGTTCACGGTCTGGTCGGTCTCGCCGAAATATTCGCGGCGCTCCGAATGACCGATGATGACGTGGCTGGCGCCCGCGTCGAGAAGCATGTGGGGCGAAACCTCTCCCGTGAAGGCGCCTTCCTCCTCCCAGAAGACGTCCTGGCCGGCCAGCCCGATCGGGGTACCCGAGACCGCCCCCAGCAGGGAGGGGAGTACCGTGAAGACCGGAGCGATCACGATCTCCACGTTGGTCACCCCGGCGACCAGCGGGGCGAGTTCCTCTATCAGTCCGAGCGCTTCGTTCTTTGTCTTGTAGAGCTTCCAGTTGCCAGCTATGACCGGCTTTCGCATGTTTCCTCCGATTGAATTATTAAAATCAGGGGCTTAAATCAGGGGCTGGGGGCTAGGGGCTAGGGGCTAGGGGCTAGTAAAGGCTCAGTCCCCAGTCCCCAGTCCCCAGTCCCTAGTCCCTAGTCCCTAGCCCCTAGCCCCTGCCTTTATCTTCCAGCACCTTGATACCGGGGAGTTTCTTTCCTTCCAGAAGTTCCAGGAAGGCGCCGCCGCCGGTGGAGATGTAGCTGATTTTCGCGTACTCGCCGGCACGGTGCACAGCGACGTCGGTGTCGCCGCCCCCCACGATGGTGAGGGCGTAGGAGTTCGCCACCGCCGAAACCATGGCGAAGGTGCCACGGGAGAAGGCATCCATCTCGAAAACGCCCATCGGGCCGTTCCAGACGATGGTCTTGGCGTTTTGCAGCGCCTCGGAGAACAGGGTGACCGTGGCGGGTCCGATGTCGAGCGCCATCCACCCCTCGGGGATCTCCTGGATGGTGGTGACCTTGGTTTCCGCAGCCGGGTTGAACTGGTCGGCCACCACGCAGTCGACCGGGAGGTAGAACTTGATCCCCTTGCTGCGCGCCTTCTCGTAGGTCTTCAGCGCGGTCTCTATCAGGTGCTCCTCGACCAGCGATTTACCGACGTTGTACCCCAGCGCCTTCAGGAAGGTGAAGGCCATGCCGCCGCCTATGATGATCTTGTCGACCTTGTCGCAGAGGTTTTCCAGCACCTCGATCTTGCCGGAGACCTTGGCGCCCCCAAGGATCGCCACCAGCGGCCTGATCGGATTCTTCATCGCCTTGTCGAAGTAGTTCATCTCGTTCTTCATCAGGAACCCGGCGGCGACGATCGGGAAGCAGCCGGTGATCGCCTCGACCGAGGCGTGGGCCCGGTGCGAAACGGCGAAGGCGTCGTTTACATAGATGTCGCAGCCGTTCACCAGCGCCTTGGCGAAGTCCTGGTCATTTTTCTCCTCGCCCGGATAGAAACGGAGGTTCTCGAGCATCAGCACGTCGCCTGGCTGCATGGCGTCGATCATGGCGCGGGTTTCGTCCCCTATGCAGTCCGGGGCGAGCTTAACCTCTTTGCCGAGAAGCCTGGAAAGCCTCTTGGCGGCGGGTGCCATGGAGTATTTCTCCTTGCGCTCCCCCTTCGGGCGCCCCAGATGCGAGGCGAGGATGATCTTCGCCTTGTAGTCCAGGGCGTAGTTGATGGACGGGAGCACGGCACGGATCCGCGTGTCCTCGGTGATGTTCTGGTTCTCGTCCAGCGGCACGTTGAAGTCGACCCGCATGAAAATCTTCTTGCCGGCCAGCTCCTCTATCTCATCCAGGTAACGAATTGACATGACACCTCCTAAAATCTTTTCGCGTTTCGTATTGATCAGAACGAATAATAATATAATAAATGTAGCGGATTACAAACAAAGACGGGGGGAAGTAAACTCCCCCCCGTGTTCTGATTCCAGAGTGGCCGGTTTCTTAGAGCAGGATCTTCATCAGATCTACTACGCGGTTGGAGAAGCCGGTCTCGTTGTCGTACCAGGAGATCACTTTCACCATGTTGCCGTCGATCACCTTGGTGGACGGGGCGTCGACGATGGAGGAAAGCGGGTTGCCGTTGAAGTCGATGGAGACCAGCTCCTCGGGGCAGTAGCCGAGGATACCCTTGAGCGGGCCGTCCGCCGCACTCTTGAGCGCCGCGTTCACCTGGGCGGCGTCGGTAGGCTTGCTGAGCGTCACCACCAGGTCGACCACGGAGACGTTGGCGGTCGGGACGCGGATCGCCATGCCGTCGAGTTTCCCTTTCAGCTCGGGAAGCACCAGTGCTACGGCCTTGGCGGCCCCGGTGGTGGTCGGGATCATGGAGAGGGCGGCGGCGCGGGCGCGGCGCAGGTCCTTGTGGGGGAGATCGAGGATGTTCTGGTCGTTGGTGTAAGAGTGCACCGTGGTGACCAGCCCCTTCTCGATGCCGAAGCTGTTATGCAGCACCATGGCTACCGGCGCCAGGCAGTTGGTGGTGCAGGAGGCGTTGGAAATGATGTGGTGCTTGGACTTGTCGTAATCCTTGTCGTTCACGCCGAGCACTATGGTGATGTCGGGGTCGGTTGCCGGGGCGGAGATGATCACCTTGGCGGCGCCGGCCGTCAGGTGCTGGGACGCCTTCTCCTTGGAGGTGAAGAGCCCGGTAGACTCGAGGACCACGTCTACCTTGAGCTCCTTCCAGGGAAGCTCCGCCGGGTTTCTCACGGCGAGGACCTTGATCGCCTTGCCGTTGACCATCAGCTGGTCGCCCTCCGCCGACACCTCGCCCGGGAAAATGCCGTGCACGGAGTCATACTTTAATAGATGGGCCAGGGTCTTGGCGTCGGTAAGGTCATTGATGGCAACAAATTCAATCCCGGTGTCCTGTGCGGCAGCCCTCAGGACAGAACGCCCGATCCTGCCGAAGCCGTTTATCGCTACTCTTAAAGCCATTTGCTCCTCCCCTAATTAAGTATTCGTTCACAATCCGGCATAGTAGCAATCACTACGGTGCCAGTCAACAAAATATTCAAGAAATGCCGAAGAAAGACGATATCTAGACGGGAACCGGTTGCCGGTCGCAACGGGGCTGTTTTGGCGGTTCAAACCTTTTTTGCCTCCAATAAATCTTGATAATAATTGACTTTTCAGGCTGGGATAACTATGCTTGGCTCGACCCAATCTGTTTCATTCACCGTCCCAGATCCCGGAACCGACTATAGATGAATATGACCCTGGAAAAACGCATCATAGCATTCTCGTTCCTGATCCTCTTCCTTACTATAATTGTCAGCTCAGGGATGGACATGATGGCGCTTCGCAAGGACCAGGTGAATTCACTCAACCTGCGTTCCCAGGGTCTCGCCACCGCCCTGAAGTCGAATATAGAGAAGGTGCTCAACCTGGGTCTCGAGCTGAAGGATATGACCGGGCTCTCCGAGAAATGCCGGGAGATCATGGAGGGGAACCCGGACATCGCCTACTGCGTGGTCACCGATCTTGCCGGAGGGGTCCTTTTCGCCAACGATCCCCGTTATCATGCCTTCCCGGTACGCCCGGGCAGAGGGGAGGCTGCCGCCCAGGGGCGCCCCGCGGTCTCCCGGGGCCGGGTCAGCATGACCATCGCCGGGAAAAAGCTCGAATTCATGGACAGCGCGGTCCAGATCATGAGCCCCTACGGCAAGCCGATCGCCCAGGCGCACGTGGGCTTCAGCGAGAAGGTCGTCTTCGACAAGATGAAGGCGATGCTCTTCAAGACCCTGTTTCTGCTCGTCATTTCGCTGGTGGTCTCCTTCTCGCTGGTCGTGCTCTTCGTGAAGAAGTACGTCATGCATCCGATATCCACCCTTCTGAAAGGGGTCAAGCAGATATCCGAGGGGGCCTTCGACACCAGGATCGGCGAGGTGCGGGTCTACGAGTTCAACGAGCTCGCGCGCAACGTGAACATCATGTCCCAGTTCCTGAAGAACAGGGACGAGCAGATCAAGAAGAACTACCAGGAAATGGAGAGGACCTACGCGGAGCTGCATGAATCCTACCGGAAACTGGAGAGCCTGAGTTCCGACCTGGAGCGCTCCGAGGATCTCTACAAGTCGCTCATGGAGGACGCCAGCGACGCCATCGTGGTGATCGGCGCGGACCACTCCGTCCGGATGGTGAACAAGATGGCCGAGGAGTTCTTCGGCTACCAGGCCAACGAGCTCCTGGGGCTGCCGCTCACCAAGATGCTGCTCCTTTTGAACATAGGTAACATCCCGAAGTTCCAGATGATGTTCCGGGAGGCGGCGGCGGGGGTCCACATCGCCGAGGAGATGCAGCTCTCCAAGAAGGAGGGGGGTGTCATGGTGGCGATGCTGCACGCATCGAGCATCAAAAGCGGCTCCGAGAACCTGGTGCAGGCGATCTTCCGCGACGTGACCCGCGAGCGGGAGATCATCGTCAACCTGGAGAAGAGCTCGGCCGACCTCGCCAGGCTGAACCGCATGAAGGACTCCTTCCTGGGGCTTGCCTCCCACGAGCTGAAGACGCCGCTCACCGTGATCATGGGGTACTCCGAGCTGATCACCACCGACCTCGCGGACCGGGTGGACAAGACGGTGCTGGAGATGGTGATGAACATCGCCAACGCCGCCTCGCGCCTGGACAACATCATCAAGGACATGGTCGACGTCTCGATGATCGACGAGAAGAGGCTGCAGCTGAAGATGGAGGACATCCAGCTGAACCGGCTCATAGAGGCCTCGGTGAACGAGCTCCGCTTCTTCTTCTCCATGAGAAAACAGGAGATCGTGGTCAACCTGGACGAGTCGATCCCTTCCATGAGGGGCGATGCGCTGAGGCTGATGCAGCTTCTCTCCAACATCCTGGGCAACGCCATCAAGTTCACCCCCGACGGCGGCCGCATCACCATAAGCAGCTCGGCCAAGTACCTGCTGCGCGGCATACCCGGGGCCGACTCCCCGACCTCGGGTCGCGAGCACCATCTGTTCCTGGAAATCACCGTCACCGACACCGGTATCGGCATCGACCGCGAGGACCAGGTCCGGGTCTTCGAGAAGTTCTACGAGGTGGGGAACATCCAGGAACACTCGAGCGGCAAGGTCGCCTTCAAGGCGAAGGGGGCGGGGCTCGGCCTCTCCATCGCCAAGGGGATCGTGGACATGCACGGCGGAGAGATCTGGGTCGAGTCGCCGGGCTACAACCCGGACCGCTTCCCCGGCTCCACCTTTCACATCCTGCTGCCGCTGACCCCCGGCCTGGGCGAGAACGCGACCAACTACAACACGCTTCTGCGTTAAGCGGATCTCAGCAAGTTCATGTTGAATCCCGCCCCCTTTTCCTGTATAAAAATAAGGTTTTTTGCCCTTTTCGAGGCCGCATTCCGGCCTGAGCTGCAGATATTATGGGAGGGATGCATGAAGCTCAGCCTGTTGGCGAGCGGGAGCAAGGGGAACTGCCTGTTTCTGGAGACCGACTCCTGCCGCCTGCTGATCGATGCCGGGCTCTCCGGCCGGGAAACCCTGGCCAGACTCTCCTCCATCGGCGTCGACGCCGAGACCCTGGACGGCATACTGATCACCCACGAGCACACCGACCACGTGCGCGGGGTGGGGGCCCTGGCCCGGCGCCTGAAGATCCCCGTGCTCGGGGCGTCGCGCATGCTGCAGGCCGCGCGGCACGTGATCGGCCGGGCCGAGCTGATCGAATTCGATCCCGGCTCCCCCTTCGTCTTCAAGGGGCTCTCCATCGATCCCTTCCCGATCACCCACGACGCCTGCGACCCGGTCGGCTTCAGGATCGAGGGGGGGGAGGGGTGCGTAGGCTTTGCCACCGATCTCGGCATCGCGACCAGGCTCACCCAGGAAAAGCTCAAGGGGTGCCGGGCGCTCGTTCTGGAGTTCAACCACGACGAGCAGATGCTGCAGGACGGTCCCTATCCCTGGCACCTGAAGCAGCGGATACGTTCGCGCCACGGCCACCTCTCCAACGCGGAGGGGGCCTGCCTGCTCGAAGAGCTGCTCCACTCCGGGCTTGAGGGGGTCTTCCTTTCCCATCTCTCCGAGGTGAACAACGATCCCTCGCTCGCCATGGCATCCGCACGCGGGCTCCTGAACAGCCAGAATCTCTGCGCGCCCGAGGTTTTTCTGGGGTGCCAGCACGTGACCAGCGGCGTGCTCGACATCTAGCGCGCTTTACTGTAGATTTGTCTGGATCCTGACCCAAAATACCTGATCTTAATCCGCATCTAATCTCAAATAGCAAGCACTTAGCAAGGGGGAAGTCGTGATCGAACGTTACAGCCGTCCTGAAATGACCCGCATCTGGGAGCCCGAAAACCGTTACCGGAAGTGGCTCGAGATAGAGATATACGCCTGCGAGGCGCACGCCGAGATGGGGAGGATCCCCAAGGAGGCGGTGGCGCGCATCAGGGCCAAGGCCAATTTCGACGTGGATCGCATCGACGAGATCGAGCGCACCGTCAAGCATGACGTGATCGCCTTTCTCACCTCGGTCGCCGACTACATCGGTGACGACTCCCGTTTCGTCCACCTGGGGCTCACCTCCTCCGATGTCCTCGACACCTCGTTCGCCATGCTGCTCAAGGAGTCGGCCGAGCTGATCATCGCAGACATCAAGAGGCTGATGGCGGTGATCAAGGTGCGCGCCTACGAGCACAAGATGACCCCGATGATGGGGCGCTCGCACGGCATCCACGCCGAGCCGGTCACCTTCGGGCTCAAGATGGCCCTCTGGTACGACGAGATGGCGAGAAACCTGACCCGGATGGAGTCGGCGCTCGCCACCATCTCCTACGGCAAGCTCTCCGGCGCGGTAGGGACCTTCGCCAACATCGACCCCCAGGTCGAGGCCTACGTCTGCAGGAAGGCCGGCCTCACCCCGGCACCCTGCTCGACCCAGGTGCTGCAGCGCGACCGGCACGCCGAGTTCTTCACCACGATGGCGATCGTCGCCTCCTCCATCGAGAAGTTCTCCGTCGAGATCAGGCACCTGCAGCGCACCGAGGTGCTGGAGGCCGAGGAGTTCTTCAGCAAGGGGCAGAAGGGCTCCTCCGCCATGCCGCACAAAAGGAACCCCGTGCTCTCCGAGAACCTGACCGGCCTGGCGCGCCTGATCCGCGGCTACGCGGTCTCCGCCATGGAAAACATCCCGCTCTGGCACGAGCGCGACATCTCGCACTCCTCCGTCGAGCGCATCATCGGCCCCGACGCCACCGTGCTGCTCGATTTCATGCTGAACCGCGCCATCGGCCTGATCGAGCATCTGGTGGTCTACCCGGAGAACATGATGCGCAACCTGAACCAGATGCGCGGCCTGATCTTCTCGCAGCGGGTGCTCCTGAAGCTCGCCGAGTCCGGCGCCTCCCGGGAAAAGGCCTATGCCCTGGTGCAGAGAAACGCCATGAAGGTCTGGGAGGAGGGGAAGGATTTCCAGACCGAGCTGCTGGCCGATACCGAGGTGACCGGATTCCTGGACGCCGAGGAGATCAAGGAGGCCTTCGATCTCGGCTATCACCTGAAGCATGTCGACACCATCTTTACGAGGGTCTTTGGTGGATAGGATCCTGTATTACTTCAGGCCCGACGAAGCGGACGCCTTCTATCTCTTCTGGTCCAAGCAGCTGCTGATCTCGCTCTTGATCGTCGCGGCATTCTACCTGATGTCGCGGCTTTTTCAGATACTGGTGGCCCGGGTCGGCACGCGCCTTTGCAACCTGACCAGCAGCGACCTCGACGACCGGATACTGGACCGGGTCTCGGCGCCGGCCTCCTGGCTCATCTTCTTCGCCGGCCTCTACTTCGCCATCAAGCGGCTGCCGCTTCCGGAGAAGCTGAACGCCGTCGCCTCGGGCGCTCTGTTCGTGGTGAACATCGTCATCCTCACCAACATCGCCTACCGGGTGCTGGACGAGATGCTGAGCCGCTATGGCGAGAGGGTTGCCGGTCAGGAGTTGAGCCGTCAGGTGATGCCGCTGGTGGAAAAGCTCTGCAGCATCTTCCTGATCGCCACAGCACTCATCATCACGCTGAAGCATTTCAACTACGACATCATGACGCTGGTGACCGCGTTGGGGGTAGGCTCCCTGGCCATAGGTCTTGCGGCCAAGGATACCCTGGCCAACATGGTCTCCGGTTTCACCCTGATGGTCGACCGTCCCTTCCGGATCGGCGACCGGATCCAGATCGGCACCCAGGCCGGGGACGTGATCGACATAGGGCTGCGGAGCACCAAGATCAAGGGGTTGGACAACACCTACATCATCATACCCAACTCGGAACTCTGCAACACGACGCTCGTCAACCATGCCTATCCCGACACCCGCGGCAAGGGGAGGGTCAACATCGGGATTGCCTACGGCAGCGATGTCGAGCGGGCCAAGGCGCTGCTACTTTCGAGCGCAGCCTCGGTCCCCGAGGTCCTCACGGACCCGGCCCCCGAGGCCTTCTTCGTCAGCTTCGGCGACAGCGCCCTGAACCTGTCGCTCTTTTTCTGGGTCTCGGACTACACGCAGCTCTTCGCCACCCAGGACCGGATCAACTGCGCCCTCAACAACTGCTTCAAAGATAACGGCATCAACATACCGTACCCGACCAGGACGGTTTTATTAGAAAAGGACCCCATTCATGCCCCACAGGATTGAAGTTTCCCTTAAGGACGAGGTACGCGACCCCCGCGGCGAGCGGATCAAGCGCGAGATCGAGCACTTTCTCCACCTAAGCGTCGACCAGGTCCGCACCATAGACGTCTACACCATCGATGCCGGGCTGACCGGCGAGGAGCTGACGGCAGCCGCAGCCGGGCCGTTCAGCGATCCCGTGATCCAGCGCTACAGCATCGATGCTCCCGCCGCCTCCGGCTTCGACTTCCTGGTCGAGGTCGGTTTCCGTCCGGGGGTCACCGACAACGTCGGCCGCACCGCCGGCGAGGCGATCGGCTACCTGCTGGGTCGCCCGCTGGCGACAGGGGAGGGGGTCTACACCTCGGTCCAGTACCTCCTCTCCGGATCCCTGACCCAAAGCGATGCCGAGCGCATCGCCACGGGCCTTCTCTGCAACACCCTGATCCAGCGCTACCAGATCCTGGACGCCGGCCGCTTCGCCGGGCAGGGGGGGGTTCTCCCCTTCGTGCCCAAGGTGCAGGTCGAGGCGAAGATCGAGGTGAACGAGGTCAACCTGGAGGTTCCCGACGACGAGCTGATGAGGATCAGCCGCGACGGCGTGCTGGCGCTCACCCTGGACGAGATGCGCATCATCCAGGCCCATTACCGTGACGCCGGGGTGCGCGAGCTGCGCCAGAGCGTGGGTCTCGGCGCGGCGCCCACCGACGTGGAACTGGAGGCGCTGGCCCAGACCTGGTCCGAGCACTGCAAGCACAAGATCTTCTCCGCCGACGTAAGCTACGACGACGGCGAGGGGAACCGCGAGGAGATCCGCTCGCTGTTCAAGAGCTACGTCCAGCGCACCACCGCCGACGTGCGGGCCGCGCTGGGCGAGAAGGATTACTGCCTCTCCGTCTTCAAGGACAACGCCGGGGTGATCCGCTTCAACGACGACTGGTCCCTGGTCTTCAAGGTGGAGACCCACAACTCCCCCTCCGCGCTCGACCCCTACGGCGGGGCGCTCACCGGCATCGTAGGGGTGAACCGCGACCCGTTCGGCACCGGGATGGGCTCCAAGCTCATCTTCAACACCGACGTCTTCTGCTTCGCCGATCCCTTCTTCGAGAAGGAACTCCCCAAGCGCCTGCTCCATCCGCGCCGCATCTACGAGGGGGTGGTCGAAGGAGTGGAGCACGGCGGCAACAAGAGCGGCATTCCGACGGTGAACGGCTCGCTGGTCTTCGACGACCGCTTCGCCGGAAAGCCCCTGGTATTCTGCGGCACGGCCGGGATCATGCCGGCCAGGATCAACGACGCCCCTTCGCACGAGAAGAAGATCATCCCCGGCGACCTGATCGTCATGACCGGGGGGAGGATCGGCAAGGACGGCATCCACGGCGCCACCTTCTCCTCCGAGGAGCTCAACGAGAACTCGCCGGTATCGGCCGTGCAGATCGGCGACCCGATCACCCAGAAGCGGATGTTCGACTTCCTGATCCGCGCCCGCGACAAGTCGCTGTACCGCTTCATCACGGACAACGGCGCAGGCGGGCTCTCCTCCTCCATCGGCGAGATGTCCGAGGAGTGCGGCGGCTGCCGGCTCGACCTGTCGCTCGCCCCCCTCAAGTACCCGGGCCTTGCCCCCTGGGAGATCCTGATCTCCGAGGCCCAGGAGCGCATGAGCCTCGCCGTTCCCCCCGAGAACCTCGAGGCGTTCATGGAGATGGCGCAGCGCTTCGGCGTCGAGGCGACGGTGCTCGGCAGCTTCACCGACTCCGGCATCTTCCACATGCTCTACGGGGAGAAGACGGTCGCCTACCTGCCGCTCTCCTTCATGCACGCCGGGCTTCCGCCCATGCAGATCCCGGCCCGCTGGGAGCAGCCGGTGCACCCCGAGCCGGTCATCGCCGAGCTTTCCGATTACACGCGCGATCTCACCGATCTCCTCTCTTCCTTGAACATCTGCTCCAAGGAGAGCGTGGTGCGCCGTTACGACCACGAGGTGCAGGGGGGCTCCGTGGTGAAGCCCTTCACCGGCGTCAACAACGACGGCCCCTCCGACGCCGCGGTGGTCCGCCCGATTCTCGACTCCTTCGAGGCGGTCGTGGTGGGTCACGGCATCGCGCCGCGCTACAGCGACATCGACGCCTACCACATGGCGGCAAACGTGATCGACGAGGGGCTCAGGAACTACGTCGCAGTCGGCGGCTCGCTCGATCTGGTGGCGGGACTCGACAACTTCTGCTGGTGCGATCCCGTCCTCTCCGAGAGGACCCCGGACGGCCCCTACAAGATGGCGCAGCTGGTCCGTGCCAACAAGGCGCTCTACGACTACTGCACCGCCTTCTCCATGCCGCTCATCTCCGGCAAGGACTCCATGAAGAACGACTTCTACGACGGGACCACCAAGATCTCCATCCCGCCGACGCTGCTCTTCTCGGTCATCGGCAAGATGGAGGACGCGCGCCTGGCCGTCACCATGGACGTGAAGCGTCCGGGCGACCTGGTCTATCTGCTGGGCGGGACGGCTGACGAGCTGGGCGGCTCCGAGTACCTGGCGCAGAAGGGGTTTGTCGGAAACTCCGTCCCCAAGGTCGACGCGAAGGCAGCACTTGCCACCTACCGCGCCTATCACGGCGCGCTCAACTCCGGTCTGGTGGCATCATGCCACGACCTCTCGGACGGAGGCCTGGCTGTTGCCGCTGCCGAGTCCGCCTTTGCCGGCGGGTTCGGGATCTCGGCGGATCTCGCCAAGGTGCCGTTCAAGGGTGAGGCGGCCGGGCGCAGCGACCAGGTGCTCCTCTTCTCCGAATCCGCTTCCAGGCTTCTGGTAACGGTGCGGGCGGAGAAGGCCGAGGCGTTCGAGAAAGCCATGGCCGGGACGGTATTGGCGAAGATCGGTGAGGTTTCCGCAGAGCCGACGCTTGCCATCGCGGGATTGTCGGGAAGCATCGTGGTGAAGTCTGAGCTCTCGCAGCTCAAGGCGGCCTGGCAGGCGCCGCTCAAGGATCTGTAATTGCTTATTCAGATGCCAACATTCTCCCCCTCTCCCTATCCCTCTCCCACCAGGGGAGAGGGGACTTTATAGGCAGCCAGCCAAACCCTTATCTGCCCCCTATCTGCTTCCCCCCTCCCTTTATGGGAGGGGCTGGGGGAGGGTGCATTTGGCTAAGTCGGGACTGTTGCAGGTTGGCGCCATCACATTAAAGATCGGAATTATATCTTCCCATGACGAAATATGCGGATTGTGCCATAATGATCGACGTTCGCAGCTAGACCTGCTTTTCAACTGAAAACGGTAAACCGACAACTGAAAACTCGATTCACATTTATAGAGGGAACTTTTAGATGACAAAGACTAAAGCTCTGGTCATAACAGGCAACGGCACCAACTGCGAGATGGAGGCGGCCCACGCCTGCAAGCTCGGCGGATTCGACGAAGCACGCATCGCCCATCTTTCGGAGCTCATGTCGGGCGAGGTCTGCCTGGACGATTATCATTTCCTGAACCTTACCGGCGGCTTTCTGGACGGCGACGACCTGGGGAGCGCCAAGGCGCAGGCGAACCGGCTGCGCTACGCGACGACCGAGGGGAGCGGCGAGCCGATCATGGAGCAGCTGCTGCGCTTCATTGGCGACGGCAAACTGATCCTTGGGGTCTGCAACGGCTTCCAGCTCCTGGTGAAGATGGGTATGCTACCGGCGCTCGGGAGCGACTACCTGAAGCAGACGGCAACGCTCACCTACAATGCCAACGGGCGCTTCCAGGACCGCTGGTGCTACCTGAAATGCGATCCTGCGTCCCCCTCGCTCTACACGCGCGGCATCGAGGGGGGGGTCTACCTTCCCATACGCCACGGCGAAGGGAAGTTCCTGGTCGACACGCCGGAGACGCTGGAAGCGATCGAGGCGAACCACCTGGCCTGCCTGAAATATTCCGACAAGGATTACAGCGCTCCCACCATGGAGTTTCCGGAAAACCCCAACGGCTCCAGCAACGCCATCGCCGGGATCTGCGACGAGACCGGCCGGGTCATGGGTCTGATGCCCCATCCCGAGGCATTCGTGCACCGGACCCAGCACCCGCGCTGGACCCGTGAGGAGCTCCCCGAGGAGGGGAGCGGCCTTACCTTCTTCAGGAACGCGGCGCAGTATGTCCGGCAGAATCTGTAAAAAACCGTTGAGAGATGAGGGGAAACCCGTTGAGGGTTGAGAGAAGATCCTTTACTCATCGCTCAACTCTCAACAGATCCCAGTCAGTACGTGCGCGGCACTTGGCAGCATATAAGGAGCAATTTGTGGAAGATATGGTAATGCGCAGACCCGAAGAAGAGTGCGGAATTTTCGGTGTATTCAACCACCCTGAGGCTTCCAACCTCACCTACCTCGGGCTCTACGCCTTGCAGCACAGGGGACAGGAGAGCTGCGGCATCGTCTCCTCGGATGGCAGCTCGCTGCACTCCCACAAGAGCATGGGACTGGTCGCCGACGTTTTCGGCAACCAGGAGATCTTCAAGTCGCTTCCGGGCAGCGCCGCCATCGGCCACGTCCGTTACTCGACCACCGGTTCCTCCGTGATCAAGAACGTCCAGCCGATCATGGTGGATTACTCCCGCGGCTCCATCGCGGTGGCCCACAACGGCAACATCGTCAACGCCCAGATCATAAAAGACGAGCTCGAGGCATACGGCTCCATCTTCCAGACCACCATGGACACCGAGATCATCGTCCACCTGCTCGCCACCTCCAAGGCCAATTCGCTGCTGGACCGGCTCACCGACGCGCTGACCCGGCTCATGGGCGCCTACTGCCTGCTGTTCCTGACCGAGACGCGCATGGTTGCGGTCAGGGATCCCAACGGGTTCAGGCCGCTTTGCCTGGGCCGCCTCGGCAGCGGATATGTCGTGGCATCCGAGAGCTGCGCCCTCGACCTGATCGATGCCGAGTTCATCCGCGAGATCGAACCTGGCGAGGTGATCGTCGTCGACAAGAACGGCATGACCTCCTTCTTTCCGCTCAAGAAGGTGGCACCGACCCCCTGCATCTTCGAGTTCGTCTACTTCGCGCGCCCGGATTCGCACATCTTCGGCAAGAACGTGTACATGGTGCGCAAGGAGCAGGGGCGCCAGCTGGCCCGCGAGCACAAGGTCGATGCCGACATCGTGATCCCGATCCCCGACTCCGGCGTCCCCGCGGCACTTGGCTATGCCGAGGAATCCGGCATTCCCTTCGAGCTGGGACTGATTCGCAACCACTACGTGGGACGCACCTTCATCGAGCCGCAGCAGGCGATCCGCCACTTCGGCGTCAAGATCAAGCTGAACCCGGTGCGCGAACTGTTGAAAGGAAAGCGCGTGGTGATCATCGACGACTCCATCGTGCGCGGCACCACCTCCAGGAAGATCGTCAAGATGGTGCGCAATGCAGGCGCCAGCGAGGTGCATGTCCGCATCTCGTCGCCCCCCACAAGCTACCCCTGTTACTACGGGATCGATACCCCCAACCGCAAGGAACTGATCTCCTCGTCCCATTCGATCGACGAGATCCGCCGCTACATAACGGCCGACTCGCTCGGCTACCTTTCCGAAGAAGGTCTCATGAAATCGGTCGGCGCAGAGAACGCCGGCTTCTGCAATGCCTGCTTTACCGGGGGATACCCGGTTAAATTCCCGCGTCTCGCCGAGGTAGATGAGCCGCAGATGGGACTATTCGAAAAGGAGATAGACGACAAATGAGCGAACGGGAACGGCTGAAGAAGATCATCATCGAACTGTCATACGAGAAGAGAAACGTGGTGCTTGCCTCCGGCCGGGCGAGCGATTTCTACTTCGACGGCAAGCAGACCACCCTGCATCCGGAAGGGGGGTACCTGACCGGCAAGCTTTTCTTCGAGTCGATCAAGGACGTCGAAGGGGTTGAAGGGGTAGGGGGGCTGACCCTCGGGGCCGATCCGATCGCAACCGCCACCTCCATGGTGAGCTTTCTGGAGGGGAAGCCGATTCCCGGTTTCATCATCAGGAAAGAGCCGAAGGGGCACGGCACCGGTGCCTGGCTTGAAGGGAGGAAGAACCTGAAGCCCGGCGCGCGGGTGGTCATCGTGGAAGACGTCGTGACCAGCGGCGGCTCCTCGATCAAGGCTATCAAGCGGGCCGAGGAAGAGGGGCTCACGGTGCTGGGCGTCGTTACCCTGGTGGACCGGGAAGAGGGTGGTCGCGAGAACATCGAGAAGGAAGGCTACTGGATGAAGTCGATCTTCACCAAGGCCGAGATTCTCGCCTAGCATAGGCTCAGAGACAAGCAGTAAGGAGGCGGCAATAGCAGTGGTATTGCCGCCTCCTTTATTTCACGTCAGCGTATGGTCTTCAATCTTCAGTACACGAGGCTCGATACTTGCTCCCCCCTTTGAAAAAGGGGGGTCGGGGGGGGATTTAGCCCAGGGCGCCACTGAGTGCAGCTTTGCAACTAACTGCAAATCCCCCAAGTCCCCCTTTTTCAAAGGGGGACTTTCAGCCGCACCCAGCGTTACCGAAGATCAGCGCTAATCGGTTTAAGTTAAGGGAATGAGAGGTAGGGTGGGCCGTGCCCACCACAACCGCATCCATGATGGTGGGCACGGCCCACCCTACATGATTCACGGAATCACCGCTTAACTGGGGCTAGGTAGAGGGGGGCATTTGCCTTTCCTCTGACTCTTCGTGTCCTCGGTGGTCAAGCTCTTGATTTGGATTTAAAGGCGTTATGGAACAGATACTCAAGCGGCACAAGGCATTGCTGGCGCAGGTCGATGGATGGTTCGCCAGATCGATGGAGCTCTACCCTGAGAAGATATCCTGCAAGAGCGGATGCTCGGCCTGCTGTCGGTCTCTCTTCGATATCACCCTGATGGATGCCTATTACCTGAAGCTTGGTTTTGACGCCCTGCCTGCCGAGAGCAGGGAGATGGTGCTGGAAAGGTGCAGGGAGCGTCTGCGGCTGATGCGCGAACAGTGGCCGGAATTCGACCATCCCTATGTCCTGAACCACCGCCCGGACCATGAGTGGGAACCGCTCATGCCGGAGGATGATGAGACCCCCTGCGTGCTGCTGGGCGAGGACGGCCGCTGTCTCGTCTACGAGAACCGCCCGATGACCTGCAGGTTGCACGGCATACCTCTTGTCGACACCGATGGCGAGCTGATGCACGACGACTGGTGCACCATGAACTTTGTCGACGAGGACCCGCTTGAACTGGAGGGGCTCGCCGCACCGTTCGACGCGATGTTCCGGCAGGAGGTTGCGCTTTTCAGGGAGTTCACAGGCGAGCTCTTGAAGCGGAGGATGAGTGAGCTCGATACCTTCATACCTACCGCATTGCTGATAGATTTCCATTGTTTCGACTGGCAGTCTTGGCTTATTGATTTCGAGCCGTTTGATGATGAAGCTAAAGTATAACTTTAAAGGATACCGGCTCTATGGCACTTCCCTCCACAGTTTACCGCGCGTCGGTTCAGCTTTCCGATCTCGACCGCCAGGTCTACGAGCAGTTGCAGACTACGCTGGCCAAGCACCCCTCCGAGACGGAGGAGCGGCTCATGGCTCGCCTGCTCGCCTACGCCCTCTGCTACGAGGAGGAGCTCATTTTCACCAAGGGTGTCGGTTCGGGCGATGAGCCCGATCTTTGGGCCAAAGGCGCCGATGGCAGGGTCCGGCTTTGGATAGAGGTAGGTCTTCCGGACCCGGATCGGCTGGCGAAGTCGTGTCGTCACGTGGAACGTGCCATCCTCTTTGCCTGCGGACCGGCGCAAACGCAGAGCCGCTGGCTCACGCAGCACCTGCAGAAGCTGGCATCGAGCCGCAATCTTACCGTCATGAGAATAGAGTCCGATTTTCTGGGGAAGCTTGTGGGAAATCTGCAGCGGGCCATAAACTGGTCGCTCACCGTGACCGAGGGGGCTTTGTATCTTACGGTAGGGGACGAAACGCTGGAGACCGCTCTCGAGCACCTGAGCGGCCCGCCGCTGTGACAATGTTTTCCCCATCCCCACCCCGACCCTCCCCTTGAAGGGGAGGGAGTTCTTATATCGAGGGGAGGGGGGCGATAATTACCGTAATTTTCAGGTCCCGCTTGGCTATAGGCACAACAAAAGCCCCGGATCGCTCCGGGGCTTTTGTTTCTCGTTCCCAAGCTCCAGCTTGGGAATGTAATTGCCGGCAAAGCTCCAGCTTTGAAGCGTAGTGAAGCGGAGCTTCCCGTACAATTTCACGTTCCCAAGCTGGAGCTTGGGAACGAGATGGCTGGAGCTTGGGAACGAGATGGCTGGAGCTTGGGAACGAGATGGCTGGAGCTTGGGAACGAGATGGCTGGAGCTTGGGAACGAGATGGCTGGAGCTTGGGAACGAGATGGCTGGATAAACTGGGACACGTTGGCCAGGTGGAGCTAACCGACTACCCCCTTATTGACAATTAAGGACTGGTTTGATTTTCCTGTGCGGGCCTCTGAGTCCTCTGCGGGCCTCTGGGTCCTCTGAGGTTGAGGCTTTAAGGTTTCAGAATTCATACTAATAAAAAAAGCCCCGGATCGCTCCGGGGCTTTTCAATAAAGTTCTACGCTATGGTTGTTAAGCCCTGGAAACGTTGGCCGCCTGAAGACCTTTCGGGCCTTTTACGATTTCGAACGTTACGCTGTCGCCCTCGGTGAGGGATTTGAAGCCGTCGCCTGTAATAGCGGAAAAATGTACGAATACGTCTTCGCCGTTTTCCTGCTCAAGAAAGCCAAACCCCTTGCTGTCGTTAAACCATTTCACAGTTCCGTTTACCATTTACTTACTTCTCCCATATTGCTTCTTGTTGGTTTTATCCGGGAACATCCACGGATGCGACACCATATCAGCTTTGCCTGCTGCATGTCAATCTTATAATTATAAAATTCGTTAAAAGTTTGGGCTTGCTGCAGGGGAGCACCGGCAACTCTGCCCCGCATTGACTTTGATAAGGGGGTGTAGTAGCGTGACGGGTCGGGATTTCCAGCTGCAAAGAGAATGGAGTAACACGTGAAGATATGGATTGATGCCGATGCCTGCCCCAGGGTAATCAAGGAGATGGTCTATCGGGCTTCGGAACGACTGAAGGTGCCGGTCTGTCTGGTCGCCAACAACGATCTGTCCAAGGCTCACACGAGCTTTGTGACTTCGGTGCGGGTGAAAAACGGCTTCGATGTAGCCGATGATTATATCGCGGAGCACGCTCGGGCATGTGATCTGGTGATCACCGCAGACATTCCGCTTGCCGCACGGATCGTCGAAAACGGCGGGGTGGCTCTCGACCCGCGCGGCGAACTCTATAGCGAGGAGAACATCAGTGAAAAGCTTTCGATGCGCAACCTGATGCAGGAACTGCGGGCCGATGGCCTGGTTCAGGGGGGCCCCGGTCAGTTCAGCCTCACCGACCGCCAGCGCTTCGCCTCGTCGATGGACCGGTTGCTGACCAAGATGGTGCGCGAGCACCGCTGAGGGAGCGGCAACCCCTTCCCCTTTTGAATGACAACTCCCCCCTTTGAAAAAGGGGGGAGGGGGGGATTTAATCTACCTGTCAAACCTTGAGTTGTACCAAGAGGCAAATCCCCCTAAATCCCCCTTTGTCAAAGGGGGACTTTTCCCCTCACCTGTTCAGGATCTGGTCCATGTCTGCGATCAGGTCTTCTGCATCTTCCAGACCCACCGAGAGCCGCACCAGGGTCTCCTTGATGCCTCGCGCCTCGCGCTCGGCTGCGGGCATCGCCGCATGGGACATCTTGGCAGGGTAGGAAAGGATGCTCTCCACCCCTCCCAGGCTCACGGCGAAGGCCGCCAGCTTCACCCCCTCCAACAGCCGCTTGGTGATGTCATAGCTCGCCAGCTCGAAGGAAAGCACCGCGCCCGGGCCGCTTGCCTGCGAAAGATGGGTCTCATATCCCGGATGCTCGGGAAGGCCGGGATAATACACCTTTGCCACTCCCTTTTGCTCCTTGAGCCACGAGACTATCGTCTTGGCACTCGCCTGGCTCTCCTCCATGCGCACCTTGAGTGTCTTCAGCCCGCGCAGCACCAGCCAGCAGTCCTGAGGACCCAACACGGCGCCGAAGGCGTTCTGTATGAAACGCAGCCTCTGGCCCAGCTCGGGATTGCCGGTCACGGCGAAGCCGCAAATCACGTCGGAGTGACCGTTCAGGAACTTGGTGCCGCTATGCAGCACGATGTCGCAGCCAAGCTCCAGCGGACGCTGCAGGTAAGGGGTCATGAAGGTGTTGTCGACGATGGTCAGGAGCCCCTTCTCTTTGGCAAGGGCGGCTGCCGCGGCCAGATCTATGATCTTGATGAGCGGGTTCGACGGGGTCTCAAGGTAGAGCGCCTTGGTCTCGGGACGTATCGCCGCGGCGATGGCTCCCTGGTCCGTGGCATCGACGAAGCTCACCTGCAGCCCCCACCCCTTGAAGAGGGTGGAGAGCACCCGGAAGGTGCCGCCGTAGACGTCCTCGCAGACGACCAGGTGGTCGCCGGGGGCGAAGATCAGGAAGGTCGAGGTGATGGCCGCCATCCCCGAGGCGAAGGCGAGGCCTGTCGAGCCTCCTTCAAGCTTTGCCACGGCCTCCTCCAGCGCCTCTCTGGTCGGGTTTCCCGATCGCGCGTAGTCGTACCTGCCGAAATGGTCCATGGAGCGCTGGGCAAAGGTGGAACTCAGATAGATCGGGTGGCTCAGGGAGCCGTGCTCCGGATCTATGGGGTTGCCGCCGTGTATCAGTTCGGTCGCGAATTTCATGCTTGCTCTCCTTCTTCAAACGCCTGCGCCAGATCAGCGATCAGGTCGTCCTTGTCCTCTATTCCCACTGAAAGCCGGAGCAGGAGGTGGTTGATGCCAAGCCGCTCCAGCGTCTCCGGCTCGATGTCTGCGTGGGTCTGCACCTGGGGAAAGGTGATCAGGCTCTCTACGCCGCCCAGACTCTCGGCAAACGAGATCAGTCGTGTCTTCATGAGCAACCGGTTCACCAGGTGGGGCTCACTCACCTCGAAGGCGATCATGGCGCCGAAACCCTTGCCGCGCTCCTTCATCAGGTCGTGCCCCGGGTGCTCCGCAAGACCCGGGTAGTAGACCCTGCTGACCTCGGGGTGGCTGGTGAGCCAGTTGGCGATGGCCAGGGCGTTTTCCTGCTGCCGGTCCATGCGTATGGTAAGGGTCTTCATGCCGCGGATGGTGAGCCAGGAGTCCTGGGGGCCCAGCACGGCGCCGACGCCGTTTTGGTGAAAGTAGACCCGCTCGGCGAGCTCGGGCTCCTTGACCGCCACGAGCCCGCAGACCGTGTCGTTGTGTCCCGCCAGGTACTTGCTTCCGGAATAGACGGTGATGTCGGCGCCCAGATCGAAGGGTCTCAGCAGGTACGGCGTGAGGAAGGTGTTGTCGACGATGCAAAGCAGTCCGTTACCCTTGCAAAGTGCCGCGAGCCCCTCGATGTCGGCCACCTTCAACAGCGGATTGGTGAGCGATTCCACGAAGAGGGCGCGCGTATTGGGGCGGATCGCCTGTTGAACCAGGGCTAGATCGCTGGTGTCGACATAGGTGAAGCTGAGGCCGAACTGCTGGAAGATCTTCTCGAACAGCCGGTAGCTTCCGCCGTAGAGGTCCTCGGTGACGATCAGGTGGTCTCCCTGGCGAAAGAGAAACATCAGGCTGGTGATGGCCGCCATTCCCGAGGCATAGGCAAAGCCGCGACAGCCACCCTCCAAAGCCGCGATTCCCTCCTCCAGCGCCTGCCGGGTCGGATTGCCGGACCTGCTGTAGTCGTAACCCGTGCTCTGACCCAGCCCCGGATGCCGAAAGGTGGCGGTCTGATAGATCGGCACCGTGACCGCCCCGGTCCTGGTCTCCCTTTCCAGGCCGATATGCGCTGCCCTTGTTGCGATGTTCATCTGTACACCTCCAATAAGAAAGTCCCCTTCCGGGGTCGGAAGGGGACTTTTTAGGTGATGTCCGCGCTTCCTTATCTTTCGGAACGTCACCGTTCCGCAGGATTTGGCACCTTCCCGTGAAGGGAGGTTGCCGCGACGTCACAGGGCCAGTCCCTCGATCGCTCTAGATAAGTCATGCTATTCGATTATAGGTGGAGCCGCAAATGCGGTTCAACGTCTCTACTAATACTGAATCCGAGCATTTCTGTCAATAATAAATTTGCCGCCCCTCTCACTGATCGATACCAATTTGCTCGGCTTGTCCCGCCTTCTGGAAACGCGTTATTTATCAGATGTTTATCTGTATTTACCTCCGCTGCTATTGGCCGTTAGGCGGCGATCACTGGATTTGGCAGTACGTCCACAGACAGGATGATATTTCAACTGTACATCATGGCTGCACACCTGTGTTTTCAAGTTCAGGCCCACATCCTTGTGCGTTCCTTGATCCTGTGCTCAAAGCTGCCCGGACGAAAAAGCCGATTTAGCAGGATCAATCAGGGACGGTTATCCTGTAAACGGATGACGAGCGAGATCGATAATTGGCATAAGGAGGTCCAATTGGGTCGCAAACAATTAATATTGACAATCGAAATAAACGTGTCAATAATAGCGTATGTTCAATTTTGATAAACGGAGGATCAATCAATGGCAACTTTAGTAGAAATCGCGGCTCAGATCGTAGCGTCACACGCGTCGAGTACTCCGATGACTTCAGATCAGCTTATATTTGAAATCGGCAAAGTACACAACGCCCTCAAAAACCTGGAAGCCGGACAGTCAGTCGAAGGAGCAGAGGAAACTAAACCTGCTCTGACTGTGAAAGAGGCTTTCAAGAAAGCGGAAGTGATCTGCATGGTATGCGGTAAGGGAGGTTTCAAGACCCTGGCGCGCCACCTGAGTACTGCTCACGGCATGAAGCCCGGCGAGTACAAGAAGCAGTTCGGCATCCCCAGCAAGCAGCCGTTGTCCGCCAAGAACTACTCCGAGTCCAGAAGGAAGATGGCCCAGGACAGAGGTCTGGCCGACAACCTTGCCAAGGCAAGGGAAGTAAGGATGGCCAACATCGAGGCGAAGAAAGCCGCTCCGGCCAAGGCTGCCAAACCTGCCAAGCCCGCCAAGCCCGCGAAAGCCGCCACGGCCGCCACGGCCGCGAAAGCCCCGAAGGCGGCCAAGCCCAAAGCCGCCAAGACCAAGGCCGTCGCCTAGTCTTTCCCGTCAGCTACTGCAAAAAAGCCGCCCCGGCAAAGGGGCGGCTTTTTTTGTACCTGCTCCCTCCTTCTTCATCCTTAGTGTACCGGTGAAATCTCCCTCGCCCGCCGGGCGAGAGCAGGAGTGAGGGATGTGGCAGCAGAAAAGTCCCCCTTTGACAAAGGGGGACTTTAGGGGGATTTGAAGTCAGCCGCATGCTGTGCCCCGTAGCACCCTGGGTAACCCCCCCCGCCCCCCACTGCCATTAAGTTAAGCTCCTACTGATTGCTCCCCCTCCCTTGATGGGAGGGGGGGAGGGTGAGGCTTGTACGTGCTTTTCCCCTTCTCCCCAGCCCTCTCCCATCAAGGGAGAGGGGGCTTTTGCAGCGTGCGGGAATTTAGCATCCCGATTAGCGTCAATCTTCCGCTGAAAAACCCCCTCCCCTTCAAGGGGAGGGTTGGGGTGGGGATGGGGGGCAGCTCCGGTGCAAAAACACCCCCCCCTCCTGACCTCCCCCTTGAAGGGGGAGGGACCTGAACAGCGGAAGATCAGCGCTAATCAGGTTTAGCATTGAGCTTAACTTAATGGCAGTGCCCCGACCCCCCTTTCCCAAAGGGGGGAGAGATCTGTCGAGCGAATACGATGAGGGGGACTGGATAAGCTGGATTGACTGTGGCAGGTGGGCGGATGATTGCTGATAGGTGAGGTGGAACGGGTAATTGGATGCAAGGCTTCAAGCAGTACCTTAATTGTGTCCTGAGTACTTAGGCCCCCTCCCGCCCTTACCGGTCGCCTGGGTTGCGCCACTCGACGGCACCGAAATGGGTATCTCCCAGGAAGGTGTAGACCAGACTCAGGGTCCCGTCTCTTTGCTGTCTGCTGGGGAGGTTGCCGTAATGCGCATCCCTGATCGATTCGGTAAAGCCGAGTCCGACTCCGTGGCGGCCGATGACGCGGATGTTGAAATTGGCGGTGGCGCGAACGATCCTCTCCGCACCCTCTGAATTATCGGAACCGGTGCCGCTCACATAGTAGCCGCGCCCGACCATTTCCAGTGCCGCCCTGGTGCCAAAGAGCAGGCGAAGCGCCAGAATCCCCTGCGGGGTCACCCCGTAATGGTAGTCTCTATCGCCATCTGCTGCAGGGGTAACCCCCGCCGCGCCGAAGCCTGCGCCGGCTAACAGAGATCCCTGCAAGGCGATATCCGGCCCGACCCAGTACTGAGCCGTCGAGCCGAGCGAAAGCGCGGTGTTGGAGACGCGGAAGCTGCCGGGAGAGATATAGTCGTAGCTTCCGTAAACACCCCAGATGCCGCGGCAGTTGTCGCCGGCCTGGTATGGTCTGCCGTAAAGCAGGCCCCGCAGCAAGACGCTGCTGAGCGGATTGCTTGAGGAGGAGAGACCGCTAATCTGGAAGTCGAAGTAGTCCAGGGGGCGCGTGTAGCTGTAGCCCCTTTTCCCCGGGAGCCCGTAGGACATGGCGAAGTCCAGGGTGGCGCTCTGCTGCGAGTTGCCGCTCAGGGTCGTGCCCAGCCGGAAGCGCCAGAAGGTGGCCGGGGCATAGCTCGGGAAGACGGTCTTGAACCGCTTCCCGAAGGCAAGACGGTTGAACGCGCTGCTTGGCGAGACGATCGCCGCGCCGAGCTCGTGCCAGAGATCCGGGCTCTCACCGCCATTTTGCAGCACAAGCGACGACATCCGGAACAGCGCCTCCCCCAGCAGACTTCCGGAGGTGCCGGTCGTGGCAATGTCGTTGATCGAGGGAGGACTGGTTTCGCCCGCCATCTCCCAGAGAAAGCTGCCAAGATTGCTGTACGCCGCCGATTCCCAGAAGCCCAGGCCGCTTGAGCGTGCCAATCCGTACATGGTTGCCCCCTGATAGGGATGGGCGAACTGGTTGGTGTTGAACGGGTCGGTATCGAACTTCCAATTCTGTCGCCTCAGGTGCTCCCAGGTGCTGGAGAAGGTCGAGCTATAGGTCCTTTCCCCGTTTTCGCCTCTCTCGTCCCGTAAAGCGATGCGGTCGTGGGTGTTGAGCAGGATCAGGAACGCTGGCACCTCAAGGGCTGGAATGAGGCAGCTTTTTCCGGCTCCCGTCTCCCACGAGTGCACCTTTTCCGGTGCCGGATCGTTTCTGGCCGCCGTTGCATCAGGCCCGGCTGCGGCGAACCGTACCGGATTTTCCTTTTCGCGCCGCCACGTCAGGCTGCTGCCGCTCCGCTCGGTGGCAGGCTGCTGTGATGCCTGATCGGCAGCGGGCTGCTGGGGAGGAGTCTGCTGTGATGCTTGCTGCCGCACTTCAATGACGGGAGCGCCTTCCGTAGAGTTCACTGCAGCAGTCAGCGGTGCCTGGTGATCAAATCCTGTGATCATGGGGATGAGCATGATCAAAATCAGCATATTGATCGATATGCGGCTGGAAGGCGCAGTTTGGCTGGCGTCTGAATGTAGCGGGTGCATTGCTGCCTCTGGTGTGACATTGTTAATAAGCAACCTGAAGCTGTCTTACTTTATCACAAACTCCAATCATTTCACCTCTCACCGTATAATTAAGTGTCGAAATCACAGGGTGATGCGGGTAGACTGTAAGCTATGCCATGCGCAGGGAGGCCGTTTCCTGGCCGGTTTCTGTAGTTGCAAATGCAATCAGCCTCAGGTATCAGATGATCCGCGGCCAAACCTGACACGGCAGAGACATTGATCCTGCCGATTGGCTTTTCTGTCAGCGGTCGGCCTGATCGAAGGAGCATCCATGAAGACATTGGCAGAACTTTTCGAGACCTTCCAGCCGCGGGGGAATAAGACGGCCTTCGTGAACCGCACCGGTGTGCGGCGCTTCGTGGTCTCCTATGGGGAATTGGCGGATCTCTCGCTGAAAATGGCAAATCTCCTGGCGCAAAAAGGGGTGCTGCCGGGTGACCGGGTGCTGATCTGGGGGCCCAACTCCTCCTGGTGGGCCGTCGCCTACTGGGGCATCATCATGCGCGGCGCGGTCGCCGTCCCGGTGGACTTCATGTCGGAGCGCGGCAGAGCCGAATCGATCCGCAACCTGACCCGGTCGAAGGTCGTGATACAGAGCCGGTTCAAACTGGACCGGATAGCCGCCGACAGTTCGATGCTGCTGGAAGAGCTGCCATACCTGCTGGAGGAGGTCCAGCCGATCGGCGAAACGGCCCGTCCGGTTCCCGATGACATGGCCCAGCTCATCTACACTTCCGGCACCACCGGCAATCCCAAGGGGGTCATCCTGACCCACAGGAACCTGATCGCCAACATGACCCAGATAAACCGGCAGGTACCGATCATCACCCCAGATTTCACCTTCCTTTCCCTGTTGCCGCTGTCCCACATGTTCGAGCAGATGGGCGGCTTTTTCTTGCCGCTTTACCGCGGCGCCGCCGTCGTCTACCCGCGCACCCTGAAGCCTTCCGCCATCATGGATGCGCTGAGCGAGGAGGAGATCTACGTCATCATGTCGGTTCCCCGTCTCATGCAACTGCTCAAGACGACGATCGAGCGGGAACTGGCGGAAAAACACCTGGACGGGGTTTTCCGCAGGCTTGCCAGGTCGGCGGCGGGGCTCTCCAGGGATACGCGCCGGCTGCTGTTTTTTCCGGTACAGAGGAAATTCGGCGGCAACTTCACCGTCTTCGTCTCCGGAGGCGCCCCCCTTGCCCCCGAGGTATTCAATTTCTGGGACGGCATGGGTTTTATCGTTTTGGAGGGGTATGGACTGACCGAGTGCTCGCCGGTGCTCTGCGTCAACACCATGGAGCGGCAGGTGGCGGGTTCGGTGGGTCCGCCTCTTCCCGGGGTCGAGCTGAGGATCGAGGAGAAAGGGGTGCTGGCGCGCGGCGACAACGTCTTTCCCGGCTATTTCGAAAACGAGCAGGCGACCCGTGAGGCCTTCACGGGCGACGGCTGGTTCCGGACCGGCGACCTGGGAGAGATCGCCCCGGATGGCGCGCTTGTCATAAAGGGGCGGGAGAAGGAGCTGATCGTCACCGGCGCCGGGGTCAACGTCTATCCGGACGAGCTGGAGGCGGTGCTGAACAAGATCCCCGGTGTCAAGGAGTCGTGCGTCATCGGCCTCGAGAGGGGAGGGGGGGAGGAGGTGCACGCCGTCCTGCTTCTGGATGGAAGCGCAGCCAAGCCCGAGGAGATCGTGGGGCAGGCCAACAAGAATCTGGACGCGATGCACCAGATTACCAGCCATACCGTCTGGGGTGAGCCGGAATTTCCCAAGACCACCACCTTGAAGATCAAGAAGTTCGTAGTGAAGGAGGAGATTAAAAAGGGGACTGCGGGAGGGGATGCCGGAGCCTCGAAGGACGCCCTGATCAACCTGCTTGCCAGGGTAACCGGGACCAGCGCCGCCGAAATCGGTGAGGAGTCGCTGCTGGTGACCGACCTGGGGCTTTCCTCCATCGGTCGGCTGGAACTGGTCAACGTCCTGGAACAGGAATACCGCCTCGACATCGAGGATTCCCAGATCGGACCCCGGACCCGGCTCTGCGACCTGCGCCAGATCATCTCGAAGCGGGAAAAGGTCAGGCATAGCGGCCATTTCCGGTTCTGGAGCAACTCGACTCCGGTCAGGGGAATGCGGATGATAGCGGACGCCCTGTTCAACTACCCCGTGCTGTTCCGGAGTTTTGTCTCACTCGAAGTTCGGGGTGCCGATCGGTTGGAGCAGCTGGAGGGGCCGGTACTCTTCGTGGCGAACCACCTGAGCTATTTCGACCAGCCCTCCATCATGTTCGCGCTCCCCAAAAGGATACGCTATCGGACCGCCACTGCCGCGTGGGCCGAATTCTTCTTCGGGGAGCATCGCGGACCGGACCGGCTCTGGCGGCTTTTCTGCTATGAGTACGGGACCTGGTTTCTCAATCTGTTCCCGCTGCCGCAGACAAGCGGCTTCAGCGGCTCGGTCAAATTCATGGGAAGGCTTGCCGATGCCGGCACCAATACCCTTATCTTTCCCGAAGGGGAGCACTCAAGAGACGGCAAGATGCACGATTTTCAGATGGGGCTTGGCATCATCGTGAAGGAACTGGGAATCCCCGTGCTGCCGGTAAGGATCAGCGGCACCGAACGGGTACTCGCGCCGGGAGGACGGTTTCCCAGGCGCGGCAAAGTGACGGTAACTTTCGGGGAGCCGTTGCATTTCCGCTACGAGGAGCCGGGCGAGATCGTAGCTAAGACGCAACGTGCGGTGGCAGAGCTTTGATTATCTCTCTCTTTGATCTCTCTCCACACTTTGAAAAACGGAACTATCTACCAAACAAAGGTACTGGTCAAAAAATGGGACCTTCCCCCTTTAGCAAAGGGGGATCGAGGGGGATTTAGTCAGCTCAGGTGGGCAAAATCCCCCCTTGCCCCCCTTTGCAAAGGGGGGTAAAGCACAGCCTTTGTTTTGGATATAGTTCCGTTGAAAAAGGGGGGTCGGGGGGGATTTTGCCCAAGTTGCCACGGAGTGCCAGAATCTGGGTAATGCAAAATGAAGCTGAAGGCAAATCCCCCTAAATCCCCCTTTGTCAAAGGGGGACTTTTCTCTCCCCCTTCGCCAATGGGGAGTGTCCTTTGTTACACTCTCTCTCAGTTGCTATGACAGTGCTGGACTTTTCACGAGCACATCTATCATAATGCGCGGGCAAAATAGATCCTGGAGGGTTGCCCGATGAACGCCGAACCGATCCCGCTCTCCTACCGCCGCTACGCCCTGGGGCTTCTTTTGGCGGTGAACCTGCTCAACTACATAGACCGGCAGGTGCTCTTCGCGGTTTTCCCGCTGATCAAGAGCGATATGCGCATCTCTGACACCGAGCTGGGACTGCTCGGCAGCGCCTTCATGCTGAGCTACATGCTTTTCGCGCCGCTCTTCGGCTGGCTTGGCGACCACTGGAGCCGCGTCAGGCTTGCCACGGGGGGGCTGGTGCTCTGGAGCCTGGCGACGGCCCTCGCCGGTTTTGCCCCGGGGTACAGGACTCTGCTCGCCGCCCGCGCCACGGTCGGGGTCGGCGAGGCGAGCTTCGGCACGGTCTCCCCCGGCCTGATCGCCGACTTCTTCCGCAAGGAGCAGCGTGGCCGGGTCCTCTCCTGGTTCTACCTGGCCATCCCGGTAGGGAGCGCGCTTGGCTATCTTCTTGGAGGGGTGCTGGGGCAACGCTTCGGCTGGCAGGCGGCTTTTCTCATGGTCGGTCTTCCCGGTCTGCTTCTGGCCGTTCCCGTCGGCATGCTACGCACCCCCCCGCGCGGAGGCGATGACGCAGCGCCGCAGGAGCACGCGGGCAAGCCATCCTCAAGTTACGCGCTTCTTTTCAGAAACCGCTCCTTTGTCAGCAATACCGTCGCCATGGCCACCATGACCTTCGCAATCGGCGGGCTCGCCCAGTGGCTTCCCTCCTTCTTGTACCGCTTCCATGCCCTGAATGTGGAGAAGGCCAACACCCTGTTCGGCGCGACCACCGTCGTGGCCGGCATATTCGGCACACTGGCCGGTGGCTGGCTCGGCGACCGCTGGCAAAAAAAGAGCAGCAAGGGGTATCTTCTCGTCTCAGGCTGGGGCTTTCTGATCGGCACCCCGTTTGCCGCCTGGGCCATCCTTGCCCCTAGCCTGACCGGCTGCATGGCCGCCATATTCGTCGCGGAATTCTTCCTCTTTCTAAACACCGGCCCCCTCAACACCGTCATCATCAACGTGACCCCTCCCGCCACCCGCGCCATGGCCTTCGCCGTCAACATCTTTTTCATTCACGCCCTGGGCGATGCAATCTCCCCCTCCATCATCGGCTGGCTTTCCGACCAGTGGGGCCTGCGAAGCGCCCTGCTCCTCACCCCGTTCGTCATGGCGCTGGCCGGCCTGCTCTGCTTTCTCTGCGGCAGGTTTGTGGCAAAGGACATGGCGCAGGCGGAGTCGTAACAGGCTTTAGGCCGCAAACCGGCCCGACTAAGTCTTGCCTGCTTCGTTCCGCGAGAACCGAAACTCCCTCACCCCGGCCCGCTCCCGGAGGGGGAGGGAGGGTTTGTGGTAGATGGAAAAATGCCGAGCCGGAAGATTGTCGGCAACAGCGGTTGTTAGCCACAGCAGTTGTTATCCCCTCCCATGCTTCTTGTCGCATACTCATTGGTAAAACCTGCCGCTTCATCCTGTCAAAATTCATTTAGCTGCTATCATTGTGTCTTTGAACTCCCGGAACCGATCCCTCGACACTCAAAGAGGTCCAAGCTACATGCCTGGAGACAGACAAACGACAGCGGGAGGAGGCGACGCCTTACTCGCCAACCGCCGCTTTTACAACGCGCTTTGGTCGCAGACCCGCCTGGCACAACCGGAGCGTTTCAATACCTGGCCGCTTATTGCGGGCCTGCTCCCGGTGAGTGCGGCGCGGCTGGAAATCGGCCCGGGCCTCAGGCCCAGGTTGCCCATCGCCGGCACGCACTTTGTCGACATCAGCCCACCTGTCATCCGGAGGCTGAACGCCAGCGGCGCAGTGGCCCAGCAGGGGGAGGCGACCGCGCTCCCTTTCGAGGACAGCAGTTTCGATCTCGTCTGCGCCTTCGACGTCATCGAGCATGTCGAGGACGACCTGCGGGCGTTCAGCGAACTGAGCCGGGTGCTGAAGCAGGAGGGAATCCTGATCCTCTCGGTCCCCTTGCATGCGGCCCTCTGGAGCGCGTTCGATGACTTCGTCGGTCACGTGCGCCGCTATGAACCCGTCGATCTGACGGCTACCCTGCAAAGGCATAGGCTTGTGCTGGAGCAGAGCGCGGTTTTCGGCATGCAGCCGGCAAACCCCCGTCTGCTCGCCCTGGGCATCTGGCTGCTAACCCACCGGCGCTCAGGCGCGCTCTTTTGGTACAACTGGTTCTTCCTGCCGGTCCGCCTTTTATTCCAGAGGCGCCTGAACTTTCGTGCCGGATTGATCGAGACAGGAAAGGCGGGCGAGATCGTGCTGGTCTGCCGGCGCGGCAAAGGCAGCCGGCTCCCGCTCTGTTGACGCTTTTCCTAATGTCCCCTCCCCCGGAGGGGGAGGGTTAGGGAGGGGGAACCCGGCCGGTTCCTTCAGAGAAGCCGCGGTCTTCCCCCCTCCCAGCCTCCCCCCTCCGGGGGGAGGCTGGGAGGGGGAGTTTGTCGCCAGGCCGGTTCTTCTTCTCCGACCAGCTCCGGGGAGCGGGGTGGCGGGCCGCTCAGGAATGACTGGAGGTACCTTTTACGGTGCATAACGCCTTGACCATCGATCTGGAGGACTGGTATCACGGCTGCTGTGCGCTCGGGCAACCCTTGGTTCCGGCGGAACAAAGGCGCGTGCGCCAGAACACGGAGCTGATCCTGGAGCTCCTCGATCAATGCGGCGTCCACGCCACCTTTTTCGTGCTCGGCTCTGTCGCCAGGCAGGACCCCTCGCTCATCCCGATCATCGCTGCCGCAGGGCACGAGATATCCTCCCACGGCTATTCGCACACGCTGGTGCCGCAGCTCGGCCCGGTGGCGTTTCGCGACGAGCTGCGCCGCACCGCCGGGGTGATCGCCGACCAGTCCGGCACCCTCCCGGCCGGGTTCCGGGCGCCCCAGTGGTCCCTGGGGCCGAAGACCCCGTGGGCCATGGAGATCCTGCAGCAGGAGGGATGCCTGTACGACTCAAGCTACAACCCGCTTCCCATTGTCGGCAACCGACGCGGTCCGCGCGCACCGTTTCCGATCCGGACCGGCGCCGGCTCCGTTCTCGAACTGCCGCCCATGGTGACACCGTCTCCGATCGGCAACCTCCCCACCGGCGGGGGATGGGGCTTCAGGTTTTTTCCGCTGTCGCTGATCCGCCGGACCGTGCAGAGGCTAAACCAAGCCGGGGCGCCGGCCGTGCTCTACCTGCACCCGCGTGAGATGGAGCCTTTCGGGCCGAGACTGCCGCTTTCACCCCTGCAGTCGTTTGTAAGCTACGGACCAAGGAGTGACGCCTCGGGGCGCCTCAGGGATCTGTTGGGCCGATTCCGTTTTCAAACGCTAAAGGAGCTAGCGATCGCGTGGCAATCTGCATAATCATACCGGCGTTCAATGCGGAAAAAACGATTTCCGGCGTGGCCCGGGAAGCAGTTGAGACCGGTTTGCCGCTGCTGGTCGTCGATGACGGCTCCTCGGACCTGACGGCGCAGAGCGTCAGGGAACTGCCGCTTACGCTGATCAGCCACCCGGAAAACCGCGGTAAAGGCGCGGCGTTGCGAACCGGGTTCGAGTGGGCGCTGGCAAACGGGTTCACCGGGGTGGTGACGCTCGATGCCGACGGCCAGCATGAGGTAGCCGCCGTCTCGCTTCTCGCCGAGACCGCCCGTGCCGGGGCGATCGATATCGTGATCGCCTCTCGCTATACCCAGTTCCAGGAGATGGCGGGGCTGCGCAGCTCCTGGAACCGGTTCGGCGTCTGGTGCATGAGAAAGCGCACCGGCTTGCTGATCAGCGACAGCCAGTCCGGTTTCCGGTATTATTCGGCCGCGCTGCTGCGGCAGGTGAAACTGGAAACCGACGGCTACAACATGGAGATGGAAGTTCTTCTGAAGGCTTGGCGCGGCGGATTCGTCATAGGCTCTCTGCCGATAGCGGCACGGATAGCAGATGGACGCTCCACAAGTCATTACCGCCCCGTTCGCGACACTTGGAACATCTGCATGACCTTCCTGCGCTACATGTGGGGCGAGCCGTGTCAGCGGGATGCCCGATGAAAACGGGAGCAGCTATCTGCAGTGCCTGCCGGAGCTCTATCCGGATCAAGGGGAAGTTCAGCAACTCCAAGGCTCACTGCCAAAAAATGCGGCACTGTTTTTCTCTAAATCAAGGTTGCACCTGGCACATTTGTTAAGTATAGTTAACACACTCTCATTGCCTTGGCTCAGTAGTCCACCAGCAAGTCATAAAAGATGCTCAATTGACAGAACTGAGGGGTGATCCAGAACTTGGAAGCCCACAGGTCGTCTTCAGACCCTGTTTTTATGAGGCAGCGCAACTTCAATGACAGTGGGGAGAATGTGATTCTATGCTTTACGGTCTGAAAAAATATTCCCGCGATAAAATCGTCTCCATGCTTCTCTCCCTGGCGACCAATTCGTCCAATGAGAACCTTGCCCGCATGACCCGTCTGATGGAACTCATCCCCAAGAAGGAATACTACAAGGAGCGTATCCGCTGGATCCGCGGCCTGATACGCGACAACCATCCAGGCATCGAGTTTCCGCGCCGCATCCTGCGCGACCTGCACCCGAACCAGCGCGACAAATGGATCACCAACCTCTTGGTAAATCACCTGCTCTCCGGCACCAACAAGAGAAAGATCTGGCAGGAGCGGGAGGGTTATTATCCTCCCTCTACGGTCGTCATCAGTCCGACCATGAAGTGCAACCTCGACTGCTACGGCTGTTACGCCGGCGACTACCAGAAAACGCTGGAACTCTCCCTGGAGGAGATCGATTCGGTTCTCGTGCAGATGAAGGAGATGGGGGTCTATTTCGCCGTGATTTCCGGCGGCGAACCGTTCTTCAAGCAGGACATCTTCGAGATCTTCCGCAAGCATTCGGACATGGCCTTTCTGGTCTTCACGCATGGCGGGCTGATCGACGAGCGGATGGTGCAGCGGCTGATCGAGGTGGGCAACGTGATGCCCTCCTTTTCCCTTGAGGGGTACCGGGAGGAAACCGACGAGCGGCGCGGCCCCGGGCACTTCCACAAGGTGATGCACGCCATGGATCTCCTGCGTGACGCCGGCCTCTCTTTTTGCAGCTCATTCACCCAGACCAGCAGAAACACCAATATCATCACCGACGCAAGCTTCATCGACATGCTGGTGCAGAAAGGGTGCTTCGCGATGTGGCTCTTCAGTTACGTGCCGATCGGAAGAAATCCCAAGATCACCCTGATGCCGAGCCCCGAGCAGCGCGATTTGATGCGCCGCACCACCATCGAGTACCGTGCCACCAAGCCGATGCTCTTCATCGATTTCTGGAACGACGGGCCGATCATCAGCGGCTGTATTGCCGGGGGGCGCAAGTACTTCCATGTCAACGCCAACGGCGACGTGGAGCCCTGCGTCTTTTGCCACTTCGCCGCGGACAACATCCGTCGCACGCCGCTCAGGGAGGCCCTGCGCTCGCCGCTGTTCGCGAAGATCAGGGAGAGGCAGGGAGAGCACGACAACCTGTTACGCCCCTGCATGTTGATCGATCACCCCGATGTCGGGCGCGAGCTGTTCCGTTCGCAGGGGGCCTATGCCACCCACGACGGGGCGGCGGACATCTTCACCGAGCTCTCGGGCGCGATGGACCGCTACGCCGAGCGCTACGCCGAGCTTGCCGATGCTGCCTGGGAGCGGGAATTCGCGGTGCCGGCGCTGCCGGACAAGCGCTCGGGGAATCTATCGGGGTAGTTTGGGCCGGAAAGCAACGTCTCCAATCGCGTCTCGGTCCGCGCTCGAACCGTGTCTCGAACCGTGTCTCGAACCGTGTCGTACTTTACTCAATCCTTTTTAAAAACTCTCCCCCCTTTGAAAAAGGGGGGTCGGGGGGGATTTAAGGAGGCTGGCACCAGCGGGAGAAATCCCCCTAAAACCCCCCTTTGCAAAGGGGGACTTTGCTGCAATTCGAGAAACGCCTTGGCACTTTACAGCAACATGAATCTGTTTTTCATCAAGCTTCTGACCATCCTGGTGCCGCGTTTTCTGCATCCCCCCTTCGCCTTTTTCTGGGGAGGGCTCTTTTACCTGGTTTTGCCGGGGGTGCGCCGGAACCTGAGGAAAAACCTGCGTGCGGTCACCGGATCCGAGCAGGTGGAGCGGCTTGTCCTGGGCGCCTTCTACAAGTTCAGCCGCAACTGGTGCGACATCATGCTGATGACGAGGCTCCCCGGCCCGCGCCTGCTCGGCCTGATCGGACGCTGGACCACGGAAAAGCCTCTTGACGATGCGCTGGCTGCCGGCCACGGCGCCATCCTGATTTCGATCCACCTGGGGAACTGGGAGCTCGGGGGGCTGGGGCTCGCCGAGAAGGGTTACCGGATGAACGTCCTGACCTACCGCGAGCCGGATGAGAAGGTGAACCTGCAGCGCGAAACCGTCCGGCGCGAGAGGGGGATCAATTTCATCTACGTCGACCGGGAGGCGACCTCCCCGTTTGCCATCATCGAGGCGGTGAGCGCGCTGAACCGAAACGAGGTGCTGGCGATCCTGGGGGACCGGGACGGCTCCTCCCACACCAGGACGCTGGATTTCTTCGGGAGGCCGACGCCGATACCGCTTGGGGCCGCCTACCTGGCTTTGGCAAGCGGCGCTCCGGTCATCCCGGTCTTCGTCCCTCTCGAGGGGGAGCGGTACGCCGCCATCATGGAGGAGCCGATCTTCTTCCGGGACCGGCGCGGCGAGCGCGAGCAGGTCATCGTTGAGGGGACCGGCCGGATACTGCGGGTCTTCGAACGCTACATCAGGTCGTACCCCGACCAGTGGTACAACTTCTTCGATTACTGGCCCAGTCCGAAATACAAAGAGAAACCTGATTAGTGCTAATCTTCCGCTGGTTAAAACTCCCCCCTCCCTTGATGGGAGGGGCGGGGGGAGGGTGAGGCTCATGCCAGCTTTTCACCCGATCCTCTCCCATCAAGGGAGAGGGTCGGGTGCTTGCGCAGTGTGCTGAAGATTAGCACTTCTGAGGAACTTCAAAGGCAAATCCCCCCTGTCCCCCCTTTGTCAAAGGGGGGAACAGGTATCAGGAGCGTTGCAGCTAGGTAAGGTTCCTCTCCGACAAAACGTGCCTCAGGCGGGTTGGGGGCTAATCAGGAAGAGAAAAGGAGTAGCAGATGACCGATGAACTGATACCTCAGGTGAAGCAGCTGATCGTCGACAGCCTGCGTATCGAGGGGATGTCGAGCCTGGACATTGAGACGGACGCTCCGCTTTTCGGGGACGGCCTGGGACTTGACTCCGTCGACGCCCTGCAGCTTGTGGTGGCGCTGGAGAACTCCTTCGGGGTGGTGGTGCCCGATGCGGCCGTCGGCAGCAAGGTGTTCGAGTCGGTGCGCACCATGGCCGACTACATTGCCCAGCAGACCGCATGAAACTGCTCCTCGTTTCTCCCGGCTGGCCCAAGGGGAGACTCTGGGGGGAGTTGGGATTCAAGTTCCCGTCACTCTCGCTTGCCGCCATTGCCGCTGCCACCCCTGCCGGCTGGCAGGTGACGCTGGGCGACGAGAACCTGAAGCCGCTCGACCTTGGCGCCGACGTCAACCTGGTGGCGATCACGGCAATGACCCCGCAGGCGCCCCGCGCCTATGAGATAGCCGACGCCTTCCGCGCCCGTGGCATTGCGGTGGTGATGGGAGGGTTCCACGCCAGCAACCTGCCGCAGGAGGCGCTCAGCCACGTCGATGCGGTAGTGGTGGGGGAGGGGGACCTGGTCTGGCCCCGGCTGGTCGCCGATCTTCTGCAGGGGAGCCTGCAGCGCATCTACCGTAGCTCCGACCCGCTCCGGATGGCCGCGGTCCCGGTGGCCCGGCGCGACATCTTCACCGGGAAGGGATACCTGCTCACCAACAGCATACAGACCACCCGCGGTTGTCCCTATGACTGCGAGTTCTGTTCGGTCACCGCCTTTTTCGGCAGGAAATACCGGGAAAGGCCGCTGGACCTGGTGCTTGCCGAACTGGAGACGCTGCGAAAAGACGGCTCCTTCGTATTCTTCGTGGATGACAATCTGGTGGCCAACCGTCGCTATGCGCTGGCGCTATTCGCGGGCATGCGCGGCATGGGACTCAGGTGGCTCTCCCATGCGCCCATCGATTTCGCCTTGGACGGCGCGCTGGTGCGGGCCGCCGGACAAGCCGGCTGCGTCGGCATGTTCGTGGGGTTCGAGTCGCTGAACCAGAAAACCTTGGTCGCCATCGGCAAGCAGACCAACGATGCCGCCAGGTATCTGGAACAGGCCCGGGCCTTTCGGGACAACGGCATCGGCATCCTCGGTTCCTTCGTGCTCGGCTGCGACGGGGATACGCCGGCCGTCTTCGAGCCGATACTGCGCTTTTGCGAGCAGGCACGGCTCGAGGCGGCCATCTTTCCCATCCTCACGCCGTATCCCGGCACGCGGGTCCGCGAAAGGCTGGAACTTGAGGGGCGCATCACCTCCAACGACTGGCGCAACTACGACATGGGACATGTCAATTTCGTCCCGCGCGGCATGAGCGCCGACCATCTGCAGGCAGGGCACGACTGGCTCAACAGATCCTTTTACTCGTTTTCCTCGATGTACCGGCGCATCTTCAGGCTGCATCGCTCGCTGCAGGTGTTCGGACCGATGAACTTCGGCTTCAGGAGCGCCATCAGGCGGGCCGGGAAGAACCGGTCGAAGCTTTAGTCAAAAGCCGGACGCGGATTGGACGGATCTGAAGGATAACGGCAGGTTTAACAACCTGACCAGTGCAAATCTGCAGCCTGCATCGATGCCGCGGATGCCGCGGAAAGTCCCCCTTTGAAAAAGGGGGATTCAGGGGGATTTGCCTTTAGGGGCCACTCGCACGCTTCGGCAACTGGGCTAAATCCCCCCCGACCCCCCTTTTTCAAAGGGGGGAGGTTTTGTTGCACTTCAGGAAGTTAAATGCCTCAATGATTCTGACCGATCTGTCCTTATCCGTATCATCCGTTCCATCCGTGTCCCGGTTTGACTCAGTTTTTGGAGCCTTCGCCTATGATCTGCTTCATGTTTCCCGGACAGCCGCTTTCACGCGCTGCGCTCCCCGATGACGCCGAGTTCGAGCAGATGGCGGAACTGGTACGCCGGGTGGCGCATCTCGACCTGGAGAGCTTCCAGTGGCTCGACGGGGAGGGGAGCGAAGAGCTGAAGCTTCAAATGCTGGGGGTGGCCCAGAGCCTGTACCGGTTGCGCCTTTTGCGCAGCCAAGGGGTGCGCCCCGATCTGGTCGCCCCGCACAGCATGGGAATCTACCCGGCTTTGGTTGCTTGCGGCAGCATTTCCGAGACCGAGGCGGTCGAGATTACCTGGAGGGTCGGCTCATCCTTTGCCCGCATGGCGGGGAGGCAGCAATACGCCCTGGGATGCGTGATCGGTCTGGCGCTGGAACCGGTTCTGGCAATCGCCGGGAAAAATGAGGTGCATCTGGCGAACCATAACAGCTCCCGCCATTTTCTCCTCTCCGGAGCAAGGGAGAAGATCGATCTTGCCGTGACCGAAGCCCTGGAGTCGGGCGCCTTTTCGGCGCGCAGTTTCAATTGCGACGCCCCGCTCCATACCCCGCTGATGGCGCAGCTGGAGCCGGAGCTTTTGGAGATTTTCGGCGATTACCGCTACGCCGAGCCCGCCTGCCCGCTTTTGGACCACCTGAACCAGAACTATCTGAGCTGCTCGGATATCCCCGGGTTCATGCTGGGCGAGTTGAGCCTGCCGGTGTACTGGGAGAAGAGCTACCGCAAGCTGCGCGCAGCCGGGGTGAAGGAATTTCATGAGGTCGGGGCGGGAGAAGCCCTGAAGAAATTCAACCGGTGGATCGAGGCGGAATGTGAAAGCTGAGAGCGTCCTTCCCTATCATGAAACCCTGATCCGCGTCCGCTTCAACGAGGTCGATGCCTACCAGATCGCCTGGCACGGCCATTATCTGGCCTGGATGGAGGAGTCGCGCAACGATCTGGCCGGGCGTTTCGGCGTGGACGCCGCACAGATTGCTGCCGCCGGGTTTCAGGCGCCGGTGGTGGCGCTGGAGCTGAAATATCTGCGGCCGGCGCGCTACGGCGAGGAGCTGCGGGTGCGAACCACCCTGGTCCGCACAGAGACCGCAACCCTGGAATTTCGCAGCGAGATAATCGGCCGGGACGGCAAACTCTCGGCCAGTGGCCGCACCGTTCATGCCCTGACCGACCGCGAAGGGATACTGCAGTACACTCTGCCGCAGCCGATCGCTCAGAGGCTTTCGGCGCTCTACCAATTTCTGGGGGTTTGATGGACATCCTGCTCCTCTCCGCCAACAGGGAGAAAAATCCCTACCCGGTTTTTCCACTCGGGCTCTCCTATCTGGCCGGGCCTTTGGCGAGCCGGGGGCACCGGCTGCGGCTGCTCGACCTCTGCTTTGTCGAGAACCCGCAACAGGCCTTGAGCGAACTGCTCGATGAATTCGCCCCTCACGTGGTCGCCATCTCCATCCGGAACATCGATAACGTCACGTTTCCCGGGAGCCGCTCCTACATCCCGGGAGTGAGGGAGGTGGTCGAGACCTGCCGCGGCAGGGCGATCGTCATACTTGGAGGCTCCGGATACTCACTCATGCCGGTGCAACTGCTGGCGCACCTGGACGCCGATTTCGGGGTGGTCGGCGAGGGTGAGGAGGTACTGCCTGAACTGATCACCCGGTTGGAGAGAGGCATTCCCGCCACTTTGCTCCCCGGTGTCCTCGCCAGGGGGGACAGCAGTTATCTCCCGGTTTCTCCCGTTGCGCAGATAGGAGTCGCCGACCGGACCCTTTTCCCGGTGCAGCGCTATCACGTCGAAGGGGGGATGGCCAACCTGCAGACCAGGCGCGGCTGTCCATTCTCCTGCATTTACTGCATCTATCCGCTGCTTGAAGGAAACCGGGTGCGGCTTCGTCCCGTCCGCGAAATCATAGCCGAGATCAGGTCGCTCGTCGAAGATCACGGCGTCAGCTACATCTATTTCGTCGATGACATCTTCAATTATCCGCCCGGGTTTGCCGAGGAGCTCTGCCGCGCCATGGTGCGCGAGAAACTTTCAGTAAGCTGGTCGGCCTTCGTCAATCCCGGCTTTGTCAGCGCCTCCCTTATCGACGCCATGATCGCCGCCGGCTGTGACGCGGTTGAGTTTGGCAGCGAGTCCGGCTCCGGGAAAATGCTGCGCAACCTTGGCAAGTCCTTCGGGGTGGAGCAGATACGCGACGCCTCCGGGCTTTGCCGGGAGGCCGGCGTGGACTTCGCCCACTACCTGCTTTTTGGCGGGCCGGGGGAGAGCGAGGCGACCATCGACGAGAGCTTTGCCCTGATGGACCAGTTGGCGCCAACTGCTGTGATAGCGATGACCGGCATCCGCATCTTTCCCGGCACACCCCTCTACCGGCGGGCCATAAGTGACGGCATCATAACAGGCGAAGCCTCGCTGCTGGAGCCGGTCTTCTACATTTCGCCCCAGATCCGGGAAACGATGTGCGAGATGGTTGCCAAACGTGCGCTGGCGCGAAAGAACTGGGTGGCGCCGGGGATGGAGATAAACGTGAGCGACGCCATGCTGGACGCGCTGCGCCGATTTCCGGTGCGCGGCCCGATGTGGAAGCAGCTGAAGCGTCTCGGCCGCAGCCGGATCAGGCCGATGTGAGTCGAGAAATTGCCGCCGGGCTACCTGAGGCAAATCCCCCCCAGCCCCCCTTTGTCAAAGGGGGGAGCCTATACCGATGCAGGGGCGGCAGAGTTGGCGGCAGAGGAGGCGGCAGAAGTTTTGCTGCCGGCTCCATCCCTAGACGGGAGGGGGTGGGGGGCACTGCCATTGAGTTAAGGGAATGAGAGGCAGGGTGGGCCGTGCCCACCACAACCGCATCCTGATGGTGGGCACGGCCCACCCTACACGATTCACGGAGGGCGGGGGGGAGGGTGAGCGATCATGGAATTCAAGGATAAAACCGTTATCGTCACCGGCGGCACGCGCGGCATCGGCCGGGCCATCTCCCTCCATTTCGCGAGCCTCGGTGCGCAGGTCACGGCGTCCTACCTAAGTAACGACGCCGCTGCCTTCGAATTGACCGAACACGCGGCCGCTCTGCCCGGCTCGATCCGCACGGTCAAGGCAGACGTGGCAAGCTCCGAGGGGGCGAAGGCCCTGATAGATACGGCGGCCAAAGCCGGCTTCATCGACGTCCTGGTGAATAACGCGGGGATCATCCGGGACGGCTACCTTCCGATGATGTCCGACACGGACTGGGACGCGGTGCTGCGCGGCAATCTGTACCCGCTCTTTTACTGCTGCAAGTGGGGGGCACGCAAGATGATAACCAGGCGCAGCGGGGTGATCGTCAACATCTCTTCGATTTCCGCCCTGTCCGGGACAGCGGGGCAGGCCAACTACGCCGCCAGCAAGGGAGCGGCGCTGAGTTTTACCCGGTCGCTGGCCAGGGAGCTCGGTCCCATGGGGATCCGGGTCAATGCGGTGGCGCCGGGGCTGATAAATACCGAGATGATCACGGCGATGAAGCCCGGCATGGTCGAAAAGATCGTGAAGAGCGCCTCGCTAGGCCGCATCGGCCGCCCTGAGGAGGTGGCCGAGGTAGTTGCGTTCCTCGCCTCGGAGCGCGCCTCCTACATCACCGGCCAGTGTCTGGTCGTTGACGGCGGCGTTATCTGAGCAGAATAGCGATGTATTGGCTTCCAGCCTTCAAAGCACCGCCTTGCACCCTCCCCCAGCCCCTCCCATCGAAGGGAGGGGAGCTTACAGTCCCCCCTGGGAGGGGAGCTTACAGTCCCCCCTGGGAGGGGAGCTTACAGTCCCCCCTGGGAGGGGAGCTTACAGTCCCCCCTGGGAGGGGAGCTTACAGTCTCCTCTCCCCTGGTGGGAGAGGGCTAGGGAGAGGGGGGACTGCGCGACTGCGAGGATGTAACCGGACAACGCTGCCCCGACCCCCGGTTTTTCAAAGGGGGGAGGATTTGTCGAGGGTATCATGAGAGCTGCCATAGGAAAAAGAATAGCAATAACAGGGCTTGGCATCTTCTCTGCCGCCGGGAAGGACGTCCCTTCCTTTACCCGGGCGCTTCTTGCCGGCAACAGCGCCATCGGTCCGGTCGACCTGTTCGACGTCGCACACTTCCCCTCGGGCATCGGGGCACAGCTGCAAGGCTTCGATCCGCTCGCCTTTTTTCCCGGAAGGGTTGCCGCCAAGATGTCCCGGGTCGACCAGTTCGGGGTCATCGCAGCGGGCGAGGCGCTGCGCGACAGCGGTGCCGCGAGCCATTATTCCCCTTACGACATCGGTGTCTCCATGGGAGCGGGAGCCTCAGGGATGCTCGAGTCTGAAGAGTGGCTGAGAGAGACTCTCGCCGGCCGGAGGGGAAATCCCTCCCTTTTGCGCGGGCTGCTACCTGACCGCACCGCCACGACCATCGCCGAGAGCTACAATTTGTGCGGATACCAGAGCAGTATTACCACCGCCTGTTCCTCTTCGGCAAGCTCCATCGGCTGGGGCGCCGATCTCGTTGCCACCGGGAGGCTGAGGGCGGTACTTTGCGGCGGTTCGGATTGTCTTAGCCTGCTCACCTTCTCCGGTTTCAATTCGCTCAAGGTGGTCGATCCCGCCCCCTGCTCCCCTTTCAGCCTGGGTCGTCAGGGGATCTCGCTCGGGGAGGGGGCGGCCTTTCTGGTCCTTGAGGATGAAGCCGAGGCAAAGAGACGCGGGGCGCAGATCCACGGCTACATTGCAGGATATGCCGTGGGAGGCGAGGCCTATCACATGACGGCACCAGACCCCTCGGGGGCAGATGCGGCGAGGCTAATGAGGCAGGCGCTTTATCGCGCGGGCCTTCCGGCCGAGGAGGTCGGCTGGGTCAATGCCCACGGTACCGGAACACCCCTGAACGACATGGTGGAGTCGAAGGCGATGAAGCTCGTTTTCGGCGCTCGGGCGCCATACGTGCCGCTCGTTTCAACCAAGGGGCTCACCGGCCATTGCCTGGGAGCTGCGGGTGCCGTCGAGGCGATGGCGACCATCGTTTCCCTCAAGGAGCAGATCGTCCCTCAGACCCTCAACTTCCGGGGAGCCGATCCCGATTGCGACCTCGATTACTGTCACCAGGGTCTCAGGAGATCCGCCGCGAGGCTTGCCCTATCCAACTCCTTTGCCTTTGGCGGGAATACCACCTGCCTGGTGATGGCAAGAGCTGATTAATGGCAGATCTGCGTATAGGTAGCAGGGGCTCTGTCCGGTTATTTCTGACGGTGGGCACGGCCCACCCTACTGTCACATGGAAGCGCGGAGCGCGTAAGGAGGTCACCCCGTGAACCGAGCAGAAAACGACATCGTCATCACAGGCCTCGCCGCCATCTCCGCAGCCGGAGTGGGGATCGATCCGCTGCGGGAGGCTCTTGAGCGTGGAGAAAGCCTGCTGAAGCCGGTTCCCGAGCAGATCCTCGGAGAGAGCGGCCACTTCTGGGCCAAGGCCGAGGCTTTTCGGACCGCCGATTTCATGCCGCCGCTAAAGGCGCGCAAATTCGACCGCTGCAGCCTGCTCGCGGTGGTAGCCTCAGGGATGGCTCTCAAACACGCCGGCATCGCCCCGGGTTCCCTCGATGCCACTCGGATCGGCGTCGTCCTCGGCTGCGGATTCGGCGGCATCGCCAATGCCGAGGAATTCCTGCGCGGCTACTTCACCTCGGGCGCCGAAGGGTTGGTGCCGATGCTCTTCCCCAACATCGTGCCGAACGCCTCGGCAAGCAACGCCTCCATCGAGCACACGCTCAAAGGCCCCAACGTCACCATCATCCAGCGCTTTTGTTCCGCCGAGTCGGCCTTCGACATGGCAAGGCGTTTTCTGGAGGAGGATCGGGCCGATGTGATCCTGACCGGCGGAGTGGACGAGCTCTTTCCTGCCATGCTCAGGAGTTTCAAGGCGATGGGACAGCTGCGCAGCTTCGGTGCCGGCTTCGGTGAGGGTGCGGGCATCCTGGTCCTGGAAAAGGGGGGGCATGCCCGCAGCCGCGATGCGCAGATCCTGGCCCGCGTGGGACGCGTGAGAACCATCGGCAGAATCTCCCCGAGCGCCCCCGATGAAGCGTTCGAACGGCTGATACCCGGGCCTGACCTGGCCGACACGGTTTCCTTGTCAGGAACGGCGAGCCTGGACCAGTCGCTTTTGAATCGTCTGCCGGCAACCCCAAGGCTCGACATCGCCCCGATTCTTGGCCGCTCGCTTGCCATGGGCGGCCTCGCCCTGGCCGCCCTCGTCCTCACGCTCAAACCGGGAGGCACCGGTCTGCACCTGGCCGCCTCGCCGGAAGGCCCCTATTATACGATCGGTCTTTGCGGAGGCGATCCTGTTCAATCCTGATCCGTCTGCCTATCTGCCCCACCGGCCGCCGTTTCTCTTCATCGACACGATCCTCGCCCTGGAACCCGGGGTGGCCGCAACCGGGGAGTTTACCGTGACCGCCGGGGGGTATTTCCCGCCGATTTTACTCGTGGAGGCGATGGCGCAGCTGGGCGGCATCGCCGCAGGGGCGCAGGAAGGGGAGGGGGGGGTGCTGGCGGCCTTCGAGCGGGTGGTACTCCCCGCCGAGGTCCGGCCCAAGGCGAGGTTTTCGGTGTACTCGCGCATCGTGAGAAATTTCGGACGACTGATCCAGGTAGAAGGGGAGGTGCGGGAAGATGGGAAGGTGATAGCCTCCGCTATACTCACGCTTGGGAAGTCCCACTTTGGAAAAGGGCGCTTACCGGGATTTATAGGGTAGGGATTTCTCACAGTTGCCCACGCTGCTGAAATCCCCCCCGCCCCCCCTTTGCAAAGGGGGGAGGTGAATAGATTGGAGATGGTAATGGGATTGATAATATGAGAAAGACACTCCTGCTGCTTTTGTTGATTGCATTAGCTCTTACCACGGCGGCCCATGCTGCAGGCGATCTGGCGCTTGAGGCACTGGAGACTCTCAAGGGGGGCTTCGCCGGGGCCACCGACTTCACCGCCGAGATCACGCAAGAAAAGCAGTTGGCCCTGATGAAACATAAGATCGTTTCCAGGGGGGTGGTAAGGTTCAAAAAACCCGACACCTTCTTCATGGAACTCTATCCCCCTCACGGGAGCCGGCTTCTTTTGAAGGACAACGTGATGACCATCCGTCTCACGGACCAGGGGGTGACCGACAGGGTGGTGTTGCCGCCGGAAGAGGGGCTGAACAAATGGTTCGCCTTCCTCGCCAAGCCGGTGAACCGGCTTCCCGAGGGGGTGGACGTGAAGGCTGAGCGCCTCGGGAGACTCTGGACCATGCAGCTCTTTCCCAAGGGAAAGGGGTCGGTTAAGCAACTGACGCTGAGATTTGACTCTGAGGGAACCATCAGCCGAATCGTCATTGACGAGCGCAACAAGGATCGGACCGTCCTGTCATTCGATAAGTATCGGCGCAATGTAGGGCTGCAGGATAAGGATTTTCGCATCGAATGAAGCCTGAAAACCCGATTCGGCCCATTCTTTCGCAATCTGCCAAGCCCCCTCCCCCCTGATGGGGGAGGGTTGGGGAGCACTGCCATTAAGTTAAGCGGTGATTCCGTGAATCATGTAGGGTGGGCCGTGCCCACCATCAGGATGCGGGTGTGGTGGGCACGGCC
>Ga0209317_1000041_pt1 | contig 184213 bp, 159 predicted proteins | sample RifGroB2_FD_183994 | JGI IMG/M metagenome (GOLD analysis project Ga0209317, IMG submission 183994) | Soil microbial communities from Rifle, Colorado, USA - Groundwater B2 (SPAdes) (version 2) | ecosystem: Environmental > Terrestrial > Soil > Unclassified | place: Rifle, Colorado | collected...
TAGAAGTCGGAAGCGGTCTTGGTCTGCTTGGCTGCCCAGACGACGACCCCCATGGTGATGGCGATGATGACGGCGAACATGGAGATGGTGATCGCCTTGTTGGCCTTCAGCTCCCTCTTCTGCTTGCTCGGCGTCGCGCCCGCCTCGGGAGCGGGGGTCTGCACTGCGTTGGTGGCCGTGGCCGCGGCAGGGGCGCCCGGTGCAGCAGGGGCCGCAGGTGCGCTCATCGCGGGGGCGGCGCCCGGCGCGGGGGCTTTGGTGGGCTCTTCAGCAAAGGCGGCTGCGGCAACTGAGAGGGCCAGTGTGGCGGCTATGATGATCTTCTTCATGGTCATGTCGTATCCTCCTTTACTAGAGATGTAATTCGTCGATCAGTTCCCTGGTCAACCGGTCAAAGTCCTTGTTGGCGACGTGGGAGTAGTACAGTGCGATGCCCCATGAGACGAAGAACTGGGAGAGGGCGAAGACGTAGCCGAAGTTGATGACACCGATGATCTTCACCTTGAAGATTCCCGGTGTGTACGCTGCCCCGATGGGGAGCAGGAAGTAGTACACGCAGGAGAAAATCCACCATCCGAAGAGGAAGGCCGTTTTCTTGTGATGCAGTTCCACGAATTTCGGATTCTTCGCGATTGCCGACCAGTCGTACTTTTTTTCTGCCATGGTTGTCACTCCTTTCTTGGTAAAATGCGCTTTGTTGTCGTGACGGCGTCCCGCCCCTGTAAATCCGCTTAGTTTCCGATAAGAACCCCCTTTTGATATTTTGTTTTTCTTTTCAAACCGGGCTGCTTGTCGCTGGAACTATTCTATTAAGCTGTTTTGCTTTTTTCTGGTCGGGTGCAACACGATGATTTTACGGTGTTTTCTCTAGCGGTTTCGGGATCTTCACTCGGGAGATCCGGTAGATCAGCATCTTGTTTCAGCGTATACGTGAAATCCTTTTACCATACGATTTTCGAATGTACAACAAAAATAAACGCTGTTTTAAATTTTATCCGGTGTTGCATGAAAAAAAACTGCAGATCTGGTTTGGTGCAACTATAAAAGATTACGGCGTAAATCGGAAATGTCCAGGACAAATTTATTTTTATCGTCTCTTTCCCCCGTGACGGACCTTTCCCGCGAGGATCAATTTCTGGTCCACAACGCAATGAATTAAAACGCTGTCGCAGCATTGTGGTGAAATCAGTGCCGTTAGCTTTGATGTCCATGTCCGGAAGGGACGATGCTGGCCGTGCCGGTCGAGGTACTGTTACAGGAGGGTCAGGCCGGGAATTAACATGAGAATTCCAGGCAATGTGAAGTGGCGTAGAAGAGTACCAGACCCGAGAGGAAAAGAGTACGGCGCGCGGTTGTCGACTTTCTAGGCACGTCGATATCGCTAATTAGAATTACTGGAACTGAGGTATGGTGGTGAGAGTGAATGCAGGTCGCGTTCTGTCACATTAATGTGAAAAACAGTCGTGGCGTGTTATGGAAAAAGAGGCGGGGGCTGGGTAGGGAAATGGGGAAGCCTGATCGGCCTCCCCATGCAGGTCCATCTGTTGTGCCGGTTAAACAGTGTCAGTGTCTCTCCGATACCAGCGATTTAGAGGGACCGTTCATCCTGATGGCCGCTGCAAACTCCATCCAGAAGATGAGATAGATAGAAATCATCAGTGACAAACCGATGTTGGCGTTCTCGGGTCCCAGCGCCTTGGTGAGGATAGGGGAGGCGAAGCCCGCGCCGAGCGTTCCCGTGGCCCGCTCCAGGAGGTAGAATACCGGCAGCGTGAACAGGGTGCCTGCCAGCATGATGGCGATGCCGCGGCCGCGCTTGACCCAGTATTTCGGGGAGAAGCCGAACATCCTCATGAATATGACCACCAGGATGATCCAGACCGAGTAGTCGACAGCCGCGTCGGGCAGCGCCAGCTTGTTCTTCACCAGGGCCACCTCCAGGACGGTGACGGCGAAGAGCAGCACGAACATCCAGTTGAACTTCTCGTTGGCCTGGGTCTGCCAGTTCCTGCTGTCGGGCGCGGCCGTCTCCCCGGCGCTGTGATTGGGGGTGCCCAGGGCGGAGAAGAGGATGGCGAACCAGATGCCCGCGTTGTGGAACAAAAGCGAGGCGTGGTTACCGGCCACGTTGGCGATGCGGGACATCGGGTCGCGGGCGAAGTCGGCCGCGATGCGCATCAGGAACAGGTTCACGATCACCGAGCACATGATGATGACCGTCAGGGTGAAGATCCTGCGCGGCAACAGGTAGGGGTCGATGCGGTCCGGGAAGCCCAGGATGAAGGCGAACCAGATCAGGTACATGATGAGCGGGATGCCCAGGCAGATGCCGTACACCGAGTTGCCGGCGAAGTCGCCGCTTTGGGCGTAGATGATGTACTTCTCCTTGCTGGCCGGGTCGCTGTTGACAGCCTTGACCAGGTCCTTGGGGACCTTGTTCACATGGGGAAGGAGCCCCATGCCGTACCAGCCGTGGTCACCCTGTGCCGTATCCACGACCCAGTACTGGTCCCCCATCATCTCGTCGAGTCCCTGGAAGATGCGCAGCGAGAAGGTCGCGCAGATAATGACGACCACCAATAAGAGCAGCACGTTGGATATTTTCATCGGCATCTGGGTGTCCTCCTTAGATTGATATGCACAAAGAGACGGCCGGCTGCAGTCGCCCTGCACCGCAGGGGTGCTCCACGGCTACTCCTTGTGGGTGGTCCAGAACATGGAGACCGCGTTTGCCGCGAACAGCCCGTAGAGCCACATGGTGTTCCAGGCGGGCCCGGACCAGTGGCTGCCCCGGCCGCCGCCCACCACGCCGGAGGCGATCACGATGCCGATCATGGCGGTAAAAGCGACCATGGCGACTGCGCGCAGAATCGCACTGTTGCGCCAGGTATGCCGCTCAAGTTCCTCGATCCTAGAGAGCAGTTCCAGTTCTTTTTCACTCATTGCCGTTCTCCTTTTTCATGAAATTGCCGGATGCTACCCCCGCGTCTGGCAACCCGTCGGTTGGCCATGCGGGGATAGGTCTGGCAACTCATACCGCGCAGCGGTCGGGCTCCATCAACTCGACTGGAATCCGGTCCGACAGCTCTCGGTACTTCAAACATTCCCTGTAGCGGCAGCTGCAAAACCTGATGATCAGGTTGACGTCGTGCGGCGAGATGTAGCCGCATCCTACGTCGCAGTAATCGTCGTTTTTGCCGTAAAAGGGGCAGAGCGTGTGTTCCTGCATTAAGACCTCGAATACCTGCTAAAAAATACAGACGATACTCAAGCAGAAAGGGTGACACTGGAGTATCTAGCAACCGGCGTACCAATTCGGCCGTTTTGCGTCATGATTCGTATTTTCATGTGATACCGCCATGTTAGACGCAGAAAACCGCCACCGCTTTTTGCTCCCCGTCAGCAGGTTTTTGCAAAAACGCAAAGAATATTAAGCCGTTTTGGTCAGTGTGCGTTATTTTCAGTGAGCTGCCCTTTTCCGCCGTCGCGAAAAATAGTGTCGCGTGATCAGGTAGTTATGGCGCCGAGTTGGCAGGGGGGAAGGCGTTTTGCAGTTATGCGAAGCGGGGAGAGGGTATTTTTGCAACATTGCAAATATGTGCGGAACTATTACCCACGCAGAGGATGGGGCGGTACCCACCTTGGCAACCATTGGGCGCGAGGTGAGGCGGCGAGGTGAGGCGGCGAGGTGAGGCGGCGAGGGTATGCGATACGGGACTGCTCGGGCCCGAGTGCCGTCAGGGGTTGTATTCGTCCTTTCTGATGCCGTACTTCTTGATCTTCCGGTAGATGGTCGCCATGTTTGTGCCGGCCTCTCTGGCCGCGGCCTCCACGTTGCCGTGGTTCTTTCTCAAGAGCCCCCTGATGTACTCCGTTTCGAACCGCGTCAGCGCCTTGGTGTACTCTCCCTCTTCGGTGAGCGTCTCTCCCCCCTCTGCCGCGGGTGCGACCTCCACAAACTGGGACAGCACCGGGAGCGTGATGTAGTCGTTGCCCTCCATGGCGATGCAGGCCTCGATGACGTTTCTCAACTGGCGGATGTTCCCCGGCCAGCTGTAGCCGACCGCCGCCTCCAGGGCGTCGGCTGCGAGCCCCTTGATCTGGGTGCCGAATTTGTCGTTTTGCAGGGCGATGAAATGCGCCGCCAGCAGGGGGATGTCGTCCTTGCGCTCCCGAAGCGGCGGGAGGTGGATGTTGACCACGTTCAGCCGGTAGTAGAGGTCCTCCCGGAATTCCCCCCCCTTGACCGCCGTCTTCATCTCGGCGTTGGTGGCCGAAAGGATCCGCACGTCGACCTTGGTGGGGGTCGGATCGCCGAGCCTGTTGAACTCCTGCTCCTGGAGAAAGCGCAGCAGCGTCTTTTGCACCGTCATCGGGAGGTTCCCCACCTCGTCCAGGAACAGGGTGCCGCCGTCGGCCGTCTCCAAAAGCCCGCGCCGGTTCTCCGAGGCGCCGGTGAAGGCCCCCTTTTTGTAGCCGAACAGCTCGCTTTCCAGCAGCGAGGCGGGGAGCGCGCCGCAGTTGATGGCTACGAACTTCTTCTCCTTGCGCGGCGAGTTGTAGTGGATCGCCTGCGCGATCAGTTCCTTGCCGGTGCCCGATTCGCCGGTGATGAGCACCGAGGTGTCGCGCACGGCGAGCTTTTCCACCCGCTCCAGGAGTTCCTTCAGGGAGGAGGAGGCGCCGATGATGTTGTCGAAGTGGAACCGCCCCACCAGCTCCTCCCGCAGTTCCCGGTTCTCTTCCATGAGCCGCGTGTGCTGCAGCGCGTTCTTCACCCGGTACAGGAGCTCCTCGGGCTCGAACGGCTTGGTGAGCATGTCGTAGGCCCCCTTTCTCAGGGCCTGTATGGACATCTCGACGGTGGCGTAGGCGGTGACCATGATCACCGGTATGGAGGGATCCTTCTGCTTCACCTTCTGCAGCAGTTCCAGTCCGTCCATCCCCGGCATCTTGATGTCGGTCACCAGGAGGTCCCACTGCCCCGCCAGGAAGGTTTCCGCCGCCTCGAAAGACCTGGTGAAGGCGGTAACCGCATAACCGTTGTCGGAGAGGACCGCCTCCATCATGCGGCACAGCCCCTCCTCGTTGTCGACCAACATGATCCTTTTCTTGGCTGTCACGCGCGCGTCACCCCTCTGTCGGACTCTATCCACGGCCGGCGCCGGCCGCCGGCGCTCTTTCGTTTTATGAGTATTCGTCCCGGTTCACCGGCAGCCGGACCTCCACGCAGGTGCCGCAACCGATTTCACTTTCGATGTTGATCTTGCCGTAATGCTGCTCCACGATCTGCCGGGTGATGGCGAGCCCCAGGCCGGTCCCCTTGACGCGGGTGGTGAAGAACGGCTCGAAGATCTTCTCCATATGCTCGGGCGGGATGCCCGCCCCGTTGTCGCGGAACTTGAGGCTCACGTAGCCGTCCTCGCACGAGCTGCTGGAGACCACCATCTTCCCCCCCTTCTGCATGGCGGCGCCGGCGTTCAGGATCAGGTTTATCGCCACCTGGCGCAGCTGGTCGCCGTCGACCATGACCTGCGGCAGATGCTCGTCGAACTCCTTAAGCACCGTCACGTGGTGCATGTCGGTGTGGTTCGCCGCGAAATCGACGATCTGTCCCAAAAGCGCGTTGATGTCCGTCTGTTCCAGGACCGGCTGCGGCGTCCTGGCGTAGCTCAACAGGTCCTGGACGATCTTCTTGCAGCGCTTGCTCTCGCGCTTTATCTCGTGGATGTACTTGTAGTTCGGATCCTCGGGGGAGAGTTTCCCCTCGATGTACGCCGCGTAGCCGAGGATCACCCCGAGCGGGTTGTTGATCTCGTGCGCCACCCCCGAGGAGAGCACACCCAGGGAGGCCATCTTCCCCTGCTGGGCGAGGTTCGCCTCCAGGTCCTTGTTGTGCTTGATGATGGTGGTCATCCGGTTGAAGGCCTGGGCCAGTTCGCCCAGCTCGTCGTTGGTCTCGACCTCGATGCGCTCGTCCAGGCGCCCCTGCTTGATCTTCCTGATCACGGCCATCATCCGGTTGATCGGGTCGGTCATCACCCGGGCCGCGAAGCAGACCAGGAGCACCGCGACGACGCTGACCAGTATGGTGAGCACCACCATGCTCTCCATGATGCGCCCCTTGATGGCGTTCGCCTCCTGGTAGAACTCGTCCTCGTAGGAGCCGACCGCCACGATCCAGTTCCACGGTTTGAAGTGGTCGTAGCGGACGATCTTCATCCGGGGCTGGGGCTCCCCCGCGTTTTTCCAGGGGTAGCGGATCCAGCCGCTCTTCGCCTGGCACATCTCCTTTATGAAGTGCTGCCCGCCGAAGTCGGTGGCGTTCAGGATGTTCTTTCCCTCCATGGTGGGGTGGATCATCAGGTTGCCGGAGCCGTCCAGGCAGAAGACATAGCCGGTCTTGCCGACCTTCTTGCTCTTGATCTTGGCCTGGAGCTCGGCGAAGGAGCGGCGCTCGAAGGCCACGTCCTCGTAGGTCTCCTCCAGGTAGCCCCCCGCCGCGATGATCCAGTCCCACTCCTTGAAGTAGCGGTAGGCGACCACCTTCTTGCGCAGCACCTGTTCGCCCAGTTCCGCGTTCTTCCAGGGGTAGACGATGTAGAGCACCTCGCCGGGCTTGGAGCGCACCGCCTTCTCGCACATCTCCCTGATGAAGTAGCGCCCCTTCTCGTCCTGCTTGTCGAAGACGTTGGCCCCCTCCTGGGCGATGTGGACCTTCAGCTGTCCCTTGCTGGTCATGGCGTAGATGTAGCCGGTTTCCCCGACGTTCACCCGGGCCAGCGCGTTGTGCGCCTCCCGCGTTGCCGTGGCGAAGTCGATGCGCCCCGACCGGTACTGGCGCTGCTGCGAATGCACCACGTTGTAGGCGAGCTCCGTGACGGTGGCGAGGTCCTTTTTAAAGGCCCTCTCCTTGTCCGCCTTGTAGACCTGGAACTGCTGGTGGTGGGAGTTCAAAAGGTCGACGGTGAAGCCGGCCATGTGCTCCATGTCGTCCTTGCTGGTTTGCGTGATGCCGAGGTAGGCCTGCTTGGTGGAGATGTAGCCGATGACGCCGCCCACTATGAAGATGGGTATGATGACCAGCGGCAGGACCAGGACCACCATCTTCCAGCGCAGCTTCAGGTTGTTTATGTAGCTGAACAGGTATTTCTGCACGAAACCCCTTATCGGACGGGAGGAGCATGTTTTGTATACGGGATATCGGATATTAAGGAAAGCTCGGGAAAAAGGCCAGTTTTTTTTGCATTTGTGCGAAAAAACACGCCCCCCCTGGACGGATGCTGTCAACCGGACGCCGGACAGTTGTATTGGTGCGCCGTCTGCGCTAGACTCAGCGTGGTCCGATTTTCGACCGACTGGAGCTGACCATGGAAATCCCGCGTTACCCCGATAACAGGTGCATCTCGCTGGACGACAAGCCGCTTTTGGACCGGCTGTTCCGCGAACTGCAGCCCCGCATCTCCGAGCTTACCTTCGCGAACCTCTACCTGTTCCGCACGGTGCACGACTACCGTCTGACCATAGTGCGCGACGCCGTGGTCGCCCTCGGGCGCGGCTACGACGGCTCCTCCTATTTTCTCCCCCCGTTTTCCGGGGAGATCGGCGCGGCCGCCAGGGAGCTGATCGACGCGGGTCTCACACTGTACGGCGCCGACGACCTCTTCCTGGAGCGCGTTCTCCCGACGGATGGGCTTGAGGTGCTGGAGGACCGGGACAACTTCGACTATCTCCACCTGAAGCAGGAGATGGCCCTTCTGAACGGCAAGGAGTATCACAAGAAAAAGAACCGGGTGAACTACTTCCTGGTGAGGCACCGCTACGAGGTGGAGTTCTTCGAGACGAGGCACCTGGCGGGGGCACTGGCGCTTCTGGAGGAATGGGGGCGGGTCCGGCTGGCCATGGGGCCGAGTTCCATAAGGGGGGAGATGGAGGGGGCGGCGGAGGCGCTCAGGCTGCACAAGGAGCTGGGGCTCTCCGGGGTGGCGCTGCTGGTGGAGGGGGCAGTGAAGGGCTTTGCGCTTGGGGAGTGCCTGAACAGCGACACGGCCGTGTGCCATTTCGAGAAGGGGGACCTCTTCATGGAGGGGCTCTACCAGCTCTTGGACCGGGAGTTCTGCCGGCTGCTCTTCACCGGCTGCCGCTACCTGAACCGCGAGCAGGACCTGGGTGAGCTTTCGCTCAGGCAGGCGAAACTCTCCTACCGCCCGGCCGAGATGGTCAAGAAGTACCGGGTCAGGCGGCCGTAGGGCGCCGCCTTGCCGTCTGCGGTCCTTAACCTTCCTGTCTGGCGCCAATCCTGTGCCGTCACGTCCCTCCCCCTTCGACGGGGAGGTCAGGCGGGGGAGGGGGCTGTTTGCAGGGGAGGGGGGTTACGGGCGCTGCTCCAGGAAGGCGAGCAGGTCGGCTGCGGCCTGTTCGAAGTCCTCCATGCAGAGGTCGTAATCGCCCTGCCAGTCCCGGTTCTTGTAGTAGACCTTGTCGTAGTAGTCGCAGACCAGCCCTTTCATGAAAGGCTCCATCTCCCAGCGCTCAAGATTACCGGCCAGCCCGTCGCAGATCTTGCCGCCCAGCTTCTTCCGGATGCGCTGCAAAGCGGCACCCATGTCGGCCTTGTACTCCGGGAGGCCGTACTCCTCGATGAGCCTCTGCACGCGGGTCTCCAGCGAGGCGGAGCACCAGATCCTGATCCCCGCCGCCATCTTCTGGTAGAAGTCCCCCGGCAGCGACACCCTCCCGATGCGCTCGCTCTCCCCTTCCATGATGAGCGGAAGATCTGCGGGCGCCTTTCTCAGCTCGTCCCAAAGCAGCGTCTCGAAGCGCTTCTGGCTCAGCGACTGGGTGAGCCCGAGTTGCCCGAAGGCCGAGCCGCGATGGCTCGCCAGCCCTTCCAGGTCGACTACGGAGCACCCCTTCTGCTTGAGGCGCATCAACAGGGTGGTCTTGCCGATGCCGGTCATGCCGTGCAGCACCACGAGCGGCGCTTTGGGGGTAAAGGGGTGGAAGTATCGGGCGACGTGGTTGCGGTAGCTCTTGTAGCCGCCGACCAGCTGCAGCGCCCGGTGGCCGGTCAGCTCCAGGATCGAGGTGACCGTCTTGCTCCTGAGGCCGCCCCTCCAGCAGTAGACCAGGACCGGCCTCCCCTGGGCGCTCGCCGCGATGGTCCGCACCATTTCCGGGAAGCGGTGCGCGGTGAGCTCGAGCCCGCGCTCGCGGGCCAGGTGCGGCCCCTGCTGCTTGTAGATGGTGCCGATCTCCACCCTCTCCTCATTGGTGAGCAGGGGGACGTTGATCGCGCCAGGTATATGGTCTTCGGCGTATTCCAGCGGGGTACGGACATCGACCGGCAGGTGGCTGTCGATCAGGTTTTCGTTGAACTCTGTTGTAGCGGGCACGTAACACTCCTTTTGATCCGGCGTATTATAGGGAGAGCGGCCGATTATTGCAAGGGGCGTTGACCGGATGCGGGGCAGATCGGGCGGCGGGCCATGTGACAATACTGACAACGCCACGGTTGGCGGCGCCTTTTCAGTTGAGCGATTCTCACTTTCATGGTATCTTACACCGTTTTTATATCCTTTTTATGAAGAAACTAAGGAGAATCCATAGATGTTTGGCGCGCTTATCAAGAAGTTGGTCGGGAGTAAGAACGAGCGGGAACTGAAGCGCATGTGGCCCGTGGTGGAGCGGATAAACCAGCTGGAAGCAGAGATGGGCAAGCTCTCCGATGACGCGCTGAGGGGAAAAACCACCGAATTCAAGGAGCGCTACGGCCGGGGCGAGAGCGCCGACTCCCTGCTCCCCGAGGCCTTCGCCGTCTGCCGCGAGGCCGGCAAGCGCGTGCTCGGCATGCGCCACTTCGACGTGCAGCTGATCGGCGGCATGGTGCTGCACTCCGGCAAGATCGCCGAGATGAAGACCGGCGAAGGGAAGACCCTGGTCGCCACGCTCCCCTCCTACCTGAACGGGCTCACCGGCAAAGGGGTGCACGTCGTCACCGTGAACGACTACCTCGCCAAGCGCGACTCCGACTGGATGGGGCGCATCCACAAGTTCCTGGGGCTCTCCGTCGGCGTGATCGTGCACGGGCTGGACGACGACGAGCGCCGCGAGGCCTATGCGGCCGACGTCACCTACGGCACCAACAACGAATTCGGCTTCGACTACCTCAGGGACAACATGAAGTTCGACCTGGCTGAATACGTGCAGCGCCCGTTCCACTTCGCCGTAGTGGACGAGGTCGACTCCATCCTGATCGACGAGGCGAGGACGCCGCTTATCATCTCCGGCCCCACCGAGGACTCCACAGACAAGTACTACATCATCGACCGCATCATCCCGCTTTTGAAGAAGGGCGAGGTGATCGAGGTCGAGGCGAACACCCTTTCCGGCAAGCGCAAGACCTACACCGGCGACTACACGGTGGACGAGAAGGCGAAGTCGGCGACCCTCACCGAGGAGGGGGTGCTCAAGGTGGAGAAGCTCCTCAAGGTGGAGAACCTCTACGACCCGCGCAACATGGAGATGCTGCACCATACGCAGCAGGCGCTGCGCGCCCACGCCCTGTTCAAAAGGGACGTGGACTACGTGGTGCGCGACAACGAGGTGCTCATCGTCGACGAGTTCACCGGCCGTCTCATGCCGGGCCGCCGCTGGTCCGACGGGCTGCACCAGGCGATCGAGGCGAAGGAAGGGGCGAAGATCGAGAACGAGAACCAGACGCTCGCCACCATCACCTTCCAGAACTACTTCCGCATGTACGAGAAGCTCTCCGGCATGACCGGCACCGCCGACACCGAGGCGGTCGAGTTCCACAAGATCTACAAGCTCGACGTCGTGGTGATCCCGACCAACAGGCCGCTTTTGCGCCCGGAGCGCGAGAAGTTCGGCGCCGTCATCGAGGAGATCAAGGAGCTGCACGCCAAGGGGCAGCCGATCCTGGTCGGCACCATCTCCATCGAGAAGTCCGAGGAGCTCTCCGAGCTCTTGAAGCGGCAGGGGATCCCGCACTTCGTCTTGAACGCCAAGCAGCACGACCGCGAGGCGGAGATCGTGGCGCAGGCCGGCCGCAAGGGGATGGTCACCATCGCCACCAACATGGCGGGGCGCGGTACCGACATCGTCTTGGGCGGCAACCCCGACGGCCTGGCCCGCCAGGAATTCCGGGGCACCCCCGAGTCCAGGACCGAGGCGTTCGTCGAGGCCTTCGAGAAGGCGACGGACCAGAACCTCCCGGAAAAGGAGCTCCTGCAGATGCTGGAGCAGGATTTCACCGGCATAGCGCCGGTGGTCGCCTCCTACCTGAAAAAGGCGGGCGAGCCCGATCTGTACGAGCTGCAGGAGCTGGTCCTGGCCGAGCAGCAGAGGCAGTTCGACGCGCTGGTGGAAAAGTATAAGCCGGTCTGCGCGGCCGAGCACGAAGAGGTGGTCCAGCTGGGCGGCCTGCATATCCTCGGCACCGAGCGCCACGAGTCGCGCCGCATCGACAACCAGCTGCGCGGGCGTTCCGGCCGCCAGGGCGACCCCGGCTCCTCGCGCTTCTACCTTTCGCTGCAGGACGACCTCTTGCGCATCTTCGGCTCCGAGCGGGTCTCCATGATCATGGACAAGCTCGGCATCGAGGAGGGTGAGGCGATCACCCACGGCCTCATCACCCGCGCCATCGAGAACGCCCAGAAAAAGGTCGAGGCGCACAACTTCGAGATCCGCAAGCACCTGATCGAGTACGACGACGTCATGAACAAGCAGCGCGAGGTGATCTACACCCAGCGCAAGGAGATCCTGGCCGGAAACGAGATCAGGGAGAGCTTCCTCGGCATGGTGGACGACACGATCACCGACCTGGTGGCCGCTTTCGCCATCGACAGGGTGCCGGCGCGCGACTGGGACTGGCAGGGGGTCTACGACACCGTGTACCGGATGTTCGGCTACCATCTCGACCTTCCCGCCGAGACCATCGACCGCATCACCCCGGTGAATTTCGAGGAGGTGCTGCGGGGCGAGGCGCACCGCCGCTTCAGCGAGAGGCTCGCCGAATTCGGCGAGGAGCTGATGGACCACCTGATCAAGGTGATCATGCTGCAGGTGATCGACACCCAGTGGAAGGACCACCTGCTCTCCATCGACCACCTGAAAGAGGGGATCGGCCTGCGCGGCTACGGGCAGAAGGACCCGAAGCAGGAGTACAAGAGGGAGGCCTACCAGCTCTTCATGGACCTGATGGGGCGCACCCGCGAAGAGGTGGTGGAGAAGATCTACTGGGTCCAGGTGAACCGGGAGGACGAGGCCGAGCCGTTCGAGGTGGAGCCCCCGGTGCAACAGCAGCAGCGGATGATCTTCAACCTAGGCGACCACGAGCCTGCGCCGACTCCGGCCAAGAGCAAGAAGAACGTGGGGCGCAACGATCCCTGCCCCTGCGGCAGCGGCCAGAAGTACAAGAAGTGCTGCGGCAAGTAGGCAAAGGCCGGGGCTTGGGGCTCGGGGCTTGGGGCTGGGACCGGCATCGGCTCGAACGACAGGCTTCCCAGCCCCGACCTTAATGTTAACCTCAACCTTTATCTGATTTGACTCTGGGGATTCTTATGGACATCAAAGGTTTCCGGTTCTCTGCAGTCGAGGCGGCCATCAAGAAGCCGGGCCGCCTCGACCTGGCGCTCATCTTCTCCGAACTCCCCGCCGAGGTGGCCGCCGTTTTCACCACCAACCAGGTGCAGGCCGCCCCGGTCCTCATCTCGCGGGCGCGCGCCAAAAACGGCAGCGCCCGTGCGCTGCTGGTGAACAGCGGCAACGCCAACGCCTGTACCGGCGACCAGGGGATGGCGGATGCGCTGGAATGCGGCAGGCGCACCGCGGAGGCCCTGGGGCTGCCGGACGAGGAGCTGCTGATCGCCTCGACCGGCGTCATCGGACAGCCGCTGCCGATGGAACGCTTCCGCAAGGGGATCCAGCCGCTGGTGGACGGGCTCGCCGTGGGGACCCTGGACCAGGTGTCGCAGGCCATCATGACCACCGATACCTTCGCCAAGATCGAGCGGCGCTGCGGTGAGGCGGGAGGGTCGAGCTACCGCATCCAGGGGGTCGCCAAAGGGGCCGGGATGATCCAGCCCAACATGGCCACCATGCTCTCGTTTCTGATCACCGACGCCGCGGTGGATCCCGCCTTCCTGCGCAGCGCCTTCAGCGAGGCGGTGGACGGCTCGTTCAACGCAATCACGGTGGACGGCGACACCTCGACCAACGATACGGCGCTCATCATAGCAAACGGCGCCGCGGGCAACCCGTCCATCAAGGCCGGCACCCCCGAGGCCGCCTCCTTCAGCGCCCTTTTGCACGACATCCTCCTGTCGCTTGCCAAACAGATCGTCAAGGACGGCGAGGGGGCCACCAAGTTCGTGGAGATCCGGGTGCGTGGCGCGCAGCATAACGCCGACGCCAAAAAGGCCGCGCTGGCGGTCGCCAATTCGCTCCTGGTGAAGACGGCGTTCTTCGGCCAGGACGCCAACTGGGGGAGGATCATCGCGGCGGTCGGTTATTCCGGTGCCAGGATGAAGCAGGAGCTGGTGGAGATCCGCTTCGACGACGTCGTGATGGCGTCAAACGGCATCTTCGCCGGCGGCGACGCGGAAGCGGCCGGCACCGAGGTCTTGAAACAGAAGGAATTCACCGTTACCATCGATCTGAAGGTGGGCGCGGGCGAGGCGGCGGTCTATACCAGCGATCTCTCCTACGACTACGTCAAGATCAACGCCGATTACCGGACCTGAAGGCGCACCGCAACTTCCCAGAGGGCATCACGGCTGGAGGCATAATGACTTTCACGAGGCTTTTTTGTACGGTGACCGCTGCACTTTTCCTCTGCCTCGCCGGGCGGGCCCAGTCCGAGGCGAGCGACCTGAAAATCACCGAGATGGCCGTTACCACGAAGATCGTCAAGGGGAACCCGATCGACTCCGTCTGGCGCATCTCCTCGTCCTCGGTCAAGGCGCTTTACTGCTTCACCCGGGTGCTGGCCCCCAAGGGGACGGACACCACCATCAAGCACGTCTGGTACCTGGGTGACGAGGTGATGGGCGAAGACGAGATGCCTGTCCGGGGGTCGCACTGGCGCACCCACAGCATGATCAGCGTGAGAAAAGGCGTTTCCGGCGCATGGCGCTGCGAGGCGCAGGATGACGAAGGAAACGTCCTTAAATCGGTCAGCTTCAGGATGAATTAAGCCGGATCGAGTGCCGGGGAGAGGGGGCGGGTAGCTGCGGCGCCTGTCCCCGGCGGCTCCGGGTCCCGATCCCCTCTCAGGTCCGGCATCGCCCAATCCCCGGTTCGCAAATCCCCCTGTCTCCATCAATGGCGCCCATGTCCGTTTTTAGAAGCTTCATCCTGGCGCTCGTCCTGGCCCTGGCCGCACCTAGCTTCGCCGGCGAACCGGCAGGGATCGACGCGCTCCTCGCCGACGCCATCGGCCACAACCTGATCGCCGGGGGGGTGGTGCTGATCGGCAGCCGTGAAAAGATCCTTTTCCAGCGCGCCTACGGTCGCGTCTCCGCGCTTGCCGAGGCGCGCGGCATGAGCACCGACACGCTCTTCGACATCGCCTCCCTCACCAAGGTCGTCGCCACCACCCCCGCGATCCTGAAGCTCGCCGAGGAGGGGAGGCTCTCCCTGCTCGATCCCGTGGTGAAGTGGTTTCCGGAATTCGCCGGCCGGGGCAAGGACGGCATCCTGGTGCTGAACCTGCTCACCCACACCTCGGGGCTGGACGATATCCCCCTGTCAAGCGGCGCCGCGCTGCAAAGCGCCGTCGAGGGGGCCGCCTCCCAGAGGCTGAAAGGGGAGATCGGCAGCCGCTTCCACTACGCCGACCTGAACTTCATCCTGCTCGCCGAACTGGTGCGCCGGGCCACAGGCGCGGGGCTCGACCTTTATGCCCATGCCTGTTTCTACGCCCCGCTCGGCATGTCGTACACCTCCTTCAAGCCGCAAAGGGAGCGCTGCTCGGCCACCGTCTGCGACGGCGAGATCCTGTTCGGCGAGGTCCAGGACCATCTCGCCCGCCAATTGGGGGGCGTGGCCGGCCACGCGGGCCTTTTCTCGACGGCCGGCGATCTCGCCAGGTTCTGCCAGATGATGCTCTCCGGCGGAACGCTTGGGGGCAAAAGGGTGCTGGAGCAGCGCACCGTGGCCCAGATGACCGCGCCTTATTTCTCGCGCGGCGGCGAGGTGGTGCGCGGGCTGGGGTGGGACATCTCCTCGCCTTACTCCTCGCCGCGCGGGCTCGGCTTTTCCAAGGTCTCCTTCGGCCATACCGGCTACTCGGGTTCCTCGCTCTGGATCGATCCCGCCTCGGACATCTTCGTGATACTCTTGACGGCCCGCCTGGACTACAAGAAGGTCCATGATTTCAGCAAGCTCAGGGGGGATCTCTCCACTTTGGCTTCCCGTTTGTTTGCCGTCCCGCCGGAGCTCGAGGAGATGGCTCATTTCCATGATGAGTGATTAATAAGAACAGGCAAAAACCTTGACACCCCACGGCCTTTATGCTAGCTTTTTCTACCGTTTTGTCCCATGATCGATGCGATTTAGCCTGCTGGAGGGTGTTTCCCGTTTTGAACTGCGACGGCAGCTGACAATCCGGGTGCCGGCAACGAAGTAACAGATCCCTTTTTACCGTCAGTAATGTCAGCAGGACCCTTTTTAAGTGCTGCATAAACGTCCGATAAACAGCTTCCAAAGTAGAGGAGGGATAGATGGGCAACAGACTGCTCCTCGCCGATGACAGCATCACCATACAGAAAGTCGTGGCGATCATCTTTGCCAACGAGGAGTTCGATCTGACCGTGGTTGACAACGGTACGGCCGCTCTGGAGAAGGCGCGCGAGATCCGGCCCGACGTGATGCTGGTAGATGCCTTGATGCCCGGCAAGACCGGCTACGAGGTGTGCACCGAGATCCGGCGCGACCCCAATCTCAGCTCCGTTCCCATCCTGCTTCTGATCGGCGCTTTCGAACCTCTGGACGAGGAAAAGGCCCGCGACTGCGGTGCGGACGCCTCCATCTCCAAGCCGTTCGAGTCGCAACAACTCATAGACCGGGTCAAGGAACTGCTCGAACTCGGGCGGGCCAGACGTGCGGCTCCGGCCCCCGCGGCTCCCGCCGCCAAACCGCTTCCCATCGAGACCGCGGCCGAGGAGCTTTGGGGCGATCTCTCCTCGTTCGACACCATGCCCCCGGCCGCAGCACCAGCCGCCTTCGGTGCACCGGCGCCCCCCGCCGCTCAGCCTGCACCCGAGCCCGCTCCCCAAGCTGCATACGCGGCCCCTGCCGCAGCCGCTGCGCCCCAGGCCGCTCCAGCTTTTGCGGCTGCCAGCCGGCCGGCCGCAGCGCCTCCTGCAGCAGTTGAAGAGGAGATCGTCGAGGCGAGCTACGAGGACGACCTTTGGGGCGCCTTCGAACTGGAAGAAACCACGGCCGCTCCCCCCGAGGCTTTCGGGGTTCTGGAACCCGATTCCGAGTTCGAGGCCGATGAGTTCTTCAGCTTCGAGGATGAGTCGGAGGCGATCGAGGAGACGGGTCCCGCGCTCGATCTCGCCTACGAGGTCGAGGAGCCGGTGGTGCAGCCTTCGGCCGAGGAGCTGTTCAGCTTCGACGATGCGTCGCCCGCTGCGGCAGCGGAAACGGAGCCGGAACGGACCTTCGAGATGCCGGAATACGAGCCGTTCTCCCTTGAACCCGAGGCGGTCGAGCCTGCTGCACCTGCGGCAGCGGCACCCGTGATGGCGGCGCCCGTCGAGCCGGTATGGGAGCCGATTCCCGCCATGGAGCCGCAGGGAACGCCGGTCTTCGAGGCGGCGGTCCCCGCAGCGGCCCAGGCCCAGGCACACCCCGCGGCTCCCTCTTTCAGCGAGGCGGATCTTGCCGCGGCGATCGCCAAGATTTCCAGGGAAGTGATCGAGAAGATCGTCTGGGAGGTGGTTCCCGACCTGGCCGAGGTGCTGATAAAGGAAGAGATCCGCAAGCTCAGGGCGGGCGTCCGGGACTAGCCCGTTCAGGGCGCACGATGTTATGCGCCGGTAGCCTGGAAGTGATGCTTCGCCCGTACATTTTTCACAAAAAAGGGGATCTCACGATCCCCTTTTTTAATGTTCTACAAGATAAGAGGTAGATTTAGATGGCAAACAAAGAGCTGGAAAAGGTTTACGAGCCCAAGAGCGTTGAGCGGAAATGGTATGACGTCTGGGAGCAAAAGGGTTATTTTCACGCCACGCTTCCTTCCGACAAGCCCTCCTACAGCATCGTCATCCCCCCCCCGAACATCACCGGGGTGCTGCACATGGGGCACGCCCTTAACAACACCCTGCAGGATATCCTGTGCCGCTGGAAGCGGATGAGCGGCTACAACGTGCTCTGGATGCCGGGCACCGACCACGCCGGTATCGCCACCCAGAACGTGGTGGAGCGCCAGCTGGCGGCCGAGGGGAAGGACCGCTTCGAGCTGGGACGCGAGGCGTTCATCGAACGGGTCTGGCAGTGGAAGGGCGAGTCGGGCGGCCAGATCATCGACCAGCTGAAGCGCCTGGGCGCCTCGTGCGACTGGGAGCGCGAGCGCTTCACCATGGATGCCGGGCTCTCCACCGCCGTGCGCGAGGTGTTCGTGCGTCTCTACGGGGAGGGGCTGATCTACCGCGACAACCGCCTGATCAACTGGTGCCCGCGCTGCCACACGGCGCTCTCGGACATCGAGGTGGAGCACGAGGACAAGGCGGGGAACCTCTGGCACCTGCGCTACCCGGTGCTGGGAAGCGGGGAGTTCCTGGTGGTAGCCACCACGCGCCCGGAGACCATGCTGGGCGACACGGCCGTCGCGGTGAACCCGGCCGACGAGCGCTACAGCCACCTGATCGGACAAAAGGTCATGCTGCCGCTTGTGAACCGCGAGATCCCGATCATCGCCGACGACTACGTCGACGTGGAGTTCGGCACCGGCGTGGTGAAGATCACCCCGGCCCACGACTTCAACGACTTCGAGATGGGGCTGCGCCACAACCTGGACCGGATCAACGTCTTCGACGAATCGGGCGTGGTGAATGCCGCAGGCAAGCAGTACGAGGGGATGGACCGCTTCGCGGCGAGAAAGCAGATCGTTGCCGACCTGGACGCGGCCGGGCTCTTGGAGCGGATCCAGGATCACGCGCTCTCCGTGGGCGGCTGCTACCGCTGCAAGACGGTGGTCGAGCCGTACATGTCGCTGCAGTGGTACGTCAAGGTCGGGCCGCTCGCCGAAAAGGCGCTCGCCGCCGTCAAGGACGGGCGCACCAAGATCGTGCCGGCGCAGTGGGAAAACACCTATTACGACTGGATGGAAAACATCAGGGACTGGTGCATCTCGCGCCAGATCTGGTGGGGGCATCGGATACCCGCCTGGTTCTGCGACCACTGCGGCGCCATTACGGTTGCCAAGGAGGACCCGACCTGCTGCGAGAAATGCGGCTCCGACGAGATCCGCCAGGAAACGGACGTGCTCGACACCTGGTTCTCCTCCGCCCTCTGGCCCTTCTCGACCCTGGGGTGGCCGGAAAAGACGCCGGAGCTCGCCTCCTTCTACCCGACCTCCTGCCTGGTCACCGGGTTCGACATCCTCTTTTTCTGGGTGGCCCGCATGATGATGATGGGGCTGCACTTCATGGACGAGGTCCCCTTCACCGACGTCTACATCCACGCCCTGGTGCGCGATTCCCAGGGGCAGACGATGAGCAAGTCCAAGGGGAACGTGATCGACCCCCTGACCGTCATCGACGCCTACGGCACGGACGCCTTCCGCTTCACCCTGGCGGCGTTCGCCGCGCAGGGGAGGGACGTGAAGCTCGCCGAGGAGCGCATCGCCGGCTACCGCAACTTCGCCAACAAGATCTGGAACGCCTCCCGCTTCGCCATGATGAACCTGGAGGGGTTCGACCCGGCGCAGGTCGATCCGGCCTCCCTCAAGCTCACCAACGCCGACCGCTGGATCCTGTTCCGGCTCAACGAGACGGCGGCATCGGTCGACGCGGCGCTCACCTCCTTCCGCTTCAACGAGGCCGCAGGCGATCTGTACCGCTTCACCTGGAGCGAGTTCTGCGACTGGTACATCGAACTCGCCAAGGACGACCTCTACAAGGGGGACAGCGAGCGGCAGGAGACCGCCAAGTACGTGATCTGGCTGGTCCTCGAGAACCTCTTGCGCCTTTTGCATCCCTTCATGCCCTTCATCACCGAGGAGATCTGGCAGGCGCTGCCGAAAGCCGGGGCAGCGGAGTCGGTCATGCTGGCCGATTATCCGACGCCGCGTGGGGAGTGGGCGGAATTCGCAGCGGCCGCCACCGAAATGGAACTGGTCATGGACGTCATCAAGGGGATCAGGAACATCAGGGGCGAGATGGAGGTGGCTCCCAGCAAGCAGATCGCCGCCATCCTGGACTGCAAGTCGGCCGGGAGCCTGGCCCTTTTGAAGAGGAACGAGGCCTATGTCATGAGCCTGGCCCGTCTCTCGGATCTCGCCATCGGCCAGGGGATCGAGCGTCCTGAGGAGGCCTCGCTGCAGGTGGCCGGGGACGTCGAGATCATCGTGCCGCTGCGCGGCCTGGTGAACGTCGAGGAAGAGGAGAAGCGCCTCAACAAGGAGATCGCCAAGATCGAGAAGGACATCGAGTTCCTCTCCAAGAAGCTGGAGAACCCGAGCTTCGTGGAGCGGGCGCCTGCCGACGTGGTGGTGAAGGAGCGCGAGAAGATCGCCGAATTTGCCAACAAGAAGCAGCTTCTCGAGGAGAGCCTGGTGAAGATTCAGCGCCTTCGCTAGGCAGCTGATCCCCCTCTCCCTATCCCTCTCCCACCAGGGGAGAGGGGACTCTGACGTCCTCCCCTTGCCCCACCAGGTGAGAGGGGACTCTGACGTCCTCCCCCTAGCCCCACCAGGGGAGAGGGGACTCTGACGTTGCCCCCCTCCCTTTATGGGAGGGGCTGGGGGAGGGTGCAAAGGACCAACCCGGTATATTCAACAGACCGCTGCTTCCGGAGCTCCGGGAGCAGCGGTCTTTGCTTTTGCAATATTTCTATGAAATTATTAGCCGTTTCTGTATACTGCTGTACAACCTTACTCATGAGCCGCCACCGCCTGGTGCCCGCCGTGTGCCTGACCAAATAAGACCCCGAGGTTGCCGCGTTGCTCTCACCGTATCCAATCTATGGCTTTTTCGCCTTCGCCTTTGGCGCCGTGGTCGGCTCGTTTCTGAACGTCTGCATCTGCAGGCTCCCCAAGGGCGAGTCGGTGGTTTTCCCCCCCTCCCACTGCACCAGGTGCGATTACGTCATCCGCTGGTACGACAACATCCCGATCCTGAGCTACCTCTTCCTGAGGGGGAAGTGCCGCCGTTGCGGCGAGCCCATCTCGCTGCAGTACCCGCTTGTGGAGTTCATCAACGGCGCGCTCACCCTGGCGCTGTTCCTGAGATTCGGCCCCTCTTTCGCCTTCGCCGTGCTGTTTCTTTTCTGCAGCGCCCTGGTGGTCATCACCTTCATCGACCTGGAGCACCAGATCATCCCCGACGCGATCACCCTGCCGGGGATCGTCATCGGCTTCGCCGTCTCCTTCTTCATCCCGACCCTTGGTTGGCTCAATTCGCTGATCGGCATCCTGGCCGGCGGAGGGAGCCTGCTGCTGGTCGCCTACGGGTACCAGCTGCTCGCCAAGAGAGACGGCATGGGAGGGGGCGATATCAAGTTGCTCGCCATGATGGGTGCCTTCTTCGGCTGGAAGGCGATCCTCTTCATCATCTTCGCCTCGTCGCTTTTGGGCTCCGTGATCGGCATCAGCATCATGCTGATGCAGAAAAAGGATGCCACCCTGGCCATCCCGTTCGGACCCTACCTGGCAAGTGCCGCGGTCCTCTACATCTTTTACGGCAACAGGATCATCTTTTGGTACCTGAACATGGGCAGATGAACCCATCTATGAAACCTATCCGTTTCAGCCTTACCTTTTATATCCTCTCCGCCCTCAGTTGCCTGCTGGTGCTGACCTGGATACTGCTCTCCCTTATTTCTTTCAAGACCGCCGAGAACGATCTCTTCGCCCAGAAGGGTGAGGACGGCAGGCTGCTGCTCTCATCCATCGTCGCGCTTTTGCCCCGTCCACTGGCGGCACCCGAGGCCGGCAGCGCCGCTGCCAGATACCTTGTCCAGCTCTCCCGCGAGAAAAGCTTCGCAGGCCTTTTGGTTGTGGACGGCGCCGGGCGCGCACTCTACGCCGTATCGGAGCAGCCGGGCGCCGACCCCGGTCTGCTGGGCGTCCTGAAGAGCGGGCGCTCCTTTTTCCAGCGCTCGGCAGACGGCCGCTACGGACGCTGCTATGCGCCGATATCGGAAAAGGGCAGGGTGGTCGGCGCGGCCCGCCTCACCCTGTCGCTTCTGGCTGAGCAGGAGCGGCTCAGGGGATCGCGCCATCTCTTTCTCGCCTATTTCGTGCTGGATTTTCTCCTGCTGCTCGTGCTCGGCTCCTTTCTGCTCACGCGCAGCGTGGTCCTGCCGATACGCAGGCTGGTCAGCGCCACGCGCCGGATCGCGGCGGGCGATCTGGGAGGGACGGTCCACGTCCCGGGGAGCGCCGAGGTGGCGGAGCTGTGCGACGCCTTCAACTCCATGGTGCTGGCCCTCAGGCAGAAAAGGGGCGAGGTGGAGGAGAAGGTCGCCTCGCTGAACCGGGCCAACCTGGAGATCGTGGAGGCGAGAGCAGAGGCGATCCGCTCCGAGAAGATGGCGTCGGTCGGGCTTCTGGCTGCCGGCATGGCCCACGAGATAGGGACCCCGCTGGCGGCCGTCATGGGCTACACCGGGATACTCGCCGAGGAGCTTGCCTCAGATGCCGAAAAGTCGGATTACCTGCGCCGGATCGAGACGGAGTCGCGCAGGATCGACCGGATCGTCAGGGGGCTATTGGACTACGCGCGCCCCAAGGAGGCGGCCCGCCAGCAGGTGGCGCTTTCCCCTCTCATGGAGAAGGTGCTGGAACTGCTCGGCGCCCAGGGGGTGCTCAAGCTGCTGAAGGTGTCGGTCCAGGCGCAAGAGGGGCTCCCCGTGGTCCACGCCGATCCGCACCAGTTGGAGCAGCTGCTCATCAACCTGATCATGAACGCGAGGGACGCCATGCCCCGGGGCGGCGAGCTCACCCTTTCGGCGCGGCGCGAGGCAGACGAGGTGGTCATCGAGGTGATCGACAACGGCGAGGGGATGCCGCCCGAGCATCTGCCGCTCGTGTTCGACCCCTTCTTCACCACCAAGGAGCCGGGGAAGGGGACCGGTCTGGGACTGGCCATCGCCGCCCGGATCGCCGATTCCTGCGGCGGGAGGATTACGGTAGAGAGCGAGCTGGGTCAGGGGAGCCGGTTCGTGCTGCGCATGCCGGCAACAACGGGACGGGGTGAATGACGGTGCTTGATAAGAAGAACATACTCGTGGTGGACGACGAGGAAAACCTGCGCCACATGCTCCAGGTGATGCTGAAGAAGCTCGACTACCTGGTCGATACCGCGATAAACGGGGCCGATGCGCTGGAGAAGGCGAGGGCGGGCGACTACGCCTTCATACTGTGCGATATCAAGATGCCGGTCATGGACGGCAGGAGCTTTCTGAACCGCTGCGCCGCGGCCGGCATCGGCGCGACGGTGATCATGATGTCGGCCTACGGCTCCGTCGACGACGCCATCGACTGCATGAAGCTCGGCGCCTATGACTATATCTCCAAGCCGTTCAACTCGGAGGAGATCCTCCTGGTGCTGAAAAAGGCCGAGGAGCGGGAACGGTTGAAGGACGAAAACAGAAGGCTGCGCGAGGAGGTGGGGCGCAGCTGCTCCCTGGGCAACATCATCAGCAGAAGCGACCGGATGGCGGAGATCTTCCGGACCGTGGGCAAACTCGCCGACTACAAGACCACCGTACTCGTCCTGGGGGAATCCGGCACCGGGAAGGAACTGATCGCCAAGGCGCTGCACTACAACGGGGCGCGCAAGGCGGCTCCCTTTGTCGCCGTCAACTGCGGGGCGATCCCCGCGCCGCTTCTGGAGAGCGAGCTTTTCGGCCACGTCAAGGGGGCCTTCACCGACGCGAGCCACGACAAGGCGGGGCTTTTCGAGGCGGCGGACGGCGGGACGCTTTTTCTGGACGAGATCGCCGAGATGCCGCTGTCGTTGCAGGTGAAGCTTTTGCGTGTGCTGCAGGAGGAGGAGATCCGCAGGGTGGGCGCGTCCGTCTCGCGCAAGGTGGATGTGCGGGTCATCTCGGCCACCTCGAAGGAACTGGGCGCCGCGGTCGCGGCCGGCAGCTTCCGCGAGGATCTCTACTTCAGGCTGAACGTCTTCGCCGTCGCGCTGCCGCCGCTTCGGGAGCGCATCGAGGATGTGGCGCTGCTGGTCGACCACTTCCTGCAAAAGCACGGCGAGCGCATGGGGCTTTCGCAGGTCCGCCCCGCCCCGGAACTGCTGCAGGCGCTGGTGCGCTACCGCTGGCCCGGCAACGTCCGGGAACTGGAAAACTGCATCGAGCGCGGACTGGTGCTGTGCGAGGGGGGGGTGCTGGGGCTCTCCTGTCTGCCGGAGACGGTGCGCTGCGCCGTGGGGCTTGAGAGGAGAAGGGCGTCGGACGGCGGCCCGGACTCCCTGTCCATCAAGAAGGGGGCCGAGGCCATGGAGCGCGCGCTCATCAGCCGCGCCCTGGAGCAGACGGCCGGCAACAGGACCCACGCTGCCAGGCTGCTGGAAATAAGCCACCGGGCGCTGCTCTACAAACTGAAGGAGTACGGGCTGGCCTAGCCCGGGGCCTTGGTTGCACCTCCACAGGACTCCCTCCCCTTCAAGGAAAGGGAGAGGCAGGTATAGGTGTTGACACTTTTTGCGTAGCCTCGGCCGCTACTGTGAAAAAAGTGCATAGTTTTTCTCACTCTCTATGCTATCATGCCTCATTAACTGTCTGATTTCACACGCGACGGCAACGGCCACAGACTGAGGACCGCCGCGGCACGGGAGTTGCTGTCGGTAGCCTGCAACCGATCAGAATCATCGAGGTCTATTAATGTCACCAGTTAAACAGCTCACTTTGCTACTTCTTGCCTCTCTCATTTTTGCCGCTCCGCTCTTTGCCATGTCGTCCGGCGCAGGGTGCGGCGGCGACTGCGCCTCCTGCCATGCCATCACGCTGCAGGAGGCGAACACGCTGCTCAAGGATGTCGGTACCGTCAAGGCGGTGAAGCCCGCCGCGGTGCGCGGCCTGTTCGAACTCACCCTGGAGCGGGAGGGGCAGACCGGCGTGGCCTATCTTGATTACGGGAAGAAGCATCTGATCGGCGGGCAGATCTACGACATCGCCACCCGCCAGCTGGCCGGCGCGCCTGCGGAGACCAAGCGGCTGGAGCGGCTGGACCCGGCAACGCTGAAGACCGACGCGGCGCTCGTCATGGGGAACCCGAAAGGGAAGAAGCGGCTCTTCGTGTTCACCGACCCCGAGTGCCCCTTTTGCGCCAAGCTGCACGTCGAGCTGAAGAAGCTCGTGGCTCTGGAGCCGGATCTGGCCATCTACATCAAGCTCTACCCGCTCAAAATGCACCCCAATGCCTACGACAAGGCGCGCGTCATCCTGGCTGCCAAGTCGCTGGCGCTGCTAGAGAAGTCCCTTGCCGGCGAAAAGCTGCGCCCTGCCGGGGCGAAGGATGCCAAGAAGCCTGTCGACGATACCATGCGCTTTGCCGATTCGGTCGGCATCAACGCGACGCCGACCCTGGTGCTGCCGGACGGCCGTATTCTGCCCGGCTTGAAGGATGCCGAGGCGATGCGGAAGTTGCTGCAATAGGCGAAATGCTTCGACGTCAGCCGACAGGGAAATAGTTGAGGAACCAGGCGGCCGCCTATGCGGCGATTACGTGGGGTGACGAGAATGAAAAATGCAGCAATTATCTTGATCACGGTTTTTTCCCTTACCATGCTGGGCGCTGCCCCCTCGTTGGCGGAGAATGAGGTGGTCGGGAGGGTCGTCTCGATGACCAGTTCCCGGATCATTGTCAGGTCGAACGGCGGGGAGACACACAAGCTCGATCTCTCCGAGAAGACCCGGATCTTCAATAACGAGATCTACGTTCCCGTAAAGCGTATTCTGCCGGACACCTACGTGCGAGTTGCCCATAAGAACGGCAAGGCAGAGGCAATTTTTATCAAGGCGGTGCCAAAATGAGAAGGTTTATCCTCGCCCTTTTGACCACGGCATTACTGTTGGGGTCGGTGCTTTCCGCCCATGCCAACCCCCAAATCGTCTGGACCAGCCCGGCTGATGGCGCCACTGGCGTTGACCCGACCACCCTTGACACCATTTGGGTCCTGTTCGATGACCTTCACATGGATAAGAACAGCTTCACCGGCAACCACGCCGGCAGGGTCTCGGTCGATAACGGCGCCTCCTACAGCGTGAGCAGGGTGCAGGGGACCGCGTCCGATGGCGGCGACTTTATAAGGATAGATCTGAACAGCAACCTGAAATACAGTACGACCTATACGGTGATCATCGACTACCGGGTCAAAAACAACGACGGCGAGCAGATGGGAATTAGCAGCGCGTACAACTACGTCTTCCAGTTCACCACCAAGGCCAAGCCGGTAACCGACACCACTCCACCGGTTATCGATTCCACCTCGCCGGTCAGCAGTGCCGTCGATGTGCCTCTGACCGCTACCATAACGGCCACCTTCAACGAGGTCATGGACCCGGCAACCATCACCACCGCCACCATCCGGGTCAACGACGGCGCGGTAACGGGAACCGTGTCGCTCGACGCCAGCGGCAAGGTCGCCATCTTCACCCCCAGTTCGAACCTGAGCTCCTTTACCACCTACACGGCGACTGTTACCACCGGGGTCAGGGACGCAGCCGGCAACGCCCTGGCAAGCCAGTACAACTGGACCTTCCGCACCATGGCCGTCGACGCCGTCCGTCCCACCGTGACCTACGTGAGCCCCATTTCCGGGGCCACCAGCATCGACCCGGCAACGGCGATCACCGCCACCTTCAGCGAGGCGATGAACGACACGACCCTCACCACTTCCACCATTTCGGTGAGCGGCGGAGTTACCGGCACGGTAAGTTATGACGCTGCCACCTGGACGGCCACCTTCACGCCGTCGGCGGACCTCGCCTTCGGAACCAACTACACGGTGACCATCTCCACAGGTGCTAGAGACCTGGCCGGCAACGCCCTGGCCTCCGCCAAGAGCTGGACCTTCACCACTGTGGCGCCGGCCACCCCGCCGGCTCTCAACGACTACTGCCAGATCCCCCCCTATGTCACCAGCGTCAGCAGCACCATAAAGCCCAACGTCCTGGTCATGGTTGACAACTCCGGCAGCATGTACGAATTCGCCTACAAAACTCCCGGAGCTGGCAACAATTCCTACGACTCCAGCTACAACCCGGCTAAGAGCTACTTCGGCTATTTCGACGAGACCAAGATGTACCTCTACGCCACGACCTCGGGTGGCTACTTCTACCAGGACGCCTCCCCATCCACAGTAACCGACACGACCAAGTTCCTGTCCGGCAATTTCCTGAACTGGCTCACCATGCGGCGTATCGACGTGGTCCGCAAGGTGCTGGTCGGCGGCAAAACGCAGCCGCGCTCGGCCAATACGGCCAACTACCTCTATGGCACCGAATCGCCGGACCGCGACTTCTACAAGAGTTACAGTAACGTGAAGTACACCATCCAGGCCGGGTCGTCGACCGAGGTGATCAAGGACACCACCAACAGCAAAACCTACAGCGTCAAGGTGTACGTCGGCGACCAGCCTCCCCAGGAGGGTCTGGTGCTCCGTTATTCGGACAAGATCAATTTCGGCGTGATGTTTTTCAATGACGGCTACAAATATGAGAACTCGTCGAGCAACGTGAGGGACGGCGGGTATGTCGCCGTCGACATCGGCGCCACGGGAACCAACCTCGTTTCCCAGATCGAGAGTACCGACCCTTCCACCTGGACCCCGCTCGGTGAGACGCTCTACGAGGCGGCCCGCTATTTCGAGGCCAGCACCAGCGCCTACAACGGCGGCACCTACTCGGGCAAGGATCCCATCGAGTACAAGTGCCAGAAGAACTTCGTCCTGGTCCTCACCGACGGTGAGTCGACCAAGGACCAGAACCTCCCCGGCGCCTCGACCAACCTGAGCGGCAAGGTGACCGACACCAACTTCAACGTGAAAACCTGGATGGACAGCATCGCCACCCAGGAGGGGTATGCCAGCCAGTACAGCTCCAGCGCCAACGCAGACGCAGGGACCTATTACCTCGAGGGTGTTGCCTATTGGGCCCATGTCACCGACCTGCGCAGTTCCACCGTCGGTAAAAGCGCCATCGCAGGCAAGCAGAACCTGACCATCTACACGGTCTTCGCCTTCGACGACTCGGCGATCGGCCGCGACATCCTGAAGAAGACGGCGAAGTACGGCGGTTTCAACGACTACGACTCGACCGGCAAGCCGGACAAGGTGAGCAAGTGGGACCAGGACGGCAACGGCATCCCGGACACCTTTTACGAGGCACAGGACGGAGCCCTGCTCTCCGCCGCGCTGCAAAAGGCATTCAACGACATCCTGGCCCGGGTATCGTCCGGAACCGCCGCCTCGATTCTCAGCAACAGCGAAGGAAGCGGGGCCAACATCCTGCAAGCCGTTTTCTATCCGAAGAAATACTTCGATGCCCAGACCTCTGCCGACTGGATCGGTGAAATGCACAACATGTGGTACTACGTCGATCCCTTTGTCGACAACAGTACGGTGCGGGAGGACAGCGACTACATCACCGATACCCCCGCGCCCGCGCACTTCCTGAACCTGGGCAGCGACAAGGTGATCAATTTCTATTTCAACAAGGACCAGGACAAGACGCTCGTCAAGCGCTACTCGGACCTCAGGGGGGACGGCAAGCCGGATATCGACACCAACAGCGACGGCATCGCAGATTCCTACACCTTCGTCGACGAGGTCGATTCCGACTCGGTGAAGAGCATCTGGCGGGCCGGCAAGCAGTTGTGGAGCCGGACCGACCCAAGGACCATCTACACCCAGACCGCCGGGAGTCTGACCAGCTTTACCGGTCTGGACACCTCACAGCTTTCCGTTCAGCAATTGCTGCAGGCGGCCAACCAGACCGAGGCCAACAAGATCGTTTCCTACATCGCCGGAGCCGACCAGAGCGGATTCCGCAACAGGACGGTAACCATCGGCGCCACCTCCGGGACCTGGCGCCTGGGAGATATCGTGTCGTCCACGCCGAGGCTGCAGTCATCGGTCAGGATCAACGCCTACAACACCCCCACCCCGGTCGGCTACGGGGACAAGTCCTACGGGGACGATTCCCGCAAGAGGGGTTTCATTTACACCTCCGACTATGCCAGTCGCGGCATGGTCTACGTGGGGGCCAACGACGGCATGCTGCACGCCTTCAAGCTCGGCCTGCTCGACGTCACCGCCTCCGGTGACCGCAAGGCTTCGCTGTCGGGGAGCGGTCTGGGTGAGGAACAGTGGGCCTTCATTCCCAAAAATTCCCTCCCCTATCTCAGGTACAATGCGGATCCCGCCTATAACCACATCTACTATATCGACGGCACTACCGCGATCAATGACGTGAGCATGGCGAGACCGTCGGGGTGTACCAGCGACTACTGGGACTGCACCAAGGACACCGCCAACGGCAGCAACTGGCGCACGATCCTGCTCTCCAGCATGGGGCTCGGGGGCGCCTCCAAGATCTCCGGCGCCGGTTGCAAGGGGACGACCTGCGTGGAAACTCCGATCAAGGACCCGGCAGACGCCAGCAAGGGGGTGGGGTATTCCTCCTATTTCGCCCTCGACGTCACCGACCCGATGGCTCCCACACTGCTGTGGGAGTTCGGCAACCCCGGCCTCGGTTTTTCCACCAACGGCGCGGCCCTGGTCAAGATCAGCGCCAAGAAGGCCGATCACGTCACCCCGGACCCCTCGAAGAACGGCAAGTGGTTTGCGGTGCTCGCTTCCGGCCCCACCGGCCCCATCGATACCACTACGCACCAGTTCCAGGGGTCGTCGAACCAGAACCTGACCATCTACGTGCTGAACCTCGCCGACGGGAGCATAGCCGCGACCATCGACACGCTGACCGACGGCAGCAAGCTCAGCAACGCCTTTGCCGGCTCCATAACAAACTCGGTCGTCGATGTCGATCGCTGGAACAGCGCTGCCGGCGGCCACTACCAGGACGACGGGCTGTATCTCGGCTACAGCCAGCTTTCCGGGACTGCCTGGACCGGTGGGGTGCTGCGCCTGGTGACCGGCGAGAACCTGGACCCCACCACCTGGAAGCTCAGCAAGGTGATCGACGGGATCGGCCCGGTGACCACCAACGTCACCCGGTTGCAGGATCGCAAGAATCACAACCTCTGGCTCTATTTCGGGACAGGTAGATACTTCTACAACCAGGACGACAACGCTACCTCGCGGCTGATCGCAGGGCTGAAGGAGCCATGCTACACGGCGACCGACAAACTCGACCCTGCATGTACCACCAAGAAAAGCCTGGGCGATATGACCAACCAGTCCACCTCCTTCACCGCGGTGGCCAACCAGGGGTGGTACATTACCCTGGCTCCGGTGGACGACACCAATTACTTCGGTGCCGAGCGGATGATCGCCGACCCGACCGCCATGAGCAACGGCCTCGTGTACTTCACCACCTTCGCCCCGACCGCCGATGCCTGCAGCTTCGGCGGCAAGTCGTACATGTACGCACTGCAGTACAATTCCGGGGACCTCCCCAGCTGTCGGCAGATAGGTGATGCCATCGCCCTGGTGCAGCTTTCCACCGGCGCATTCCAGGAGATACACCTGAAGGACGCCATCGGCTGCCGCACCCCCGAAGGTCCCATTCTGCCTCCCTTGCCTCCGCCGGAGCCGCCCGTGAATCCTCCTGGATACGTGCCACCTCCCGGGAAGAGCTACTCCATGATAGGCAAGCCGCCCAGTGACCCGTCGCCTATCGTATCCAACAGCAACCTGAAGCCGGTAAAGCGTATCTTGCATATCCAGGAGCACTGATACGCTCTCCGCGAGAGGACGAGCCTTGAAGAGAAATCCCTTAGCGGTACGGATGAACCGGGGCGGTTTTACCCTGGTGGAACTGATTGCCGTCATTGCCGTTGCGGCAATCCTGCTGTCGATCGCGATGCTGCAGTTCAACCGGTTCAGCCTGAAGGGCGCCATCGAGAACCAGACCAAGATCATGTTCACCGACCTGATGACGGTCCGCTCCGAGGCCCTCTTCGAGAAGCGCAGACGCGCCGTCAAGCTGACCGCAACGACCTTTGCCGTCTATTCATCCGGCCTGGCCACCGGGACGCCCGTGCTGCAGAAGAGCTTGAGGTACCCCCTGGTTTTCAACGGCGTCCCGGACCCTGTGATATTCAACGGCAGAGGACTCATTGAAGGCGTCAGCAGCGGCGCCATGTGCATCGAACCGAGCGGGAATCCTGGTGTCATCGACAGTATCGTGTTAGATGCTACGCGCATCCAAATGGGGAAAAGAGATGGAACGGCTTGCCAGACGAGCGATATTGACACCAAATGATGCCGGCTTCACCCTGGTGGAGGTAATGGTGGCCATGGGGATTGTGCTGATCAGTCTGCTTGGTCTTGTGGAAGCGGTGGGGGTGGCAACGTCCTACAACATAAAGAACCAGTTGCGCGACGAGGCCGTTTTGGTCGGCGAGGAACAGATGGCCGATCTCTTCCGCCGGCCCGAGGCCACCATCCCCGCATTCGACACGCTCTCTTCCGCCAGCCGGGTCAGGGGAGGCGGCAAGAAGTACATTATCACCCGCAGGACCACCAGGGTGCCGGCCACTTCCAGCTACCAGTTCGTGGTCAATGTCGGCTGGTCCTATAAAAACGTGTCGTCCCATCATGAAGTGCAGGCGATGCGGACCTACACGGACGGGAAGTGACTATGCGCAACAGTAAAGGTTTCACCCTGGTCGAAATGCTGGTGGCGATGGGAATCTTCATGGTGGTCCTGGTCATGGGAAGCTATGCCTTCGAGCGCGTGCTGTCCAGCACCGGCCAGCAGACGAGATCGGCCCAGAGCAACTTCGAGGGGATAGTCGGCCTGGAAATGCTCCGCTACGACGTGGAACATGCCGGCTACGGACTCGCCTGGGGGTTCCAGAATTACGCGGGACCGATAAAGTTCGGCAACCTGGGAGGCAGTGCCGATCAGGAGACCGTGCTTGCCGAGAACGTCCCGGCCAATGGGATGGACTCGACCACCCTGAACGCCGTCCTTTCCAATAACATCCAGGCCTTCACAGCGGGAACCTGCAGCAAGGAGGCCAACAATGCGACGGTCGCCAACGCGGCCGGCGGCCCTGACTACCTGGTGGTCCGCTCCACCAATTCGGCACTGAGCGATTCGGCCAGGAAATGGACCTACGTCAACTATTCGACCGACTCGGTTGCCAACATCAGTTTCCTCAAGTCATGGGGAACCGCAGACAGCCTCACCTCCGCCGACCGTTTCGTTACCGTCAGGTCCACCTTTACCTCTGCCGGCAAGGAGGACAAGATACTGCTCATGGACGCCTTGGACAATTTCGAGGTCACCCTGACAGGGGGGGGCGCCATGCCCAGCGGCGACTCTTTCAAGCCCGCCGATCATTCCCAGGTGGTCGTGGCGTACGGGGTCCGTCCGGCAGCTTTGTCCGCCCTGCGCATGCCGTACAACAGGACCGACTTCTATGTTTCGCGTCCGGTCGACGGTATGCCGCAGCACTGCAACCCCGGCACGGGCATTCTCTACAAGGCGATGGTGAACCACGCAAACGGCGAGTTGGATACACCCTATCCCCTGCTGGATTGCGTCGGCGACCTGCAACTCGAATTCGAGTACGACGCCAACGATGACGGCAACATCAGTTACCTGCCTCCCGCCTCGCTGAGCGCTCTCAGCGCTGAGGAGATCCGCTCCCACCTCAAGAATGTCCGGATCTATGTCCTGGCCCAAGAGGGGAAAATGGACCGAAGCTTCAACTATCCGACCGATACCATCCAGGTGGGGGACAAGGGCAGGCCGTCGTCCTCAGGAAGGACCTTGTCCAGCACGGAAATGAGCACGCTGTTTACGGCCGATTGGAGAAAATACCGGTGGAAAATCTACACGATCGTGACGCGTCCCAAAAATCTGGTCCAGTGACGGGAAGGGTGGGTGTTCAGCGATGAAAAACTTGAATAACGAAAAGGGCGTCGCCCTGGTGACTGCGCTGGTGCTAACGCTCATCTCGCTCGGGATGGTGATGGCGCTTCTTTATATGGTGCTGCAGCAGACCAAGCTTTCCGGTGCCCATAAGCGCTACAAGAATTCCTTGGAGGCCGCCCACGGTGCGGCGCAAATCATCACCAAGGAACTGATCCCCATGATGTTCAGCGCCAACGCCGACCCGAAGACGACGCTGACCACGCAGTTCAGCTCCGTTGGCCTCGATATGTCCTCCAATCAGTGCCTGAACCAGAAGCTGACGTCCGCCCCGGCCGGTTGGACCGCCTGCGGTTCGAGCAGTAAGACGTTCGATCCGAAAACCGACTGGGACATGACCTTCAAGCTGCAGGGAACCACTGGGGCCGGTTTTAATGTTTTTGCGAAGATCGTGGATACCCAGCCGGGAAACTCCGACACCTCCGGTGCCGAACTGCTTGACAGCGGCTCCGGCGTGACCGGCAGCAGTGCGGGTGTCAATACCATGCATATTCCTGCCATCTACCGTATCGAAACGGAGGGGCAAAGCCGCACCAATACCAAGGAAAAGGCCGCCCTGACCATATTCTATTCCTACTGACCGGGCGAAATAACGGGCTGCTGCCGGCGGCCCGACACCACACCACAGCCATCCGCCCGGGCAGAACAGCTGCAGGCCCTCCACCGAAATGACCGGGTTTCGCCGAAATGTCGCCAGATGTCTCAGCGTACCCGGTTTTCCTTGTTACAGACAAATACCCTCCCGGTGCTTCTTCTTATAAACCTGTCCCCAACTCCACTTCCCGGCATTCCTGGGCCCGGACGGCCCATTGTCGATCATGGGTGGCGCCCGATCCGATCCGGTTGCTGCACTGCCTTGCCCTTGGCAGAAATGTCTTCCAGCCTTTTTATTTCCCCGTGCGGTGTTAAGCTTGGAAAATTGTAATGTGAACCGTTGGCATTTTCTGTCATTGGAAAAAGGTGCGCTCGGGCGGCGGGAGCCCCCGTAATATTCGTGAAGGCCCAGTGGGGGAGGTATGCAGTCGCGCGGCTATTCGCTGGTCGAGGTGGTTGTGGTGACGGGCATCGTTTCGGTCCTGCTCGCCATAGCCACGCTCAAGTTCAAGGAGTTCGCCGAGAGCTCGAGGATCGAGGCCCAGACCAGGCTGATCTACTCGGAGCTCTTGAAGGCGCGGATCAACGCCCTGTACCAGAGAAGGACCACCAGGGTGAAGCTCTACCCCGATCGTTTCGAGGTCTATTCATCCACCCGCGACGATAGCGACGGCGCCGCCGCCGTCCAGACGCGGGCCCTGCAATACCCGATCACCTGCAACGGGAACGGAGACGCCGAGAATGGGTATGCCCTCGATTTCGACGCCAAGGGGCTCGCCCGCAATGCGTGCTCGATCTGCCTGGCCGAAGAGCGCGGCCTGGGGGGAGTCGACAGCGTGATCATCGCGCCGGTCAGGCTGAGTGTCGGCAAAAAGGAACAGGGCGATGCATGCAAAGCCGAACATATCACGATCCGTTAGCGGGGGCTTCACGCTGATCGAGGTGCTGATGGCGATGCTCATCATGACGGTCGGCCTCTTGGGCCTGCTGCAGTCGGTGGGCATCGCCTTCGAGCACAACCTGCGCAACAGGCTGCGGGAGGAGGCGGTCGTCGTCGCCGAGGAGCAGATCAACAACTGGAGGATAAGGCGTTTCGACGATATCACCGGCAGCAACACCATTACCAAGGTCGGCAGGGTGATCGGCGGGAGGAACACGGAGTTCACCGTCGCCAGGCAGAGCCTGTTGTTGGGGAGCAATTCAAAACGGCTCGGCGTCGCCGTGCGCTGGACCTTCAAAAACGTGACCGCGCTGCACGAGGTCTTTACCCTGAAAAACAACTGAAGGTGGAAGCTGATGGCAAGGGATGATGCAGGCTATACGCTGGTGGAACTGATCGTGGTGGTGACGATCTTTTCCATCGTCATGACGCTTATCTCGGTCTCCTTCAACAGGATCGCGGCAAGCTCCGGCCGTATCGCGAAGTCGGTGGAAACGGACATCGGCGGGCTGATCGGCCTGGAGCTTATGCGCATCGACCTGGGGCTGGCCGGGTTCGGGCTCCCCTGGTCGCTGGGAGGGGCTCTCTACAGCGGCGAGGCGAAGACGCATCTGGTCGACGGCAACGCCGAGACGGATGCGGCGAGTTTCAACGACGGCTCGGACCGCCCCCCCAGGGCCTTTGTCCTGAAAAAGGACAAAGGCTATCACGGCTCCGACTACCTGGTGCTGAAGGGGTCCGCTCTCGGCATGAACGGCACCGCACGGGGCTGGAGCTACCTGAACTACAGCTCTAACGGGGCGGTGGCCAAGGCATCCAAGTCGGAAGTGGAGCTGGAACCGGGCAAGGGCGACCGGGTCATCGTGCTGAACAGCGCGGTGCGCGGCGGCGCGGCGGCACGTGAGCTGGTGACCAACGGCAGCAGCTTTTACCTTGCCTTCGACGAAAAGGACGAGCTTCCCTCGCCATTTCGCCCCAGAGGCAGGGAAGACCACTACCTGGTCTACGGGATCGCGCCCGCCCCGGTTCCGGGCGACGACAACGACCTTGTCACCTTCCCCTTCAACAGGGCCGACTACTACATCGGCCCGCCCACGGACCCGGAAAAAATCTCGTCTCACTGTGCCCCCGGTACCGGCGTGCTGTACCGGGGACAGGTCAGCCAGAAAGGGAACTTCAAGGCCTTCCCCATCCTCGACTGCGTCGCCGACCTGCAGGTGATGTTCATAAACGGAGACGGCGTTGCAACGGACATCGATTTCCCGGGCGACGCGGCGCGCAGCATCCGTGAGGAGGTGAAGGAGGTCCGTGTCTACCTTCTGGTCCAGGAGGGGAAAAAGGATGCCGGCTACAGCTACCCTGTAGCGGAACCGAACCGGGCCCTGGTGGTCGGAGACCGGGTCTGGAAGCAGGCGGAAGTTCTGGACACCTTCGGACCGGATTGGATTCATTTCCACTGGAAGCTTTACACCATCGCGGTTCAGCCCAAGAACCTCGACTGAGGAGCGGCGAGATGCGAATCCTGCGCAGTGAAGACGGAGCCGCACTGGTTACGGCGCTCATGCTGACCATGCTGTCGCTGGTGATCGCCATGGCCCTGCTTTCCACCGTCATCACGGGGACCAGGATATCGGCCAGCCAGAAGCGCTACCGGAGCGCACTCACCGCGGCCCAGGGGGGAGTCGAGCTTCTGACCCGCGAGATCATCCCGCGACTGTTCCAGGTGGACGAGGTGCAGGTGAAAGACGGGTTCGGGGCCATCGATCTGCAACTGCCGCACTACGGCTGCCTGCAGCAAAAGCTAAACAACACCAACGGCAATTGGAGCGCCTGCAGCACGGAACAGGCCTCGCCCGATCCCTCGCAGGCCCCGGACGTCACCTTCAGGCTGAACAGCGACGGCAATAAGGGGTTCACCGTAGCCACCAAGATCATCGACACGGTGCCCGGCAACTCCGACAAGAGCGCCGTCATCGACTACCTGGACCAGGGGAGTTCCGTCTCCGGCAAGGATGAAGCGATCCGCCCCCAGCATGTGCCGGGGATCTACAACCTGTCGGTGCAGGGTGAGAGGGAGGGGGGGGTAAGCCAGGAGAAGGCGCGCCTCTCCGTGCTGTACGCTTATTGAAGGCGGTGAATAGGGGCGGTGAATAGAGGCGGTGAATAGAGGCGGTGAATAGGGAAGAGAAACGGCTATCCTCCATATTTCCGTTGGATAGAAAAATTAACGCGGAGCGGGTTGCGGATTCATTTGCAACCCGCTTTTTTGTTGATACTATCTCACAATGCCTGCCGCGTACCCTGCCTTTGTCGCATAATAAGACATAATTATAGGTAATTGAAATTAATTGCTTGACTTTCCTTTGAATTCCTGCAAATCTCTGGCAAAATTCGTCCGACTGGTGAGCGGTGCCCCATTATGATCATGAACAGTGTCAAAAAATTGCGGGAAGAGCGTCTGATGAGTAAGGCCGAATTGGCGCGACTGGCGGGGGTTTCGCCCATTACCATCGACCGGGTTGAGCGAGGCGAGGACTGCAGGATGGAGACCAAGCGCAAGGTCCTGCTTGCCCTGGGTTTCTCCCTGTCCGAAAAGAAGAAGGTATTTCAGGACTAACCCCGAAATAGGACCACGCGATGCTTTTCACCAAGAAGAAAGACATAGTAGGTGTTGACATAGGGTCGAGTGCGGTGAAGCTCGTGCAACTGCGCGAGTTCAAGGGCGGATACCAGCTGCAGAAGATAGGGATCCTTCCGCTCTCTCCCGAGGCGATCGTAGACAACACCCTGATGGACAGCTCGTCCATCGTCGAAACGGTGAAGACCCTCCTCGGCAGCCTCCAGGTAAAGGCGAAAGAGGCGGTCTGCTCCATATCCGGAAACTCCGTGATCATCAGGAAGATCTCTTTACCGGTGATGCCGGTGGAGGAACTGGAGGACCAGATCCTCTGGGAGGCCGAGCAGTACATCCCCTTCGACATAAACGACGTGAACGTGGACTTCGAGATCCTTTCGCCCGACGAGCAGGACCTCTCGAAGATGAACGTCCTGCTCGTCGCCAGCAAAAAGGATATCATCAACGACTATTTGGCGGTTTTCGCGGAGGCGGGTCTTAAGCTCGTCGTGGTCGATGTCGACTCCTTCGCCGTGCAAAACGCCTACGAGAGCAACTACCCCGAGGAGAGCGGCGAGGTGGTGGCTCTGGTGAACATCGGTGCCAGCATCATCAACCTCAATATCGTGAGAGCGGGGTTATCGCTTTTTACCCGGGACATGCAGATGGGAGGAAACCTCTACACCGAGGAGATCCAGAAGCAGTTCGGCCTGAACAGCGAGGAGGCCGAACTCAAGAAGGTGTCGGCGGCGGGGTCGGCAGACCCGAGGCTCAACGACGTTTTGCAGAAGGTCAACGAGACCATCGCCAACGAGGTACGCCGCTCACTGGACTTCTACAACTCCACGGCCGGCGACCAGAGGATCTCGAAGGTTTACCTGAGCGGGGGAGCTGCCAAGACGGCGCTCCTGATGGAGGCCGTGCAGCAGAGGCTGTCGCTGCCGGTCGAGTTACTGAATCCCCTTTCGCGGTTGGTGGTGAACGAGAAGGAGTTCGACCTCGAGTACCTTGAGGAGATCGCCCCCATGGTGACCGTTGCCGTCGGGCTTGCGACCAGGAGGCTCGGGGACAAATGATAAAGATAAACCTACTCCCCTTACGGGCTTCCAAGAAGAAGGAAACCGTCCGGCAGCAGCTCTCCATCCTGGCCCTCTCCATTGTCGGGGTGCTGCTCGTCGGACTCGGCGTGTACGCGGTGCTGCTCGGCAAGATCAGCAGCACCAAGGCGCAGATCGAGACCTCGGAAAGAGAGATCTCCTCGCTCAAGACGAAGATCGGGGCCATCAACAACATCAAGAAGCTCCAGGCCGACGTGAAGAAGAAGCTCGACGTCCTGAACCAGCTCAGGCGCGAGAAGAGCGGGCCCGCCGCCAGGCTTGCGGCCCTCTCCGATGCGGTGCCCGAGAAGCTCTGGCTCACCAGGTACACCGAGAGCTCCGGGAGCGTCGCGGTCTCCGGTATGGCCGTCAACGAGGAACTGATCGCCCAGTTCATGAAGAACCTGCAGGCCTCGGGCGCCTTTACCGGCGTGGAGCTCCAGGTCTCGGAGCAGACCGAGACGGCCGGCCTCAAGGCCAAGCGGTTCGACCTCGTGTTCCAGATCAAGGAGCGCAAGCCGTAGCAGGGTGTAAACCGTCACCGCTGTGGAGACAGGCTCCACAGAGGAAATAAACCAGATTCTGTCGGTACGGGAATCGAGTGTGGCGACGAAGGCCTTGGCAGGCATGCGAGGCACGGTCTCACCCTGATCTCGATCTTATTCTCAGTCCAAAGGCATCTCCATGGATCCACAGATAGAAAAGATAATGAAGCTTCCGACCCGGCAGAAGGTGGCGCTGCTCGTACTCGTGCTCCTTCTAGAGGGGGCCGCCCTGTTCTATGCGCTGTACCAGCCGCGCCTGAAGGTGTACACGGCGCAAAAGGCGCAGCTTGAGGATCTTCAGAAGCAGATCCAGGAAAACCGGCGCATAGCCAACAACCTGCCGCGCTTCAAGGCTGAATACGAGCAGCTCAAGAAGGATCTCGACGCCGCGCTGACCGAGCTCCCCAACCAGAAGGAGATCCCGTCGCTTTTGACCGGCATCTCCAGTGTGGGACGCGGCGCGGGGCTGGAGTTCCTGCTGTTCAGGCCCAAGCCCGAGGTCGCCAAGGACTTCTACGCGGAGGTCCCGGTGGACATCGCCGTCTCGGGAACCTTCTACAACGTCGCCGATTTCTTCGTGGCGGTGGCCAACCTCCCGCGCATCGTGAACATCAATAACGTGAGCTTTAGCGATATCAACAGCACCGGCGGCCGTACCACTCTCAAGGTTAATTGCCTCGCCACCACCTTCCGTTTCCTCGACAAAAAAGAGATCAAGGATGAAAAGAAGAAACCGTAGCGCCCTATATGCCGTGCTGCTGGTTGTGCTGCTAGCCGGCTGTTCCAAGAAGAAGGAGGAGCCGCAGGCCGTGCCGGCGCCCGGCAATGGGCAGTCGCCGGCGCCTGCCGTGCAGCCTGCCGCGGCCGTGCAAAAGCAGCTGTCGAGTGCGGTGCTGAACCCGGGGAGCACCCTGGAGTTCAGGAAGCGCACCGACCCCTTCAAGCCGTTTGCCGCCGCGGTGGCGCCCGCCCCCGATGCGGGCCAGCAAAGGGCGCGCCGCGCCGAGGACCTGCTGCCGATCCAGAGCTTCGATGTGGGCAAGTTCAAGGTGGCAGGGATCATTGCGGGGCTCAAGGAGAACCGGGCGCTGCTCATCGACCCCAACGGCAAGGGGTACGTGGTGCAGCAGGGGATGCTGATCGGCGGCAACGACGGCCGCATCACCAGGATCACCGCCTCCACGGTCGAGGTTGTCGAGAGCTTCAAGGAAGACAACGGTCGTGTCAGGAAGAGAAAGATCGTGCTTATGCTGACCAAGAAAAGGTAAGGAGCGTTTCAGATGAGAATGTACCCGAGCAGAATTCTTTGTTATGCAGCGGCACTCCTGGCTTTGTCGACCGTTACTTCCGGCTGCGTCAAAAGGATGTCCGCCGCAAACGAGCCTGCTCAGACAGGGGCCGCAAGCTTCGCCACACTGCGCTCGGTGACGGTGTCCGCCGATGCCTCCCGCATCGAGCTCACAAGCGACAAACCCTTCACCTATACCTCGTACAAGGCCGGCGACCCGGTGAAGATCGTGGTCGACATCTCGCAGACCCAGCCGGGTGCCGTGGCAACCCCGATCGAGGTGAACCGCGGCAACCTGCGGCGCATCGAACTGGTGCGGCAACCGGTAGGCGGTGGGGTACTGACCCGCGTCGAGGTCTCCCTGGCCAAAGAGGTCGATTTCACCGTAGCCACCGATCCCACCGACAAGACCAAACTCGTGATCACGCTGGTTGCCCCGGCCGAGCCCGAGGCGGCGCCGGTTGCCGTCGAAGCCAAAGAGGTCCCCCCGCTTGCCGAGGGCAGGATAGAGGAAAAGACCTTGACGCCCGAGGTGGTGGTCGCCGCCGCAACCGATGCGGCCGGCGGGCAGGAGCAGGTCGAGTCGAGATCGCTGGAGCGGCAGGTGCCGGCTCCGCCGGAGCCCAAGAGCGAGCCGGTTGCCGCGCCGCCGGCTGCCAAACCGGCGGTCAACGAGGCCGCCGCCCCGGGCCAAGGCAACACCCCTGCCGTCGATGGCAGCCGCCGTCTGAACGCCGTCCTCCCCACGAGCGACGGGGTGGAACTCTCCATCGAAGGCGGGGTGCAGACCTTCAACTCCTTCAAACTGACCAAGCCGGAACGGATCGTGCTCGACATCTTCGGGCTGAAGAATGCGCTGCGCAGAAACGTGGTCCCCATCGGGGCCTTCGGGGTCGCCAACGCACGGGTCGGTTCAACACCCGACAAGGTGCGCATCGTGCTTGATGCCGAGCGGGATTCCCTGCCCCCCTTCGAGGTGGTGAAGAGCGACCTCGGGCTGAAGATCCGGTTGAAGCCGGAGGCTGGTGCCAAGGCTGCCCCTGCCGAGCGTCCCTCCGCGGCGATGGTCGCGCCGGCCCCTGTTGTGCCGGTTCCGGCTGCTGCCGCGCCGCGCCCCGTCCCCCCCCTCCCTGCGCCCGCAACGGTCAAGAGCGAGGTACCGCCGGCACGCAGTGCCAAGGGAGCTCTGGAGTCCGTTGACTTCGGCATCGAGGAGGGCGTTTCCAGGATCACCCTGAAGCTCTACGGCAGCTGCGATCCCGGCCAGCCTGTGCGCGGAGTGCAGGGGCTGACCCTCACCATCAAGAACTGCGAAGTCCCCAGAAAACTGCAGCGCGCCCTGGACACCTCGCAGTTCGGTTCCCCGGTACTTTCCGTCACCGCGTATCAGGTCAAGGTGAAAGGGGCACCGGTCACCAAGCTCCTGGTCAGGCTGCGCGGCAATCCCCCCTTCACCGTGAACCGCACGGGCGACCTCTTGGTCTGGGACATCACCAACCCGGGTCCGGTTACGGCAGCCAAGCTTCCCGCCGCTCCCGCCGCGCGCGTCAAGGCGCCCCCCGAGCCCAGGGTGGCCGAGGAACTCGTGCCGCAGGGGCGCACCGATGAAGCGGTGACCGAGCTGCGCAGCCCGGACGCCGACCGGTCGGCGCTGCGCAAAACGTACAAGGGGCGGCGCGTGACGCTGGAGTTCTCTGACGCCGACGTCAGGAAAATCTTCCAGCTGATCGCCGAGGTGAGCAACCTGAATTTCCTGATCGCCGACGACGTGACCGGGACCATCACCATCAAGCTGGTGAACGTCCCCTGGGATCAGGCGCTCGACGTGATTCTAGATGCCAAGGGGCTTGGCATGCAGCGCGAAGGGAACATCGTCCAGATCAAGCCGAAGGCGAAGATTCAGACCCAGGCGGATGAGGAGATGGCCGCCAAGAAGGCTGCCGAGCGGGCCATGGAACTGAGGACTGCGGTGTTCGAGGTGAACTACGCGGCGGTGTCCGAGGTCGCCACCCAGTTCGCCGCACTGAAGAGCGATCGCGGCACCATCACCCGGGACGAGCGCACCAGCAGGGTCATCGTGAAGGACATCCAGCCGGCGCTGGACGACATGCGCGCCCTTTTGAAGACGCTCGATTCGCCTGAAAAGCAGGTGATGATCGAGGCGCGCATCGTCGAGGCGACCTCCACCTTCACCCGCGATCTCGGGGTCCAGTGGGGTCTGCACTACAAGGACGGTTCCGCCTCCATCCTGGGCGTCAACACGGTCGACACCGGCTTCGGCGGCGTCGTCTCCCCTGCGGGCCCTGGGACTTCCGGCTCTGGTGGCATCGGCCTCGGCATGTCCTTCGGCAAGCTGACCAGCAACGTCCAGCTCGACATGAGGCTGTCCGCCGCGGCCACCATCGGCCAGGTGAAGATCATCTCCACCCCGAAGGTGGTGACGCTGAACAACAAGCCGGCCAAGATCTCGCAGGGGCAGTCGATACCGTACCAGACCACCTCCGCCGAGGGGACCAAGACCGAATTCGTCGAGGCGGCACTGACGCTCGAGGTGACGCCGCATATTACGGCGGACGGCGCGGTCAGCATGAAGATCAAGGCCAGCAACAACTCCCCCGGCACCGGAACGCCGCCTCCCATCAACAAGAAGGAGGCCACCACCGAACTCGTGGTCGCCAACGGCGAGACCACCGTTATCGGCGGCATCTACGTCGACAGCGATACCGAGTCCGACACCGGGATCCCTTTCCTGGCAGATATCCCGCTCTTGGGGTGGCTGTTCAAGTCGAACACGAAGCAAAAGACCAAGACAGAATTGCTGATCTTCATCACGCCAAAAGTGGTAATTTGAGGGAGAACCTATGCTGAAAAAGCTGTTACCGAAATTTATTTGTACCGCGTCCGTTCTTGTACTGCTTTCCTCCTGTGGCGATGCCGATGTGGGCGGGGGTGTCGGCGAGTTTACCACCGTGACGGCTTCCGCCTCTGTCGCGACCCCCAGGCTCGAGTCCGACGTGGTCACGGGCAACACCTGCTCGGACACGGGATCCACCGGCGGCACCGTCTCCACCGATACGGTCGATGTCGTGGTGTCGTCCAGGGCGCTTTTCCCCACCGGAAACCTGAACCTACTGATCAGCAAGATCACCGTTCACTACGAGCCGACCAGAGCGGGAACGCCGCGCCTGCCCGATTACTTCATCGCCACCAATCAGTCAATCGCCCCCGGCGGCACACTGACCGTGCCGGTACCCGTCGTTCCCGAGGCTCTCAAGATCGACCTGATGAGCGACCCGAATCTCAGCAACAACCTCGGTTTGTGCAGTGGCCAGATTTTCGAATATTACGTGACCGTGACCTTCGAGATGTCCGAGCCTGGCGGTAACGGAAAAGTGCAGAACGTTCCTGCCTCCCTGAACGTCGCCGTAGCCGACCGGGCCGCCTGATTTTCAAGCCAAGGCTTGCAGCGGGGTGAAACCGCCCCGGCTGACCCGGACGAATGCGATAGGCTTCCCGCCTCCGGCGCCGATTGCGCCGGGGGCAAAGACTGCGACGCTCGATCCGGCAACGAACTGAGTTCCAAATTGAAGGGGTGTTTGTGATGAATCTAAAAAGCAAAATTTGCCGGGCCCTGCTCCTGTTCACCTTCGGTGCGCTTCTTAGCTGCACCGGTCACGATGCCGGGCAGGTGGGAACTCAGAGATCGGGTAAGTCGACCGCCAAGGTGCTCGACACCGACCAGCAGATCACGACCGACTCCAACGAGCAGGCTCAGCCGGCTGTGGCCTTCGACAGCGTCAATCACCGCTACCTCACCGTCTGGGCCGATTCCAGAAATACCGACGGCTCGACCGAAATCTTCGGCAGGTTTTCCGGAGGGAAGAGCCTTTTTGACGACGGGACCTACAACCCCGTTACCAAGACAGGCGGCGTTCTCGCCTTCGACAACGACCCGCGCGTTAAGCCCGCCGACCCGAACGGCTGGACCAAGGTCGCCACTCCGCCTATGACCCTGCTCGCCGAGATCAAGATCACCGACATCCTGACGCCCGCCCAGCACCGCGACCAGCGCCAGCCCAAGGTCGCCTTTTACCCCGATACGACCACGCCGGACAACAGCAAGTACCTGGTCATCTGGTGCGATTCGAGAAACGGCTACAGCCAGATTTTCGGCCAGTACATAAAGGCCAAGGACGGCAGCAAAATAGGAGTCAACTTCCCGATCACCGAGCACGTCGGGACCACCTTCACCGGCAGCGTCTCCATCAACGGCGCCTTCAGCTTTCCACTCTCAAACGGCACCGTGTCGATTGCCTCGGGGAGCCCCAACGTCGTGACCGGCGTAGGCACCACCTTCACCAGGATCACCCCCGGGGACTTCATCATCATTGCCGGCGTCAGCTACGGAGTAGGCACGATCGCCAGCGATACCAGTCTCACCCTGGTCACCCCCTATACCGGTTTCCCCCAGGTGGGCGGACTGCCCCAGTCGGTGAACGGACTCTCCTATCGTTCCTTCGGGGCGAGGACCGCGTCCTCCATCGTTACCGGCAGCGCCCAAACCAAGTTCGTGACGGACCAGATCAAGGCCGGGGACATGATCGCCATCAACGGCATCTACTACGAGATCGCATCGGTTGACTCCGAGCACCAGATCACCCTGACCACGACCGCTTTCCTGAGCTTCACCGGGAGCGGCCTTTCCTACCAGACCACGGCACATCTGGGTCAGACCGATCCCGACATCATCTACAACTCGGTGACCCCGGCCTTTGTGGTCACCTGGATGGATACCAGCGACCAGGACACCAACCACACGCTGGAGTTGCAGGGAGCAAAGTGCAGCAACTCCGTGCTGGTGAACTATATCCCGCATCCCCTGGTCGACGATAACGTCATCAAGGCGGTCGACATCAACCCGTTGACCGGGGTTATCGGCGCCAAGAGATCGATCTCCGACGTCGTTGGCACGGGCAACGGCATTGGCGACAGCGGCTCCTCCCTCACCGCCTCCTGGAGCGCGCAACTCTCCGAATCCAAGCCCAAGCTGAGTTTCAACGCCGGCACGGGAGAGAACTACCTGGCATGGAGCGGCAAAAACGAAACCGTCACCATGACGGTGCTGTACGCAACAGATCCCAGTCCCGCCACTACCTGCACCTACAGCGGTGCCGTGTTCACCGCCACGGATGTGGACGCCACCAACAAGATCAAGGTGCGCCGCAACACAGGCCTCGGCCTGGTGTCGGACTTCAGCTTCGGGGTCGAAGCCACCTCGCCTGCGCTCGCCTACAACCCGGTTTCCAAGCGCCTGCTTCTTGCCTGGGAGGATAACGGTACCGACGGGAAGGACATCCTTGGGCAGTTGCTGGACGTAACCAGTTTCACCCCTGACGGCAACCAGATCAGCATCTCCAACGCCACCGGCGACCAGACTTCCCCAGTTGCTGCCTTCGACATCGTGAACGAGAGGTATCTGGTGGCCTGGGAGGACGCGCGCAACCAGAGCGCCAACATCTCCAACATCGACATCTACGGCCAGTTCATCGATCCGCAGGGAAATCTTTCCGGCGGCAACACCATCATAACCGTTTCCCCCAGCAACCAGCTCGGCCCCGCCGTCGCTTTCGGGGATGTCTATTTCCGGAAATTCATGGTGGTCTGGAAGGACGCCCAGCTGAACAACGACGCGAACCTCTACGCGCAACTGCTGGAGTTTTCCACCCTGCCGCAGCTCGTCATCACGGATGCCCAGGAGATCCCGATCAACAGCGGCTCCATTGATTTCGGCAACGTGGACATCACCACCGTTACGCCTTTCAGGGACATCTCCTTCAAGGTCAAAAACGACGGCAACTCCCAGCTCACCATAAGCTCCATCACCAGCCCGGTTGCGCCGTTCTCCTTCACGACGCCAAAGCCTGTCACCATCAGCCCGGGTAGCAGCGCGGACATGACGCTGCGTTTCGCGCCGACCGGCGCCGGTTCGTACTCGGGCAGCCCGAATAACGGCTACCAGATGGTGTTCAACTCCAACGGCGGAAAGGCGGTCATCTACCTTTCCGGCGCCGGCGTGGGCGTTGTGCCGCTCTCCATCACCACACCGCAGCTGCCCGGCGCCGAGCCCGGCTCCGTGTACAACACGACACTGACCGCCGCCGGCGGCGACGTGCCGTACAGCTCATGGACCCGCACTTCGGGCACTCTGCCTCCGGGGCTGTCACTCGACCCCGCCACCGGTGCTATCACCGGTACCGTCGCGGCTTCGGTGCCGCAGCCTTCCTACAACTTCACCGTATCCGTCACAGACGGCGCAGGGACGACGGTCTCCAAGGCGTTCACCATCAACATCACCTCCTTGACCATCAGCACCGCTGCACTGAAGCCGTGGACCCAGTCGGCGCCCGGTTATACGGACACACTGGTCTCGGCCGGTGGAACCGCTCCCATTACCTGGTCCATCAGCGCGGGTCAGGGAGTCGGGACCCTCTCTCCGGCCCCCGGCCTTAGCATCAACGCCGCGACCGGAGCGATCACCGGAACGCCTTCCCAGGCCGGCACCTACACCTTCACTGCCAAGGCGACCGATGCCAATGCCCAGCCGAGGACCGCGACGCAGATCCTGACAATCGTCGTGAACGCCGCTCTTGAGGTGACCACGGGCGCAACCCTTCCGGCGGCTGTCAAAGGAGCGACCTACACACAGCAGCTGGTCAATACCGGAGGAACCGGACCCTTCGCCTGGTCCGTGACCCCCGCGCTTCCCGTCGGCCTCACCCTCGACGCTGCCAGCGGCATCATCAGCGGCAAGGCCACGACTGCCGGCAGTTACAGCTTCACAGCCACAGTCACCGATTCAGTCGGCGCGACCAAATCGAAACTGCTTGCCCTGCAGGTGACCGATTCCGGCACCGGCACCGGCGGCGATACCGACACGGGGACTAACAACCAGCCCTCCTCCACCAGTGGCAAGAGCGGCTGCTTCATCGCGACCGCCGCTTACGGCAGCTACCTGGATCCGCAAGTCGTGGTGCTCAGGCAGTTCCGTGACAACGTGCTGCTGAAATCCGGGCCGGGTACCGCGTTCGTCGCCTTCTACTACAAACACAGTCCTCCGATCGCCGACTTCATCTACCAGCACGATTCCCTCAGGATCCTGACCCGCTGGGCGCTGACACCGCTCATCCTGGCGGTCAAGTACCCGCTGGCGCTCCTGGTGCTGCCGATTTTCGCACTGTTGTACCTGTGCCGCAACTTCGAGGCGCTGCGTCTTGTGAGACATAGGGAGCAGTAAATAAGATCGCGGAGATACCTTCAAAGTGAGAGCGAAAGCCAGGGGATGCCTGGCTTTCGTTTATCAAACTGCCGAAATGCTTGCACCAGTGTCACCCTCTGCGGATCAGCGAGGGTGATATTGTTTTGATTGTCACGGGATTTATTGGTATTATCCGCTCCGTGGCGTGCTGAGGTTGCGCTAATCGGAGGTGGTGGCCATGCCGTTAGCTACAGAGATCGTTCATTTCACTCCCGAGGCCTATCTTGAATGGGAGCAGGGGAACGAGACGAAACACGAATATTTCAACGGGGAAGTCTTCGCTTTGGCCGGTGCCAAGGATGCCCATGTAACGGTGGCAGGTAACCTGTTTGCCCAATTGCACGGTCACCTGCGCGGGGGACCTTGCCGGGTCTACATGGCGGACATGAAGGTGTCGGTGGAAAGGGCCAATGCATTCTTCTACCCGGACCTCATGGTCACCTGCGACGAGAGGGACCGTGAAACGGCGTATTTCAAGCGGTTCCCGTCACTGGTAATCGAGGTGCTGTCAGAAAGTACGGCAGCCTTCGACCGTGGCAAGAAGTTTTCCGCCTACAGAAAGCTCGACTCTCTAAGGGAGTACGTGCTTATAGATCCCGACTCTATGAACGTCGACTGCTTCAGGCTCGATGAAACCAGCGGTCATTGGGTACTCTATCCATATGGCGCGGGAGAGGGCGTCGAACTTGCCAGTATCGGTTTGACTCTTCCCATTGAGTCACTGTACGAGAACGTTCAACTGTAACGCCATCTGCGCCCCGACCCTCCACTTGAAGGGGATTCCCGTGCGGCACGGTTCAGAGGATCGACAAAGCGGTACCGGGATAGCTACCTGTCAGACGCTTTTTGTTATTTAGCTTAACGTAAGGAGATGCAATGTTCAGATATCTTACCGCCGGGGAGTCCCACGGCCCGCAATTGACAGCCATCGTGGAAGGAATCCCGTCGGGATTGAGACTCGCCGAAGCCGACATCAACGTCGATCTGGCCCGCAGGCAGGGTGGCTACGGGCGGGGCGGCAGGATGCAGATCGAGACGGACCGTGTGCACATCCTCTCAGGCGTGCGCTGGGGCGAGACCATGGGATCTCCCATCACGCTCGTCGTCGAGAACTCCGATTGGGTGAACTGGGAAAAGCGCATGTCGCCCTACGAGGAGCACCGCGACGACAGCATCCGCGTCACCCGGGCGCGTCCCGGCCATGCGGACCTGCCCGGCGCCATGAAATACGACCAAAGAGATGTCCGTAACATCCTGGAGCGCTCCAGCGCACGCGAGACTGCGGTCCGCGTCGCGGTAGGTGCCGTTGCCAAGAGCTATCTGTCGCGCTTTGGCATCGCCGTTACCGGCTGCGTGGTGGAGCTTGGCGGCGTCAAGGCCACGCTCCCCGATCTGGGCGTGAAGGCGATGCAGGAGGTGATCGCCTCCTCTCCGGTTTACACCTACGATGCCGGGGCCGAGTTGGAGATGATCGCCGCGATCGACCGCGCCAAGGCCGCCGGCGATACGCTGGGCGGAGTGGTACAGGTGCGGGTCACCGGCGTCCCGGTCGGGCTGGGGAGCCACGTGCAATGGGACAGGAGGCTGGACGCGCGTCTGGCCTGTGCCATGATGAGCATCCAGGCCTTCAAGGGAGTCGAGATCGGCGCGGGATACGAGGCGGCAAGAAAGCCCGGGTCTCAGGTGCACGACGAGATCTTCTATGACGCGCAGCGGGTCGCCCGCGGCGAGCGCAGCGGCTTCTACCGCAACACCAACAACGCCGGGGGGCTTGAAGGAGGGATCACCAACGGCGAGGAGATCGTGATATCCGGCGCCATGAAACCGATCCCGACGCTCTACAAGCCGCTGCAGTCGGTGGACATCCTGACCAAGGAGCCGTTCGAGGCGACCGTCGAGCGCTCCGATGTCTGTGCCGTGCCGGCCGCGTCCGTCGTTGCCGAGGCCGTCGTCGCCATCGAAGTTGCCGCAGCCTTCATGGACAAGTTCGGCGGCGATTCCGTGGCCGAGACCGCCAGGAACTACGCCTCCTACATCGAGTACCTGCGCGAGTTTTAAGATTTACCTGCAGTTATCCGTCTTCGAAGATCCGTTTCATCCGTGTGCGGTTTTTTGACTTTGTCCGAGGTTCTATTGAAGCATATCTTTCTCACCGGATTCATGGGTTGTGGCAAGACCAGCGTGGGGCGCGTGTTGTCCGCGCGGCTCGGTTGCGACTTCATCGACCTGGACCAGGTTGTCGTGACCGAAGCGGGTGCCAGCATCAAGGAGATCTTCGCCACGAAGGGGGAGCCCGCCTTCCGGCTTTTGGAGTCGCAGGCCCTAGCCTTGATTGCGGCGGGCCCGGGCGCCGTGGTCTCCACGGGCGGCGGTGCCGTGATTGCGCGGCAAAACCGCGATATCATGCGGCACTCAGGCTGCATCGCGAACCTCACGGCAAGCGTCGAGGCGATCGCCGCCCGGCTGACCGGTGACAGCGAACGCCCCCTGCTGCAGGATGACGCCTCTGCGGGACGCATCCGCACCATGCTCGACGCCCGCGAAAAGTTCTACGCCGATGCCGACCTGCGCATCGATACAACGGCTAAAACAGTCGAGGCCGTGGCTGCCGAGATTGTCGATGCTTTGAAGGGGTCTTTGGTGACAACGGAAATTATCAAGGTGGCTCTCGGCGAGCGCAGCTATGACATTACGCTGGGCGCCGGGATTCTCGATACGGTCGGCTCGCTCTGCCGGGAACTCGGACTCTCCGGGACCGCGGCGGTGGTCTCCAACACGACGGTCGCGCCGCTTTACTTCGACCGGGTGCGCGCCTCCCTGGAGGCGGCAGGCTACCCGGTCTTTCTGGTCTCGCTCCCCGACGGCGAAGGGTACAAGAACGCCGCTACCCTGAACCTCATCTACGACGCCCTGGTCGACGCCTCGCTGGACCGCGGCTCCTTCATACTGGCGCTGGGAGGCGGGGTGGTCGGCGACATGGCGGGCTTTGCCGCGGCGAGCTACCTGCGCGGCATCCCGTTCGTCCAGCTCCCGACCACGCTTTTATCCCAGGTCGACTCCAGCGTCGGCGGCAAGACCGGCATCAACCACCCCAGGGGCAAAAACCTGATCGGCGCCTTTTACCAGCCCCGCGCGGTCCTGATCGACGTCGTCACCCTCGATACCCTCCCCGACAGGGAGTATCGCAGCGGCCTGGGCGAGATCGTCAAGTACGGCGCCGTGCTTGACGCCGAATTCTTCTCGTTCCTCGAACAAAACGCGGCGCTTCTGCTGGCGCGCGACAAGGCCGCCCTGATCCATGCGGTCGGCCGCAGCTGCGCCATCAAGGCGCGGGTCGTGGAAACCGACGAGAGGGAAGGGGGGGTGCGCGCCGTTCTCAACTACGGGCACACCCTGGGACACGCCGTGGAAACCCTGACCGGTTACACCCGCTACCTGCACGGCGAGGCCGTGGCGATCGGCATGGTCCAGGCGGCCCGGATCTCCCAGTCTTACGGGTTCTGCAGCCAGGCCGACCGGGACAGGATCGAGTCGCTCATCGCCCTGCTCGGCCTCCCCGCGGAACTCCCCTGCTTCCCCGCCGGCGAGTACGCGCAGGCGCTTTCGCACGACAAGAAGGTGCGCGACAGCGGGCTTTTGTTCATTTGCAATTTCGGTATCGGCGGGTACCGGATGGAGAGGGTAAAAGAACCGGCAACGCTTCTGGAGATCTGTGGCATAGGAGAGTGACATGGTAGAGGATGCTATTTCGTTTTGGACGGATATACAGCGCTACGAAGACATGTTGGTTGCGGACCCCGGCTCCTACTGTTTCGCCCCGCTATCCGAACTGTACCGAAAGCTCGGCCTTTTGGACGACGCCGTTTCCGTCGCCAAGAAGGGCTGCGATTTGCATCCCGACTACCCCGGCGGTTTTTTCGCACTGGGAACCGCCTGCTACGCCAAGGGGCTCACCGACCAGGCGAGGGGTGCCCTGGAGCGGGCCGTCTCCCTCAACCCGGACAACCTCCAGGCCCAGAAACTCCTGGCCCAGCTCTATCTGGAGGCGGGCGAGACGGTTATGGCGGAAAAGGCGCTGAAGCAGATTTTGCAGCAGAATCCGGAGGATGTGGAGAGTACGCTTTTGCTGCACTCCCTGGAAGCCCAGGCCGTCCCCGAGCCGGACGACGAGGAAATCCTGGACGATCTCGAGGTGATCGAGGAACTGACCGAGGTTCTCGACGAGCCGCAGGCGCCCGAAGCGGCAGCGGCTTCGGGGGCGGCCGAGGCCGTCCGGCCCCGTGAGCCCGCCGCCAAACCTACTCCCTATACAGCCGGCGAACTCGGAGCTTTCGAGGAGTCCGGCGATTTCTGGGCTATCGAGGCTCCCGGGGAGGAAGCGGAGCCGGAGCTCTTGAGGGCCTTTGAAGAAACGCAGGAGCCCTCCGCACAGCACCCCGCACGCGATCCTCTGACGACCGCCACACTGGCGGAGCTTTACGTCACGCAGGGGTTCATCGGCAAGGCGCTCGCCATCTACCGGGAACTGCTCGGCGCGGACCCGGCGAACCAGCCGTACAGCTCCAGGTGCGCGGAGCTTGAGGAACTACAGCTGCGGCAGCAGCAGCCGCAACAACCCGCGCCGCCGGCGTCCCGCATCGAGGCTCCGGCCGTGCAACGCAGCACCCCTGTCCCGCAGCGTGACGCGCAGGGCGAGTTAAACAGCTGGCTGGAAAACATAAGGAGAAGAAGAGATGGGCTTTAAGGCGATATTGAAGGCCATTGTCGAGGAGAGCTGCGGCGGCCTCGGCGGTGTCATCATGGGATACGACGGCATAGCCATCGATGAATACCTGCACCAGGGGGGAGGGGTGGACGTGCAGATGCTGGCCGTCGAGTACGCCTCGGTGCTGAAGGAGATCAAGAGGACCATCGGCGTGCTGCAAACCGGCGAGCTGGAGGAGGTCTCCATCATCAGCGAGCAGTGCAGCGTCATCGTGCGCGGCATAAGCGACGACTTCTTCGTAGCACTCGTCATGGGGGCGGACGGCAACTTCGGCAAGGGGCGCTACCTTTTGAAGCGCGAAGCCCCGAAGCTCAGGGAGGCGTTGCAGTGACCGCCGCCAGCCGCAGGATTCTCGTGCTGCACGGCCCGAACCTGAACCTGCTCGGCACCCGCGAGCCGGGGGTTTACGGACAGACCACGCTTGAGGGGATCAACGGCGCGCTCTCGGAGCTGGCCACAGAGCTCGGCGTCGAGCTCAGGACGCTGCAGTCCAACAGCGAGGGGGCACTGGTCGACGCGATCCAGGGGGCGCTGGCCGACTGCCGGGCCATCCTGATCAACCCCGCTGCCTACACCCATACCAGTGTCGCCATCCGCGACGCCATCGCAGCCACCGCGCTGCCGACCGTCGAGGTCCACCTCTCCAACGTCCATGCCAGGGAGGCTTTCCGTTCGCACAGTTACATAGCTCCGGTCGCCATCGGTCAGATCTGCGGATTCGGCCCGGACAGCTATCTTTTGGGGCTGCGCGCCCTGGTGGGCCGGCTGGAAAAATAGATTGTCATACGGACGGTACTATGGTAAATAACAGAATCTCCGCGGCCAGGGCATGTCTGCATCGGGTCGGAGCAGACCTGCTCCTGGTCTCAAACCTCAGTAATATCAGATATCTAACAGGGTTTACCGGCAGCGAGGCGCTGCTCGTTCTCTCGGCCCACGATGGCTGGTTTCTCACCGATTCCCGTTACACCTCTCAGGCTGACGCCGAGGTCGTCGGCGCCAAGGTTGTGCAGTTTTCCAACCGGATGGAGTCGCTCACCGGCATCCTGCAGGAAGCAGGCGCTGCCCGGGTCGCCTTCGAAGCCGGGTTCACCAGCGTGGCGGTGTATCAGGATCTCTGCTCCAAGATGCCCGGCATCGAGTGGGTCCCCGCGGACTCGGAACTGACGCCGATCAGGACCGTGAAGGACGCGGAGGAACTCGCCCTCCTGGAGCAGGTGGCCGGCATGGCCTCGCAGGCGCTTTTGGAGATCGTAGGCCAGGTGCGGCCCGGCGCCGTCGAGAGCGAGGTCGCCTGGGCGCTGGAGATTGCCATGAGGACCAGGGGCGCCGAGGGGAAGTCCTTCGACTTCATCGTCGCCTCGGGCGAGAGGGGCGCGCTGCCGCACGGCAAGGCGTCGGACAAGAGGATCGCGGCGGGGGAACTGGTCACCATCGATTACGGCGCGCTCTACCGGGGCTACTGCTCCGACGAGACGGTTACCGTCTGCCTGGGCGAGCCGGACAGCCGCCAGCGCGAGGTTTACGAGACGGTGCGGGTGGCGCAGCAGATGGCCATCGAAGCGGTGAAACCCGGCATGACCCTCCGGGAGCTCGATGCCAAGGCGCGCGACTACATCGCGTCGAAGGGGTACGGCCAGTACTTCGGGCACGGCCTGGGGCACGGCGTGGGCCTCGACATTCATGAGCACCCGACCGTATCACCGAAAAGCAGCACCATCGTCGAAGAGGGGATGGTCTTCACCATCGAGCCCGGCATATACATACCGGGCTTTTGCGGGGTGAGAATCGAGGACACCGTGGTCGCCGAGCGCGACGGTTGCCGCCTGATCACCCGGGTCCCCAAGGCGCTGATGATCCTGTGACGGACCGCTGCCCCTTGCCGGGGGAGCCTGCCGGCTGCAGCCTCTGAATTCCGGGAAACCGGTTTCGCCCGGATGGGCCGATCATGACCGTTGCCGGCAGCGATGCCCCCGTGGGAGTGGCCGGTAACATTTACGTATAAGGAAACAGGTTCACCCGGACCTGTCGCAGCATAAAGTCTAGTGCATGCATCTACACTGCAATGAAAAGGAGAAAGACGTGGATATAAAAGATCTGAAGATGCTGATCAAGATGGTAACCGAGACGGACATCACCGAGTTCGAGCTGGAGAACGCCGAGGACAAGGTCGTCATCAAGAGGGGGTGCAACGTCGCCGCACCCCAGTTCCAGATGCAGCAGCCGGTTTCCTACCAGTATGCGCCTGCGGCTCCTATCCAGGCGGCTCCGGTCGCCGCGGCAGTCGAGCAGGAACTGGGCGAAGTGATCACCTCCCCCATCGTCGGCACCTTCTACCGCGCTCCCTCTCCCGAGTCCCCTGCCTACGTCGAAGTCGGCCAGGTCGTGGAGAAGGGTGAGGTGCTCTGCATCGTCGAGGCGATGAAGCTGATGAACGAGATCGAGGCGGAGTACCGCTGCAAGATCGTACGGATCTGCAAGGAGAACGCCCAGCCGGTCGAGTACGGCGACCAGCTCTTCATCGTTGAGAAACTCGGCTAAAGGGCACGCCCAGGAGATCATACATGTTTCATAAAGTGCTAATCGCCAACAGGGGTGAAATCGCCCTCAGGATCATCAGGACCTGCAAGGAGATGGGGATCAAGACGGTTGCCGTCTACTCCACGGCGGACAGCGAGTCGCTTCATGTGAAGCTTGCCGACGAGAGCGTGTGCATAGGCCCCGCTCCCAGCCTCTCCAGCTATCTCAACATCAACGCGATCATCTCCGCGGCCGAGCTGACCGACGCCGAGGCGATCCACCCGGGTTACGGCTTCCTCTCCGAGAACGCCGTCTTCGCCGAGATCTGCGAGAAATGCGGCATCACCTTCATCGGACCGACCGCCGAAAGCATGCGCATCATGGGCGACAAGATCAGCGCGCGCCAGGCCGTCATCAAGGAAGGTGTGCCGATCCTCCCCGGTACCAAGGAAGGGGTGCACGACGTCAACGAGGCGATCCGCGTGGCCAAGGAGATCGGCTTCCCGGTCATCATCAAGGCGACGGCGGGTGGCGGCGGGCGCGGCATGAAGATCGTGCATTCCCCGGCAGCACTCCCCAACGCCTTTGCCACCGCGCGGGCCGAGGCGCAGTCCGGCTTCGGCAACCCCGAGGTGTACATCGAGCGCTACTGCGAGTCGCCGCGCCACGTCGAGATCCAGATTCTTGCCGACAAGCACGGCAACGTCATACACTTGGGCGAGCGCGACTGCTCCATCCAGCGCCGCCACCAGAAGGTGATCGAGGAGGCGCCCTCCTCGGTGACCACCCCCGAGCTGCGGGCGCGCATGGGCGAGGCCGCGGTCCGGGCCGCCAAGGCGGTCAACTACAATAGCGTCGGCACCATGGAGTTCCTGGTCGACAAGAACAACGAGTTCTTCTTCATGGAGATGAACACGCGCGTGCAGGTGGAGCATCCGGTCACCGAGATGGTCACCGGCGTGGACGTGGTCAAGGAGCAGATCCGCTCCGCCTACGGCCTGAAGCTGCGCTACACCCAGGACGACATCAAGATCAAGGGGCACGCCATCGAGTGCCGGATCAACGCCGAGGACTCGGTCAAGTTCACCCCGTCCCCCGGCAAGATCACCGATTATCACACCCCGGGCGGCCTGGGGGTCAGGGTCGATTCCTTCGTCTACACGAACTACACCGTGCTGCCGCACTACGACTCCCTGATCGCCAAGCTGATCGTGCACGCCGACACCAGGGAAGAGGCGATCAAGCGGATGGCGCGGGCGCTCGACGAGTACATCGTCGAGGGGATCAAGACCACCATACCGTTCCACAAGAGGATCATGGCCAACAAGGACTTCATCGAAGGTAACATAGACACCGGCTTCATCGAAAGGCTGGTACTGGAGTAACTATGGACTTTCCCGAAGAGCTTAAGTACAGCAAGGAACATCTCTGGGTGCGCGTCGAGGGTGACCGGGCCGTGATCGGCATCACCGATTACGCACAGGCGGAGCTTGGCAACATCACCGCCATCGAGCTCCCGGAGGCCGGCGACGATCTGGAGCAGGACGACTCCTTCGGTTCCATCGAGGCGAGAAAAACGGTGGCGGAGCTCTACGCGCCGCTCTCCGGTACCGTCTTGGAAGCGAACGGCGAACTGGGCAACGCACCCGAGTTCGTCAACGACGACCCCTACGACGGCGGCTGGCTGGTCGTCATAGAGATGGCCGATCCGGAGGAGTTGAACCTTCTGATGTCGGCCGGGTTCTACGAAGACTACGTCTCGGTCGCCGACGCCGACTGAAAAGGAATCGGACTGCAAAGCAAAAGGCGGGATACTCTCTCGCCTTTTGCCGTTCCGGTTCGTAGAGACGCATTGCAATGCGTCTCTACCACCCCGACCCTCCCCTGAAACTGGACTTTTTCGGGGGTACGCAATTTCCCAACCGGACAACGCGGGGTCTTGACCCGTTTTCGCCTTGATATTGGTCAGTTATTGATATAGTCTAAGCCCCGCTGACTGGTAGCAAAACCATTGCGGGGTTTTTTAGTGACGCTTAGCATCGGACACATACAGTACGCAAACTGCACTCCCATATTCTCTGCGCTCTCCTCCAATTTCGACTGCTCGGCCTACCGTTTCGTGGACGGGGTCCCGGCCCGGTTGAACGCCCTGCTCAGAAGCGGCGCCATCGACCTGAGCCCCTCTTCCTCCATCGAGTACGCTACGGCCAGCGAAAAGTACTGCCTGCTCCCGGAACTCTCCATCAGCGCCATCGGCCCGGTGAAAAGCGTGTTCCTCTTCTCCCGCGTACCGATCGAGGGGCTCGACGGCTGCCCGATCGGCCTGAGCGCCGAATCCGACACCTCGGTGAACCTGCTCAAGGTGCTGCTCGCCAGGAAGTACCGGTTCCACAACTCCTTCGAGCGCACCTCGCTGCCCCTGGCCCGGGCACTGGAGCGCTTCCCGGGACTGCTCCTGATCGGCGACGCGGCCCTCAGGGGGGCCGCCGATCCGGGCGAGTACCGCTGCTACGATCTGGGCGAGCTCTGGCACGCCTTCACCGGACTTCCCTTCGTCTTCGCGCTCTGGATCGTGAGACTGGAGGCGGCCCGGGACAAGCGCGCCGAACTGGCGACGCTGTGCCGGGACCTGATCGCGGCCAAGAAGCTCGCCTATGCGAGCTATCCACAGATAGCGGCCGGCTGCCCGGAGCGGGAGTGGCTGGGCGCGGCGGAACTGGTTGATTACTGGCGCACCATCTCCTACGAACTCACGCCGGCCCACCTGGACGGGGCCCGCTGCTTCTTCCGGCACGCCTTCGAGATGGGGCTGATCCCGTCTCTGCCGGAGCTCCGTTTTTTCGACGGGCGAACGGTCTGACCGGGGATCGCATGCCCGAGCAAAGAGTCCCGAGAGCCGGCCGTAGCGAGCGGCCCACCCTGAGCCTGGAGCAGCCGGTCACCCCCCCCGGCGGGCGCGCCCAGACGGCGCAGCTGGCGCTTTTGGTCCGGGCCAGATGGATGATCCTGTTCATCCTCTGCATCTACGCACTCTACGCCGGAACCTTCTATTCCTTCAGCCGCTTCGGCTTCTTCCTGTCCCGGAACCAGACCGCCTTCCTGCTCTTGAGCCTTGGCGGCGTCATGCTTTACAACCTCTCCTACCAGGACGCCTCCAGGGGGCTCGGCCGCTTCCGGTATGCCGACCACCTGCAGGTACTCCTGGACATGCTGCTCGTCACGGTGCTGATCCACTTCAGCGGCGGCGCCGCCAGCTGGGTCTGGACCCTGTACCTGATCGTCACCATCGAGGCGGTCTACCTCTTGAAGCGCAAGGGGGAGATCTGGTTCGCCTGGTGCTCCGGCGCGCTTTACTACGGGGCGCTTTTGGCCTGCGAGCACTCCGGGCTCATCCCGATCATCCGCATGCCGTTCGTCGATCCCAAGCTCATCGGTGACGGCATCTACCTGCTTTTGATCTGGTTCTGGGTCGTGATCCTGAACGCGGCCGTTTCGGTGATCGGTTTTCACCTGATGTCCGTGTCGCGCGGCGAGACGCTTCAACTCAAGGAGAGCGAGCAGCGGCTCTTCGCCTTCCTGGAGTACGCCGACGACCTGATCCAGATGAACGCACCGGACGGCCGCTTCATCTACGCGAACCGCGCCTGGCTCAGGGCCTTCGGCTACCGCAAGGATGAGCTTGCCGTGCTTGGCCTTAGCGACGTGGTGGCCCCCGAGAGTCTCCCGGGCCTGACCGAGGAGTTCGCGCGGGTCCTTACCGCGGGCGACAGCGGCTCCCTGGACGCCCTCTACCTCTCCCGGGACGGCTCCCCCATGAACCTGGAAGGCAATCTCTCCTGCAGTTTCCGGGGGCAGGAGCCGGTCGCGGTCTGGGCCATCTGCCGCGACGTGACCAAGAGAAGGGAGGCGGCCGAAAAGTTGTACCGGATGGCCCACCACGACGTGCTTACCGAACTCCCCAACCGGCAGCTGTTCATGGACCGGCTCCAGCAGCTGCGCGGCATGGCGAACCGCACCGAGCACCGCATGGCTTTGCTCTACCTCGACCTGGACCGCTTCAAGAGCGTGAACGACACGCTGGGCCACGCCGTGGGCGACAAGCTTTTGCAGGCGGCGGCGTCCCGGTTGACGGCGAGCGTGCGTGAGACGGATACGGTGGCGAGGCTGGGCGGGGACGAGTTCGTCATAGCGCTTGCCAACCTGCACGATGCCAAGGGGGCCGAGACGGTGGCCTGCAAGGTCCTGAAGGCGCTCAGCGCTCCCTACCTGATCGAGTCCCGCGAACTGCTGATCACCTCGAGTATCGGCATCAGCGTCTACCCGGACGACGGCCATGAGCTGGACGATCTGCTGGAAAAGGCGGACATCGCCCTTTACTTGGCCAAGGAGCAGGGGAGGGGGTGCTACAGGAGATACGCGGATCTCGGTGAGAATAAAGTGGGCGTCGAGCCTGAGGGTGGCTTTACTGTTACGGGGATGACTTCAGGGGGCCCTGAATCGAAGGTGGCCTGAAAGCGTTGAACCGCTAAGACGCCAAGGACGCGAAGAAAAACAGTTACGTCGAAAGGTCGATTCTGGGCTTAAAAATATAGTGGTTTGGTTTTCTTCGCGACCTTTGCGTCTTTGCGGTGAAGGATCGTTTCAGATGGTCCCCTGCCGCTTTCTCTTCACGTAGTCGGAGAGGATCCGGGCATGGTCGAAGCAGAGCGGCTGAGGCAGCGCGTCGATGGGAAACACGGCCAGTCCCGCCGCATCGTCTCCGGCCTTCGGGGTGCCGTCGCCATTGGCGACATAGACGGTGGAAATGTTGTGGCTGCGGGCATCGCGTGCCGGATCCGAGTAGCAGCCTAAAAGCCGCAGGTCGCCAACCGTCAGGGAGGTCTCTTCGAGGCTTTCCCTTTTTGCCGCGCTCTCCAGCGATTCGCCGTAGTCGACGAAGCCGCCCGGGATGGCCCAGCCGAAGGGCTCGTTCTTCCGCTCGATGAGGACGATCCCTTCCGGCAGTTCGATGATGACGTCGACCGTAGGGAAAGGGTTGCGGTACTGCCTCACCTTTTGTCCGCAGGCCGGGCAGGCAAGATAATCAAATGGCATGGCTTTCTCCTGTTTTGCGGGCTTCACGCCAAAAAAAGGGGAAGGACACCGGGTCCCTCCCCTTTCACAGCGTAGCCGCTCGATGTAACTGCTACTTTTTCTTCTTCGCCCCTGCAGCCTTCTTGGAAGCCTTCAGCGGGTTCATCTTCGCGTCGTCGGTCTTGATCTCGACCTTGACGTGTGTTGCGAAGTTGCAAAGGCCGGCGGACCATTTCTTCTCCGGAGCCGGGTATGCGCTGCACACCTTGCCGATGGAGCTATCGACGATCCTTTCACACCCTTCGCAGTTCTCCACGATCAGCTGGCAAGAGCCTTCGGTAAAGACACAACCCTGTTTTCCCCAGAAGGTACATTCGGTACCTGGAAGTACGGTTTGACATTGCATGGTAAAGCCTCCTCAATCCTTCGTAATCGTTGACAGAGGTTACTCTACCAATTTCGAAAGAAAAATGTCAACTCTAAAAATTCGCATCTTTTTTGGTAAAGCTTGACTCTGGAAATCCTATGCATTAATATCTGGTAATTCTTTTTCAGGCTGCTCTGGCCGCGGGTTTTCAGCCGCTGCCGGGACTTCCCGGGGCGGTGAAAACCGCCCGGGTAGCCACTATCATCAGGAGGGTTTTATGCAGCGGATCACCTTCGGTACCTCAGGCTGGCGCGGCATCATGTGCGAGGATTTCATCTTCGAGAACGTAAAGGTGGTCACCCAGGCGATTGCCGACAACGTCAAGGCCTCCGGGGAGGCCGACAAGGGGCTCATCGTAGGCTACGACTCCCGTTTCATGGGTGAGTCGTTCGCGCGCGAGGCGGCCCGCGTGCTGACCGGTGCCGGGATCAAGACCTTTCTCTGTGTACGGGACACGCCGACCCCGGTGATCGCCTTCGAGATCCTCAGGCGCGGCACAGCCGGCGCCATCAACTTCACGGCGAGCCACAACCCCCCCGAATACAACGGCATAAAGTTCTCCCCGTCCTCGGGCGGGCCGGCGCTTCCCGAGACCACCAACGACATCGAGCGGCGCGCCAACGAGATGGCGGGCGAGGTCTGCTACACCGAGTGTCCCCTGGACGAGGCGATGCAGCGCGGCCTGCTGGTCGAGATCGATCCGATGCAGGCATATCTGGACGACCTGGCGCTAAAGGTCGATTTCTCCGTGATCGCCAAACTGGGCACCATCGCGGTGAACCCGCTCTACGGCACGGCACGCGGCTACCTGGCCGAGCCCCTGAAGGCGCATGGCGTGCAGGTCGTGCAGATGAACGCGAACCGCGACCCGTATTTCGGCGGGTTCCCCCCCGAGCCGTCCGAAAAGTACATCCAGGATTTCATCAAGCTGGTACAGAAGGACCCGGAGATCCATCTCGGCATCGCCACCGACGGCGATGCGGACCGCTTCGGCATCGTGGACGGCGACGGCAGCTTCATCGAGCCCAACTACATCATCGCGCTGCTTTTGGACTACCTGATCAGGGTGAAGGGGATGACCGGCGGCGTCGGGCGTTCCGTCGCCACCTCGCACCTGATCGATGCCGTGGCGAAGCTGCACGGCGTGGAGGTCTTCGAGACACCGGTGGGATTCAAGTACATAGGCGAGCTGATCAGCCAGGACAAGATCATCATCGGCGGCGAGGAGAGCGCGGGACTCACCATCAAGGGGCATGTCCCCGAGAAGGACGGCATCCTCGCCTGCCTGCTGGTGGCCGAGATGGTAGCCCGCGAGGGCATGCCGGTAAAGGCGCAGCTGGAGCGGCTCTACAATAAGGTCGGCCGCTATCTCACCAAGCGGGTGAACCTCACGCTGTCGCCCGAGCTGGAGGCGGTGTTCCCGGAGCGGATCGCGGCGACGCCGGGAAGTTTCGCCGGCGCCGCAGTAAAGCAGCGTATCACGGTGGACGGCAACAAGTTCATCCTGGAGGACGGCAGCTGGCTCTTGTTCCGCAAGTCCGGGACCGAGCCGGTGGTGCGGCTCTATTGCGAGGCGTCCAGCGAGGAGCGCCTGCAGGCGCTGGTCGAGGCCGGGCGGCGCTTCATCTGCGGCTAGCCTGAAAGCTTCGGTCCAGCTCCGGATTCAGTCGTGACCCCCTCTCCCTAGCCCTCTCCCACGAGGGGAGAGGGGATCTTAGCCGGCCCCTCCCCTCGTGGGAGGGGCCGGGGGAGGGTGAGCCCGCCAATTGTCACTAGCCCTCTCCCACGCGGGGAGAGGGGATTTAGCCCCCCCTCCCTTTATGGGAGGGGCCGGGGGAGGGCGAAGCCCGCCAATTGTCCCTAGCCCTCTCCCACGAGGGGAGAGGGGATCTTAGCCCCCCTCCCCTCGTGGGAGGGGCTGGGGGAGGGTGAAGCCCACCAATTAATCACTCACGGTGCCGGATAAAGAGGCATGCCCTGCGGAACATATGTCGTTTCGCGGGGCATGCCTTTGTCTTGTTCGGGCTCGTATCCCGGTTTTTTGCGCGGCTGCGGCGCGGCAATACGCCTGTCTGGCCGCGCGGGGCTCCCTTTGGGGCGTGGTCGCCGCAGCACCCCGAAGTTTAGGCAAAAAAAGGAGCGGGAATTGCATCGCCTGTTGATTTTGGTCAAGGAAGCGGCGATACCTGAGTGCTACGCTGTGATATCAGACACGTTTTTGGGTTCTCTTTCAAACAGCTTTGCGCTATGATAACCGAACTATTTTACAGGAGGGTCTATGTGGGACTATACAGATAAGGTAAAAGAGCATTTTCTTAACCCCAGGAACGTTGGCGAGATAGCTGATGCGGATGCGGTTGGCGAGGTGGGAAGCCTTGCCTGCGGCGATGCCCTGAAGCTTTTTATAAAGTTGGACGAGAAAAAAGAGCGCATCGTCGACGCCAAGTTCCAGACCTTCGGCTGCGGCAGCGCCATCGCCTCCTCTTCGGCCCTCACCGAGATGGTGAAGGGAAAGACCCTGGACGAGGCGCTGGGGGTCACCAACCAGGAGATCGCCGATTACCTGGGCGGGCTCCCCGAGGAGAAGATGCACTGCTCGGTCATGGGGCAGGAGGCGCTCGAGGCTGCCATCGCCAAGTACCGCGGCGTCGAGGCACCGAAGCACGGCCACGGCCACGAGCACGCCGAGGCGGAAGGTGAGGTCGTCTGCAAATGTTTCGGACTGACCGACATCTTCCTGAAGAAGGTGATCGCCTCCAACAAGCTGCATACGGCGGAGCAGGTCACCCACTTCACCAAGGCGGGCGGGGCCTGCGGCGGCTGCATTCCGAAGATCAAGGAGCTGATCGCCGAGGTGATGGGCGAAGAGAAGAAAGTTGCGCAGGAGAAGCCGGCGGCCAAGCTCACCAACCTGAGGAAGATGCAGCTGATCCAGGAGACCCTGGAGAACGAGATCCGTCCCCAGCTCTGGGCCGACGGCGGCGACCTGGAGCTGATCGACATCGACGGCTCCAACGTGCAGGTCGCTTTCCGCAAGGCATGCGCCGGCTGCGCCTCCTCCGGCAACACGGCCAAATTCGTGGAGCAGAAACTGCGCGAGATGGTTTCCAGCGACATCAACGTTCAGGAGGTACAGGGATGAAGGAGATCTATCTTGACAATAACGCCACCACCAAGGTGGATGAGCGGGTTTTCGAGGAGATGCGTCCCTACTTCTGCGAACTGTACGGCAACCCGGGTTCCATGCATTTCTTCGGCGGGCAGGTGCAAAAGAAGGTGGACGAGGCGCGCGGCCGCGTGGCGGCGCTCTTGGGCGCATTGCCCGACGAGATCGTCTTCACCGCCTGCGGCACCGAGAGCGACAACGCCGCCATCAGGTCCGCCCTGGAGGTCTTCCCCGAGAAGCGCCACATCATCACGAGCCGGGTCGAGCATCCTGCCGTACTGACCCAGTGCCGCAACCTGACCAAGCGCGGCTACCGGGTGACCGAGCTGAACGTCGACAGCGAGGGGCAGCTCGATCTGAACGAGCTGGCGGCCGCGGTGGACGAGGACACCGCCATCGTCTCGCTCATGTATGCCAACAACGAAACCGGTGTCGTCTTCCCGATAGAGGAGGCGGCCAGGATCGTGAAGGAGAAGGGGGCCCTGTTCCACACCGACGCGGTGCAGGCGGTCGGCAAGGTTCCCCTGAACATGGCGCAGTCGTCCATAGACATGCTGTCGCTTTCGGGCCACAAGCTGCATGCGCCCAAGGGGGTCGGCGTGCTTTACGTGCGGCGCGGGACCCCGTTTCGCCCCCTTTTGGTCGGCGGGCACCAGGAGCGCGGACGCAGGGCCGGCACCGAGAACACCGCCTCCATCATCGCCATGGGCAAGGCGTGCGAAGTCGCGCAGCTGCACATGGACGAGGAAAGCGGGCGGGTCCGCGAGATGCGCGACAGGCTGCAGCGTGAACTGACCGACCTGATCCCCAACACAAGGATCAACGGCGGCGGCGCCGAGCGTCTCCCCAACACCCTTTCCATAGCGATGGAGTTCGTCGAGGGTGAAGGGATCCTGCTGCTGCTCTCCGAGAAGGGGATCTGCGCCTCCTCGGGAAGCGCCTGCACCTCCGGCTCCCTTGAGCCGTCCCACGTGCTGCGTGCCATGGGCGTGCCGTTTACCTGTGCCCACGGCTCGATCCGTTTTTCGCTGTCCCGTTTCACGACCGACGAGGAGATCGATGCGGTCATCAAGGAGCTGCCGCCGATCATCAGCAGGCTGCGCCAGATGTCCCCCTTCGGCCGGGAGTTCCTCTCCAAGCCGTAGGGGACGGCTTTTAGCGTCCTCCGGTCCCCCGCCCTCATGTACCTGGATGGGCTGAGGGAAGTTCAAAACCATAGAACCCGTATCTCGTGCTATTAATATGAAAAGGGGTGAGCGTTCGCGCTCATCCCTTTTCGTCCTCAAATACCCGTCATCACCCCAGCTGACCCCCACCTGAATATCGCGACGATTCCTTTTGAAATGCTGCAACCGGGTGTCCCGGGAACCATGGGAGGGGTGCCAATTGTTTGACGCTGCTCATTATTTGGCACCCTGTTTTTCTGTCGATATTCCAGTTGGTTACCCTGAACTGTCGCGGCGGGACGCCATTTCCATTCACCCTTTCGAATGAGCCATCTCCAAAAAACGCATACTTTTTGTCATCTTAGCATGACCGCCGGACTGGCACCTTTCATGCTATGTCTCAGGAAATCTTCGGCCGGAGCCATCCGAGTCGGATAACCTGTTAAGGGAGGTAGGATGAAAAAGTTCGCGCTGTTTTCGCTGTCCGTTATCCTGGGTCTGAGCGTGTCTGGATGTGGCAATGACACCACGACGACCACCACCGTGCAGGCGAGTTCGAAAACCGCACTGCTAAACCCCCTGGCACTGCAACAGTTCGCGACCCCCCTGCCCATTATTCCGGTGGCGACGCCGGACCTCGGCACGGTACCCGGCTCCGACTCCTATACGGTGGTCGCTGAGCAGACCAGCGGCTACGACTTCGGCCTGCGCAGAAAGGATGGCAGTGAGTTCATCGACCAGGCCACCGGCGCTCCCATCCGTACCACGGTCTGGGGCTACACCACCAACGGCATCAAGGCCGGCTACCTGGGGGCGACCATCGAGGCCCGCTCGACACTTTCCGGGGAAACGGGCAAACCGGTGCGGGTCAAATACGTCAATAACCTGAAGGACGCCTCCGGCAATCTTCTTACCAGGCATCTTTTGACCGTAGACCCCACGTTGGGGGGCGCCGACAACGGTGCGCCGGAGGTGCGCATAGTCACCCACCTCCACGGCGGTCATGTGGCGCCCGAGTTTGACGGACACCCAGGGGCCTGGATCAGCAACGATCCGAACGCGGCCGGCGCGGCTGCGGCCGGCAACAACCCGGCACGCCCCGCCGGCAATACGGTGAGCTACCTCTACGACAACAGCCAGATTGCCAACCACCTCTGGTACCACGACCACGCCATGGGCATCACCCGCCTCAACGTTTACGCAGGCCTGGCCGCCAACTACCTGCTGCGGGATAGCACCGAGGACGCTCTTAACCTGCCCAAGGGCCCCTACGAGATCCCCCTGGTGATCCAGGACAAGTCCTTCAACGAGAATGGCTCGCTGCACTACGACTCCAACGCCCTTCTCAATGCCGACGGTACGCAGCAGACGGTTGCGGGGCAACCCGTTTTCACCTCCAATCCCGAATTCTTCGGCAATGTCATCACCGTCAACGGCAAGGCGTGGCCCAAGCTGGACGTGGAACCCCGCAAGTACCGCTTCCGCATGGTGAACGGCTCGGATTCCCGTTTCTACAACCTCTGGCTGGAGCGCTCGGATGGACAGGCAGTACCGGCAGGAGCCATTACCCAGATCGGCAATGACGGCGGTCTGTTACCTGCCGCCGTCAACGACATCGGCAACGGGCCGGACAACGGGCTGTTGCTGGCACTGGCCGAGCGGGCCGACCTTGTCATAGACTTTTCCAAATTCCCGGCCGGCACCAGCATCACCCTGCGTAATGACGCCCACACCCCCTTTCCCGACGGCGGCGATGTGAATCCGTCCACCACCGGCAGAATCATGCAGTTCAAGATTACCAAGGCCCTCGCCGGCACCGACACCAGCCAGATTCCTGCCACCCCCCGGGTACTGGCGCCCTTTGGCGCGCCCGACAACACCCGGTTCGTTGACCTCCAGGAAACCGAGGAGGAAACCGCGCTGGTATTCGACCCCTTCAGCGGATCGGTTGCCAAGCGTCTCAGGATTCTGCTGAACGGCCTGCCTTTCGACGCAGCGATAACGGAGAACATACAGCTAAACGACGTCGAGGACTGGGTCATCATCAACAACACCGTAGACATGCACCCGATGCACCTGCACCTGGTCCACTTCGAGGTGGTTGAAAAAGGGAGCATCACACCGGGCGCCTACACGCAGGCAGATGGCGCAGGCGCCATGCCGACGGTAGCCCCCGGCGGCCTCAGGCCGTCAACCAACCCGGATGGAACGGCCGCCGGCCCCGATTCCCCCTACACGCTGCAGGCCCAGGAAAGAGGGCACAAGGATACGGTACGGGTACCTCCGGTCGATGAGGAGATCGGCTCCCAGGGTTACGTGCGTATCAGGGCCAAGTTCGACCGGATAGGCACCTACATGTGGCACTGCCACATACTGGCGCATGAGGACCACGAAATGATGCGGCCCTTCAGAGTCCAATAGGGAACCCGGATTGTCCGGCAAGGACCCGAGGTACCGATAGGAAGCCCGGGAAAAGTCAAAAGGCACGCCAGGCAGAAGTCATACACTGCCTGGCGTGCTACGTTGCGTCCCAGAGGCATATTTACAGACCTCAATTACCAGACCGGGGTGAGCGTAGTCGCTCACCCTTTTTCGCGTCTACTGTACAGATACCCCTTGATTCTGCCCCGGCGCCGCATCCTTGCGAACCCAAAAATATACTGATTGTGCAGCTTCCGTCCGGTCTCTAGGGGGGACGCCTTTGACTTTCTTGAGTTACTGGAGGGGGGCAGAGGTGGCCGGGAAGACCGGACCTTTTCACCAGCGTTCACCGGTCCTCAGCGGCACTGTTCATTGAAACTCAAAAAACACGCTGAATTAGACGGGATCTTCGGGGACCTTTGGCAGGTAGCTAGCTTGGTCGCTATCAAAAAGCTCAAGCAAACCGGGCGCCATGCTATAAAGAACGCCTCCCCTTCTGGCGGCCAATACGATTCCGGATTCTGATATTTTGATGTGCTTCGTCAGTTCGGCTCCGGTGTACCCGAACACTTTCACGGTTAATCCTGGTTAATCCCTAATTATTGACAGAGTCGACATGGTGTGCTAGCCTATGTCACGACATAGGCCAAGAACTGCAGGAGGGATCATGAAATCAGTCGGAGAACGTCACGTTAGACTTTTCAAGAATGGCAGAAATCAGGCTCTCCGCATCCCGCGGGAATTTGAGCTACCTGGCGATGAGGCCATAATCCATAAAGAAGGGGATCGGCTGATTATCGAGCCGACGAAAAAGAAATCCCTTCTCAAACTCCTCCAGACCTGGCAACCTTCGGACGAAACCTTACCGGACGTTGACCAGGGCCTCTTACCGCTTGACGACGTTGACCTACCGGAATGAGCCATCTCGTCTACCTCCTGGATACCAACATCCTCTCCAATCTCATCAGCGACCCACATGGGCCGGTAATGCGCCGGATAGTCGCCTTCGGTGAGGAGACGGTCTGCACCAGCATTGTTGTCGCAGCTGAAATGCGCTTCGGTGCAGAAAAGAGGGGTTCTTCTAGGCTCGCCACGAAGATCGAAGCGATCCTCGACAACATCGAGATCCTGCCGCTCGACATAGACGCTGACCGACACTATGGCAACATCAGAAGCGTGTTGGAAAAGCAGGGCAACACTATCGGCCCGAATGATCTACTGATCGCCGCTCATGCTCGATCCCTTGGGCTGATCGTCGTAACCGACAATACCCGCGAGTACGAGCGAGTCCCGGATCTCGCCGTTGAAAACTGGCTCCTGCCGCTTCCCGCACTTTAACCCAGGCTCACCCTCCCTTCTCCCCCGCCGACACCCCAAGCCGGCAGCTTGTCAGCCCCCCTAAGTTGAAAACCACCTTCAGCGACCTTCTATGAACCCTAGCCGGGATCATCGGGACCTTTGGCCGGTAGCTAGCTTGGTCGCTGGATTGCCAAGAGCCATCAAGCGTTTGTCGAAAAAATTATCGTAATTTCTCTACCCATCAAATGTTTCCCGGAAAAATTATCGTTTTCCTGAGAGGCATCATGTGTTTGTCGAAAAAATTATCGTTATTTCTCTACCCATCAAACGTTTCCCGGAGAAATTATCGTTTGCTCGAGAGGCATCATGCGTTTGTCGAAAAAATTATCGTTATTTCTCTACCCATCAAACGTTTCCCGGGAAAATTATCGTTTCCCGAGAGGCATCATGCGTTTGTCGAAAAAATTATCGTTATTTCTCTATCCATCAAACGTTTCCCGGAAAAATTATCGTTTTCCTGAGAGGCATCATGCGTTTGTCGAAAAAATTATCGTTATTTCTCTATCCATCAAACGTTTCCCGGAAAAATTATCGTTTTCCCGAGAGGCATCGTGCGTTTGTCGAAATAATCATCGCTACGGCGCCGCCCGTTGCATGTTTCCCAGAAAAAGTATTTTTTCGCCGCAAGACATCATGCATTTAGCGAAAAAGTTATCGTTATTCTTCTGCCTATCACCAGTTTCCAGGAAGAATTATCGATTGTCGCGGAGCACCGTACTGAAAATCCGGCAGGCAGGGTTGAGCAGTTGGAGCAGCGGGTTGAAACGCAGGCGGGCAGACCGTAATGCAGGCGCGGCCGTTTTTTTTGCGGATGCCGGACGGATGCTCTGCGCACGATATTTTGCTATTTGAAAAAGTCGTGTCTCCACGTTATGATGGCGCGACAACCTTACGGGGAGATAATCGCAATGACGGTGTGGTTCATGTATATCGCTCTCGGGGCTTTCGCGGGGGTGCTGGCCGGCCTGCTCGGTGTCGGCGGCGGCCTGGTGATCGTGCCGGTGCTCACCTTCATCTTCACCGCCCAGCATCTGCCGGAGGCGCACATCCTCCACCTGGCCCTTGGCACCTCGCTGGCCAGCATCATGTTTACCTCGATCTCCAGCCTGCGCGCCCACCACGGCCGGGGCGCCGTCGACTGGATCGCGGTGCGGCGCATCAGTGCCGGCATCGTGGTCGGCACCTTCTGCGGCTCGTGGGTCGCGGCCCAGCTCTCCACCCGCTTCCTCAAGGGGTTCTTTGTTGTTTTCCTCTATTATGTCGCCACCCAGTTGCTGCTGAATATTAAACCCAAGCCGCATCGTCAGCTCCCCGGCTGGGCGGCAATGTCCGGCGTCGGCGCAGCGATAGGCGGCATTTCCAGTCTGGTCGGCATCGGCGGCGGCACCATGTCGGTCCCTTTCCTGGTCTGGTGCAACACCGCCATGCATCGGGCTATCGGCACCTCGGCGGCAATCGGCTTCCCGATCGCCCTGGCCGGGACGGTCGGCTACGTGACGAACGGCCTGTCGGTCCCGCTCCCCCAGTACAGTCTCGGCTTCGTTTATCTCCCCGCCCTGGCAGGCATTGCCGCCACCAGCATCGTTACCGCCCCCCTCGGTGCAAAGCTCGCGCACAGCCTGCCGATCGACCAGTTGAAAAGGATTTTCGCCCTGCTGCTCATCGTGATGGGGACCAAGATGCTCTTGAGCCTGTTTTGAAAACCTGGACAACCCCTGAGGGCTGGTTGCGGGGACAGGCCTTGCGGCTTCGTCGGCTCCTGCTGCGCGCCATCTGTTGCGCGGCTCTTGCCGGATTTCTGATCGTCATCCAGGCCCGCCTGATGGCACTGGGGTGCCATCGCGCCATCATGGAGCGGGCAGAGGTGACCGCGCTTTTCCCCCTTGCCGCCGGGGTGGCGCTGATCGTGGCGGTCCGCGGCCTGCTGACCCTTTTTGCCGAACGGCAGGGGGCTGCGGCAGCGGCAGCCCTGAAGCTCGACGTCCGTAGCCGGCTCTATCGACGGCTCCAATCGCTCGGGCCTGCCGGAACGGTCGGTGAAGAGGCCGCCCCCCTGGTAGAGACAGTATCGACTGCCGTCGAGGGGCTCGACGGCTACCTGGCCCGCTTTCTCCCCCAGGCGGTCCTGGCTGCGCTGGTGCCGTTTTGCATGCTGCTTTTCGTGCTCGACACTGATTGGAGGCCGGGGCTGGTGCTGCTCTTTTCCGCCCCCTTCATTCCTCTTTTCATGGTGCTCATCGCCAGGGGGTCCGAGGCGATTCATCGCCGTCAATGGGAAGAGCTCTCCCGGATGGCCGGCTACCTCCTCGACCTGATCCAGGGGCTCCCCGATCTGCGCCTCTTTGCCGCGGCAAAGCGCGAAGCGGCCGAGGTGGCCCGGGTTTCCGCCGCCTACCGCCGGGCCACCATGGCGGTTTTGCGCGTGGCTTTCCTGTCCGCCCTGACCCTGGAATTCTTTGCCGCCATGGGCACTGCCGTGGTGGCCGTCATCATCGGCTTTCGGCTTTTGGCCGGCGCACTCACCCTGAGCGACGGGCTGTTCATCCTGTTCCTCGCGCCGGAGTTCTATCTCCCGCTGCGAAACCTGGGTCTCTCCCACCATGCCAGGATGCAGGCCCTGGCCGCGGCGGAACGGATTTTCCGCCTGATCTCCCTGCCCGAGGCCGCCGGTTTCGACGGCCACCTGCCGCTGCAACCCGGCCCCCCCTCGATCCGTTTCCATGCGGTCTGCTTCCGATACGGCGGCAAACGGGGCGGGGTGACGGCAGTGGACCTGGAACTCCCCGCCGGGAGCATCACCGCATTGGCGGGGGGAAGCGGGGCGGGCAAGAGCACTCTCGCCCGGCTCCTGGTAGGGCTGAGCCGCCCGGAGTCCGGGCGGATTACGGTGAACGGGGTTGACCTGGCCGAGCTTTCTCCCGCCGCCTGGCGCGCGAGTCTCGCCTGGGTCCCCCAGAAGCCCTTTTTCTTCAGCGCCACGCTGAGGGAAAACCTGGTCCTGGGCTGCCCGGCAGCCACGGAGGGGGAACTCGCCGCCGCCCTGGCCGACGCCGGGGCGACGGAGTTCGTCGAGCGCCTCCCTCTCGGGCTCGACACGGTGCTGGGTGAACGTGGCGCCGGGCTTTCCGGGGGCGAGCAGCGGCGCCTGGCACTGGCGCGTGCCTTCTTGAGGCGGGCCACACTGGTGGTCCTGGACGAGCCGACGGCGGGGCTCGACGCGGCCAACGAACTGCTGGTGGGAAATGCCGTCCGGCGGCTGGCTGCGGGACGGACCGTCCTCGTCATCAGCCACCGTGAAGAAACCCTGCGCCAGGTGGAGCGCGTCGCGGTAATGGCCGACGGCAGGGTGCAGGGCGTGATGGCGGCCGCCGATTTTCTGGACCGGGCGGCTGTTCCGGAGCTATTGTGAGAGCCGTGGCGCGCATACTGTCGGTAGCCGCCGGCCAGTGGCGCTGGATGGCCGGCGGCATACTGCTCGGGGTGCTGGTGATTGCGGCCAACGCCGTCCTCATGGCCCTTTCCGGCTGGTTCATCGCCTCCATGGCGGCAGCCGGAGCCACCGGCGTCCACTTCGAGTATTTCCTTCCGGCGGCGGCCATCCGCGGCCTGGCGATCCTGCGGACCATGGGACGTTACCTCGAGCGCCTGGTGAGCCACGAGGCGGCCCTGCGCATGCTGGCCGAGCTTCGGGTCTGGCTGTTCCGGCGCCTTGAGCCGCTTGCTCCGGCGCGACTTGAGCGCTACGCCGGCGGGGATGTGGCGGGGAGGCTCAGGGCGGATGTGGATGCTCTGGAGAATCTTTACCTGCGCATCCTGGCGCCCCTCGCGAGCGGCACTCTCGCCAGCGTCGCGGCGCTATTTTTCGTGGCCACCCTCAGCGTGCCGGCGGCTTTCGCCCTGGCCCTGGCGCTGTTCGCCGCGGGCGTCGTGCTGCCGCTTGTCACCGGCCGCCTGGCGCGGCGGCCGGGTGAGCGCGCCGCCGAGTTGGCAGGGGAGCTGCGGAGCATGGTGACCGAAGGGCTCCAGGGGGCGGAGGAATTGTTTCTTTTGGGGGCTGCCGAGCGGCAGGCGGCAGCGGTTGACAGGCTGTCCGCGGAACTGGTGGCGGCTCAGGAAAAACTGGCCCGCATCGCCGCCATGAGCCAGGCGGGTAACGTCGTCTGCGCCGGGCTTGCCGCCGCGGCACTGCTTTTGACCGGGGCCGCCGCCGTTCAGGCGGGAACTCTGGCGCCAGCGTCGCTGGCGATGCTCCTGCTCTTTGCCGCCGCGACATTTGAGGCGGTCGGTCCCATGGCAGGGGCGCTTCAGCTGCTGCCGGGCAGCACGGCCGCCTGCAACCGGCTGCTGGAGCTGGCCGACGCCCGGCCGCCGGTGCCGGATCCTGCGCTGCCGGTCGGCTTGCCGCACTCCACGGCAATCTCCCTGCGTGCCCTGAGCTTCGCCTACCCGGATGATGCACCGGTATTCGAAGCCCTCGATCTGGACCTGGCCTCGGGGGAACGGGTGGCGCTGGTGGGGCCGAGCGGCTGCGGCAAGAGCACCCTGGTGGAGATCCTGCTCCGCTTCCGCGACTACCGGGGCAGTATCCGGCTGGGGGGAGTGGAAATCCGTGATCTTGCGGCCGAGGAGCTGCGCGGTCTCATCTCCTGCCTGCCTCAGCGACCGCACCTGTTCAACACCAGCATCCGGGCCAACATCCTTATCGGTAACCCTGCAGCAGATGCCGCCGAACTGGAGCAGGCGGTGCAGGATGCGGGGCTGTCCGGCTGGGTTGCCACGCTGCCGGCCGGGCTTGAGACTTCCGTCGGTGCAGGGGGGCGGGAAGTCTCCGGCGGAGAGGGGAGGCGGATCGCCCTGGCGAGGGCCCTGCTGAAGAAGGCGGCTATCCTGATCCTGGACGAACCGACGGAAGGGATGGATGCCCTGACGGAGCAACAGGTGGTAGGAAGGCTGGCCCGACGGACTGCGGGGCAAACCGTCCTGGTAATAACCCACCGTCCGGCATGCCTGGCACTGGCCGACCGGGTGGTTGCCATGGCACCACGGTGCGGGGCTGGGGGCTAGGGACTGGGGGCTGGGGGCTGGGGACTGGGGACTGGGGGCTGGGGGCTGGGGGCTGGGCTAGTTAAGTCCGTGGCGCCCATGGTGCAGTCGAGGGGTGCGCGTTTTTCGCTCACCCTTTTTTGCGTCCATAGCGTCGGGATATCTCCCCGTCTCCATGTTTGATAAGCGGCCTTGCTGTCTCGGGCTTTCGCTCATTTCTCCAGGCACACACATAACTTAAAATAGTTTTATCGTTTTGCTTGCGTGTGAAAATTTTAGGATATACTTGTGGATCGATTTAATGGACAGCCAAGGTCCAATTCAGGTTCGGAGTGCAACAATGAAGGGAACATCCTCTGCAATTTGCCTCTGCTTAGTCATGGCAGGTACCGTTCACGCCGTGGAGAAGTCAAAGGGGGAAGCTGTGTTTGACGTGATGCAGGCCAGAAAGAGTGTCAGAAATTTCACCGGAGCGCCGGTAAGCAAGTCCGACCTGAACAAGATCCTCCGCGCAGGGATGACGGCGCCGACTGCCAGAAACCATCAACCCTGGTGCTTCGTCGCGGTCACCGACCGGAAAAAGCTCGACTCACTCGCCGCGGGACTCCCCTCCGCCAAGATGCTCCTCAAGGCGGGTGCCGCGATAATCGTCTGCACCGAGCCGGAGAAGGCCGCCGGCAAGAGCAAGGAGTTCGCGGTGATCGACGCCACGCTTGCCGGACAAAACATCCTGCTCGCCGTCGAAGCGCTCGGGCTGGGGGGGGTCTGGACCGCTGTGTATCCGGATGCCAACCTGATGGCTCATGTGCGCTCGCAACTGGGCATTCCAAAGGACGTGATCCCTTTGAACGTCATACCCATTGGCGGGCCGACAGGAGAGGATAAACCGAAGGACAAGTACAAGCTAGAGAAGATACACTGGGAGAAGTGGTAGTACTCAAGCCGCCAGCGGCTTTCTGCTTTCAGCCCATAGCGTTATAACGTCAAGTCGTCAGTATCCAATCACGAGAAAGAGCTGGAAAAACAGGTTGTTTTGCCTCCTCCGTGCTCTCCGTGTCTCCGTGGCTAAACGCATTGCTGTTCGAAGTGATTCTAACCGACTATCCCCTTTTCCGGAATTCCGGCAAAGGCGGGACTCGTCTAGAGCCCCGCCGTCCCAGCCCGCGCAGTCAGGTAAACAGATGCGCGCGAGCCTTCCCCACGACCCCGGGTCACCGGATCTTCAGCTTGTTGACCACGGCAGAACCGCTGCGAATCCTCAAGGTCCCATTCAGGATGGTCATCCCGGTGGATGACTGATAGCCGCTGTCGTAGCCGCCGGCAAACGTGACGCGAATGCCGCGGTTCAGGATCAGGTCCTCGGTCAATTCCACCCCTTGGGCCTGGATCGTGCCGTTACCGGTCGCAGCGTTGTAGGCCGCCTGGGCGGTGCCGTAATAGACCGCCGAAGGGCCTGCAAGGCGCACCGGAGCAACGGCGGTGAAGGTGGCGGTCACGGCCTTGTCGGCATCCATGGTCAGCACGCAGTTGCCGCTTGTGTTGCTGCAGGCCCCGGACCATCCTGCGAACAGCGAGCTTGTCGCGGGACTGGCCATGAGCGTGACCGCTGCACCGTTGCCGAACTGCGCCGTGCAGGTTCCGGATGCGCAGGCAATCCCGGAAGGATTGCTGTTGACGGTGCCCGAACCGCCCCCGGAAACGGTGGCGGACAGGGCGCGGCCGGTTGCCGGACTCGCAGCTACCATGACGGCCGCGTCATCGACCCGGAAAAAGGTGGGGTTGGAGGTATCGGTCGAAACCAGGAAGTTCAGGCGTATGCTCTGTCCCTTGTAAGCTGTCAGGTCGTACCTGGCGCTCTGCACCCAGCCGGAGGTCTGGTCGAGATTGCTGAAGCTCTGCAGCGTCCTTAGAACGGTCCCGGTCGCGGGGTTGACGATCTGGACCGCCATGGTGTCCCAGACGCTCGACGAGGTTTCCGCCGTGCTGATCTTGTACCAGAATTGGGCATAGGCCTCGGAAGCGTTGGCCGGTATGGCGACGTCCTGGTAGGTGGCCGAACTGAGGTTGTCCACGGACCCGGTGAACAGGTACCAGTCGCTGTCGTTATGTCCCAGTCCGGCATTGAGGTTGACGTTTGCCAGATCGGCGCTGTTGGTCTCGGACCAGTCGACAAAACCGCTTTCGAAGCTGCCGTTTTTCAGGAGGTTCGACCATGAAGCGGCGGAGGCCGTGAAGCTCCATGTCTTGGCCGCCGCCATCGGGTTTCCCGCAGCATCCTTGACCCCGGCGCCGATTGTCGCGGTGTAGCTTAAGTTGGCGGCGAGGTTCGTCGAGGGGGTGAAGGTCGCCGTGTAGGTTGCCGGATCATAGCTTACGGTTCCCGCGACCGGGGGCGCCAGGCTGAAGGTCGAGGCGTTTATGGTCGACGGGGTCATCGCCTCGCTGAAGACGGCTTTAATGGCGCTATTTACCGCGACGCCGGTGGCGCCGCTGAGCGGCAGGGTCGATCTCACGGTGGGCGCAATGCTGTCGGTACTCGGTCCGGTGACGACCACGCTGACCTCATCCACGAGGAAGCTGGTCGGGTACGAGGCATCGGTCGCATCCGAGAACCTGAGCCGCACGGTCCGCCCCTTGTAGGCAAGGAGGTTGAAGCTCTGGCTCATGGCCCAGCCCGTGGTGGCGTCGAGGTTGCTCAGCGTCTGCAGCTGCGCCAGGACCGAGCCGTTTGCGGGATCGACCACCTCCACCTTCATCGTGTCCCAGGCCTCATCGCTTGTCTCGTCGGTGGTGATGTAATAGTAGAAGGTGAGAGCCGAGGCCGTTGCGTTGCCGGGAATGGCGACATCCTGGTAGATATATTCGTCCAGGCTGTCATAGCCTCCCAGAAAGGCGAACCAGTCGCTGCCGCTGTTGCCCCAATTGATGACGTTGGTGATGAGGTTGAACCCCTCGCTGCTGAAAGAGGTCCAGGTCACATCGCCGGATTCGAAATCCGGGTTCTGGACCAGGTTCACCCCTCCGCTTGCAGCTGCCACGGTGGTCACCCTGAATACGCCGGCAACCCCGCCGATGGTGAGGGTTGCAGAGGTCGCCGCGGCGTAGTTGGGCGACGAGGTCACCCGCACCGTCACCATGTCGCCGTTGTCGACCGTACCCGCCGCAGTGGTGTATGCCGCGCCGTTTACCGAATAGCTTGCCGCAGCAGATATGCCGATCGGGGAGGGGGCCTCCAGGCCGGAAACCAGGATCACGTTGGAAGTGGCGACGCTGTTGGGCGCCACGTCGTTTTGCGCCGTGAAGGAGAATGGATTGGGGGCGGTGTTCGGGCATGCGGCGCTGTTGAAGGTCAGGTCGCTGCCGTAAGCGGGCCCTCCGCTGTTGGTCGCCACGGCGCGGTAATGATAGGTGGTCCCGCCGCAGGTCAGGCCGGATAACGCCGCGCTGAGGGCGACGGAGCCGCTGCCGGAGCCGAGACCCTGGACGGTTGTCGTGCTTCCGTAACCGTTGGTGGCGCCATACTGGAAGTATCCCGTGGTGCTGGTGCCGTTGGGGGTCACGCTCCCGTTGAGGGTGGCGCCGGTTTGCCCGATATCGCCGGCCGCGCCGGTGGTAACGGTCGGCGGCGTCTGCGCGCAGGCGCCCGTGACGAAGGTCGTGTCGGCGCCGTAGCTCGTGCCGCCGCTGCTCGATGCGACGATGCGGTAGTGATAACTGTTGCCTCCGCAGTTAAGCCCGCTCAGGTTGAAGGTCACCTGGACCGTGTTGGTGAAGCTTGCCGTGGCGCCGGTGGCGCTGCCGTAACCCGCGGTGCCGCCGTACTGGAAATACGCCGTGCTGCTCGCGCCGTTGGGGTTCACCGTCCCGTTCAAGGTCGCGCTGGCCTGCCCTACCTCGGTCGCGGCGTCGGTGGTCGCGGTGGGTTTCGTCTGGGTGCAGGCGCTCGTGGTGAAGGTCGCGTCGCTGCCGTAGTACCTGGTGGTGCCGGTGTCACCGACCGCACGGTAGTGATAGACGGTTCCTCCGCAGCTAAGCCCGCTCAATCCGGCGCTTACCGGAAGCAGGGTCCGGCCCGAACCCAGGGCCGTCTGGTCGGTACTGCTCCCGTAGCCGGTCGTGGTCCCGTACTGGAAGTATCCGGAGGTGCTGACGCCGTTTGGATTGATGGTCCCGTTCAGGGTGGCGTCGGCCGCAGCTACCGACGTGGCCGGCTTGGTGGTCACGCTGGGCGAGGTCGCCGTGTTCGCCGGTTCGATGCCGATCAGGGCGTGCTGGGAGGTGACGTCGCTCCAGTTGTAGGAGCCGGTGACGATGTTGTTGGCGACGTACCAGCCGTCGTAGGACCCGGACCACCCGAGGTTGAGGTGGATCTGTTCCGCCGGGGAGTCGCGGTAGCCGTCCACGACGATGGCATGTCCGGAGGTGTCGGTGAAGATGCCGAACTCGACCGGTCTGCCGTTTTGGATCTCGTTCTTGAACACCTGCATCCAGGCGCTGTCGGAGGCGTAATTGGAGCGCCGCGCCAGGGAAATGGTGCTCTTGTAGCCGAAATAGGTGGGGAAGACCGTGGTCCCTTTGGAGATGTAGGCGCTGGACCCGCCGATGTCGGAGGTGCCGTAGGTCATGTTGAACGCGATCCCCACGTCCGCCATGAGTTTCGCCACCGCTTCGTTTTGCGTAGTGCTGGTTCCCCCGCCGTAGTTATCGGCCATCGCGCTCCAGTTGTAGTTGCTGGAGGCGAAGTTCGCGCTGAGCGTCCTGTTCACCGAGCCGTTGTTCCAGGTGTATGACGTCGATCCCTGGCCGGTGGCCGGATAGTTCCAGTACTTCATGATCTGCGCCGCAGCGGTCGCCACGCACCCGGTGAGCGTCGCCTGGCCGTCATACCAGCGCGGGGTGTTCAAGTTGTAGGGTGCGTCCTGGTCCCAGGTGGTCGAGAGCAGGGGGCCTATCGTCGAACCCTGCGCAGTTGCCGAAGACGGGATGTCGCCCGGTGCAACGGTGCCCTGGCTCTTGTCGAACGCGGTCCAGAGCAGGCCGTTCTTGGTCTTGGCATGGTCGACCGTCGCCATCTCGGCAGCATGGCTGGCCAGCGCATCGTTCAAAAGGGAGAGCTCCGTCTTGATCCAGCGCGTTATCTTTGTGTCATCGGCCATGGACACCGTCGTCGTGTAGGAGTACAGCTTCACGACCGGCAGTTCGTCACGCGAGGGGACTACGATGTGGCCCACCGGAGAGAGCAGGAAGTTGTATCCCACCGTCTTGTTGTCGACGACGACAGGTTCCTCGCCGATGATGGAGTAGTCGGTGTTGGCGTCGAGCATCTTTTCGACCCTGGAGCGCTGCAGCCAATTCTGAGCCACGCTTTGCGCCCTGGCGTGGCCGACTTCGCCGGCAAAGACCGATGCGGTGTCCATCAAAAGTAGAAAGAATACGGATACTGCGAACCAGAATCTCATAGCACCTCCTGCGCCATGCTTTACTTCGCACAGGCGGATATTTTCGATTTGCGGCGAAAAGTCGTTTGAACGCTTATCGGTTTTTGCTATCTGAAAGTTAAGTGATCCGGACTTTTTATTTCCAGGCGGATCTCTCTGTGACAAGCGCCCATGACGTGGAGATCGACACCCCTCACCGTTACCTTCAGGAAGGCCCGTCGGTTCCCCTCTTTCCGGGCGGCAAATATTTTTTCGAAAAGTGCCGCGTTGTCAGGCGAGACCGCGACGACATCGAGTTTTTTGCCGTGGTCCCCGGCTAGAAAAAACTTCTCATAGGGGAGCTGGGGATAACGGGAATGCTCGAAGACGTTGTCGTAATCCACGGTCCCTTTGACCAAGGCGGTTTGTCCCTCGCATGCGAGGGGCTTGCCGCACTCGCCGGGAATCCTGCAGAACTCAAGCAGCTCGTGCACCGAAATGTACGATTTCGGGAAGCAAAGTGACGCGGCCTGCGCGGAGGTGATATCCAGAGACGTAGCAGTCATTGACCCCATCAATAAGGACAAGGCATAAAAGGCATGGCGACACCTGCTTTTAAGTGGAGACATGGGCATCGAACCTTTCGTTGCAACAGCCTTGAAGTAGAAACCAAAAACGCCGCACCATCAGCACAGGGCTGATAGGGGCGGCGTTTGCGCTCCCGCAATGGCTCCATTACGGGAAACAATATCACCTTCCATGGACAGCGGAGTTTGAGCCTCCCATATTGCATGAGGCAAAGCCCGTGTCAAGAGAAGAATGGCGAACCGATACCTGAAGGTAACGCTCCTCGCCTAATACCTCCTCCGGGGGGGAACTGAAACGGGCGCAAAGACTCACCAGGGTTGACATCGTCAGCCGTTTTGTGGTAGCAAAGAGATGTGGTTGTCTGGTAAGTGCCCGATTAATAGGAGGTTTTAATTGAAGGATACCATGCTGTGTCGAAGGATGTTTCTCAAGTCGTCTGCGGTTTTTGCTGCAACAATGCTCGGGGCCAGATCCGCTTTCGCCAAGGTGGTGGAGAGCGGCAGCGCCCTGGAAGGTAAGCTCTCCCTGTACAACGCCAATATCGGTGAACGGTTGACCGTCACCTACCGAAACAGCCTGGGCGAATACTGCGACGATGCGCTGCAGGCCCTCAACTGGATTTTCCGCTGCCATAACACCAACGAGACCACCAACATGGATCTGCGTGTCATCGAGTACCTGAACCGGTTGGACAACAGCCTGGGCGGCGGCAATGAAATCCACATCATCTCCGGCTATCGCTCTCCCTCCTATAACAGCAAGCTGAGGAGCGTCTCAAAAGGGGTGGCCAAAAACAGCCTGCACATGAAGGGAAGGGCCGTCGACCTGGTGATCCCCGGCATCGGCTTGGACCGGATCAGGCATACCGCGCTGGCCCTCGCCTCAGGCGGAGTCGGCTACTACCCCCGGGGCGGATTCGTGCACATCGACTCGGGCGCTTTCCGATCCTGGTAGGCGCAACGGCCGATCAAATTACTCCCTCCGTGGTCGCCTTTGTCAAAGGCGGCGGGATGCAGTGCCTGTAGTTTTTCTGCCCGAACTAGCTCCCACGAAATCGCGGAAGATATGCGCTTCATGCTCCAGCAATGAATTCAGCAGATACCCTGTGAACATTCCGGTAGGGATGCCTGCTAACAGCAGTACCGGGAGGTAGTAGAGGACGGCGCTGCTTTGAAGCAGCAGGCAGGCGGCCAGAAGTTGGCCGAGGTTGTGTCCAACGGCGCCGGCCATGCTTATCCCGATCATGCTGAAGCAACGGGTCCGCTTCAGCAAAAGGGCCATGACCAGCGTGCTGCTGACAGCCCCCGCCAGCCCCATCAGAAATCCCGGCGCCAGAAACATCCCGCCGATCAAAGATCCCAGCAGCACACGCAGCAAGGCAACGGTCAGACCGTCACGCAAACCGTAGAGGTAGACTGCCAAAACGGTGACCATGTTGGCAAGCCCCAGCTTCACCCCGGGGACCGGCAACGGGATCGCCAGCATGCCTTCCACAACGTGCAGGGCCGTCCCCATTGCCACCAGCATGGACAAAAAGACCAGTCTGCGCGTATCGGTCCTCATCAGCGTGTGACGGCGTCCAAAGGCGCCGCTCCTTCCATGCGGATCAGCATCTCCCCCGGTACACAGACGATGGATTGCCCCGGATGCTCGATCCACCCCTGCCTGAGGCAGATCCCATTGTCACAGGGGGCCTGCTGCATGCGTATCCGCCTGCCGTCCACCTCTACGGTCGAAGGCCCCCGGCGGCCGTACACCACGAACGATGACCGTGCGCCTGGCTTGAGCTCGATAGTCCGGACCACTTTGCCACCGATGCTGACTACGGCCTGGACCGGCTCGGCGGATGGGAAGAAAAAGCGGCTGTAGAGCGCCGCACCGGAGATAAGGGCGCTGAAAAGCAGCCCGGCGAGCAGCATTTTATCGGCCTTGGTCATAGCGATACGCCGCTCCCGGCTTGACCTCGACCCTGCCCCGCAGGGTAGGGGTGTGACGGATGCGCCCGTCTGCCGTGACGAGGAAAAGGTCAACCCCCTCCATCTTCCCGGCCATGTTCAGCGCGTCCTCCGGGGGAAGCACAAAGAAAACGGTGGAAAGGACGTCGGCCAGTCCCGCGTCCCGGGTCACCACCGTGACAGTCATGTCGTGCGCGGCCGGATAGCCGGTCCGGGGATCGAGGATGTGATGGTAGCGCTTCCCGGCTTGCTCGAAACCGCGGTAATAGTCGGCCGAGGTTACGGCCGAGGCATCCTCCAGCTGGAGAACCGCCACCACGGCGTCCGTTTTCCTGGGGTCCTTGATGCCGATTCTCCATGGGCCTTCGTGGACGTTCTGACCGAGCACCCTGATGTTGCCCCCCGCGTCTATCAACGCCTTGTCAATGCCATGCTTTTTCAGCACCTGCAACGCCTTTTCCGTGGCGTATCCCTTTGCCACGGCGCCCAGATCGAGCTTCATCCCCTCCCTGCGCAGAAAGGCGGTCCGCTCCCGTTCGTTTAACACCAGCTCTTTGCTGCCGACCAGCTCCAGGGCGGCCTCGATCCGGTCCGGCGGGGGAAGATGCGGGTTTTTCCCGCCGAAGCCCCAAAGATCCATGAGCGGGCCGACCGTCACGTCAAAGGCTCCCTGGCTCAGTTCGTGATACTTCTTTGCCAGCAGCAGCATTGCCAGCGTGTCGCGGTCCACCCGGACCGGGCCCTGGCCGGCCCGGGCGTTGATGCGGCAGACGTCGCTGGCGTCGTAGGCGGCACTCCCCGGCTGCGCGAAACCGTCGGCCAGTTCGGCGATGCGGCGCATCTCGGCGTACGCCTGAGTCACGGCCGTTTTCATGGTTCCGGGGTCGTTTCCGTAGACCTTGATGCTGATCAGGGTGTCCATCAGAAACTGATCGCTGCTGTATTCTCGCTTGGCTGCGGAATTGCGCAGCAGGGTGAAACCCGCTATCAGCAGGAGCGTCAGCAGACAAATTGCCACGGCAAACCGTTTGTTCATGCCGTGTTGCAGGCGCCGCACTGCGGGCATCCGGATGCGGGCTGTTCAGCCATTTCCAGCACTACCTCCTCCGAGAGCGGAGCGGTCATGTCGATCGCCCCTGTGGGGCACTTGGCAGCGCAGATGCCGCAGTTGGTGCATTTTTCGTAGTCGATGACAGCAACGCTCCCTGTTCCCGCCGGGACCACATGCACGGCGTCCGAGGGGCAGTTCTTTTCGCAGATCTTGCACTTGATGCAGGCGGTGGCGCATCTGGCCTTGGCATCCTTCCCCTTTTCCGTATTGACGCAGCGCACATGGGCGAGATGGGAGACGCCGACCAGCTGGAGTATCTGCTGCGGACATTCCGCGACGCATCTGTTGCAGCCGGTGCAGAGATAGTAATCGACCACCGGCAGTCCGTCCGCCCCCATCTGGATGGCCCCGAAGGGGCAGACCCTGGAGCAGGAACCCTGCATGACGCAGCCGAAATTGCAGGATTTCTCGCCCTTGAAGTTCGCCAGTGCGGCATGGCAATCTTTGATCCCCTGGTAGCGGTATATCATCTTGGCATGGCCCACACCCCCCTGGCAAAGGAGCTGGGCCACCTGGCGCTCCTGGTAGGCCGACTGTTCCGTCCCCAGGATGGCGGCGATCTTCTCGTAAAGCGAGGCGCCGCCCGGTGCACAGGCATTGGGCTTGACCGTTTCCTCCACCAGCGCCTCGGCGAATGCGGCGCAACCGGGCATGCCGCAGGAACCGCAGTTCGCCCCGGGCATCACCTTCAAGAGCTCTTCCACCCGGGGATCGACCTCCACGGCAAATTTCTTCGAAGCGACACCCAGGATGATCCCGAAGATCGCCCCCAACCCCGCCAAACTCAGCACTGCCACCAGCATCGGCTCTACCTCCCCGTACTTTTAGATCAGCCCCGAAAAACCCAGGAACGCCATGGACATGAGCGCCGCCGTTACCAGCGCGATCGGCGTCCCCTGCATGCTCTCCGGAATGTCGGCATCCTCCAGCCGTTCCCGGATCCCGGACATGAGCAGCAGCGCCAGCGTGAAGCCGGCCGCATGGCTCAGACTGTGCACCAGCACCTTGCCGAGCGTGTATTCCTTCTGGATGTTGATGATGGCCACCCCCAGCACCGCGCAGTTGGTGGTGATCAGCGGCAGATAGATACCGAGCGCCTTGTACAGGGGCGGGCTGTATTTTTTCAGCACCATCTCCACGAACTGCACCAGCGAGGCGATGATGAGGATGAAGGCTATCGTTTGCAGATATCCGATATGATAGGGATTCAGCAGATAGGTCTGGACGGCCCAGGTGAGCGCCCCGGCGACAACCAGTACGAAGGAAACGGCGCCCCCCATGCCCAGCGAGGCGCTCAGCTTCTTGGAGACGCCCAGAAACGGGCAGATCCCCAGAAACTGCGACAGGACGATGTTGTTTATCAAAATGGCGCTGATGACGATGATGAAATATTCCTGCATCTGCTCTCCCCCCTAAGCGGATTTCTTCTGGAGCTTGTTCAAAAACCCGAGCAGGCAGCCGAGAGTGATAAAACCTCCCGGAGGCAATATCATGAGGATCGCCGGGCTGCTGCCGGGGAGGACGGGGTGGCCGAGGAAGGTTCCCGCCCCGAGCACTTCCCTGAAGCTGCAGACCAGCACCAGCGCCAGCGTATAACCCGCCCCCATGCCGAGCCCGTCGCAGATCGAGGGGATGATGGGGTTTCTGTTGGCAAAGGCCTCGGCGCGCCCCAGGATGATGCAGTTGACGACGATCAGCGGGATGAAGATCCCCAAGGAGGTGTAGAGCGCCGGCGTGAAGGCGTGCATCAGCTGGTCGGTCATGGTGACGAAGGCGGCTATGATCACGATGTAGGCGGGGATCCTGACGCTCTCCGGAATGATGTTGCGCAGGGCCGAGATGGCGATGTTGGATGCCACCAGTACGCCGGTGAAGGCGGCTCCCATCCCCAGGCCGTTCTCCACCGACGTGGTAATGGCAAGGGCAGGGCAGCAGCCCAGGACAAGACGAAACAGCGGGTTTTCCCGGACGATCCCTTTGGTGATTTCGTTAATGAGGCTCATGGCACCCCCTCCATGGCATGATGGTCATGGCTGTTTCCCCCCGGCGAACTGCGCGGTAAAGTGTTCCCGGGCCGCGTTGACTCCCTTGGTGACGGCCCTGGAGGTTATCGTGGAGGCTGTTATGGCCTGGATCTCGTTCTCCCTGGTGGGCACGCTCCTGGTAACCTCCAGGGCCGCGGCGGCGCTTTTGTGCCGGTAGCGGTCCTGAAAGTCGCTCTGCGTGGCCTTCGCCCCCAGCCCCGGCGTCTCCCGCTGGTTCAGGATCTTTATGGCGGTTATCCTTGCCGTTGCGAGATCAAAGCCTGCCAGCAGGGTGATCGGGCCGCTGTACCCCTTGGACTCGACCGCGTAGATCACGCCGGCCGGCGCGCCGTTGCGATAGGCCACATTCACCTCTTTGAGGCCCGGATCATGGGGCTCCTTCAGATATTTGGCCGATTCATCCTCGACGCGGTCCGATTGGGGATAGACCTCCTTGAAGCCGTCGATCTTGCGCTGCAGGATCTGTTTTTCGATCAGCGGGCCGGTCAGGCCGTTGACGTAACTGAGTCCCGCTGCGGCGACCCCCGCTACGGTGAGCAGGAATAAGGAAAGCTTGACGATGTCACGCATGCCCCTTGACCCTCCCGAATACCGGTGCCTTGGTGTAGCGGTCAAGCAGCGGTGTCACCACGTTCATGAGCAGGATCGAGTAGGCGACCCCCTCCGGGTAGCCTCCCTTGAGACGGATCAGCACCACCAGCACTCCGCAGCCGGTCCCGAACAGGATGCGGCCGCGCTTGGTGACCGGAGTGGTGACCCAGTCGGTGGCCATGAAGAACGCTCCCAGCATAAGACCGCCGGCGCAAAGGTGAAAGAAGGGATACCAGATGCCGAGCCCCCTGTAGGCGCCGATAAGGGAGGTCAGGATGAAGACGGTCCCCAGAAAGGTGCCGGGTATGCGCCAGTCGATGTGCCTGCGGTACAAAAGGTAGAGACCTCCCAGAAGCAGCGCCAGGGCGCTGGTTTCCCCGATGCTGCCGCTCACCGAGCCGAGGAAGAGCCGGCCCAGGGAGGGGAGCGCCTGGCCTGTCGCCTCTTTCATGATGCCCAGCGGAGAAGCGGTGGTAAGGCCGTCAAGCGGGGCGCTCCAGGTGGTCATGGCCACCGGGAAGGAGGCGAGCAGGAAGGCGCGCCCGATCAGGGCGGGGTTGAAGATGTTATGCCCGAGGCCTCCGAAGAGCTGTTTTGCGATCACGATGGCGAAGGTGGAGCCCAGTGCCGCCATCCAGATCGGCAGGCCCGGCGGGAGGCAGCAGGCGAGCAGCAGCCCGGTCACCACGGCGCTCCCCTCGCCGGTCGACTCCTTTTTCATGACCTTCAGGCAGGCGATCTCGGCCAGGTAAGCGCTCACCGCGCAGGCCGCCATCACCAAAAGCGCCGGCAGGCGGAAGAAATACAGGGCGGCGATCAGGGCCGGGGCGAGCGCTATCAGTACGTCCCGCATGGCGTTGGGAATGCTGTCCGGACTATGGACATGCGGTGATGAGGTGACAACGAGGAGGTCCTTATGGGTGGTCATCGTTTTCCTTTCTCCAATTGCAAACTCGCGGTCAAGGTTCGGTTTCTGCGATGCTGCCCGCCCACCCCCCATCCCCACCCAGTCCCTTGAAGGGGGGGGATGCCGGAACTGCTCCCCTTCAAGGGGGAGGCCGGGGGGGGCGCTAATACCCGAAATCTACCCCTGCTTCCTGGCCTTTGCTGCCAGCACTGCCTGTTTGGCGCGGCGGATATGCTGGATCAGCGGTATGTGTGCCGGGCAGGCATAGACACATGAGCTGCATTCGATACAGCTCATGACGTCTGACTGCTCGGCCTGTTCCCAGGCGGCGCGCTTCGCCATCTTGACCAGCGAGGTCGGCTCCAGAAAGGCGGGACAGGCGTCGATGCATTTGGCGCAGCGCACGCAGGCGAACTCCCTGGCCTGCTGCTCTGCCGCCTTGGGGATCACTACGATGCCGGAGGTCCCCTTCACCACCGGAAGCCGGTCCGAGAACACCGTCTTCCCCATCATCGGACCGCCGGCTATGATCTTTTCCACCTCTGCGACATAGCCGCCGCTCTGGGCGATCAACTCGCTGAACAGGGTGCCGATCCGCACCAGGTAGTTGGCCGGGTTACGGATGCCGGGGCCGCTCACGGTGACGTAACGCTCGATCAGCGGGATGCCGTACTCGACGGCGTCGGCCACCGCTGCGGCGGTCCCCACGTTGTTCACGATCACCCCCACGGAGAGCGGCAATTCACCAACCGGCACCTGCTTGCCGGTGCAGGCGTAGATCAGCTGCTTCTCCGACCCCTGGGGATATTTCTCCTTGAGCACCGCCACGCTGACGCCGCTCACCCGGGCGGCAGCCTGTTCCAGGGCTGCCACCGCGTCCATCTTGTTGTCCTCGATGGCGATGACCCCTGTCTTGCAGCCGACGCTCCGCATGATGTAGCCCAGGCCGGCCACGATGCGCTGCGACCTCTCCAGCATCAGTCGATGATCGGCGGTGAGAAACGGCTCGCACTCCACCCCGTTCAGGATCACCGTCTCGACCTTTTTTCCCTGCACCGGTGCGTACTTGACGTGCGTCGGGAAGGTCGCCCCCCCCAGTCCGACGATGCCGGCCTCCAGGATGATCTGCCTGATCTCACCGGGGTCCAGGGTAAAAGGGTCGCCGGCCGGCTTGACCGTTTCCGCCCACTCCTCGCTGCCGTCGTTATCGATGGCGATGCAGGGGACAAAGCTGCCGCCGGGATGCTCCATCACGTCGATGCCGACCACCTTGCCGCTGACGCTGGCATGAACCGGGGCCGAGACGAAACCTTTGCCCATCCCTATGGTCTGACCTTTTTTGACCAGATCGCCGACCACGACCAGCGGGGCACAGGGGGCTCCGATGTGCTGTGACAAGGGGATGTAGACCCGATCGGGGACCCTGGCCACTATGGTCTGCAGGCTGCAGGTCGACTCCTTGTGACCGGCCAGGTGGATGCCTCCCCTGAAGGTAGCTTTTTTCATAGCGATTGTACTCCTTACCTCTTGCCTACAGCTTGAGCGATTCGACAAGCACGGCGATTGACAGCAGGACGAACATTGCGGCAAGGCAGGCGAAATCGGCGCCACTAAAGCGAAGCGGATTCATCCTGGTTCTCGCCTGGCAGCCCCGATAACACCTGGCGTCCATCGCCGTGGCGAGGGCGTCGCCACGGCGCGCCACGCCGGCAAAAAGCGGGATCAGCAGCGGCACGCAGTTGCGGGCTCTCCGAACCAGGTTGCCGCTGTTGAAGTCGGGAACGCGCGCCGAGTGGGCCAGGACCAGCCTCTGTGCCTCCTCGGCTATGACCGGCAGAAACCTGAGCGCGATCATCAGCATCATGGCGAGTTCCGATACCCTGACTCCCACCCGGTTCAGCGGCTTCAACAGCCTTTCCAGCCCGTCAGCCAGGGCGAGGGGGGTGGTGGTGCAGGCCAATAGCGAGGCGGCGCTGGCCAGCAGGAGAATGCGCAGCAGCATGGTCGCCGAGACGCCGACCGCCTCACGGGAGACGTGCTGCAGCACTCCGTGCGCCGCCAGCGGGGTCCCCTTCATGGAGACCAGATTTACCACGAGCGCCACGGCGGAAAGGTACAGGACCAGCTTGAGGCTCCGCAGCGAGTGCGTCAGCGGCTTCCCCGCGCCGGCGGCAAGGGAGAGCATGACGACCAAAAGCAGTAGCAGAGCGGGAAAACTCTTCAAAAGAAACACCGAGGTCATGAAGAGCAGCGCCAGGGCCGTCTTGGTCCTGGGGTCCGACCGGTGCAGGATCGACTCCCGGGGGAGATAGCGCAGGGCGGTCATCTCCCTGAAAAATGAGACGCCGGCTCGGTTCTCCTCGGGGCCAGAACGCCTTGCCGCCTGTTGCGGCGGTTCCGAAGCCGGGTCCACTGCCGCGGCGAGGCCGGAAAGAACCTGGGGCGGTCTCCCGTCCAGCGCGATCTCTCCGTCGTCGAGCACGATGATCCTGTCCGCGCTTGCCGCCTCTTCCATCCGGTCGGTGAGGTGGACGACGGTGAGACCCATTTCCCTGCTCAAGCGGCGCAGCAGTACCATTGCCTCGTCACGGCCGGCGGGATCAAGCTGTGCGGTCGCTCTATCGACCAGAAGGCGGTCCGGCTGGAGGGCCAGCGCCCCCGCCAACGCCACCCGCAGCTTCTGGCTGCCTGACAGCAGGTGGGTGGCGCTGTCGCGAAGGTTCTCCATGGCTACCGCCCGCAGCGCGTGCCGCACCCTTTCCCGGATGACCTGCGGGGGGAGTCCCAGATTCTCGGGTCCGAAGGCGACATCCTCGGCCACCGTGGCGCCGATGATCTGGCTGTCCGGGTCCTGAAAGATCGTCGCGGCCCTGGGCGGCATCTGCTCTATGCTGGTGGTCTCTTCTGTCGGAGGGAGTAGCGCGTCGCGGAATCTGATGAGGGGGGGGCTGCCCGAAGCGTTTCTGCTCACAACCACGACGAAATCCCCCCTCGACACTGTCAGGACGGTTCCATCGGTTGTTTCGACACGCTGGGCAGCGCGGTCCGAATAAGCCTGGCTCTGCTCAATTGCAACAATTTCTATACGTTTCATGCCCGCCATTACACATCTGAGACGTTGTTGTGAAAATAAAACAATATATGCTCTAATCTGACAGTCGCAAAGGCCGATGCGCAGGCATATTACCATAAAAACTAGCCACATGTCTCCCCGAAAAGGTAAACGCAGGAATAAAACAGTGGGCGACCGGGTGGCAATGAGAAGGTAAAGGTCGTGTAACGGCTACCTGCCGACCATCCAGTAGAACACGGGGAGCGCCGTGAAGGAAGGGCTATTCCCGGCCCTGGCTCACATAGATGCTGCCTCTTTGCTCGGCGAACTCCAGATGGAGCAGCATTGCGCTGCGTGCCTGTTCCGGCTCCCTGTCGCAAATGGCATGGAACACGGCGCGGTGCTGGGTAAAGAGCAGGCGGTGGTCTTCCTCGGCGAGATACACGGCCCGCCAGACGCAAAAGGGCCTGTCGGTGGACAGGCCCTTGTCTTTTGTGGCGCCGAAAGCCTGCTAATAGCCGAGGGCGCGCGGCAGCCAAAGCGAGATGATCGGCACGTAGGTGATAAGCAGCATGAACCCGATCATGGCTATGAGCCACGGCATTACCGCCAGTGTCAGTTCCGAAATCCCCATCTTGGTGATGCCGCTGGCCACGTACAGGTTTAGGCCCACCGGCGGATGGCACATGCCGACCTCCATGTTCACCGTGATCAGAACGCCGAAATGGATCGGATCGATGCCCAGTTTCATCGCCACCGGGAAGAGGATCGGGGCGAGGATCAGGATGATGGAGGAGGGCTCCATCACGTTGCCGGCCAGAAGCAGCAGCAGGTTGGTGACCAGCAGGAAGGGGACCACGCCGAGGTGGTTGCCGATGATCCAGTCCGCCATGATCTGCGGAATCTGCTCGCTGGTCATCAGGAAGGAGAAGAGCACCGCGTTGGTGATGATGTAGAGCAGCATCGCCGACATGCTGGCCGAATCGAGCAGCACCTTGGGGATTCTCGCGAAGGTCACGTCCTTGTAGACAAAGACGGCGATGATGAAGGCGTACACGGCACTCATGGCGGCCGCTTCGGTAGGTGTGAAGGCGCCGGAGTAGATGCCGCCCAACACGATGACGATCAGCAAAAGGCCCCAGACGCTCTCGCGGAATGCCCGGCCCCGCTCCGCCCAGGTGGCCTTTTTCATGCGCGGATAGTTCTTTTTTCTGGCAATCCACCAGGAAACCAGTCCCAGCAGGGTCGCGAGCATCAGACCCGGGATGACACCGCCCATGAACATGGCGCCTACCGAGGAGTTGGTTGCCACGCAGTAGATGACCATTGGGATGGAGGGCGGGATCAGGATGCCCAGCGAACCGGAGGTGGTGATGACACCGGCGCCGAAGCGTTTCGGGAAACCGGCGCGCACCATGGCCGGCAGCATGACGGAGCCGATGGCGACGACCGTGGCCGGGCTGGAGCCGGAGACCGCGGCAAAGAGGGCGCAGGCTATGACGCCGGCCAGTGCCAGGCCGCCGTGCCAGTGCCCCACCATGGAGGTGGCGAAGTTGATCATGCGTTTGGCCACGCCGCCGTGAGTCAGGAAGTTACCGGCGAGGATGAAGAAGGGGATCGCCATGATCTCGAACTTCTCGATCCCGGTAAAGAGCTTCATCGCAACCGCTTCGGTCGGCACGTTGGAAAAGAAGAAGAGAAACGACAGGACGGTGAGGCCCAGCGAAATGGAGATCGGCATGCCGGTCAGCATCAACCCGATCAAGAGCGCAAAGACGATCCCGGTGCTGCCGAGCATGGCTATTGCTCCAAGCGCAACGGCGATCGCCAGCATGTATTTCGCCGCTTTTTTCTTGGAAAACGGCTCCCAGTCTGCGACTGCAGTACTCATTTGGCACCTCCATCGGTTCCCTTTTCAAATTTGTGCGTCTCAAATTCTTCCAGCGCTTCGGTCGCATCCATGATGGGCGTGTCCTCGATCCCCTCGACGTGAGTGTGATCGTGTTTCGGAAGTTCACCGGTGCGGAAGAAGCTCCAGCCGACCTGCAGGAAGCGGAAACACATCAGGTAGGAACCCAGCGGTACTGCAGAATAGATAATCCAGGTGGGCCACTCGAGATCCGGGGTGATCGGTCCTGAGAACAGTTCGCCGATAGGCATGCCCAGCTTGTTAATGACGGCGTAATGCATGCCGTTCTCCCAGACAAAGCGGGCGCCCAGGGTGCCGATCAGGCCGGTGAAGATCACCCCGCCGGCGATGCCGAGCAGCACGCACTTCACGCGCCAGCTTTCCGGCAGGCGGGTCACCAGGACGTCGACGCCGACATGAATGCCGGTGCGCACCCCGTAGGCGGCACCGAACTTGGCCATCCAGACGAACATGTAGATGCACAGTTCCTGCGCCCAAGTCATGTTGATGGTGAGCAGCCAGTCCTGCAGGGCAGGGATCGGCAGGCCCGACAGGTAGCGGTGGGCTACGGCAGCGGCGATAACGACCGTTGCGGCCCCGATGAGGAAGGTGATGATTATTTCCTCAAGACGGTTAAGGTATTTCATCATGATGGGCGTCTCCTGAAAATCTCGATAAAAAGCCGCTGCGGAGGCCGCAGCGGCCTGGTGTCACGTGGTGCGTGCTGAAATGCCGCTAGTTCGGATTGTAGCCGGTGGCGGCGTAGACTTCCTTGACCAGTGCGGCGCCGATGCGCCCGACATTATCCTTGTGGGCCTTGTCCATCGCCTTTTTCCAGGTGGCGCGCTCGGCGGCGGTGAGGGTGATCAGCTGGCTGCGGCCGGATTTCTTGACGGCGGCCAGGGCCTCGTCGTTGTCCTTCTTGGCGACATCGTTGGCGTACTTGGTGGCATCCTTCATGGCGCCTTCCAGGATGGTGCGGATGTCGGCGGGCAGGGAGGCCCAGAACTTCTTGTTCACGATGACGGCATAGCCCAGGTAGCCGTGGTCGGAGAGGGTCACGTATTTCTGCACTTCATGCATCTTCTGGGTGTAGAGGTTGGAAGGGGGGTTCTCGGTGCCGTCGACAACGCCGGTCTGCAGCGCCTGGTAGACCTCGGAGAAGGCCAGAACCTGCGGCATGGATCCTACGGAACGCATTTGGGAGTCAAGCACCTTTGAGGACTGGATGCGCATCTTCTGCCCCCTGAAATCTGCCGGGGTCCTGAGAGGCTTGTTGGCGCTCATCACCTTGAAGCCGTTGTCCCAGTAGGCCAGGCCTTGGACTCCCTTGGCTTCCAGCAGCTTGAGCAGTTTGGCCCCGATGGGCCCCATGGTGACCTTGTGCAGCTCGGAGTAGTTGTCGAAGATGAAGGGGAGGTCGAAAAGCTCGAACTCTTTCACGCCCAGGGGGGCGAATTTAGCCAGGGAGGGCGCCAGCATCTGCACGGCGCCCAGCTGCAGGGCCTCCATCTCTTCCTTGTCCTTGTAAAGCTGGCTGTTCGGGTAGACCTCGACCTTGACCCGGCCCTTGGTGCGCTCTTCGGCAATTTTCTTGAAATAGTCGGCGGCCTGACCCTTGGGGGTGTGCTGGGCAACGACGTGGCTGAACTTGATCACGATCGGTGCGGGTGCGGCCAGGGCGGTCATCGGCAGGGCGAGTGCGGCCCCAACTGCCAGAGCTTTCAAACAGGTTGTCAATTTCATGCGTCTTCCTCCTTGATGGTATGTTGCTTTGGTTGCGGTGGATAATGCAGCTGATGAGATATTGTTTTGTGGGCACCCTGTTATGAATTTCGATATTTAGATGCTGCAGAGGCTGACGGCCTTATGTTTACGATACATCGTTATAATGCAACAGGGATGCCATATGCTGAAGCGCGTAACTGGTCGGAATTACATGGTGGTGTTTGGGAGAATATCGGTTGATGTTTGAAAAACCGCCGATTTGGTGGCTGATTCCCGCCAGTCGGGTGGCGAATAGTTGCCAAACCTGAAGCGGGGCAGTGGGGCGGATCGCTCTGCGCAGTATCTTCCGGGGGCGGGACTGTGCCCTGCCTGCGTGAACTCCCTCCCCTTGAAGGGGAGGGTGGGGATGGGTGTGGGTGTGGACGGTGCGGGGCGAACGGAGGGCGCTTTACAGCCCGTACTTGTCCATCTTGTAGCGCAGGGTGCCGCGCGGGATCTTGAGCATCGACGCAGTCTGCAGCACGTTGCCGCCGGTCTTCTGGAGCGCCTGATGGATGAGCGACTTCTCGATGTTGCCGATGGCGTCTTCCAGCCCCATGTCCGGGGGGAGGGTGAACGGTTTCGCTGTTCCTTCGGCCGCGGCAGGCTGGGCGGGCTGCATGCACCTGATCTCCTGAGGCAGATGCTCCGGGAGCAGGGTCGGCCCGCTGCGCATGATGCAGATGCGTTCGATGACGTTTCTGAGTTCCCTGATGTTTCCCGGCCAGGCGTACTGCTCCATCAGCTGCTCGGCCTCGGCGGAGACGCCCCGGAAATCACGGCCGAAGGCGCGGCTGAAGCTGTCCAGGAAAAAGGCGGCCAGCGCCGAGATGTCGTCGGTGCGCTCCCTGAGCGGCGGTATGTGAATGGGGAAGACGTTGAGACGGTAAAAGAGGTCCTCGCGAAAGCTCCTGTCGGCGATGCGCAGCATCAGGTCCCTGTTGGTAGCGGCAATGACGCGCACATCGATGCCGATATCCTGCACGGCGCCCACCCGGCGGATGGTGCGCTCCTGCAGCACGCGCAGGAGCTTGGCCTGCATCCCCATGTCCATCTCCCCGATCTCGTCCAGAAAGACGGTGCCGTGGTGCGCCTCCTCGAAGAGCCCCTTCTTGCGGCCGCTGGCGCCGGTGAACGCCCCCTTCTCGTGGCCGAACAGTTCGCTCTCCAAAAGCGCCGCCGGTATCGAGGCGCAGTTGATGGCGATGAAGGCGGCGTCCTTACGGTCGGAGAGGTCGTGGATGGCGCGCGCCACCAGCTCCTTGCCGGTCCCCGACTCCCCGGTGACCAGGACGGTCGATGGTATGCGGGCGATCTCCCGGACCTGCGCCGCGACCTCGTTGAAGGCCTCGCTTTTGCCGATGATCGGGGAGCGGCCGGGGAGCGCGCCGTCGCCGCGCTTGAGCTTGCGCACCTCGCGTTTGAGCGTCTGGGTCTTGAGGGCCAGTTTGACGATCAGCCTCAGGGCGTCGGCTTTGAACGGCTTTTTCATGTAGTGGAAGGCCCCGAGCTTGAGCGATTCCACGGCGCTTTCCACCGAACCGTATCCGGTGATGATGATCACCAGCAACTCGGGATCGAGCTCCTTGAGCGCCTTCAGGACGTCGATGCCGTCTTCGGTGCCGAGGTTCAGGTCGAGCAGCGCCAGGTCGATCTCTTCAGAGGCGACGATGTCGCGGGCTTCCTGCCCCGAGGCTGCCGTGCAGACCTGGAAGCCCTCGCCGGCCAGTATGCGCTGGACGTTTTCGCAGATGAAAGCTTCGTCGTCGATGATGAGTATCTTTTCCATGGTTGTCCCTTAAGCTGGTTGATGCGAAATGCCCTATTGCTCGCCAAGCGGCAGTTCGATGGTGAACCGCGTCCCTTTTTCCGGTGCGCTTTCCACGCGGATGCTGCCGCGGTGCTCCTCTATGATCCGCTGGGTGATGGAGAGCCCCAGGCCGGTACCGGCTCCCTTCCTGGTGAAAAACGGCTCGAAGATGAGCGGAAGATCCTGCGCCGCGATCCCGGAACCGTCATCGGCTATGCTGATCACGGCGCATTCGCCCGCGACCCTGGTGGCGACCGTTATGCGGCCGCCGCCGGGCATCGCCTCCTGGGCGTTCCTTATGATGTTGAGCACCGCCTGTTTGATCTTCTCGGGGTCGAGCCGGAACGGGGGCACCTCCCCCTCGTCAAAGGCGAGTTTTATCTGCTGGCGTTCGCAGGGGCGGCGCATCAGCAGCACCGTGTCGCAGACCACCCGGTTCAGGTCGGATTCCCTGAACTCGGCCCGCACCGGCGAGGAATAGTTCAACAGCGCGCTGATCAGCCGCTCCACCCGTTCGATCTCGGCCAGCGCCTTCTTGATCATGTTCTGGTCATCCGAGCCGGAGAGAGCCTGGTCGTGCAGGTCGTCCAAAAGAAGCGAGATGCCGGTCAGCGGGTTCCTCACCTCGTGGGCGATGCCGGCCGACAGCTTGCCCAGGGAGGCGAGCCGGTCCAGGCGCATCATCTCCTCGCGCAGCTTCTCCTTTTCCGTCTCGTTTCTGAGCGTTACGGTGAGCCCCTGCTCGGCGTCGACCCCGATCGGGAAAAAGCCGACGTCGAAGTGCGTCATCACCGTGCCCCGGTCCAGCTTGAACGGGTGGCGGCCATAGCCCGCATGCCGGGCGAGCACCTGCGCGATGCGATCGCTCAGGTTGCCCCAGCCCTGGTACACCTCGCTGTAATGCATATCCTGCACGATGTGCTCGCCAAGCAACAGCCGCCCCGTGCCGTTTATGGAGGTCAGCCGTCCTTCGGGCGAAAAGGTGACGATGGCGCTGGAGATACTTTCCAGCACGCTGGTCTTGAAGTTGCGCTCGTCCAGGATCTCCAGCCGCGACTTGCGCAGCTCGTCGAGCGTCGAGAGTATGCTCTGCTTGCGCAGATCGAGTTCGTCGGCCATGTAGTTGAAGGTCCTCGCCAGGACGCCGATCTCGTCGGCCGAGCTCACCTTGACCCTGACGTGGCTGTCTCCCGCGGCGAGCTTGTCGGCGCCCTCGGTCAGCTGCCTGAGCGGGATGCTGATGCCGCGCGACAGGAGCCAGGCGGAAAGGGCCGCCAAAAGGGCCGTCGCCAGGATGATGGCCGCGCTGGTACTGCGGTGCTCCCCAAGCTGGCGGTTGATCAGTCGGCTCCCCTTGCGTGAGGCCTCGTGGAACTGGTCCACCTGGAAGCCGATGGTGACCCCGCCGAAGACGCCGTGTTTGCGGTAATCTCCCGTGTCGTAGAAGATCGGCGCATAGGCCATGATCTTTTTGGCGCCGCCCACGTTGGTGATGTCGACATACCCCGCCCGCTGGTTACGCACCGCGGCTGCGACGGTCGGGTAGCTGGGATGGATGAAGCCGGCGTGGTCCAGGTTGAAAGGGATGCGCCCGCTGTCTATGTCTGCCTTGCTCGAGTTCCTGGTGTAGGGTGGGACCTGTCTGCCGTCCTGATCCACCCCGCGGATATCCCAGAATTTGGGGTGCGTGATGATCCACCCTTCATCGTCGAAGAGGAAGGCGTAGTTGCCGCTCATATAGGAGGGGAACAGCGTGGAGAAGTTTATGCCGGGATCGACGTGCTGGGTGAACTCCATCAGGTGCCGGTGGTCCAGCGAGAGGACCACCATGCCGGCAAACGTGCCGCGGCTGTCGACAAGCGGCGAGCCGAACCGGATCACGCCTTCGTAGTTTTTCCCGTCATAGGCGCTTTCCGGGTCGCTCGCGCCCGACAACTGCTCCTGCTTCAGGACGTGGAAGCCGGTAAGGTGCGAGACGTAGATTTCTCCGGGTTTCAGGGCGCGTATCTTCCTGAAATAGTCCTCGCTCTTGAACTGGGTATTGGCGGGGTCGGAGACGTTGCGAAGCGCAGCTTTCGCAACGAAGTCGCCGTTTCGGATCACCACCTTTTCCTGGCCGTTTCGATCGATCAGGGCGATCGAGCGGTAGAGCGGCACGAATTCATGAGTGCCCTGGGTGGCGGTCCCGCTGCCGCCTCGTTGCCAGATTTCGTTGCGGCGGGTCCGGGAGAAGTCGAGCAGGTCGGATCGATCCAGGTGCGAGCGGGACAGGAACATCAGGTCGCTTTCGCACTGGTGCAGGAAGTCGGTGATGTTTTCGGCAAGTGCCTGGGCCCTCATCTGCAGCGATTCGGTCGCCTGGCTGTCGTCGGACTCGGCTATCTCGGCGGAGAGATGCGTGCTTATAGACTGCAGGTTCGCCAGTAGAATGACGGACGACACGAAGAGCGGCACCAGTGAAAGGAGCAGCGTGATGACGAGGATTTTTTTGAATATGGTGTGACGGGGCAAGAAAAACTCCGTTTAGCTGGCTGCCTGTTACCTGCCGGTCGTCGCCCTGGCGTCCCCCGCGCGGCAGGAGGGGCGGAAACAGCCGCCACGGGCCGTCCCGGTCTGCCGGGATCTCGACAAACAGCTCGACAGTAGCATAAAACAGGAAGGCACCATAATACAATTATGTTCCTGATTACTAAACTCCCGCATAGTGCACAAGCACCCCCTCTCCCTTGATGGGAGAGGGCTGGGGAGAGGGTGGAAAGCTTGCATAAGCCTCACCCTCCCCCAGCCCCTCCCATCAAGGGAGGGGAGAATGCCGAGCGGGAGATTGGTACTAATCAGCATTATGTTTGTTTCAGCTTGGCCCGATTACGGCGCGCGCCCCGCTCTTCAGCGCCACTGAAATCGGGCCCGCTGCTGCTCCCGGCGATGCGGGAGGGGAGGGGGGAGGGCGAGGGGGGAGGATGAGGCTTGAGCCGTTTTGTGTTGACTTGGCAGCGGGGGTGCATTAAAAATAAATCCGTGATTTCAAGCATCATGTCGGGCGGGGGACTTGGTTGGGATATAGGAATCTTGCATCTTGCGTGACGGACCTGGAGCGCTGCGGCGCTTTGCTGCGCATTGACGAGGAACTCTCATCGGACCTGGAGATCGGTTCGATCCAGCGGCGGGTCTACCAGGCGCAAGGACCGGCGCTGCTCTTTACCCGGGTGAAGGGATGCTCCTTTCCGATGCTGGGCAACCTGTTCGGCACGCTGGAGAGGACCAGGTTCATCTTCAGGGACACGCTCAAGGCCGTGGAGCGCCTGGTGCAACTGAAGGTCGATCCCCGCTTCTTCCTGAAAGAACCGGCCTCCCTTTTGTCAGCCGTTCCTGCCGCATGGCACCTGTTGCCCAAGCGGGTCGGCACCGGCCCGATCCTGGGGCAGCGGACCTCTCTCGATCGGCTCCCCCAGCTCAAATCCTGGCCCGACGACGGCGGCGCCTTCATCACGCTCCCCCAGGTCTACTCGGAGAGCGTGGCACTGCCCGGGTTGCGCCATGCCAACCTCGGCATGTACCGGGTGCAGATCTCCGGTGGCGACTACCGGCCCAACGCCGAGGTGGGGATACACTACCAGATCCACCGCGGCATAGGGTTCCACCATGCGGAGGCGCTGGAAATGGGCGCTCCTTTCCGGGTGAACATCTTCGTCGGCGGGGCTCCCGCCATGACCGTCGCGGCCGTCATGCCGCTTCCCGAGGGGATGCCGGAGCTCTCCTTCGCCGGGCTTCTGGCCGGGCACAGGATCGAGATGGTGACCCGCCCGGGCTTTCTCCCCATGCCGGCCGAGGCCGATTTCTGCATCACCGGGACCATCGATCCGCAAAAGACGCTGCCCGAGGGGCCGTTCGGCGATCATTTCGGCTACTACAGTCTGGCCCACCAGTTCCCCGTGCTCAAGGTCGAGGAGGTCTTCCACCGCCAGGGCGCCATCTGGCCCTTCACGACGGTGGGACGTCCGCCGCAGGAGGACACGTCCTTCGGCGCCTTCATTCATGAACTGACCGGTCCGCTGATACCGACGGTGATCCCGGGCGTCAAAGGGGTGCATGCCGTCGACGCGGCCGGCGTCCATCCGCTGCTTCTGGCCGTAGGCCGCGAGCGCTACGTCCCTTACGGCGACCGGCGCACGCCTCAGGAACTGCTCACCATCGCGAACGCGATCCTCGGGCAGGGACAGCTCTCGCTGGCGAAGTACCTGATGATCGCCTCGCACGAGGATGCGCCGCAACTGGACATCCACGATATCCCCGCCTTTTTGCGCCACATGCTGGAGCGGATCGATTTCCGGCGCGACCTGCATTTCCAGACCGGGACCACCATGGACACCCTCGATTACACGGGCGGTGCCCTGAACAGCGGTTCCAAGGTCGTCTTCGCCGCGGTCGGTCCGAAGCGCCGCGACCTGGGGGTGGAGATCCCCGCCGCGCTCAGGCTGCCGGACGGTTTCAGCGCTCCCTCGCTCTGCCTGCCGGGCGTGCTCGCCGTGCAGGGGCCGGCCTGCGCGACCCGCAAGGGGGGGGCCGATCTGCAGATGGAGGCGTTTTGCGACTGCCTGAAGACGGTGGCGGGGCTGGACGCTTTCCCGCTCATCGTGGTCTCCGACGACAGCCGGTTCACAGCGGCAACGCTGAACAACTTCCTCTGGGTCACCTTCACCCGCTCCGATCCGGCCGCCGACATCTACGGCGTGGGCGCCTCCACCTCCTGCAAACAGTGGGGCTGCAGCGGGCCGCTGGTGATAGACGCACGGGTGAAGCCGCACCATGCGCCGCCGCTTGTCGAGGATCCTGCCGTGGAGCGCAAGGTGGATCAGCTGGCCGCCCCGGGCGGGCCGTTGCACGGAGTGTATTGAACAACGAACCTCCCCCGCCGAAGGAGGGAGGCGTTTTTACCGGATTTGAGGTGACGGTGACCAAGGAAAGACTCGACAAACTCGTCCTGGAGCGCGGACTCGCACCTTCGCGGGAGCGGGCCAAGGCGCTCATCATGGCCGGGCAGGTGGTGGTGGACGATCACCTGGCGGACAAGGCGGGGCTCATGGTGAACGTCACGGCCGAGATCCGTCTCAAGGGAGAGCCGCTTCCCTATGTGAGCCGGGGCGGGCTGAAACTGGCGCAGGGTCTGGACCTTTTCGGCATCGATGTGCAAGGGCTTTCGGCGCTCGACGTCGGCGCCTCCACCGGAGGCTTTACCGATTGCCTGCTGCAGCGGGGGGCGAGACGGGTCATCGCCGTCGACGTGGGGTACGGTCAGCTGGCCTGGAAGCTGCGCGAGGACCCGAGGGTGCTCAGCCTGGAGAAGACCAACATACGCCACCTGGAGCCCCGGGCACTCCCGGAACTCCCCGACATGGCGGTGATCGACGCCTCCTTCATCTCGCTGGACAAGGTACTCCCTCCCACCCTTCGGCTCATCCGGGAGGGTGGCACCATCGTCGCCCTGATCAAGCCGCAGTTCGAGGTGGGGCGCGGCCAGGTGGGGAAGGGGGGGGTGGTCCGGGACGAGAAGAAGCATCTGGAGGTGGTGGCGACCATCACGGCCCTGGCCGAGAGCCTGGGACTTATGGTGCTAGGTCTCTGCGACTCTCCCATTCTCGGCCCCAAAGGGAACAAGGAATTCCTCATTCATCTGCAGAAACGCCGGGGCGGCGGTCTCCCGGGTGACGAGGTAAATCGTGAACATCAACAGGAGGTTATATGACTGATTGTCTGTTCTGCAAGATGGCCGGCGGCGCCATCCCGGTAAGGAAGGTCTACGAGGACGATCAGCTTTTCGCCATCGAGGATATCAACCCCGTGGCGCCGGTGCACATCCTCATCATACCGAAGCAGCACCTGGTGAACTCGTTGGAGCTGTCGGCTGCAAACGACCAGGTCATCGGCGCCGTGTACCGCGTTGCGGCCGATCTGGCACGCGAGCGCGGCGTGGCCGAAAGCGGATTCCGGGTGGTGAACAACAACAACGCCGGCGCCGGCCAGTCCGTCTTCCATATCCATTTTCATCTGCTCGGCGGCCGGAACTTCGCCTGGCCCCCGGGTTGACCCGACCCTGCACGGAAGCGGCAAGGATCTCAAGGAGAACCGATATGAAGAAACTGCTTGTGGTGATGCTCCTGTTATACCCGCTGTCGGCGCTGGCGGTAACCTACGAATGGACCGACGAGAGCGGCACGGTGAATTTCGCCGAAGACCTGGGCAAGGTACCGAAGAAGTACCGCAAAAAGGCGCGGACGGTGGGGGACACGGGCGGCGCCCCGGAGATCACCGAGATCACCGAGCCGGTCAAGGGAAAGCCCAAAGGTGACGGTGAGCAAAATGGGAAGAAGCAGCTCTACGCGGGCAAGGACGAGAACGCCTGGCGCAAGGAGTTCCTCGCCTCGAAGTACGGCGTGCAGCAATCCGAGTCCGAACTGTCGGATCTGCGCGGGAGGCTGACCGACACCTCGAAGATGTCGCGCTCCGAGTACCTTGCCATTCAGAACACCATCAAAAATGCCGAGAGCAGGCTCGAGCAGCAGCAAAAGAGGGCGGACCAGCTGCGAGAGAGTGCAGACCGGCTCGGCGTGCCGATGCAATGGCGGCAGTAACCAACCCCACACCAACCCTCCGCTTCAAGGGGAGGGAGGTCTGTTTACCGAGGTTTTAATGGTATTTCCCGATTTCGACCCGGTCTTCCTGCGGCTGGGGCCGCTGGAATTTCGCTGGTATGGCCTCATGTACATCTGCGGGTTCGTGGCAGCCTACTTCATCATACTGGCAGGCGTGAAAAGGAAGGGGCTGCCGCTTGTCAAGGACGACGTCGCCGACCTGATCTTCACCGTCGCTGTCGGCGTCATACTGGGGGGACGGCTGGGTTACGTCCTGTTCTACAACCTCTCCTACTACCTGGCGCATCCCATGAAGCTCGCCGCCGTATGGGAAGGGGGGATGTCCTTCCACGGCGGGCTGACCGGAGCCATACTGGCCGGGATTTACTTCATCAGGAAACACAAGCTGAGCTTCTACCAGCTGGCCGACATCGCCTTCGTCGCCGGCCCGGTCGGCCTGGGGCTCGGGCGGGTCGGCAACTTCATCAACGGCGAGCTGTACGGCCGGGTCACCGATGCCCCCTGGGGTATGGTGTTCCCGGGCGGCGGCAGCCTGCCGCGCCATCCCTCCCAGCTCTACGAGGCGTTTCTGGAGGGATTGGTGATGTTCGTCATCCTGTTCGCCGTGTCCCGGAAGGTGGCCAGGGACGGGGTGGTCTTCTGGTCCTTCATCGGGCTCTACGGCCTGTTCCGCTTCATCGTCGAGTTCTTCAGGGAGCCGGATGCACAGGTAGGCTATATCTTGGGGGTGCTCTCCATGGGGCAGCTTTTGAGCCTGCCGATGTTCCTTCTGGGGGCGGCAATGGTGGTGCACTGCTGCAGGCGGGGGTGAGGGGGGCTAAACCAGCTTCTTCTTCATCTCGAGGATGTTCTCCTTGCAATTTTTGCGGTAGCAGACCGAGTCCATCAGCGAGCGGATCAGGAAGATGCCCCGCCCCCGGTCCTCCAGTTCGTCGAAGTTCGGGGAGGGGATGTCGTTGATGTCGAAGCCCTGGCCGTCGTCGTAGACCCTTATGGTGAGGTCGTCGAGGTGAATGCTGATCACGATCCGGACCAGCTTTTCGGGCTCCTTGGGGCCGGCATGCTTGATGGCGTTCACCATCGCCTCGGTGAGCACCAGGTTCAGATGGTAGGCAAGCGTCTCCTTGTCGCCGCTGTAGCGCTCGATCTCCCGGGCGATATCCTCGCCGATCCTCCCGATCAGGCTCAGGTAACGGGTCTTGTTGGGGATTTTGATGTCGACCTCAATGGTGTTTCCTTCCATCTGGCGCCTCGCTTGGCTTACTGAAAGTTTTCTATGGCCTCCGCGGTGGAAGGGAAGATCTCGAAAACCCTGTGCAGGCGGGTCAGCTCGAACATGGACTTGACCTGGGACTGCAGCGAAGAGAGCTTGAGATTGCCCTGATGTGATATGGCGTTCTTGAAGCCGGAAACCAGGGCCCCCAGCCCCGAACTGTCGATGAATCGGACATCCTTGAGGTCGACAAGCACGTTCTTCTTGCCGTCTTCGAACAGCTTTTGCACGGCGATCTTCAGGTCTGCCGAGTTGTGCGCATCCAGCCGCTCCTCTTTCACGTATAGGATGACGACGTCGTTCCTCGTCTCGTCTTGTAGGTTCATGGCCTTCTCCTTGTTGTGAGGTCCGATTCGTTACAATTCTAATGACATTGTGCAATAAGCCGGCTGTTTTAGCAAGAGACGCTTTTGGCGCCGTTTTTCACCACCTTCATGACTACCATGGAAATGTCATCCTGTAAAGGCGACGGGCTGGAGAAGGCGGTGACCTCCGCCATGACCCTCTCGATGATCCGCTCCGGCTCCTGGTCCAGCATGCCCGACAGCAGGTCGCAAAGCCTCTCCACGCCGAACAGCTCCCCCGATCCCCGCTCCGCCTCGATGATGCCGTCCGTGTAGACGAAGAGCAGGTCCCCCGTCTCCAGGCGGAGACTCTTCTCTTCGAACAGCACGTCGTGCTCCACGCCCAGTATCAGCCCCTCGGCATCGAGCTCCTGCCACTTGCCGCCGCGAAACAAAAGGGGCCTCGTGTGCCCGGCGTTGGCGTAGCTCAGGGTGCGGGTCGCGCCGTCGTACTTGCCGCAGAACATGGTGATGAAGAGCTCCGCGCGGGTCAGGTCGTCGTAGAGCAGGTCGTTCAGCACCCGCAGGATCTCCTTATTGGAGCGGACCGACTGCATCTGCGCCCGCAAGACGCTTCTGGTCTCCACCATGATCAGGGCGGCGCCCACGCTGTGGCCGGAGACATCGGCCATCACGAAATCGACCAGGTCGTCGCCTCTTTGGAAGAAGTCGTAGTAGTCCCCCCCCACGTGGGTGGCCGGCGTGCAGCGGCAGGCGATGTCCAACCCGGGCAGCCTGGGCGGGGACTCGGGAAGCAGCGAGAGCTGGATCTGCTTGGCGAGCTCCAGGTCCCGGGTCACCCGCGCGTTTTCCAGCAGGGCCGCCTCCTTCTGGCGCCGCTCCCCCTCGCGCGCCTCCCGCTCGGCCACGATCCGCACCGCCTGGGCCAGCTGGCCGGCGAGGCTCTCCAAAAGCTCCACGAACTGCTCGGTGAAGAGCCCGATGATGGAGCGGGAGAAGACCGAGAGGATCCCCACCGGCGGCGACCCCTCGCTGGAGATGGGGATGTGGGCGAACGACTTGATCCCCTCGCGCCGGAAGATCTCCTTGGCGATCGGCTTGGTGATGTAGGTGGTATCGTTGAAGAACTCGGTTCGCCTCCCCAGAAACGCCTCTCCCACGTGGGTGTCGATCTCCAGGATCCGGTCCTCGGCCGTGATCCGCTCCCCCCCCTCGCCCTTGTGCGAGCGGACCTGCAGCACCCCCTGGTCGTTCAGGAGCCTGATCACGCAGAGGTCGAGCTTGAACTCCCGCAGCAAGAGCGCCAAGAGGTCCTCCATGATGATGTCGAGTTCCAGGGAGCGGTTCATGATCTCCGAGGCGCGCAGCCGGACGAAGAGCGCCTCCCGGCTCTGGTCGCGCGAGGTGCGCACCGTGGAGAAGATGTCGTAGACCGACTCCATACGGGAGCCTATGTCGGAGAGAAAGCTCTCCAGCACGGCCCCCGCCGCGGCGCCGCCCAGCGAGGCGGCCAGCGTCTTCTCCACGAAGCGCTTCAGGTTGGGGAGCTCGAATTCGGAGACCCCGCCCTTGCCGTCGATCTCGCGCTCGCCCAGGTAGTCGGAGATCGCCGCGTGGGCCTGGGGCTCGCCGATGAACTTGGACATCAGGTTCACGAACTGCACGATGGTGACCGGCTTGGAGAGGCGCTTGGTCTCCCAGTGCGGTGTGCCGTTTTCCGGGGCGAACACCTGCACGAACTTCGCCACCTGTTCCTTTTCCTTCTCCTCCTGGCCGTACATGATGGAGAGCGCCAGGTAGGCGGAGATGTTCAGGAACATGCTCCAAAAGAGCGCATGGGTCCAGGGGTCGAGCCCGGTCAGTCCGAAAAGCGCCTGGGGCTTGAAAAGGGCCAGGCCGAATGGGCCGTTCAAAAGGATGTCCGTGTGCCATTGCCCGGCCTGCATCAGCGAGGGGAAGAGCAGCGTGTAGCTCCAGACGGCGAACCCCAGGAGCAGGCCTGCGATGGCCCCCTTCTTGTTGCCGCGCGGCCAGTAGAGGCCGCCGATCAGGGCCGGGGCGAACTGGATCGCCGCGGAAAAGGAGACGAGCCCCATGTTGGCGAGCATGTAGCTCTCGCCCACGATGCTCTGGTACAGGTAACCCAAAAGGATCACGAGGGCGATGCCGAGCCTCTTCAGGTTGATGAGCAGAAAGGGAAACCACCCCCGCGGCTTGAAGCGCACCACAACCGGCATCAGCACGTGGTTCAAGAGCATGGTCGATACGGCGACGGACTCCACCATCACCATGCCGGCCGAGGCGGAAAAGCCCCCCAGGAAGGCGACCAGCGCGAGCCAGGGGTGCCCCTGCTGCATCGGCAGGGTGAGCACGAAGTAGTCGGCGCCGGCGCTGCTGCCGGTCAAAAGGATGCCGGCCAGCGCGATCGGCATGATGAACAGGTTGATCAGGAACAGGTAGGCAGGGAAGCGCCAGGCCGCGCTGTTCAGGTGCGACTCCTGCGCGTTCTCCAGCACCATGACCTGGAACTGGCGCGGCAGCAGCATGACGGCCCCCATGGAGAGGACGAGCAGGCTGCACATGGAGGAGTAGGAATTCTCGCCGGAGCCGTCCAGCGTGGTGAGCCGGGCCAAGAGCGCCGGGTCGCTGCGGTTCATCCTGGTGAACAGGTCGGAGACCCCGTCGAACACCCCGTAGGTGATGAAGATCCCGACGCTGAGCATCGCCACCAGCTTGACGATCGACTCCAGGGCGATCGCCGCCACCAGCCCCTCGTGGCGCTCGGCCGAAACCAGGTGGCGCGCCCCGAACAGCACGCTGAACACGGCCAGAAGCAGCGCGGTGAACAGCCCCGGATGGGGGGAGGCGATCTGGATCCCCCGGGTCAGCGAGGAATGGAGGTCCTGGTAGCCGGTGATGATGGTGAACGAGGTGGACACGGCCCGGAGCTGGAGCGCGATGTAGGGCATGATCCCCATCAGGGTGATCACCGTGATGATGGCGCCCAGCCACTGGGACCTGCCGTAGCGCGAGCTGATGAAGTCCGCGATGGAGGTGATGTTGTTTTCCTTGGAGATGCGGACGATCTTCTTCAAAAGGAACCACCAGGAAAAGGCGGTGAGGGTGGGGCCCAGGTAGATGGGGAGGAAGTCCATGCCGGTGGTGGCCGCCTTGCCGACCGAGCCGTAGTAGGTCCAGGAGGTGGCGTAGACGGCGATGGAGAGCGAGTAGACCGCGGGGTTCGCCGTGATGCTCCTGCCCGCCTTCTGCCTCTGGTCGGCGTAGTAGGCCACCAGGAACAAAAGCGCTATATAGAGAAGGGCGGTGCCCCAAACCAGGTTGGCTCCCAGCATCAGGGACGTCCCCCGGTATCGGAGTCTTTGGCCGCGGCACGGCTGAAGAGGTAGATGATGAAGATGGAGAAGAGCCACCCGAACAGCAGGTACAGGTAGAGAAGCGGGATGCCGAAGGGGAGGATCGGCTTGTTGAAGATGCTGATGAAGGGGTAGTTCATCATCACCAGCCCCAGGACGAAACAGATGGCCCAGCTGTCCTTGAGCTTCAGGCGACGGATGACTCCCTCTTTGATCCGGTTCATGGCAGTAACCCCATGCCTTTGAGCGCCAGGTCGACCACCGCGGGGAGCGGCAGGCTCGTGTCGACCAGGATCGACTCGCCGTGCGCCGGCGGCTCGAACTCCGCCTGCTGCTGCGGGAAGAGTTCCCACCTGCCGTCGGAGGGCTCGGCCGGATCGAGTCGCCGCTGTTCCAGGCGCTCCCGGATCAGCCCCTGGTCGCAGCGGGTCTGCAGCTCGAAGAAGCCGACCCCCAGCTCTTGCGCGAGCTGCCGGAAGGCGGCCCGGTCGCCTTCGCGGCGGAAGGTGGCGTCCACCACGACGCTTCGGCCCGCCTGCAGCGCGCTCCTCGCCGCCTGCTCGAGGGCCCGGTAGGTGGCCCGGTTGAAGTCGGCGCCATAGATCCCCCGGTCGTAGCCGGCGCCTTGCGCCCGGACCGGGGGGAGCCCTGCCAGCTCCTTTCTCACCAGGTCGGAGCGCTCCAGCTGCAGGCCGAGCTCGAATGAGAGTTCGCGCGCCAGGGCGCTCTTGCCGCTCCCCATGAGGCCGCAGGTGATGATCAGCGAGGGGGCGAGCCTGGCCCTGAGCGCGTAGCCACGGGCGAGCCTGAAGTAGCGCAGCGCCGCCGCCCTGGCCCGGGCCCGCTCATCGGCTGCCAGCGCAGGCGCCCTGAAAAGGAAACTCTGCACCTTGCCGCGCACGAAGGCGCGGTAGCCCCGGTAGAAGTCGAGCAGCGGGGCGAGCCCGGTGTCGCCGGTGGCCTCCTGGTAGGCCTCCAGGAAGGGGCGGCACAGCTCGGGTCGGCCGGCGTACTCCAGGTCCATCAGGAGAAAGGCGATGTCGGCGGCGGTATCTATATAGCGGAACCTTTCGTTGAACTCGATGCAGTCGAAGATGCAGATGGGGTCGGTCAGGCAGATGTTGCCGGTGTGCAGGTCGCCGTCGCACTCCCTGATGAACCCCCCCGCGATCCGTGCCTGGAACAGCTCCTCGTGCTCGCCCAGGAAGCGCTCCACCCAGTCCCGGATCAGGGTCAGGTCGGCGGCCGGCACCGTTTCACCCTGAAAGGGGGCGGCCTGCCGGAAGTTCTCCTCCCAGTTCCCCCTGATCACGGCGCTGCTGCCGCAGGCGTCGATCTGCGCCCCGCGGGCGGCCCGGCCGTGGAAGTCGGCCATGATGCGGGCAATCTGCGCGAGCTCCCCGGCACCCGCCTCCCCGCGCTCCAAAAGGTGGGACAGCATACGTTCCTCGGGCAGCCTCTTCATCTTCACCGCGTAGTCGATCACCCTGCCGCCGCCGGCGAAGCTGGCACCTTCCGGCGTCTCGCGCAGTTCCGCGACCCCCAGGTAGATGTCGGGACAAAGGCGCCGGTTGAGCCGCACCTCCTCCTCGCAGTAGAAGCGGCGCCGGTCCAGCGTGGTGAAGTTCAGGAAGCCGAAATCGACCGGCTTCTTTACCTTGTAAACGTGGTGGTCGCTAATGAAGATGTCGGAGACATGCGTCTCTACCAAACGCACGTTTGCCGTGGGCTCGGGGTAGGCCGCCGGTTTAAGTAGCGATTTTATAAGCTTTCGGGCCATCGATCATCCTTAACATGATGATTTCATTTGAGAATGGTATCATAATGATAACGGCTGGCAACTGTTTAAATTAGCATAAAGTTGTTTGACGCTGTTACCTATTTATGTTAGTTTTTCATGTATTAATCGCGCCATCCCGCGGGATACAGTATCCCCGGGTGCCGCGGTTTTTAGGTTTTTGCCCCGCATTCAACAGGTGATCAAGGTACCCCATGACCAAGAAGTGTCTGACGCTGCTTTTCCTCATTTCCACCCTCAGCGCCTGTGCCACGCCGCAGGTCCCGGAGCAGGCCCCCGTTGCCGTCCCGGTTGCCGCACCGGTTGCGACCTCGCCCGAAGCCCGTACCATGTCCTACTTCGCCCAGGCCCGGCTGAGGGGGGCCGAGGGGGATCTGGACGGGGCGCTCGCCCTTTTGAACAAGGCGATGGAGGGGGATCCCGGCTCCCCATACCTGCACACGGAGGCGGCCCAGATCTACCTGCAGCAAAATCGTCCGGAGGAGGCGCTGGCCCATTGCGAGTCCGCCATCCGGCTCGACCCGAGCTTCGTGCAGGCGCACCTTCTGGCCGGCAACATCCTGGTCACCATGCAGCGGGAGAAGGACGCCATCCCCTATTTCAAGAAGGTGATGGAGCTCGACCCGACCAAGGAGGAGGTCTACCTGCACGTGGCGATCTTCTACCTGAAGAGCTTCGAGTACGAGCAGGCCGTCGATACGCTGAAGGCCATGGTGAAGGCGGTGCCGGAATCGCCGCTTGGCTACTACTACCTCGCCAAGACCTACGACCAGATGCGCCTGCCGCGCGAGGCGCTCTCCTACTACAAGAAGGCGGTGGAGCTCAAGCCCGATTTCGAGCAGGCGCTCATCGAGATGGGGATCTCCCAGGAGACCCAGGGGCTCATACCGGAGGCCATCGAGAGCTACAAGAGCCTGCTGGTCATGAACCCCGCCAACCTCAACGTGGTCCAGCATCTGGCGCAGCTCTACATCCAGCAAAGGAGGCTCGACGAGGCCCTCGCCCTCTTGCAGCAGCACGGTGGCAGCAGCCTGGAGAACTCGCGCAAGATCGGGCTTTTGTACCTCGAGATGGAGCGCTACGACGAGGCGGTCGCCGCCTTCGAGCAGATCCTCAAGGCGGAGCCGGCGGCGCACCAGGTCCGCTTCTACCTGGCCACCGCCTACGAGGAGATGGAGGAGGCGGACCAGGCGATAGCCGAGTTCTCCAAGATCCCCCGCGAGTCCCCCTATTTCCTGGACGCGCTCGGGCACCTGGCCTACCTTTACAAGGAGAAGGGGGACCCGGAGCGGGGGGTGGCCCTTTTGAAGGAGGAGATGAAGCAGCAGCCCCAGCGGGTGGAGCCCTACCTGCACCTGGCCAGTCTCTACGAGACCATGGACCGCTTCCAGGACGGCGTCGACGTGCTGAAGTCGATGGACGGCAAGCTGCAGGCGGACCCGCGCGTGATGTTCCGGTTCGGCATACTCTATGACAAGATGGGGCAGAAGGAACCCTCGGTGGCGATGATGAAGAAGGTGCTGGCCGCCACCCCGGACGACGCCCAGGCCCTGAACTACCTCGGCTACACCTATGCGGAGATGGGGGTGAACCTCGAAGAGGCGCTCTCCTACCTGAAGAAGGCCGTGTCGCTCAAGCCGGGCGACGGCTTCATCCTGGACAGCCTGGGGTGGACCTATTTCAAGCTGAAGCGCTATCCGGAGGCGGTGACGCAGCTGGAGCGCGCCGTGGAGCTCTCCGATGACGACGCGACGGTGATCGGGCACCTGGCCGACGCGTACTGCGCCTCCCGCGCCTACAAGAAGGCGATCCCCCTGTTCAAGAAGCTGCAGAAGCTGGAGCCGGAGCGCACCGATCTCTCCGACAAGATCAAACGCTGCCGTCAGGAAAGCGGGGAGAAATGAGCGTCCCCCGCCGCCTCGCCCTGCTCCTTGTCGCCCTGATCTTTGCCGGCTGCGCTCAGGGTGCGCCCGAGCCGAAGGTGGTGCGCAGCAAGGGTGGAGCTCCCGCAGCAGGGGACGCCCTGGTGACCGGCTCTATCGGCGAGCCGTCCAACCTGATCCCGATCCTCTCCGCCGATTCCGCCTCAAGCGATGTCGCCGGGCATGTCTACAACGGCCTGGTGCGCTACGACAAGCATCTGAACCTGGAAGGGGACCTGGCCAAGTCGTGGGAGGTCTCCGCCGACGGGCTCAACATCACCTTCCATCTGCGCCACGGCGTCAAATGGCACGACGGCCAGGAGTTCACCTCCCGCGACGTGCTCTACACCTACCGTGTCACCGTGGATCCCAAGACCCCAACCGCCTACTCCGAGGATTTCAAGCAGGTGCAGAGCGCGCAGGCCGTCGACCGCTACACCTTCCGGGTCAGCTACGCCAAGCCTTTCGCGCCGGCGCTCGCCTCCTGGGGGATGCCGATGCTCCCCGCGCACCTTCTGGAGGGGAAGGACATCACCAAGAGCCCGCTGTCGCGCAGCCCGATCGGGACGGGCCCCTTCGTCTTCAAGGAGTGGATACCGGGGCAGAAGGTGACGCTGGAGAGATTTGCCGACTACTTCGAGGGGCCCGCGTACCTGTCGCGCTACGTGTACCGCATCATACCCGACAGCTCCACCATGTACATGGAGCTCAAGGCCGGCGGCATCGACATGATGGGGCTTTCACCGGTGCAGTACCAGCGCCAGACCGATACCCGCGAGTTCGCCGAGCGCTTCAACAAGTACCGCTACCCGGCCTCCGCCTACACCTATCTGGGATACAACCTGCGCCTGCCGCTGTTTCAGGATCGCAGGGTGCGCCAGGCGATCACCAGCGCCATCAACAAGGAAGAGATCGTGCAGGGGGTGCTTCTGGGGATGGGGAAGGTCGCCCACGGTCCCTACAAGCCCGGCACCTGGGCCTACAAGGCGAAGGTCGCCGATCCGGGTTACGATCCGGCGCGCGCCGCGGCGCTTCTCAAGGAGGCCGGTTTCGTCATGGGCCGGGACGGGGTGCTGGTGAAGGACGGCAAGCCCCTGAGCTTCACCATCATGACCAACCAGGGGAACGATCAGCGGTTGAAGTGCGCCCAGATCATCCAGCGGCGCCTGAAAACGGTCGGCATCGACGTGAAGATCCGGGTCATGGAGTGGGCTTCCTTTCTCACCAACTTCATCGACAAGGGGAGGTTCGAGGCGGTGCTCCTGGGGTGGACCATTTCGCAGGATCCCGACCTCTACGACGTCTGGCACTCCTCCAAGACGGGCCCCAAGGAACTCAACTTCATAGGGTTCAAGAACGCCGAGATGGACCGTCTCATCGTGGAGGGGAGGGGGACCTTCGACGTGGAGAAGAGGCGCGCCTGCTACTACGAGATCCAGGAGATACTGGCACGAGAGCAGCCCTACACCTTTCTGTACGTTCCCGACGCGCTGCCGGCGGTCTCGGCCAGGTTCCGCGGCATCGAGCCCGCTCCCGCGGGGATCATGCACAACCTTATCAAGTGGTACGTGCCCAAGGCTGAACAGGTCTATTGAATATGGTCAACTACCTCCTAAAACGCATCCTGATGCTTTTCCCGCTGTTGATCGGGATCACGTTGATCACCTTTACCGTGATCCACCTGGCACCCGGCGAGCCTGTGGAGATGCAGACCGCGATGAGCCCGAAGGTCTCCGCCCAATCGAGGGCGCGCCTGCGCGAGTTCTACGGTCTGGACAAACCGCTCCATGTCCAGTACGGCCTCTGGCTGTCGCACCTGGCCCGCTTCGACTTCGGGCGCTCCTTTGCCCCCGACAACAGGCCGGTCACCGACAAGATCGTGGAGCGCATCCCGATCACCCTCACCCTGAACATCATCGCGCTGATCCTCGAGTTCGGGCTGGCCATCCCGATCGGCATCATCGCCGCGGTGCACCGCGACACGCTCCTGGACCGGGGCATCTCCGTCTTCGTCTTCCTGGGCTTCGCCGTGCCGACTTTCTGGCTGGCGCTCCTTTGCATGTACTTTTTCGGGGTGAAGCTGAACTGGCTGCCGATCTCCGGCATCCATTCCCTGGGGAGCGAGCAGCTTCCCGCCCTGGCGCGCTTCTGGGACATGGCCAAGCACCTGTTCCTCCCCATCGCCATAGCGACCTTCGGCAGCCTCGCCGGGCTCTCCCGCTACATGCGCTCCACCATGCTGGAGGTCCTTTCCCAGGACTACATCACCACGGCCCGTGCCAAAGGGCTCAGGGAGCGCACCGTCATCTACAAGCACGCCCTCAAGAACGCCCTGCTTCCCGTCATCACGCTTTTGGGGTTTTCCCTCCCCGGCCTGATCGGCGGCAGCGTCATCTTCGAGACCATCTTCTCGATCCCGGGCATGGGGCAGCTCTTCTACATGGGGGTCATGGCGCGCGACTACCCGCTGGTGATGGGGATCCTGGTCATCGGCGCCTGTCTCACCCTGGTGGGGAATCTGCTGGCCGACCTCTGTTACGCCTTCGCCGATCCCCGTATCCGCCACGGGAGGGGGTAGACGTGTCGCAAACGACGCCGCATAGCCGCCTCAGCCCGCCCCCTTACGGCGCTCCCGCCCCGGGTGCGCGCCTGCTGCCGACCGTACCGAATTGGTCTGGCGCCCTTACCGGATTCGTGCTATGAATGCGCAGATGAGCGGACCGTATCGAGAGTTCTGGCGCAGGTTTAAGGTCAACCGGTTTGCCGCCGCAGCGCTGGTGGTGATCGTGGCGCTTTTCGTGCTCTCACTGTGCGCCGGCTTCATCACGCCCTACGATCCGGATGCCATCGACGCCTGGCACGTGCTGCTCCCCCCGTCCTCCAGCCACTGGTTCGGCACGGATGAACTGGGGCGGGACGTCTTTACCCGCGTCGTCTTCGGAGCCCGGGTATCGCTCAAGGTCGGCTTTGTAGCCGTGGGCATCGCCGTGCTGATCGGGACCGTGGTCGGCCTCTTCGCCGGGTTCTACGGCGGCTGGCTGGATGCGCTTTTGATGCGGCTTGTGGACATCATGCTCTGCTTCCCCACCTTCTTCCTGATCCTTGCCGTGATCGCCATGCTGGAGCCGTCCATCTGGTACATCATGGTTATCATCGGGCTTACCGGCTGGATGGGGGTCGCGCGTCTGGTTCGGGCCGAGGTGCTCTCGTTAAAGAGCAGGGACTTCGTGCTGGCGGCCCGTGTGCTCGGTGCCTCGGATCGCAGGATCATCTTTCGCCACATCCTGCCCAACGCGCTTTCGCCGGTCCTGGTCTCCGCGACCCTCGGGGTGGCCGGGGCCATACTGACCGAATCGGCGCTCTCCTTTCTGGGGATCGGGGTGCAGCCGCCGACTCCCAGCTGGGGGAACATACTCACCTCCGGCAAGGACTACATCGAATTTGCCTGGTGGCTCTCTCTGTTCCCCGGCGTGGCGATCCTGGTGACGGTGCTCTCCTACAACCTGGTAGGGGAGGGGATACGGGACGCGCTCGACCCGAGAAGGCAGTGAAACATGAAACAACGTAGAACGTAGAACGTAGAACGTAGAACGTAGAACGTAGAACGTAGAACGTAGAACGTAGAACGTAGAACGTAGAACGTGTTAATTTAAAAAACGCGAGGGGTACCATGGCTGAGCTTTGCGAAGAGGCGTTTGATGTGTTGAAGGTGGACAAGCGGGAGTTCGTCCCGGCTACCCTCGAGGACGAACTACGGGTTGACAAGCTGTGCAGCGATCTGTTGCATCGCTTCTACTGCGAAAGCCAGGCGGCGGGGCTCTCTGCCGAGGAGGCGACTGCCCTGGCCGGCGCCGCCGACTACTTCGTCAGGGATTTCGTGGTCTCCATCAAGAACCGCAGCATTTTCGAAGAGCGCCCCGGGCTGGTACGCCAGTTCGCCGGCAATTGGTATATCGCCAATACCATGGAGCCTATGGCCTCGGAGATAGAGGGGTATCTGGCCGGGATCAGGGGTTTTTACCGTTTCCTGCACGGCCACCAGCTCATCTCGCTCAAGTTCCTGCAGGCCATCGAGGCCGAGTGCGCCCAGCTCGACTACTACGCCGGCCGCATCGAGTCCTTCTGGGACATCACCGGCGACGGTTACCTCGCCTGGGAGAAGGAGTGCTCTCTCAAGGATGAGCCGTGATCCTGCCTGATAGGAGCCCCGCCTGATTGAAAACCCTGGTAGCAAAAGTACGACGCCAAAGGCTGTTCCAAGAAGGTGAGACCGTGCTGGTCGCGGTGTCCGGAGGGGCCGACTCGGTTGCGCTGCTCGATATCCTGGCGCAGCTGGAGGATCTGCAGCTGCACCTCGTGGTGGCTCATCTCAATCACGGGTTGAGGGGGGCCGCCTCGGATGCCGATGAACTGTTCGTCTCGGGACTCGCCCACCAGTACGGGCTCCCTTTCGTGGTGCGCCGCGCCGACGTGGCAGCCCTTGCCAAAGCCTCGCGGCTCTCGCTGGAGGACGCCGGGAGAAGGGCGCGCTACGACTTTTTTGCCGAGACGGCCAGGGACCACGGCGCCACCAGCATCGCCGTCGCGCACCATCTGGACGACCAGGCCGAGACGGTGCTGATCCGCCTGTTGCGCGGTGCCGGGGGGAGCGGCCTGAGGGCCATGGCCAGCGGTTCCGGGGCCATGGTGAAGCGTCCGCTCTTGGCGGTCTCCAGAGGCGAGCTCGAGCAGTACCTTAGGTTCAGGGGACTAAGCTACAGGACCGACGCGACTAATGCCGATACGGCCATCCTGCGTAACAGCATCCGGCACGAACTGATCCCTTTCCTGAAGAAGTACAACCCGAAGGTCTCCGAGCGGCTCGCCGCCACCGCCGAAATCCTCTCCTGCGACGAAGAACTCCTGGAGCAAGTGACCGAGGGCGCCTACGCCCGCCTCGCCTCCTCACACGCAGCGGCAATCGTGCTGGAGATCGAGCCTCTCGCCAGGGAGCCGCGCGGGCTCAGGCTGCGCCTCTATCGGCGCGCGCTTTTCGAGCTGCGCGGCGACCTGAAGCACATCGGCCTGGCGCACCTGGACGCCATCGACCGGCTGGTCGGTGCGGTCCGACCCAGCGCCAGGCTGAAGCTCCCAGGCAACTGCTTCGTTTCGCGCAGCTACGGCAGGGTCAGCTTTGCCGCGGCCCAGCTGCCGGCTGATGCGGGGTGGGATCTGGCCGTCCCGGGGGAGGGGAGCTACCGGCTCCCCGACGGCAGACGCCTGCTGGTCCAGCGCGTGCAGCACCCCTGCGTGCTCGACCCGGGATCGCGCCGGGTCGCTTATCTCGATCCGGATCAGGCCCCCTTTCCCTGGCTTTTGCGCAGCTTCGCCCCGGGCGACCGCTTCCGGCCGCTCGGCATGGGCGGTGCCCAGAAGGTCAAAGAGCTTTTCATAAACGAAAAGATACCGCTCGACGAGCGCCGCCGCATACCGCTTTTGTTAAGCTGCGGACGCATCCTGTGGGTTGTCGGGGTGAGAGTTGGCGATGAAGCCCGGCTGACAGCCGCGACCGGCGCGGCTTTAAGGGTGGAAATTCTTGATATTACACCTTAAAGCTCTTGTCAATATGCACCCTTTGTGGTAATCCTTTTGTTCATTTGAATTCCTTTCCACATGAGAAAAACTACGCCGGCAAAAGCGCGGACCACAAGGCGACCCGCCGCGTCTGCCGGCCCCAAAGCCGGAGCTGGCGGGATTTGCAGCCATACAGATAATCGGGAGGAAACTTGAATCAATTCTATAAGAACCTGGCGCTTTGGCTTGTGATCAGCCTCATGATGATCCTGCTCTTCAACCTGTTCAATAAGCCCAAGCCCACCCAGGAGAAGCTCGATTTCAGCGAGTTCATCGAGGCCGTGGAAACCGGCAAGGTGAAGAACGTCGCCAGGCCGATCAACAGCGTCATCATCCAGGGCAACGAGATCATCGGCAAGTACGCCGACGGCAAGGAGTTCAGGAGCTACAAGCCTGCCGATGCCAACCTGACCGAAAAGCTGATCGAGAAGAAAATCGCCGTATCGGCCCGCCCCGAGGAGGAGCGTTTCTCCTGGTTCTCGCTTTTGATCTCCTGGTTCCCGATCATCTTCCTGGTCGCGGTCTGGATCTTCTTCATGCGCCAGATGCAGGGCGGCGGCGGCAAGGCGATGGCCTTCGGCAAAAGCCGCGCCAAGCTCCTTACCGAGACGCAGGGTAGGATCACCTTCGAGGACGTAGCCGGCATCGAGGAGGCTAAGGACGAACTCGAGGAGATCATCAACTTCCTGAAGGATCCCAAGAAATTCACCAAGCTGGGCGGCAGGATCCCCAAGGGCGTGCTGCTCATGGGCCCCCCGGGCACCGGCAAGACCCTGCTGGCCCGCGCCATTGCCGGCGAGGCCGGCGTTCCCTTCTTCTCCATCTCCGGTTCCGACTTCGTCGAGATGTTCGTGGGCGTCGGCGCGAGCCGGGTGCGCGACCTGTTCGTGCAGGGCAAGAAGAGCGCTCCCTGCATCATCTTCATCGACGAGATCGACGCCGTCGGTCGCCACCGCGGTGCCGGCCTGGGCGGCGGACACGACGAGCGTGAGCAGACCCTGAACCAGCTCCTGGTCGAGATGGACGGCTTCGAGTCCAACGAGGGGGTCATCCTGATCGCCGCTACCAACCGTCCCGACGTCCTCGACCCGGCGCTGCTGCGTCCCGGCCGCTTCGACCGCCAGGTCGTGGTGCCGCGCCCCGACGTCAAGGGGCGCGAGATGATCCTCAAGGTGCATACCAAGAAGACGCCGCTCTCCTCTGACGTCGATCTGGGCGTCATCGCCCGCGGCACCCCCGGCTTCTCCGGCGCCGACCTCTCCAACGTGGTGAACGAGGCCGCCCTCTTGGCTGCCCGCAAGGAGAAGAGCCTGGTCGAGATGATCGACTTCGACGACGCCAAGGACAAGGTCCTCATGGGCGTCGAGCGCCGCTCCATGGTGATCTCGGACGAGGAGAAGAAGAACACCGCCTACCACGAGGCGGGCCACACCCTGGTCGCCAAGCTGATCCCCGGCACCGACCCGGTGCACAAGGTCTCCATCATACCGCGCGGCAGGGCGCTGGGCGTCACCATGCAGCTTCCGATCGAGGACAAGCACAGCTACTCCCGCGAGTCGCTCCTGGACCGGATCGCCGTCCTCATGGGGGGGCGTGCGGCCGAGGAGATCATCTTCAACTCGATGACCACAGGCGCCGGCAACGACATCGAGCGCGCGACCGATATCGCCAGGAAGATGGTCTGCGAGTGGGGCATGAGCGAGAAGCTCGGCCCGGTCAGCTTCGGCAAGAAGGACGAGCAGATCTTCCTCGGGCGCGATATGGCCACCCAGAAGAACTACTCCGAGTCCACCGCGGTTGAGATAGACCATGAGATCAGGCTGATCGTGGAGCAGAACTACACCCGCGTGCATGACCTGCTCAGGGCGAATCTGGAGAACCTGCACAGGGTGTCGCTTGCCCTCATCGAGAAAGAGAACCTGACCGGCGAGGAGGTCGACCGCATCATGGCGGGCGAGGACCTGCCGTCGGAAGCCCCCGTCACCGCGTGACGCCAGGCCCGGCGACCTGGGAACTCTCGCGCCGCTCTCTATCGCTCAGCCGTCCGCTGGTGATGGGTATCCTGAACGTGACGCCGGACTCCTTCTCGGACGGCAACCTCTATTTTTCCCTGGAGGCTGCCGTGAAGCGGGCCGTGGAACTGGAGCGGGAAGGGGCCGACATCATCGACATCGGCGGGGAGAGCACCCGTCCCAACGCGGCGGCCGTGGGGTTGGCCGAGGAACTGGACCGGGTGGTCCCGGTGATCGAGGCGCTGGCCGGTAGGATCTCGGTCCCGATCTCCGTCGACACCTACAAGGCCGGGGTGGCCCGGGCAGCCTGTGCCGCCGGGGCCGAGATCGTCAACGACGTGAGCGGACTCTGCTTCGATCCCGCCATGGCGGCGGTGGTCGCCGAGGCCGACGCCGGGCTGGTCGTCCAGCACACGCGCGGGACGCCGGACCGGATGCAGTCGCAAACGCAGTACGACGACCTGATGGCCGAGGTGAAGAATTACCTGAGCGATTCACTGGCAAAGGCGGCAAGGGCAGGGGTGAAGGCGTGCCGCATAGCGGTCGATCCGGGGATCGGTTTCGGCAAGAGCGCCGAGGGAAACCTGGAACTGATCAGGAGGCTTGCCGAACTGCTGCCCCTGGGGCACCCGATCCTGGTCGGCCCTTCCAGGAAATCCTTCATCAGGACGGTCTTGGGCGAAGGAGACAACGCGAGACTCTTCGGCACGGCGGCGGCGGTTGCCGTCTGCGTCGTGCACGGAGCCTCCATAGTGAGGGTACATGACGTAGCTGCCATGAGGGACGTTGCGGTCATGGCGAGGGCGCTCGCGTAGAGACGCATTGCATGCGTCTCCGGCCTGACGCATTGCATGGGTCCCAACGCTGAAACCAGACGCATGGCCATGCGTCTCTACGCCTAAACCGAAGCAGCGGCTTCCCGACTGGTGCGGATGAACTCTTTCCTGCAAGACATAGGCGTGCTGCGGGACCTTCTGGACCTGTCACTGACCGCCCTGATCATCGCCCGGCTCTCGAGGCTTTTGAAGGGGGTCCTGGCCCTGCGCATCCTCGCCGTCCTGTCGGCGCTCTTCGTCGGCCACCTCCTGGCGCGCTTTTTCTCCCTGCAGACCGTCCAGCTCATCTTCGACACCTTCCTGGCCTCATCCGTGGTGGTGCTCGCGGTCATCTTCCAGACCGACATCCGCCGGGCTTTTGCCGCGCTCACCCGCAGCCGCGGCGCCGACAAGGACGTCGAGATGTCGGACGTGATCGACGAACTGGTCTTCGCCGTCGCGGGGCTCTCCCAGAAGCGTATCGGCGCGCTGATCGTCATCGAGCGCGGCATCCAGGTCGACAGCTACCTCGCAGTCGGCACCGACATCGACGCCAAGGTCACCAGCGAGCTGATCTCGTCGATATTTCTCCCCTACTCGCCGATCCACGACGGGGCGGTCATCATCCAGCACGGCAAGCTGACCCGGGCCGGTTGTTTCCTGCCGCTCACCCAGAACCTGGAGGTGAGCAAGAGCCTCGGCACCAGGCACCGGGCCGCCATGGGGCTCAGCGAACTGGTGGACGCCGTGGTGATTGTCGTTTCCGAGGAGACCGGGACCGCTTCGGTCGTCGTCGACGGCAAAAAGACCGACATACTCGATCCGCCGGCGCTCAGCAAACTGCTGCGCAGGCTCGTTGAGCCCAGGTGGCTCAAATGACCAAGACAAAGTCGCAAGAGTGGGAAAAGGGGATCAAGCTGCTCTCCCTGCTGCTGGCGGGTCTGCTCTGGCTGAGCGTCGTCCTGGAGCGTCCGGGCGAGATGAAGCTCCGGGTTCCCGTGTCGCCCCGGTACCTCCCTGCCGGGCTCAGCGTGGTTTCGCCTCCTCCCGAGCGGCTGGAGGTCACCATATCCGGCCCGAGGATCCTGCTCTGCAGGCTTCTCTTCAGCAGGGTCAGCTGCGGTCTCGACCTGAGCGGCGCGGCGGTGGGCAGCGCCAGCTTCACCCCCAAGGAGTGCTCGTTCGGACTGGACCGGGAGTACAAGGTGCTGCGGGTTTCTCCTGCTGCTGTGCGCTTCACCTTTGCCGAGGCGGCTGCGAGATAGCGCGGGCAGCGCGGTCGGCCGGGAGGCCGGGGACCCGCAGGATCAAGTTTTGGCAGGTATAACATTTAAACGGTATCCGACCGGCCTCGGGCGCTTGGGAAAACGGCATTGCCCGCTCCACGTTTCGATGGCCGGTCCGTTTGGGGCAGGCAGGATAAATATTTTTCAGAGGTGATCTTTATGAAGAAGCTTTTCGGAACCGACGGGGTCCGCGGTGTGGCCAACGTCTATCCGATGACCGCGGAAATGGCGATGCAGATTGGGCGTGCCGCCGCCTACATCTTCAAAAACGGCAAAAAACGCCACCGGATCGTGATCGGCAAGGACACGCGCCTCTCCGGCTACATGCTGGAGAGCGCCCTGGTGGCCGGCATCTGCTCGATGGGGGTGGACGTGCTCCTGGTGGGACCGCTCCCGACGCCGGGCATCGCCAACATAACCTCCTCGATGCGCGCCGACGCCGGCGTGGTGATCTCCGCCTCGCACAACGCGTTCGAGGACAACGGCATCAAATTCTTCTCGCGCGACGGGTTCAAGCTCCCCGACGAGACCGAACTCATGATGGAGGAGCTCATCTTCTCCAAGCGGATCGACTCGCTGCGTCCGACGGCCAAGGAAGTCGGCAAGGCCTACCGCATAGACGACGCGGCCGGCCGCTTCGTGGTGTTCCTGAAGAGCACCTTCCCCAAGGAACTCGACCTCTCCGGGCTGAAGATCGTGCTGGACTGCGCCAACGGCGCGGCCTACAAGGTGGCCCCCGCCGTCTTCGAGGAGCTGGGCGCCGAGGTGATCAGCATCGGTGTCAAGCCCAACGGTACCAACATCAACGCGAACTGCGGCTCCCTGCACCCCGAGGTGATGAGCGCCGCGGTCAAGGAGCATGGCGCCGACCTGGGGATCGCGCTGGACGGCGACGCGGACCGGGTCATCTTCGTGGACGAGTACGGCAACGTGGTGGACGGCGACCGCATCATGGCGATCTGCGCCACAGAGATGATCAAGCTGGGGACGCTGAAGCGCAACACGCTGGTGGCGACCGTGATGAGCAACATGGGGCTCGACATCGCCCTGAAGCGCGCCGGCGGCGAGGTCGTCAAGACGGCGGTCGGCGACCGTTACGTGGTCGAGGAGATGCTCAAGGGGGGGTACAACCTGGGAGGCGAGCAGTCCGGCCACATGATCTTCCTGGACCACAACACCACCGGCGACGGGGTGCTCTCCGCGCTGCAGGTGCTCGCCATCATGCAGAGGCGCTCCAAGCGGCTCTCGGAGCTGGCGCTGGTCATGCATTCCCTGCCGCAGGTGCTGGTGAACGTGCGCCTGGCGGAGAAGTCGGACATCATGCTGGTCCCGGAGGTGGCGAAGCTGATCCGGGATGTCGAGGAGAGGCTCAAGGGTGAGGGGAGGGTGCTGATCCGCTATTCCGGAACGGAGCCTCTGCTGCGGATCATGCTGGAGGGGAGCGACGAGGACGAGATCCGCGGCTGGGCCAACGAGATCGCCTCCGCCGTAGCGCAGGCCCTGGGAGGTGACTCGCGTGGCTAGACTGGGAGTGAACATCGATCATGTGGCAACGCTTCGGCAGGCCCGGGGCGGCGGCGAGCCCGATCCGGTGGCGGCCGCCGCTCTGGCCGAACTGGCGGGCGCCGACGGCATCACCATCCACCTGAGGGAGGACCGCAGGCACATCCAGGACCGCGACCTGAAAATACTGCGCCAAACGGTGCAAACCAGGTTGAACCTGGAGATGGCGGCTACGGACGAGATGGTCGCCATAGCGCTCTCCGTGAAGCCCGAGGCCTGCACGCTGGTTCCCGAGAAGCGGGCCGAGCTGACCACGGAGGGGGGGCTGGACGTCAGGGTGCACCACGAGGCGCTGCGGCTCGCCATCGAGAAGCTTCAGCAGGGCGGCATCATCGTGAGCCTGTTCATCGATCCCGATCCGGACCAGATCAAGGCGGCCAACAAGGCGGGAGCAGATTACATCGAGATCCACACCGGTGCATTCGCCGAGGCTGCCACCTGGAAGGAGGAGGAGCTGGAACTGATCAAGATCGAGAACGCGGTGAAGCTGGCCCGCAAGCTCGATCTGGGTGTGAACGCAGGACACGGCCTGAACTACGTGAACGTGAAGAAGGTGGCGGCCATCGGCGGCATCGAGGAGTTCAACATCGGGCACTCGATCATGTCGCGGGCCATCCTGGTCGGCCTGGACCGCGCCGTGCGCGACATGTCGGAGCTGGTGCGCTACGCTTGACAAACCCGGGTCAAACAGAAGAAGATGCAGAAACAACATACACAAAAGGAGAACATCATGCCTAAAGCCAGTGCCCGTCATATTTTAGTCGCCACCGAGGAAGCATGTCTCGCGCTCAAGAACCAGATAGAAGCCGGTGCGGATTTTGCCGTCGTCGCGCGTGACAATTCCTCCTGCCCCTCCGGCAGGCAGGGTGGCGCTCTGGGCGAGTTCGGCCCGGGCCAGATGGTCAGGGAATTCGACGAAGTCGTCTTCACCGGCGAAGTGGGCAAGGTCCTGGGACCGGTGAAGACCCAGTTCGGCTACCATCTCATCGAAGTGACCAGCCGCACCGCGTAGGGTACCGCCCGGAGCTGTCGGGTTACGCTGCAGAAAAGGGGAATAATGGATGCAAGCCAAGGGTAAGTCACAGGAAAGATCGCTGGCGCGTCGCATCTTCAGTGCGGAAACGATGATCTGCTGCGTCGGGATTGCCTGCGTAGTCTACGGTGTCGCGGACGGTCTCAGGGTCATGCCGTTATTTTTCGGGCTCTGCATCGTGCTTGGCAGCGTATTGCTCCATTTCGTGAGGAAGAAGGACTGGGACGCGCACTGGGCCGAACTGGACCGGGTCCGGCAGGCCCACGAACAGAGGATGGCCGACGAGAAGCAAAAGAAGGGATGAACGAAAAAGGCGGGGAAGCTTCCCCGCCTTTTTCGTTGTAAGGAGACGCATGCAATGCGTCTCTACGAGCGCCCCGCATTAATGTGCCGCCGGGGGGCGGGCGTGCCTTACCGGCCTCTTCAAGAGGAGCAGCAGCGGAATGATCACCAAAAAGGCGAGGCCCACTATGAAGAAGATCCTGTTGTAGGCCAGCATGTAGGCCTGCTTCCTTACCGTGCCGTAGACGATGGCCAGGGCACTTCGATCCGCGGCCGCCGCATCCAGACCGCGCGCCATGGTGGCGCTCTTGAGAGCCGCGAGCTTGGTCTGGACCACCGGGTTGTACGGGTTCACGTGCGCCACCAGGCTCGTCTGGTAGAACTGCGAAAAGCGCGACAAAAGCGTCGCCGAAATGGCGATGCCGACGCTGCCGCCTATGTTCCTCAGGAGGCTGTAGATGCCCGTCGCATTGCCCATCTCTTCCTTGGCAATGGTGGAGAGCGTTACCGTCGTCAACGGCACGAAGGTCATGGCGAGCCCGACCCCGAGCACGATCCTGGGCCAGACGAAGTCGCGGTAGGCGGCGTCCAGGGAAAAGCGCTGCATCAGGAACATGGAGAGGGCCCCGATCAAAAGGCCGCACAGCACCACCTTCCTGCCGTCGTAGCGCTGGATCACCGCCCCCACGAACGGCATGCAGATCAGCGTGGCGATCCCGCCCGGCGCCAGCACCATCCCGGCCATGGTGGCGTTGTACCCCATGAGCGTCTGCAGAAAGAGCGGGATCAGCATGATGGAGCTGTACAGGCAGAAGCCGACGGCGAACATGATCAGGTTCCCCGCGGAGAAGGAGACGTTCTTGAACAGCCGCAGGTTTACGATCGGGTGCGGATGGGTCAGCTCCACGTAGATAAGCGACATCAGCGAGATCAGGGAGATGGCGGAGCAGATCAGGATGAAGGGGGAGTTGAACCAGTCCTCCTGCTGCCCCTTGTCGAGGACGATCTGTAGCGCGCCCAGCCCGACGGTCAAAAGGGCGAGCCCCCAGTAGTCGATGCTGACCTTGGTCCGCTTCAGGTAGCTCGGGTCGTAGATGAAGAAGGTCGCCATGGTGACGGCGATGATGCCGATCGGGATGTTGATGTAGAAGATCCAGCGCCAGTTCATGTTGTCCGTGATCCAGCCGCCGAGCGCCGGGCCGATGATGGGGCCGAACATGGCGCCGACCCCGAAGATGGCCATCGCCATCCCCTGCTGGTAGGGGGGGAAGGTCTCCATCATGATGGCCTGGCTCATGGGGATCAGGGCGCCTCCGGCCGCTCCCTGCAGCACCCGGAAGAAGATCAGCGTGGCGAGGGTCGGAGCGGCGCCGCACAGGAAGGAGGCGGCGGTGAAGAGGATGATGCAGGTGATGAGAAATCTCTTCCTGCCGAACATGCGGGCGAGCCAGCCGGTCATGGGAAGCACCACTGCGTTGCTGACCAGGTAGGAGGTGAGGACCCAGGTGATCTCGTCGGTCCCCGCGTTGAGGCTCCCCTGCATATGGGGGAGCGCCACGTTGGCGACCGAGGTGTCGACTATTTCCATGATGGCGGGGAGCATCACCGTGATGGTGATGAGCCACTTGTTTATGTTCTTTTCGGCGTTTTCCATGAAGAGGTCATCGTCCCCTGATCACGTCGCCGAACCGCTTTCCGGTCAGGATGGTGGGAACCACGCTCATGCCGACGCGCAGCAGGTGACGGGGGTCGCTCCCCTTGTCGATCGCTATCCGGACCGGTATCCTCTGGATCACCTTCACGTAGTTGCCGGTGGCATTTTCCGGGGGGAGCATGGAGAACGCCGCGCCGGTCCCGGCCATGATGCTCTCGACGCTCCCTTGAAAGCTGCGGCCCGGATAGCTGTCCACGGTGAACTCGACCTTCTGCCCGGGCCTTACCTCGGTCAACTGGCTCTCCTTGTAGTTTGCCGTGATCCAGGCGTCATCCAGGGTGACCACCGCCATGAGCCCCTGGCCCGGCTGCAGGTAATTCCCGGCTTCCACGGACTTCTTGGTGACGTAGCCGTCGCAGGGGGCGACGATGCGCGTGTAGGAGAGGTTGAGCGACGCCGTCTCCAGCTCCCCCTGCTTCTGTGCCACCCGCGCATCCTTGGAGCCGGTGCCGGAGAGCCCGATCTCCGCCTTGGCCTGGCGCTCGGCCTCCTGGGCCTCCTTGAGCTGCATCTGGGCGATCCTTTTCGCGGTCTGGAGCCTTTCCAGCTGCTCCCTGGGGATCACCTCCTTGGCGTAGAGGGCCTTGCCGCGCTCCAGGTCGAGATCGGCCTGGTCGAGCTTCGCGTTGGCGAGACCGATGCTCGCCTTGGCGCTCTCCACCTGGGCGTAGTCCCCCGAGGTCTCGTTTCTGGCCATGTCGAGGGACGCGGCAGCCGTCTTCATGCGGGCCTGGTAGTCGGAACCGTCGAGTTCCACCAGGAGGTCCCCTTGGTGCACGAACTGGTTGTCGACCACGGTCACGCGCCGCACCATGCCCGGGATCCGGCTGGAGACCGAGTGGACGTGGGATTCGATGAAGGCGTTATCCGTCTCGAGATGGGTCTTGCTGTGCACCCATTGCCGCACGCCGAAAAGTGCGCCGCAGACGACTATTATGGCAAGGACGATGCCTCCGCGCTGTTTCCTGCTCAACCCGTTCTTGACGCTTGCGGTCTCTTCTTCCTCTGTCTGCATGCCGATCTTATCCTTTGTTTATTGATTGTTACAGATCTCCGGTCGCTCTCTTCACCCTGGCGGCGGCAACCTGCAGGTCGAAGACGCTCCGGTAGTAGTCGGTGCGCGTCTGTGTCAAAAGCGTCTGGGCATCGACCACCTCGGTGGCGGTGCCGACCTTCTCCTGGTAGCGGTCCTTGGTGATCCTCAGGTTTTCCACCCCCTGCGCGATCGCCTTTTCCGTCACCTTGATCCGGGCGTCGGCCACCTTCAGGTCGTTCCGGGCGGTCGCCAGCTCCAGCTGCACCCGCTCTTCCAGCTCCCTCAACCGCTCCTCGTCCCTGCTGCGTGCCTGTACCGCCTGCCTGAGCCGGGAGGTGGTGGCGAGGCCGTCGAACAGGTTCACCTTGATCCCCAGCGTCGCCGACATGATCGCCTGCTCCCGCACCTTGCTGTTCTTTGCGTAGTCCATGCCGAGCTTCGCGAACAGCTCCGGGTAGTAGTTGCTCTTCGCCTCCCGTACCGCGTAATCCCCTGCGGCGACCACGTCCTTGAGCGCGGAGATCTCGCCACGTCTGGAGAGGTCCGGCTTGGCCTGCTGGTCCGGCATCCGGGGGAGCTCGAGATCCTCCTGCAGCTCGCCGCGAAAATCGGCGGGGGCGCCGGTCAGGTAGTTCAACAGCAGCCAGCCGTTATGCACCGCGTTCAGCGCGCTGTACAGCTTCTGCCTGCTGGCAGCCACCCGCACCTCCGCCTGCAGCAGGTCGTTCCTGGTGACCACCCCCTCGTCGAAGAGGGCCTGCGCCGTCTTCTGGTGGGAGCTCATCTGGGCTGCCTCGTCGTTGGCTACCGCGACCAGCTTGTCGGCCTCCAGGATGCCGTAATAGGCCTGTACCACCTGGAGGAAGAGATCCTGCTCCGACCCCGCATAGGCGTGCCTTGCCGCGTCGCGCTGCATGCGTGCCGCCCCCTCGCGGGCGCGGGTCCTGCCGAAGTCGTACAGGGTGTCGTAAATGGCCAGGTTGAGGAAGGGGAAATGTGCGTCCTGGGTCTGCTGAACGGTCGGGCCGAACTGCACGGCCTGCGGTGCCAACTGGGCGACATAACCCGCCTGCAGGTCCACCCTCGGAAGCCGGCCGCTTCTGGCGACGCCGATCTGTTCCTGTGCGATGGAGACATCATGGGACGCAGCCTTGAGCCCCCTGTTGGTCGCGCCGGCGCGGGTCAGGCAATCCTTGAGGTTCAGCTGTTCGGCCCAGGCCGCGCCAGCCAGCGAGGTCAGTATTGCCAGCAAAACTATGACTCTGTGCATGAAGCTCTCCAGGTTCAGCTGCGGATTTTCTCAAGCAAAGACTTCAACGTGTCGAGTTCCCGCTGGTCGAGCTTCGCGATGAACTTCTGCTGGGCCCTCTCGGCAAGCGGCGTCAGCTCGGGCTCCAGCGCCTTCCCCTTCTCGGTCAGGCAGATCCTGTAGGCCCGGCGGTCGTCCGGATGGCTGCGCCTGGCAACCAGACCTTCCTTTTCCAGCCTGTCGATCAGTCCGCCCATCGTGGTCCTGTCCACACTGCTCTTAGCCGAGAGCTCAGCCTGTGTTACGCCGTCCTCCTGCCAGAGAAAACCCAAAATCCCGAACTGCCGAGGTGTCAGGTCGTAACCCTCGAACTCTTCCTTGAACAGCACGCAGGCCCGCTGGTATGCCTTTGCCAGAAGAAACCCGACATTGTTGCCGATATCCATATGGTTCGTTTCCGCTGCGTTCATAAATGGCCCCTTCCTGAACGACGTACCAGCTCCAGGCAATCGAATAACTCCGGCAGCCCCGGCCCGGACAGCACCGACCCCTTCGAAATTACTGCATTATACCATACATGAGAAGGGCGTCGCCCAACTGCTCATTATACATATAGTCAGTATGCTGTCAATATGGCTGTTGCCCGAGCAGTTCACACGTAGTTGGGGTGGGTGCGGGGGGTGATGATGCGGCGGCGCTGGCGATAAAAATCGGATGCAGTGGGAACTGTGGTGGGGAAAATCCGGCGCATGTCGGGAGAGCCGTGTTGCTGCCTGAAAAAAGAATGGCGCAGGATATGTCGGGTATTAAAACCGGGGCACCCGCGAGGGGTGCCCCGGCAAATGGTTCATCCTACAACGCACCCTGCACGGAGTTTTCTGCAGGGACCCGGTACAGCCTCTGGTACATTTCCATGGCGGTCACGACCTTCTTCACGTATTCGCGTGTCTCCCGAAACGGGATGCTCTCGATGAATTCGTCCTGGGGCAGTCCGCCCAGCCCTTTCTGCCAACGCTTCACGTTTCCCGCTCCTGCGTTGTAGGCGGCGATGGTCAGCGGCAGGTTCTCGTTGTAGAGCTCCATCAGGTCCCTCAGGTGCCGGGCGCCGAGCCGTATGTTGAGATCGGGCGTGGTGAGCCTCGCAGAATCACCCTTCGAGATGGCCTCGGCCGTCGCCGGCATGATCTGCATGAGCCCGACGGCTCCGACGGGGGAGAGGGCGGTGGGCTGGTAGTTGCTCTCGGTGCGCATGATGGCGTAGACCAGGTTCTCGGGGAGCGCGTTGGACGATGCGTTCTTGGCGACATCCTCCCGGAAGGCCCGCGGGTACCGGAGCCCCCAGACGGATGTGCTCTCTTTTTCGCCTCTTTTGGCCCTCTCGTTGGCCACCGAGTGCAGCGCGCCGTTGTAGTTGCCCATCTCCAGGTAGAGTCTCGCGGCGCCCAGCGGATTCCTCTTCCTGGCTATGGCAAGCTCCCGCGCCGCCTCATCGTAGAGGCCGAGGCTCACGAGTGCCTTTTCCCGCTCGTATCCCGACGGCATCGGGAGGGAGTCGATGAGGCTTTTCGGCGCGAGCGGTGCTTCGGAAAGGTTGCACCACCTGTTGCAGATCAGCGCGTAGTAGCCGAAGGGGTACTCGGCGGCGAGGGCTGCAAACGGTTGTTCGGCCCCCTTGGTGTCGCCCTTGGCCACCAGCGACTTGCCCAGCCAGTAAAGCGCCTTCTCCCGCATCTCTCCGCGCTCGGCGAGTTTGCTGAAGTCGGCCGCTGCCCCCTCGTAGTCGCCGGACTGATAGCCGGCCCAGGCGGACTCCCACATCACGTTGCCGCTCTTCTTCTGCTCGGGGAGCCGTGCCAGGTATTTCTTGAAAAGTTGCCGAGCTTGGTCCCACTTCCTCTGGAAACGCTTGAGGTATGCCGCCTCCAGAAGGGCTTCGTCGGCAATGCTGCCCCCCCGTGGTGTCTCCGCAAGCCCGATCAGCAGTTGGTACGCCTCCTCGCCCTTGCCGCTTTTGTCGAGCGCCTTGGCAAGCCAGAACTTCGCTTCATTGGCGCAGCCGGCGTCCTTCTGGATCATGATCCTGAAGGTCTCCTGTGCGTCCTGATAATGTCTCGCCTTAAGCTGCGCCTGCCCCGTCTTAAGCCGCAGCCGGGCGGCGAATTCCTCGCTCTGTCCGTCAAGCGGCAGCTCCGCAAAGGTCCGGGTCGCCTGCTTGTAGTGCCCGAGGTCGTAAAGGGTGCCGCCCCTTTTGAACAGCTCGGCCGTGGTGTACGGCTCGACCCTGGTGCCGGCTGCAGCCAGCCTTTGCAGTTCCCGCGCGGCCTTTTCGGCAAAGGTGGAAGCGGGGTAGTTGAGCCAGATCCCCCTGAGCTGGGCGGCTGCGGCTGCGGGGTCGCCGAGTCTCTCGCGGCAGAGCGCGGAGCCTAAAAGGGCTGAGATCGAGTCGCTTCCCGAGGGGTAGCGTTCGACGAAGGCGGCGTAGCTCGCCAGCGCTTCCTTCGGGTGGCCGCCGGCTGCCAGCGTATCGGCGTACAGTATCACCGCGGGGCGCGCCAGGCGGCTGTCCGGGTACTCCTTCAGCATTTTGTAGAGCGGGGTGAGGGCCTGGTCCGGGCGCCCCAGCTTGGAGAGGGCCAGTCCCTGGTTGTACAGGGCGTAGTCGGCCAGGATGGGGTAGCTGTCCGCCGCTATGGCGAGTTGGGAGGCTGCCTCCTCCCACAGTTCCAGCCGCAGGCTGGACATGCCGAGCAGCAAGGGAGCTGCCCCCTTGTCGTTACTGCTGAGGGCAGCCTGCCGTGCGCCGGAGTAGTCCTTCACCTTCATGCGGGCGGCGGCGGTTGCCAGTGCTTCGTCGGCAGGTCTGTTGAGGTTGAGTGCGGAGGCGGGAACGGTGGCGCTCAGGACGATAAAGGTTGCAGCGATGAGGCGGCAAAGCATGGTGACTCCCTTGTCGGTGGTGCAAAAAACTGACCCTTATTTTTACCGGACGGGGTCTGAAATAGCAAAGGAAAAAGCTTCCCCCTCCCCAGCCCCCAGCCCCCAGTCCCCAGTCCCCAGCCCCCAGTCCCCAGCCCCCAGCCCCTGCCTTTCGCCTACCCCCTGATCTTTATTGACTTTCACCGTGGTGTTCTGCATTATCCATTCATATGGATTTCATCTTGGGCGCTGCAGCGGGCGCCCGATTCTTTTTATTAGAGGGCTTTCGATGCGCAAACGTATGGATGCGGTACTGAAACTTATCAACAACAGCAAAGACCCTGTGCAATTCAGGCAGATGCTGAAGGTGCTCGGTGTCTCGCGGGGGGAGAGGGAACTGCTGGAGGATCACCTGGAGTTCCTGGTCGACAGCGGCAAGGTCGTCAAGCTCCCGGGCCGCATGTACGCGGCCGCGGGGGCTGCCGGCGGGGTGCGCGGCAAACTTTCCACCCACAGGGACGGCTACGGTTTCGTGGTTCCCGATGACGGCGGCGAGGACCTGTTCGTACCGGCCCGTTACCTCAGGGGCTACCTGAACGGGGATATCGTGGAAGCCCAGGTGGTCTCGACCCGGCGCGACGGCAAGCGCGAGGGGAGGGTGACCGCCATCATCCAGAGGGGGGTGACCGAGGTGGTCGGCCGCTTCGAGGCGGTCGGCAAGGGGGGGCGCGTCATACCGGACGACCAGCGCCTGGGGCAGGATCTCTTCATCGCGCCGGGTGCCGCGGGCAAGGCGCGCAGCGGCCAGGTGGTGCTGGCGGTCATCACCTCCTACCCCACCGGCGTGCGCGGGCTGGAGGGGAGGGTCGCCGAGGTGCTGGGCGAGGCCAACGATCCCGAGGTCGAGGTGCTGACCGTGATCAGGAAGTTCGAACTGCCGCACGTCTTCGGCGAGGATGTCCTTGCCGAGGCCGCCAGGCAGCCGCAGCAGGTGGCGCAAGAGACGCTCCCGGGCCGGGTCGATCTGCGTGGGCGCCTGACCGTCACCATCGACGGCGAGACCGCCAGGGATTTCGACGACGCGGTAGCCGTGGCCCGCGAGGGCGAGCTGATCAGGCTCTGGGTCTCCATCGCCGACGTTTCCCACTACGTCCACGAGGGCTCCAGGCTCGATACGGAGGCCTACCTGCGCGGCACCTCGGTCTACTTTCCGGACCGCTGCATCCCGATGCTCCCCGAACAGCTGTCCAACGGCATCTGCTCCCTGAACCCCGACGTGGACCGGCTCACCATGACGGCCGAGATGCTCTTCGATCAGGCCGGCGCCATGGTCGACTCCAGCTTCTACAGCTCCGTGATCCGGAGCTCGGCCCGCCTGACCTACACCACGGTGAAGCGGGTCCTGGTGGACAAGGACGAGGCTGCCATCGCGACCCATGCCAATCTCCTGTGGGACCTGCGCCTCATGGAGGAGCTGTCGCTGCGCCTGAACGCCCGGCGCCGGGGGAGGGGGAGCATCGATTTCGACCTCCCCGAGCCCCAGATCATCCTCGACCTGCAGGGTGAGACCACCGCCATCGTCCGCGCCGAGCGCAACCTCGCGCACAGGATCATCGAGGAGTTCATGCTGGCGGCCAACGAGGCGGTGGCGAGCTTCCTGGAGCAGACGCCGGTCCCGTCGCTGTACCGGGTGCACGAGAACCCCGACCCCCTGAAGCTCAAGGACCTGGCCGAGTTCGTCTTCAGCTTCGGCTACGAGCTGAAAATGCAGGAGGACAAGGTGAACCCGGCCGCGCTGCAAAAGCTGCTGGCCGAGGCGGAGGGTAAGCCCGAGGAGCGGCTCATCAACGAGGTGCTGCTGCGCTGCATGAAGCAGGCGCGCTACAGCGCCGAGAACCTGGGGCACTTCGGCCTGGCCGCCCCCTCCTACACCCATTTCACCTCGCCCATCCGCCGCTACCCGGACCTCGTGGTGCACCGCATCCTGAAGCGGGTCATCTCGGGGCGGCTCAAGCCGGTCGACCGCGAGCGGCTCGAGGCAAGGCTCCCGGAGACGGCGCTCCATACCAGCCGCCGCGAAAGGATCGCGATGGAGGCGGAGCGGGAGATGGTCGACCTGAAGAAGATGCAGTTCATGAGGGACAAGATCGGCGAGGAGTACGACGGCTTCATCACCGGCGTGGCGCAGTTCGGCCTGTTCGTGGAGCTGGTCGATCTCTTCGTGGAGGGGATGGTCCCGGTCGCGACGCTCCCCGCCGACTACTACGTGCATATGGAGAAGAGCCACGCCCTGGTCGGCGAGCGCAGCCGCGTCATGTACCGGATCGCGGACCGGATCAGGGTCAAGGTGGCGGCGGTGAACGAGGCGCGCAAGCAGGTGGAGTTCGCCCTGGTCGGGACCCTGGAACAGCGCCCGGTGCCGGCCGCCGCCGCAGGGGAAGAGTACCCCGCCATTCCCATCAGAGGCAAGCGCCCCAAGCCCAAGCGGCGCTGAAAGCTGTTGCGCTCACTTTGGCCGCTGTGGTATAAAATCCGATCAAGCTTAAGGCAAGCATTCATTAGGAGAGACGAAGCATATGGCTGATGAAAAGGTCCTGCCGTTCATGGAGCACCTGGTCGAGCTCAGGAAGCGGCTCATCGTCTGCACGATCGCCATCGTCATCGGCATGGGTGTGGCCTGGAACTTCTCCGGCAGCCTGTTGAGCTTCGTGGAGAAGCCGCTCACCGGCAAGACCTACCTGACCGAGGTCAAGAAGCAGGTCTACGGCGAGTTGAAGAAGCGCTACCCGGCGGCCTACCAGCGCTACCAGCTGGGCGACGAGCATGCGGTGCCGGAAAAGCCGCGCATGCTGAACTACAGCGCGCCGCTCGAGCCGTTCTTCGTCCAGTGCAAGATCTCCATGCTGGCCGGTTTCATCATGGTCCTTCCCGTGGTGTTCCACCAGTTCTGGCTCTTCGTGGCGCCCGGCCTGACCCGGAAGGAGAGGCGCATGGTGGTCCCCTTCGTCACGGTGGCCTCGCTCAGCTTCTGCGTGGGCGCCATGTTCTTTCTGGTCATCATCTGGCCGGTGATCATCAACTTCTCGCTTTCCTACGAGGCGGCGGGGCTGCAGAGCTGGTTCAACATCTCAGCCTACATAAACTTCTGCCTGCGGCTCATCCTGATGTTCGGCCTGATCTTCGAGCTGCCGATACTGGCGCTGCTCTTGTCGCGCTTTGGCATCGTGAACTACCGCATGCTGGCCGCGCGCCGCAAGTACGCCCTCCTGGCGAGCGCCATCATCGCGGCCTTCCACGCCGACCTGATCACCATGTTCGTCATCATGCTCCCGCTCTACTTCATGTACGAGATCAGCATCTGGGTTGCCCTCATATTCGGCAAGAAGAAAGCGGCACCCACGGTGGAGGAGGAAGCCTCCTGCGAGGCTTAAGGACTTAAACGGCATTATGTTGATTTTCAACGGCATTTCCGAGATCAAGGAAAAATTGCGGCACCCGGCAGTGACCATCGGCAACTTCGACGGCGTGCACCTGGGACATCGGGAGATCTTCCGGCGCGTGCGCGAACTGGCCCGCGCCCGGGACGGCGTCTCCGTGGTGATCACCTTCGTGCCGCACCCGCTGCAGGTCATCTCGCCCGACACCGGCGTGAAGCTGATCACGACCCCCCAGGAGAAACGGTCGCTCATCGAGGCGTCCGGGATCGACTACCTGCTGGAGATCCCCTTCGACCTGGCCTTTGCCTCCATTTCCGCCCCCGCATTCGTGGAACAGGTATTGGTCGGCGCCATCGGCATGGAAAGCCTGGTGATCGGCTACGACTACGCCTTCGGCCGCGGGCGTGAGGGGAACGTGACGCTTTTGCGGCAGCTGGGGGCGCGCTTCAACTTCGTGGTGGAGCTGCTCCAGCCCATATCGAGCGGCACCCTGGTCTACAGCAGCACTGCGGTCAGGACCATGGTGAGCGAGGGGGACGTGAAGGGTGTCGTCTCCGTGCTGGGGCGCCACTACGCGGTCACCGGCACCGTGGTGCACGGGCACCAGCGCGGCCGTGAACTCGGCTTTCCCACGGCGAACCTCGAGACCCAGAAGGCACTCATTCCCGCCGCCGGTGTCTATGCGGTCAAGGTGCGCATCGACAGCGACTTTTACGACGGCGCCTGCAACATCGGGACGAACCCCACCTTCGGCAACGAGGAACTCTCCCTGGAGGTCCACCTCTTCGACTTCGACGGCGAGCTGTACGGTCGCGAGGTATCCCTGGTCTTCATCGAGCGGCTGCGCGGCGAGCTGCGCTTTTCCAGTCTGGATGCGCTGAAACAGGCGATCGCCGCCGACGTGGCACGCTGCCGGACCATCCTCGGCGAGGTTTCGGTAAAGGAGTAAAGGCGGGGCTGGGGACTGGGGACTGGGGACTGGTGGGGCTGGTGGGGCTGGTGGGTAGCAAAATCGCTCCGGCGGTGGAACATGAAACGCGAGGAAACTTCGAGGAGCCCGCTTGTTCAAGCAAAAAACCGATAAGAAACTCTGGATCGGCATCGCCATCAGCGCTTTCTTCCTCTTCCTGCTCTTCAGGAAGATCGACTTCGACAAGCTCGCCGCGGCATTTCGCGAGATGGACTACCGCTTCATCCCGCCGGCACTGCTTCTCACCTTCGTCAGCTACTACCTGCGCGCGGTGCGCTGGAAGTTCCTCCTGGCGCCTATCAAGAGGACCAGGCTCACCAACCTGTTCCCCTCCACCCTGATCGGCTACATGGCCAACAACCTGCTCCCGGCCAGGCTCGGCGAGTTCGTGCGCGCCTACTCCCTGGGACAGAAGGAGTCGATCGGCACCAGCGCCGTGTTCGCCTCGCTCGTGTTGGACCGCCTGTGCGACGGCTTCACCGTGCTGCTCGTGTTGCTGATCACCTTCTTCACCGTCCGCCTGCCGGCTGGCATGGAGCAGATCCAACAGGGGCTGGTCACCGGGGGGTACGTCACCTTTCTCCTCTACCTCGCCGTGATCGCGTTTCTGGTGCTTCTCAAAAGACGCACCGAGTGGACGGTCCGTCTGGTCTGCCGCATGGTCGCCCCCTTGTCGAGGCCGCTGGCCGATCGGGTGGTCCTCCAGATGCGCAGCTTCATCTCCGGGATCCGCATCCCCAGCGAGCCGGTCGGGGTGGCGGCCATCGCGGTCAGCTCGCTTCTCATCTGGGCCACCGCCATCTGGCCGGTCGACCTGATGCTGCGCTCCTTTGGCGTCCTCCTGCCGGCTGCGGCCTCCATGTTCATCATGGTCTTCCTGGTCTTCGCCGTGATGGTGCCCGCCTCGCCGGGCTACGTGGGGACCTACCACTTCGCCTGCGTCACCGCACTCTCCGCCTTCCAGATCGGCTCCGAGAAGGCGCTCAGCATCGCCCTGGTGATCCACGGCATGAGTTTTTTTCCCGTGATCGCGGCGGGCCTCTTCTGCCTTTGGCGGGACAAGCTGTCGCTTAAGAAGTTGAGCGAAACCAAAGAATCAGGAGCGCCTGCGTGAATCTTACCGGAACCCTCAGGAGACTGGACGCCTTCGCCATGCTCTCCTTCATCCTGCCCCTGTTCATCTACCTTTTGACCCTGGCCCCGACGGTCACCTTCTTCGACTCGGGCGAGTTCCTCACCGCCATCTCCTCGCTGGGGGTCGCCCACTCGCCGGGCTACCCGCTCTTCGTAAACTACGCCAAGCCGTTCACCTTTCTCCCCTTCGGCAGCGTCGCCTTCCGCATCAACATCGCGACCGCCGTCTCCGCGGCCCTCGCCTGCTACGGCGTCTACCTGCTGGTGTCCCACCTGCTGCGGGACGAGGAGCTCTCCGGGGACTTTTTCCGCCACGCCAAGGGGTTCGTCGCGCTCTGCTCGGCCGTCACCTTCGCCTGCACCCCCAGACTCTGGCTGCAGTCGAACCACGACAAGCCGTATCCGCTGCTCGCCTTCATCTGCGCCGTCGTGTTCTACCTGATGCTGCTCTGGCGCGAGAGTTACGACCGGGGCGAGGAGCGCCCCTCGTACGTCTACCTCGGTGCCTTCCTCTGCGGACTGGGCACCGGCGCGCACCAGATCATGGTGCTGATGATCCCGACCTACGCCTTCTTGCTGATCTCCAAGGATTGGCGCGTCGTCTTGCGGGTCAAGGAATTGCTCATCGCCCTTGCCTTCGGCATCCTGGGCTTCGCCATCCACCTGCACCTCATCGTGCGCTCGCTGCAAAAGCCCATTTTGAACTGGGGCGACTCGAAGAACCTCACCCAGTTCCTCTGGAACCTGCTCCGCAAGGGGTACCCGACGGAGAAGCCGGTGCGCGACCTGGATCTTTTCTGGGCACAGGTGAACGCCTTCAACGTCCCCTACGAGTTCACAGTGGCGGGCCTGGTGCTGCTTCTCATCGGGCTGACCGTCTCCGCCCGCAAGCAGACGCACGTGGTCCTCTCCTACCTGGTCGGGCTCTGCGCCTTCCTGCTGGTGATCGTCGGCTACTTCAACACGCCGCTGGAGCTGATCTTCCTGACCGAGGAGTTCTTCACGCCCCTTTACCTCATGAGCGCCGTCTTCATCGGCCTCGGCCTGTTCCGTGTGGTGCAGGAGGTGGCGGGGCGGCTGCCGGCCGCGCTTGCCGCCAAGCGCCCCCTGTGCCGGGCGCTCGGCTCGCTGCTCATGATCCTGCCGGTCACCGTCTGCATCATGAATTACCGCGAGAACGACCAGCACGAGAACTACATCGCCTACGACTACGCCTCCAACACGCTCCGCTCGCTCCCCCAGGGGGCGGTGATGTACACCTGGGGGGACAGCGGCGCCTTCCCGCTCTGGTACCTGCAGGGTGTGGAGCGGATGCGTGAGGACCTGGATCTCCCCCACACGCCGCACCTGGTCTTCCCCTGGTACCTGGACGGCATGCCTGGCATGTTTCGAAAAAGCGGCATCCGCAACCTCCCGGTCGAGCAGCTCTCCGCCGAGAACGCGCTGCTCGTCTCCATCTATGAGCAGTATCCGCGCCGCCCTGTGTACGTCGATTTCTCCACCCGTTACTCGCTGCAGTTCGACGAGTACCGGCTGCACCAGCGCGGCATCTGCTATAGGCTGGACCGCCCCGACGTGCCGTTCTCGCCGCCCGATCCGGACATCTGGCAGCTCTACGCGCTGCGCGGCATCTCCAGCGACTCCGGCATGTTCTTCCGCGACCTGGACACCGGCAAGGCGATCCTGATCTACGCCTCCTCGCATCTGGAAGCGGGGGAAACGCTCTTGAAGCTGGGCTTCGGTGCCGCCGGGGTCGGCGAACTGGAGCTGGCCAAGCGCATCTCGCCCGAGCTGGGAGCGCAGGTCATCCAGATCATGAGCGGCTACGGGGGGGGACGCTGATGCCAGCTGTCACAGGCAAGAGCCGGGTGGCGGGGATCATCGGTTCCCCGGTCTCACATTCCCTTTCGCCGCTCATGCACAACGCCGCCTTCGCCGCGCTCGGGCTGGACTGGGTCTACGTGCCGTTTCCCGTGGCACCCGAGCGGCTCGCCGAGGCGGTGGCCGGGCTGCGCGCCCTGGGGGTCGCAGGCTTCAACGTCACCATCCCGCACAAGGTCGCCATACTCCCCCTTTTGGACCGGATCTCCCCGGAGGCGGAGCTGATCGGCGCCGTCAACACGGTGGCGCTTCAGGATGGCAGGCTGACCGGGTTCAATACGGACGGCATCGGGCTCATCGCGGCCCTTTCCGGCAAGCTCGGCTTCCAGGCCGCCGGGCGCTCCGTGCTGGTTCTGGGCGCCGGCGGGGCGGCGCGCAGTGCCGTCGTGGCGCTGGCCGGCGCCGGCGCCGCCAGGATCGACCTGGCGAACCGCTCGCGGCACAAGGGGGCCGAACTGGTCGGCTCGCTGGCCGGCCGGCTCCCCGGCTGCGCGCTCTCGGCGCACAGGCTTGAGCGCCTGACCGACCCCTGCTACCTGAACGGCTTCGACCTCATGGTCAACACCACCTCGGTCGGCATGGCGCACGACGCCTTCCCGGGGCTGGAGCTCTCCGGCGTGAAACAGGGGTTTGCCGTCTACGACATGGTGTACGCCCCCCCCGTCACGCCGCTTCTGGCCCAGGCCGCGGCCTGCCGGATCAAGGGGGCAAACGGCATCGGCATGCTGGTCGCCCAGGGCGAGGCGGCCTTCGCCATCTGGACCGGGAGGACCCCGCCCGAGGGTTGCATGGAGCGGGCGCTGCAAGGGGCGGGGTCGGCAGGTATCCCTTGACAATGCCGCGATTACAAAATACCATTCACAAGTTATTTCGGATATTCTTGAGGTTTCTATGCACGTAAGCAGATTGGGTGAGCTGCTGGTCGGGAACAACCTGATCACCAAGGAGCAGCTGAAGCAGGCGCTCGCCGAGCAGAAAGCGGCAGGCGGACAGCTGCGCTTAGGCTCGATTCTGGTCCGGGACTCCCTGATCAGCGAGGCCGACCTCACCTCCTTTCTCTCCAAGCAGTACGGCGTGCCGACCATAAACCTCGCCGATTACGAGGTGGAAGCCTCGGTGATCAAGATCATCCCCGCCGATGTGGCCCACAAGTATCAGATCGTGCCGGTGAACCGCGCCGGCTCCACCCTGATCATCGCCATGAGCGACCCGTCCAACATCTTCGCCATCGACGACATCAAGTTCATGACCGGCTACAACGTCGAGGTGGTGGTGGTTGCGGAGAGCTCCATCAAGACCGCCATCGACAAGCTCTACGACCAGACCGCTTCGCTTGCCGACGTGATGAGCGACCTGGACAACATGGAGGACTTCGAGGTCCTGGGCGAAGAGGACGAGGTCGACCTGAGCACCCTGGAGCGCGCCACCGAGGACGCGCCGGTCGTGAAGCTGGTGAACCTGATCCTCACCGACGCCATCAAGAAGAAGGCGAGCGATATCCACGTGGAGCCGTACGAGCGCTCCTTCCGGGTGCGCTACCGCATCGACGGCATCCTCTACGAGGTGATGAAGCCCCCGATGAAGCTGAAAAACGCCATCACCTCCCGCATCAAGATCATGAGCGAGCTGGACATCGCCGAGCGGCGCCTGCCCCAGGACGGCCGTATCAAGATCAAGCTCGGCGGCGGCAAGGACATGGACTTCCGGGTCTCGGTGCTCCCCACCCTGTTCGGCGAGAAGATCGTCATGCGGCTATTGGACAAGTCCAACCTGCAGCTCGACATGACCAAGCTGGGCTACGAGCCGGAGGCGCTCGCCTCCTTCCAGAGGGAGATCCACAAGCCGTTCGGCATGGTGCTGGTCACCGGCCCCACCGGTTCCGGCAAGACCGTCTCGCTCTATTCGGCCCTCTCCGAACTGAACAAGGTGACCGAGAACATCTCCACGGCCGAGGACCCCGTCGAGTTCAACTTCGCCGGCATCAACCAGGTGCAGATGCACGAGGACATCGGCCTGAACTTCGCCGCCGCCCTGCGCGCCTTCCTGCGCCAGGACCCGGACATCATCATGATCGGCGAGATCCGCGACTTCGAGACGGCCGAGATCGGCGTCAAGGCGGCCCTGACCGGCCACCTGGTGCTCTCCACGCTGCACACAAACGACGCCCCCTCGACCATCAACCGCCTCCTGAACATGGGGATCGAGCCGTTCCTGGTCGCGTCGGCGGTGAACCTGATCACGGCGCAGAGGCTCGCCAGGAGGGTCTGCGCCGAGTGCAAGATCCCCGAGGAGATCCCGGTGCAGGCGCTGATCGACGCGGGGCTCCCCGCGCAGGAAGCGGCCGGGGTCACCTGCTACCGGGGCGCCGGCTGCCCCAAGTGCAACGGCACCGGCTACAAGGGGCGGGTCGGCTTCTACCAGGTCATGCCGATGCTGGAGCCGATCCGCGAGCTGATCCTAAACGGCGCCAACACGGCCGAGATCAAACGGGAATCGATGCGCCTGGGTGTCAAGACCATGCGCCAGTCAGGACTTACCAAGCTCATCGAAGGGGTCACCTCCTTCGAAGAGGTACTGCGGGTAACCGTTTCGGACGACTAACACGTGAGGTATTCATGATCAACTTTCATCAACTGCTGAAGGACCTCGTGGAGCGGGGGGGGTCGGACCTGCACATCACCACCAACACCTCGCCGCAGATACGGATCGACGGGAAGCTCACACCGATGGACATCCCGCCGCTCACCCCGATCGAGACCAAGCAGCTTTGCTACAGCATCCTCACCGACTCGCAGAAGCACAAGTTCGAGGAAGAAAACGAGCTCGACCTCTCCTTCGGTGTCAAGGGGCTCTCCCGCTTCAGGGGGAACATCTTCGTGCAGCGCGGCGCCGTGGCCGGGGTATTCCGGGTCATCCCCTACAAGATCCTCACCTTCGAGGAACTGGGGCTCCCCCCTGTCGTCAAGACGCTGTGCGAGAAGCCGCGCGGCCTGGTCCTGGTCACCGGTCCCACCGGCAGCGGCAAGTCGACCACGCTCGCCTCCATCATCGACAGGATCAACATGGAGCGCCACGACCACATCGTCACCGTCGAGGACCCGATCGAGTACCTGCACCCGCACAAGGGGTGCATCGTGAACCAGCGGGAGGTGGGGGCGGACACCAAGAGCTTCAAGCACGCGCTCAAGTACGTGCTGCGCCAGGACCCCGATGTGGTGCTGATCGGCGAGCTGCGCGACCTGGAGACCATCGAGGCGGCGCTCACCCTGGCCGAGACCGGGCACCTGTGCTTCGCGACCCTGCACACGAACTCCTGCGCCCAGACCATGAACCGGATCATCGACGTGTTCCCCCCCTACCAGCAGACCCAGGTGCGGACCCAGCTCTCCTTCGTGCTCGAGGGGGTGCTCTCCCAGACGCTGGTGCCGATGGCCAACGGGCAGGGGAGGGCGCTGGCGCTCGAGGTCATGGTCCCCAACCCCGCCATCAGGAACCTGATCCGGGAGGACAAGGTGCACCAGATCTACTCGCAGATGCAGGTGGGACAGGACAAGTTCGGCATGCAGACCATGAACCAGAGCCTGATGCAGCTCCTTTCCAAGCGCATCATCAACGTGGACGACGCCCTGGGGCGCTCTTCCGAGCCGGACGAACTGAAGCAGATGCTCTCCCCGGGCACTGCGGTTCAGGGGCAGCCCAGACGCCCCGTGAGATAGCAGCAGCCAGTCCCGTACGACGCGGGGAAGGAGTGTAACCGATGCCCAAGTACAATTGGGAAGCCAGGAGCAAGGCGGGCAACACCCAGAAAGGGGTGATGGAGGCGGCGAGCGTCAGCCTGGTGGAGGCGCAGCTTAAGAAATACGGCTTCACCGGCATCACTACCAAGGAGCAGGGGAAGGGTTTCAGCCTGGAGCTCAAGATCCCCGGCATGGGGGCGCAGAAGGTCCAGACCAAGGAACTGGTGGTCTTCACCCGGCAGTTCGCCACCATGATAGACTCGGGCCTGCCGCTCGTGCAGTGCCTCGACATCCTCTCCGGCCAGCAGGAGAACAAGACCTTCAAGGAGATCCTGGTCAAGGTGAAGGAGAGCGTGGAGAGCGGCTCCACCTTCGCCGACGCCCTCGGCAAGCATCCCGCGGCCTTCGACCAGCTCTACGTGAACCTGGTCGCCGCCGGCGAGGTGGGCGGCATCCTGGACACCATCCTGAACCGCCTGGCCGCCTACATCGAAAAGGCGATGAAGCTCAAGAAGCAGGTCAAGGGGGCCATGGTCTACCCGATCACCATCATGTCGATCGCCGTGGTGGTGGTCGGCGTCATCCTGGTCTTCGTCATACCGACCTTCGCCAAGATGTTCGCGGACTTCGGCGGCGAGCTCCCCATGCCGACCCGCATGGTCATAGCGCTCAGCAACTTCCTGACCAAGTACATCATCGTCATCATCGCCGCCATGTTCGGCATCAAGTTCGCCATCGGCAAGTACTACGCCTCGGCCAACGGCAAGAAGGTGATCGACCGCTTAGCCCTGCAGGCCCCGATCATCGGTCCGCTGGTCAGGAAGGTGTCGGTCGCCAAGTTCACCAGGACGCTCGGCACCATGATCTCCTCGGGCGTGCCGATCATGGACGGGCTGGAAATCGTGGCCAAGACGGCCGGCAACAAGATCGTCGAGGAGGCGATCTACAATGTGCGCCAGTCGATCTCCGAGGGTAAGACCATCGCCGAGCCGCTGGCCCAGTGCGGCGTCTTTCCCCCCATGGTGGTACAGATGATCTCCGTCGGTGAGGCTACCGGCGCCATGGACACCATGCTCAACAAGATCGCCGATTTCTACGATGACGAGGTGGACGATGCGGTGGGCGCCATGACGGCCATGATGGAGCCCTTGCTCATGGTGTTCCTGGGGACCACGGTCGGCGGCCTGGTCGTCGCCATGTACCTCCCGATCTTCAAGCTGGCAGGCTCGGTCGGCGGTTAACTGGATGCTCGACCGAAACAGGATTCTCTGGTTCATACTGCTGCGGGTAGTGGTGATCTCCGTCTTCCTCGCCTCCATCATCACCTTCGGCCTGGATTCCCAGGAGGCGCTGGCCGAAGGTGCGCTGGCGGTGCTGGCCCGCCTGGTCCTGGCCACCTACATCTTCTCGCTGATCTCCCTGCTCGCGCTCAGGTTCACGCGCCAGATCCGCACCATCACCTACGCCCAGATCGTCTGGGACGTGATCCTGGTGACCACCCTGATCCTGATCACCGGCGGGGTCAATTCGCCCTACGCCTTTCTCTACTTTCTCTCCATCATCAGCGCCAGCGTGCTCCTTACGCGCTTCGACGCCTATTACACGGCCTCTTTGTGCGTCATCCTCTACGGCGCCATCCTCGATTTCCAGTACTACGGCAGGCTGGTGCCGCTGGGACTGAGCCAGCTGCCGGCGCAGCGCTACGGCGCAGGCTACATCTTCTACCTGATCTTTTTGCACAGCGCCTCGTTCTACCTGACCGCCTACCTGGCCGGGAGCCTCTCCGAGCGGGCCCGGCGCTCCGAGAGTGCGCTGCAGGAAAAGGCGATCGATTACGAGGAGCTGGAGCGGCTCAACAGCTCCATCGTCTCGACCATCGACTCCGGCCTGCTCACCATCAACTCCGAGGCCAGGATCCGGGTCTTCAACCGCTATGCGGAGGTCTTGACCGGCGTCTCCCAGATGGAGGCCTACGACCGTCCCCTGTACCAGGTGATCCCCGGCTTCGCCGCGTTCCAGGACGGGATCTTCGGCGCCCTGAACGGCGAGTTCGAGCACAAGCGGCGCGACGGCGAGCGGATGCTGCTCTCCTTCAAGTCCGTCCCGCTCACCGACAAAGAGGGGGAGACGGCGGGGGCGATCCTCGACCTGCACGATCTGACCGAGATGAAGCGCATGGCGGGCGAGTTGAAACGGGCGGACCGCCTGGCCGCGGTGGGCGAGCTTTCGGCGCGCATGGCGCACGAAATCCGCAACCCGCTGGCCGCCATCAGCGGCTCGGTGCAGTTGGTGGCGCTCAGGCAGTGGGTCGACGAAAAGGACAAGCGCCTTTTCTCCATCATCCTCAGGGAGACGGACCGCCTCGACGGGCTGTTGCGCAACTTCCTCTTCTACGCCAAGCCTTCCCAGCCGAACAAGGTGCCGCTCAACCTGCGCCGCGTCATTGCCGATCTCTGCGCCCTGCTCTCCACCGATCCGCGCCTGGGACGGGTCAGGATCGAAAACGGCCTGCCCGACGATCTCGTGGTGGTATTCGACAAGGACCAGTGCTCGCAGATCTTCTGGAACCTCTTGGTAAACGGGGCCGAGTCGATCACCGGGGAGGGGCGCATCGTCATAGAGGGGGAGCTTGAGCGGGGCATCGCCGGCGACGCGGGCGATGGCGATCAGGTGCGGATCTGCGTCAGGGACAGCGGCTGCGGCATGAGCCAGGCCGACGTGAAGCGGGTTTTCGAGCCGTTCTTCACCACCAAGCAGGGGGGCACCGGTCTCGGCCTCGCCACCGTGTACCGGATCGTGGAGACGCACGGGGGGCGGATTTCGGTGGCCAGCGTGCAGGGAGAGGGGACCACCGTCACCCTCTACCTGCCGGCCTGACGGGAACCGCGCCGGACGGTCGCGTTGAAGGTTCCTCTCGGAAGTGATCCTGCCCTTGAGGGGGCCAGGTATTTGTAACAGCTGGAAGCGAGGTGGTATGCGTACCAAGATTTTGGTGGTCGATGACGAGCTTAGCATGCGGGAGTTCCTCTCCATCCTGCTGGAGGGCGAGGGGTACTGCGTGGGGCTGGCTGAAAACGCCGAGGAGGCGTTGCGCCTCATCGAGCGGGAGCGCTTCGAACTGGTGATATCCGATGTCAGCATGCCGGGGCTGAGCGGGATCGCCCTTTTGGGCAGGATCAAGTCGGTGGCGCCGGACACGGCCGTGCTGCTGATCACCGCCTTCACCACGGCCGAGCAGGCGGTGGAGGCGATGAAACTCGGCGCCTACGACTACATCGGCAAGCCGTTCAAGGTCGAAGAGGTCAAGGTGCTGGTGGCCAAGGCGCTGGAAAACAGGAGCCTGGTCGAGGAAAACCGGCGCCTGCGGGCCGAGGTCACCGAGCGCTTCAGCTTCAGCGGGCTGATCGGCAAGTCCAGCCAGATGCGCGACGTCTACAACCTGATCGAGAAGGTGGCGGGGAGTACGGCAAACATCCTGATCCAGGGGGAGAGCGGGACCGGCAAGGAGCTGGCGGCCAAGGCGGTCCATTACAACAGCCCCAGGCGCGACATGGCCTTCGTGGCGGTGAACTGCGGCGCCATCCCGGAGACGCTCATCGAGAGCGAACTGTTCGGCCACACCAAGGGCGCCTTCACCGGCGCGCTCTCCGACCGGCCCGGGCTCTTCGAGCAGGCCGAGGGTGGGACCCTGTTCCTGGACGAGATCGGCGAGCTCCCCTTGCTGCTGCAGTCCAAGCTCCTGCGCGTGCTCCAGGAACGCGAATTCAGAAGGGTGGGGGGGAGCGTCTCCCTCAAGGCGAACGTGCGCATCGTGGCCGCTTCCAACCGGATACTAGAGGAACAGGTCCAGGACGGCAGCTTCCGGGAAGACCTCTTCTACCGGTTGAACGTGGTGCAACTGCGCCTGCCGGCGCTAAGGGAAAGGGTGGAGGACATCCTGCCGCTCGTCGCGCACTTCTACGGGAAGTTTTTCGCCGCCCCCGCCCCCGGGCAGGAGCTGGTGACGCCCGAGGCGTTGCACCTGCTGCTCAACTACCCCTTCCCGGGCAACGTGCGCGAGCTCGAGAACCTGGTCGAGCGCTGCGTGGTGCTCGGCAACAAGGTGATCACCCCTGAATGCCTCCCCGCCAAGGTTTCCCAGTTCCGGCGCACCCAGCTCGCCCCCGATGCCTTCGACATACCCAACGGCGGCATGGACCTGCAGGCCTACCTGGACAGTCTGGAGTACAGGCTTTTGGTGCAGGCCTTGGAGAAGAGCGGCGGGGTCAAGAAAAAGGCGGCGGAATACCTGCACCTGACCTTCAGATCCTTCCGCTACCGGCTGGCGAAGTTCGGCATGGAGGAAGAATGACCGTGGCGGGTGCCGCCGACTCCCACGCTGTCTCATTAGTGGCAGGGATCCTGCAAAGATCCGGGCTGACGCAACACAAGGTGGTCCCATGGCTCAAGATATCTGTCGCAAGAAAGTCAGGCAACGAGGTTTCACGCTCTTGGAGCTCATCATCGTCGTGGCGATAGTCGGGATTCTGGCTGCCATTGCCGTGCCCTTTTACAGCAATTACCGAAACAACAGCTTCAACGCCACCGCCATGACTGATTTGCAGTCGGCAAGGCTGGGGCTGGAGGCATACTTCATCGAACATCACAGCTACCCATAGGCGGATTTCTTTGAGAGTGACAAAAAACGTCGCTGCGGTGACGTTTCTCGTCCTTGGTGGCCGGTCCACGACCCCGTGTGGCCAATAAAACGACCTGAAAACGTGCCGAAAGGCGTGGCTCGACAATTGCAGCGATGAATCCGGATTTGGTTAGTCACGCTTTCACTGATAAAGGAACGGCAGTTGAAACAAGACGGAGGTGAACGATCAGCCGGTTTGCTCGTCATCCCGTTATCTACCCCGAGGAAAGGAGAGAGTATGATGAAAAGACTAAGCGGTAACAAAGGTTTCACCCTCATCGAGCTGTTGATCGTCGTCGCGATCATCGGTATCCTGGCAGCCATCGCCATCCCGCAGTTCTCTGCCTACAGGACCAAGGCGTACAACACCTCTGCGGCCTCCGATATCAAGAACGGAAAGACCGCACTGGAAGGCTACTATGCCGACAACCAGGCATATCCCTAACGCCTAATCGTCTCGTCTAGATCAAAAACACCAATGAGGAGGATTTCTAATGTTTAAAAAAATAGTATTTACTGTAGCTTCGCTTCTGGCTATGCAGGGACTGGCCATGGCTGCTTCGACACAGAGCGGCAAGGCCCTGGAGGCGATCGGCGTCAAGTTCACCCCCTCCAACAACGTAAAGACCTTCTACTTCTCCGACGCACAGAACTACACCGTCAACGCGAAGCACACCGCGGGCGACAGGCAGTACTCGACCTCCAACAAGGTCTCCAACATCTATTACACGGCGGTCGCCTCGGGTACCGACATCACCGCTGCCTCTACCCCGACCACCATCACCGGCGCCGAATCCTCCGCCTACGGCGCCGGCTGGACCGCACAATAGTAAAACTGCTCGTCCGTTTCGAGGGGGCATGTTCGCATGCCCCTTTTTTTATGGCTTCACATAAATTCAGGCTGCATGGGGTGTTTTGATGCGGGTTGGCTCATTTTCTCTGGCTCAAGTGACTTTCAAAGGGGGGGTGCGCGACCGCCTTTTGCATGGCGTGCTGGTGGCGGCGCTGCTTTTGCTCTGCAGCACCCCGATTTTCTCCTCCTTCTCCATGCGGGACGTGGCGGGCGTCGCGGTCAGCTACACCCTCTCCATGATCTCCGTGATCGGGGTGATCCTGGCGGTGTTCCTGGGAGGCAACCTGATCGCCCGGGACATCCAGAGCCGCACCATCTACTCGGTGGCGACCCTGCCGCTGTCGCGCAGCCGCTACATCATGGGCAAATACCTGGGGCTCGCCCAGCTCCTGTGCTGTTCGCTGGCGATCCTGGGGCTTTTGAACGCGCTGGGGCTCGCCGCCATAGCCAAGGGGTACCCGCCAGACCGCCCGCTGCAATGGCTGAGCTACGCCGCCTGCCTGGCGTTCGACCTGGAAAAGCTCCTGATCCTGTGCGCCGTACTGGTGCTCTTTTCGGCCATCGCCACCTCGACCTTCCTCCCCATGATCCTCACGCTGGCCGTCTATGCGGTGGGGGAATCGACCGAGAAGGTGAAGTTCTTCATCGAGACGGTGGAGGGTGCCAAAAACGTCACCCCGGCGGTGCGCGGCGTCTCCCGGATCATCTACTACCTGTTTCCCAACCTCTCCCTGTTCGACCTGAAGAACCAGGTGATCTACGCGCTGCCGCTCGACCCCGGCGCGCTCCTCTTGACGGCGCTCTACGGCATCGGCTACATCACGGTGACGCTCGCTTTGGCGTGTGCGGTCTTTGGGAGAAGAGACTTCGTATGAGTAGAGCCCTCTGGTTTTGTGCGGGGCTCTTGCTGTGCGCCGCCACCTTCATCCCGCTGTCGGAGCTGCGCAAGGCGCTGCCGCCGGCCGAGCGCCTGGGCCATCTCCCCTCGCCGGGAGTCACCTACTTCGCCTCGCTGGAGCACCGTGCGCTTGTTTCCGAGCTCATCTTCTACCGGACCATGTTCTACTACGGCGCCCTGGTGCACCAGCCCAAGCAGGCCCCGGACTACGGCGCCCTGTACGCCTTCCTGGATACGGCGACCAGGCTCAACCCCGGCAACATCGACGCCTACTACTTCGCCCAGGCGATCCTGACCTGGGACGCGAAGATGGTGAGGCCGGTGAACGGCCTCTTGCAGCGCGGCATCGCCAAGCGCCCCTGGGACGCCGATCTCCCCTTCTACCTCGCCTTCAACTACTATTACTTCCTGGGCGACTTCGAGCACGCGGCCAGGTACTTCGAGATCACGGCCAGGCTCAACCCCGAGGTCAGCTATTTCGGCACCCTGACGGCCCGCGCCCTGTACCAGGCCGACAAGACGGAGCTGGCGATACGGTACCTGCAGAATCTCCTGAAGGGTACCAAGAACCAGGCGGTGAGAAAACAGATCGCGGTGCGGGTCGACGCCCTTGCGCGGATCAGGTTTCTCGAGGTGGCCTGCCAGCGCTACCGGGACAAGGCCGGCCGGGCACCCGCAAGCATTGAGGAGCTGGTAACTGCCGGCGTGATCAAGGGGATTCCGCCCGACCCCTACGGCGGCGTCTTCTACCTGGACCCCCGTGACGGCAGGGTCAAGACCACCAGCAATCTCGCCGAGACAAGGAAAGCACAATGAACGCTATCGAGGCAACGTCCTTACACAAGGTCTTCACCAGGAAGATGACCCGGAAGGTGCAGGCGCTCAAGGGGATCTCCCTCGCGGTGCCGGCCGGCAAAACGGTCGGCTTCATCGGCCCAAACGGCGCCGGGAAAAGCACCACCATCAAGATCCTGCTCGGACTTTTAACGGCCAGCTCGGGCGAGGCGACGATTTTCGGCACCCCCTGCGGCGATCCCAAAGGCCGGGAGCGGGTGGGTTACCTGGCGGAAAACCCCGCCTACTACGACTACCTCACCCCGCGCGAGCTGCTGAACTTCGTTGGGAACAGCTACGCGGTCCCCGCGGAGACGCTCAAGCGCCGTGTGGCCGAGGTGCTCAAGCTGATCGACCTGGAACAGGCCGCCGACCGGGCCATCCGCCACCTTTCCAAGGGGATGGTGCAAAGGATCGGGATGGGGCAGACCCTGGTGCACGATCCGGAGCTCTACATCCTGGACGAACCGATGTCCGGGCTGGACCCGGTGGGGCGGCGCCTGTTCGCCGACATCATCCTTGACTTGAAGCAAAAGGGGAAGACCGTCTTCTTCAGCTCCCACATCATCCACGACGTGGAGAGGATCTGCGACGACGTGGCCATCATCCAGGACGGCGAGATGCGCTTTGCCGGGTCGGTGAAAAACGTGATCGACGAGAGCTTCAGCCGGTACGAAGTGCTGGTCAGAAGCGTGGAGCGGGCAGGCGAGATCCTGGCGCAGTATCCGGACCTGGTGATCAGCAAGGAGAGCGACCATGTGCGCCTCTCGATCCCCAGGGAGAAGATGACCGCCTGCCTGCACTCTTTTCTGGCCCGGGCCGAGATCCTCTCGGTGGAGCCGGAGCGGAAAACCCTTGAAAGTATCTTCCTGGAACTGATAGGATCAGGCAGCAGAAAGGACGTGCTGCGGGACCTTTAGAGGCCGCCGCGGCGGCACTTTCGGGGGCTGGGCCAGCCGTTTGGAGATGCCGCGAATGATACCCGGAGCATGATGACATCCAGCAAGGAAAAGATACCCGTTTGCGCCGCCAGGCAGCAGCTGCTGCTGCTCGTACTGGTGGTGCTCGCTGTCTACTACCCGGCCTTGACAGGCAGCATCAATTCCATCGATGACACCCACATCGTGGAGGCCTACGGCATCAACAGCGTCATCACCCTGAAGGACATCCTGGTGCCGGGGCACAAGTTCTACTACCGGCCCGTGGTGGAGCTCAGCTACTACCTGGACAACCTGTTCTGGGCGATGGACGCGAGCTTCATGCACCTGGAAAACGTGCTGCTGCACCTGGCCAATACCCTGCTTGTCTTCGCCGTGGCGCGCCAGCTCTGGAATACGGAGCAGACGGCCCCCCCATCCCTGCCCCTTTTGACCGCCCTGTTGTTTGCCCTGCACCCGGTGAATTGCGAAGCGGTGAGCTGGATCGCCGGCAGGACCGATCCGCTGGCCGCCTGCTTCGTGCTGGCTGCCGCGTTCTTCCTGCTCAAGGGGGTGGACGACCGGAAGCAGCGCTATCTGTACCTGGCGGTGCTGCTGGTGTTTTTGGGGGCGCTCGCCAAGGAGATCGCCATCTTCTTCCTCCCCTGCGCCGCCTTTTTGGCCTTTTCCCGTTCCCGCGCCGCCGGCAGCCCGGCGGGCCGCCGCGTCGCGACAGCCTCGCTGCGCCCTTTCCTGTTGGCACCCCTGGCACTTTTCTCCCTTTTTGTCGGGCACCTGCTCTTCAACAAGGGGGCCAACAGCGTGGCGCGGCTGTTCGAAGGCAGGGGGGGCGACGCCGCCGGCTTTTTGCCGGCGCTTCTGAAGAGTTTCGGTTTCTACGTCAAAAAGCTCTTTCTCCCGGCGCCGCTCAATTTCGCCATCGACGGCGTGGCGGACGGCTATCTCTGGCTGGGGCTTCTGGCGCTCGTCCTGCTGGCGCTTTTGGCCGTCCGGGGCTACCGGGACATCTACTGCGCCTTTCTGGTCACCGGCTTTTTTCTCATCGCGCCGGCGCTGTTGGTGGCCGTGTTCAAGATCGCCTGGACCCCGGTCGCCGAAAGGTACCTCTACCTGCCGTCGGCCTTCTGCGCCATCGGCGCGGTCGGCCTGAGCTACCGCCTCTCGGCCAGCCTGGGCTTTGTCCGCTGGCTGCCGGCGGCACTGGTCCCGTTGCTGCTCTTCGCGCTCTTCCTCACCGTGGGCCGGGTGCCGGTCTGGCAGGACAACCTGACGCTGTACCGTGACGCGGTCCGGCAATCCCCGCGCTTCGGGGCTCTGCGCAACGAACTCGGCCTGGCGCTGCTGCAAAAGGGGCGCGTCGCCGAAGGGGAGGAGCAACTGGAGATCGGCAGGAGGCTAGACCCGGACTCCAGGGTCAAGGCGCTCATGGATTACAACCTGCTACTGGAGAGAACGAAGGGGAAGAGCCCGGAGCAGACGCTGGCCCTGCTGCACGAGGCGATCAAGGACAGGAGGCGCGTGGACACGAGGCTCCTTATTTTGCTGAGAAGCGCCTCCGTGGCCAAGCTGGGCACCACTGGGGATCCCGCCGAGCGGATTCTTCTCACCAGGGACATCATCGACACCAACAACTGCCTGTATGCCAAGAACGGCGACGCCGCCTCCCTGTACAACAACGGGCAGCTTTCGCTGTCTTTGGGCGAAACCGGGACGGCGGCCGAATATTTCCGCAGGGCGCACGCGGCCGCTCCCGAGGGGGCCCATTTCAAGGAGGCGGCCGGCCGGCTCGCACTCAAGCTGGGTAGACATTGAAGATCTCCGCCTGTATCGAAATCATGCGCCCGGCGCAGTGGCTGAAGAACCTCATGGTGTTCTTCCCCCCTTTCCTGGGCGGCATCATCCTGCAGCCAGGCGTAGCCGCCGCCGGCCTGCTCCCCTTCGCCGCCTTCTGCGCGGCCTCCAGCGCCACCTACGTCTTCAACGACCTCCTGGACCGGGAAAACGACGCACACCACCCCCGGAAGAGGCGCCGCCCCATCCCCTCCGGCAGGATCTCGCATCGGGCGGCCGGCGCGCTGGCGCTTGCCCTGCTCCTGGCGGGGCTCTGTTGCGCTTTCCTGGTATCCGGCACCTTTTTACTCTTCCTCTTGCTGTACCTCGCCGTCTCGGCCAGCTATTCGCTGAAGCTCAAGGAGGTACCGGTCGTCGACCTGTTCTGCATCTCCGCCGGATTTCTCTTGCGGCTCGAGGCGGGAGGGGTGGCCTTCGGGGTGGTCATCTCCGAGTGGCTCTTTCTCAGCGTGTTTCTGCTCTCCCTGTTCCTCAGCACAGGCAAGAGGCTGAACGAACTGATCACGCTGGGCGAGAACGCCTCGCGCCACCGAAAGAGCCTTTCCGCCTACCCGGACGGGGTGCTGGACGGCAATCTCTACCTTACCGGCGCCACCGTGCTGGTCACCTACACCATGTACACCATCCCGCGTTTCCCGCTGGTCTATACGGTGCCGCTTTGCACCTTCGGCCTTTTGCGCTACATCTTCCGGGTCAAGGCGGGGCTTGGGGGCGATCCCACCGAGACGCTGCTCAAGGACTTCCCCATCCTGGTCACCAGTCTGGTCTGGGCCCTGCTGGTCGGCTGGAGCATCTACCGGTGAGCGGCGTCTACGTGATACTGGTCAACTGGAACGGCTGGGGCGACACCCTGGAGTGCCTGGAGAGCCTGCTGCGCAGCGACTATGCGGATCTGCGCGTCATCGTCTGCGACAACGGCTCGAAGGACGGCTCTCTGGACCACCTGAGGGCCTGGGCCGAGGGGAGGCTGGAGGCGCTCCCCCCGCAGGGAGCGCTCAAGTCGCTCTCCTTTCCTGCGCTGGAAAAACCGCTCCCCTACCTGAGTCTGACCCGCCGGCAGGCCGAAGCCGGCGCCCGCGACGCGGGGGCCGCCCCCCGTCTGGTATTGATCGACAACGAGGAGAACCTGGGGTTTGCCGGAGGCAACAACGTGGCCCTCAGGTACGCCTTGTCCCGCGACGACTTCTCCCACGCCTGGCTTTTGAATAACGACACCGCGGTGGCGCCCGACGCCCTGTCCCGCCTGATGGAGCGGATGGCGCAGAAACCGCAGGCCGGCATCTGCGGCTCGACCCTGCTCGCCTACGGCGAAGCGGACCGGGTGCAGGCGCAGGGGGGAGGCTATTACTGCCGCTGGATCGGCCTCGCCTGGCACATCGGCCGCCTGAAGAGGGCGGGCGCCCCGGTCGACCCGGCAAGGGTCGAGCGCTGCATGAACTACGTGGTCGGAGCCTCCATGCTGGTGTCGAAAAGGTTTTTGCAGGAGGTCGGTCTTCTGTGCGAGGATTACTTCCTCTACTTCGAGGAGGCGGACTGGGCCCTGCGCGCCCACGGGCGTTTCACCCTGGCCTGGGCACCCCTTAGCATCGTGCACCATAAGATCGGCAGGAGCATCGGGACCAGCAGCAATCCCCGCGACAAGAGCGCCACCTGCGATTTCTACAACATCAGGAACCGGCTTTTTTTCACCCGCCGCTATTTCCCCGCGGCGCTCCCCACCGTGTACCTGGCCCTGGTCGGAACGCTCCTCGCCAGGATCCTTTTGGGCAAATGGGACCGGGTCGCCATGCTGCTCAAGCTCATGCTGGGGCCGGCCGATGCCCAGACCCATCCCTGCGGGCGGGCCGCCTCATGAGGACAGCTTTGCTAACGGTGGTCACGGTGGTGCGAAACGGCGCCGCGCATCTGGAAGAGACCATACAGAGCGTCATCTGCTGCTGTCCCCGCCCCATCGACTACGTCGTCATCGACGGCGGCTCCACGGACGGGACGCTGGAGATCATCCGCAGATACGCGGCCAGCATCCGTTACTGGAGCTCGGAGCCGGACGGCGGCATCTATCACGCCATGAACAAGGGGTGGGCGGCGGCCGGGGAGGGGAGCTTCGTGCTCTACCTGGGCGCCGGCGACCGTCTGTTGTCGCTACCTTCCGGCCTGGAGCGATACGCGGCAAACGAGGTGGTCTGCGGCAGCGTGCAGCTGGGAGAGGGTACCGTCTTCACGCCTAGAACCGGCCTGCATCTGCGCCTCTACAACTCGTTGCATCATCAGGCGCTTTTGATCAACAAGGCGTTGCATCCGGAGCCCCCCTTCGACACGCGCTTCCCGGTCTACGCTGATTTCGACTTCAACCAGCGTCTCATGAAGGGCGGGGCCCGGTTCGTCTTCGATCCCTCGTTCAAGAGCTACGCGCTCCCCGGCGGGGTGAGCGACCAAAGCGGCATCGCCGAGTCGTTGCGGGTGATCGGCAAGAACTTCGGCTGGTCCTGGTCGCTTTTGGCCGGGGCGGGGTTCGTCGCCATGAGGACACTCCCTTTTCTGCAGCGTTTCCGTCCCTTCCGGGAAACAGGGAGAGGAGCATGACCATGTCGTCCAAAACCGGTGCGCCGGCTCTCCGCTTTTGCCCGAGTTCCGCAGCGGTCGCCAGCCGCAAGGACCGCTCTGGCCGGCAAAAATCCCTACCTGGAGTGGGCGCATGCCATGGCTTCGCTTCCTGCCGGCGCTTGGCCAGGGAGGGCGGAGCAGACGGTGAGGTTCAGCGCTGCGCCGGTCGCCAGGCGCCAGGCGTCCTGAGTCGCGCCGCTCGCCGTCAGAGATCAACCGGAGCGGTCCTGCATCCGGCCGCGCCGTGAGGGCCTTCATTCGTGAAAAACCGCTGCGCCGCTTCCGGGAAGCAGGCAAATGGGCGGGTTAGGAGATAGGGCCAGCATGAGCGTGATTGATTTCATGAAAAAGATGAAGCCGCACCTGCCGCTGCCGGTGATCCGGGTGCTTGAGTTCGTCTATTACCGCATCTACCTGAAGGGGCTCTGCCTCTACCTCGATGCCGTTGAGAGGGCGCAGTGCGCCCAAAAAGGCGTCCCCGCGGCGTCGCTACGCTACCGGGTGAACGGCCGGCCCGAGCTGGCCGATTTCCTGGCGCAGGGGGAGGCCTGCAGCAGGGACCTGGAAAAGGCGCTGGCAGGGATCGGCAGGCGGGTCGACAGCTTCGCCGAGATCCTCGACTTCGGCTGCGGCTGCGGCAGGACCCTGCGCTGGTTCGATGCCGGTGCCGGCGCCACCCGCTTCTCCGGCACCGACATCGACGCGGAGGCGATCGCATTCTGCCGGACCGGGCTGCCGCAGATGCATTTCTCGGTGAACGGCGCCCTGCCGCCGCTCCCCCATCCGGACGGGCGCTTCGACCTGATCTACTCGATATCGGTGCTGACCCATCTCGACGAGCAGTACCAGTTTCGCTGGCTGGAAGAACTGCGACGCATCGCCGCACCCGGCGGCATCGTCATGTTGTCGCTGCACGGCAGGCATTGCTGGGGCAATCTCCCCGCGGAGCTGGTTTCCCGCATCGAGGGGAGCGGTTTCCTGTTCAGCGCGGAAAACGTCTGGAAGGGGATCTTTCCCGAGTGGTACCAGACCGCGTTTCACACCGAGGCGTACGTGAGGGACCGCTTTTCCCGTTACTTCGAGGTGCTCGACTACCTGCCGCGCGGCGTGAGCGACTACCAGGACCTGGTCATCCTGCAGAAGCGCTGAGGCCCGCTTCACGGCAAGTGCCGAGACCGGGTTGCTCCGCGTGCAGCTGACGGGCGTGAAAAAGGTATCAAAAAACCCCGAAATGCTGTATTTTTACAGCGTTGAGCGCTTTATCCCCTGCCGTTTGCGGCACTGCCCGTCGCGGCACCCGGGGATATCGGTCGTGATAGCTCGTCTGGCATAGCCGGATCGCTGGTATTCATTTGAACGGATAGGGATCTCAATGGACAAGGTTACTGAGCGGGGCTGGGACAAGGTCATTCGCCCCCGCAACGGCTGGTTTGATATTCATCCCGCGGAGATCTGGAGATATCGGGACCTGATCGGACTCTTTGTCTGGCGCGATTTTGTATCCATCTACAAGCAAACCATCCTGGGGCCGCTTTGGTACGTCATTCAGCCTTTGCTGACCACCCTCGTGTTCACCGTGATCTTCGGCAAGGTGGCCCATCTGCCGACCGACGGCCTCCCTCCGTTTCTATTCTACCTTTCCGGCGTTATCGCCTGGAAGTACTTCGCCGACTGTCTCAACAGCACATCCAATACCTTTGTCGGTAATGCCCATCTCTTCGGCAAGGTATATTTCCCCAGACTCACCGTGCCGGTTTCGGTCGCCATCAGCAATCTCATCGCTTTCGGAATACAGCTCTTTCTTTTCCTGGCCTTTTTTGTTTATTATTGGCAGAACAGTTCTGTCATTCATCCGCAACCGGTACTGCTGTTATTGCCGGTCCTCATTCTCCAGATGGCTGCCCTGGGTCTCGGTTTTGGCATAATCGTATCCTCAATGACCACGCGCTATCGTGATTTGACGCAACTGGTCGGTTTCGGAGTCCAGCTCTGGATGTATGTGACGCCTGTCGTGTACCCGGCATCATCGGTGCCCGACAAGTGGCGCTGGATTCTGGCGCTGAACCCGATGGCGCACGTGGTGGAGGCCTTCCGCTACGCCTTTCTGGGGACGGGCTTCATCAGCCTGCAGAGCTGGCTGATCAGCCTGGCGACCACGGCAGCTGTCCTGTTTTTCGGCATCGTACTGTTCAGCAGGGTGGAAAGAACGTTCATGGATACCGTTTAGATGAGCGACACCGTCATACAGGTGGAAAACCTGTGGAAAGAGTACCGGTTGGGCGTCATCAACCATCACACCCTTTCCCGCGACCTGCAAAGCTGGTGGGCCGGGGTGCGCGGCAAGGAGGACCCGAATTCCACCGTTGACGGCGCCCATGCGAAGCGCAACGCGGCTGAACGTTTCTGGGCTCTTCAGGACATCTGCTTCGAGGTGAAACAGGGCGATGTGCTCGGTATCATAGGGCGTAACGGTGCCGGCAAGTCGACGCTCCTGAAGGTTCTTTCCCAGGTCACCGCCCCCACCAGGGGGGAGGTCCGCTTCAAAGGCCGCATCGCCAGCCTGCTCGAGGTCGGTACCGGATTTCATCCGGAACTGACCGGCCGCGAGAACATCTTCCTCAACGGCGCTATCCTGGGGATGAGCAAGGCGGATATCCGTAGGAAAATCGACCAGATCATCGCCTTTGCCGAGGTCGAGAAATTCGTGGATACACCGGTGAAGCGCTACTCTTCGGGCATGTATGTCCGACTCGCCTTCGCCGTGGCAGCTCACCTGGAGCCTGACATTCTCGTTGTGGACGAGGTGCTCGCCGTGGGAGACGCGCAGTTTCAAAAAAAGTGCCTGGCGAAGATGGAGGATGTGGGGAAGCAGGGGCGGACCATTCTCTTTGTCAGTCACAACATGGCGGCAATCCAGTCGCTGTGCCCGCGTGCCTGTCTGCTGGAAGCCGGGAAATTGGTGCAGATGGGTGCCAGCGGCGAGGTGGTATCCGGGTATCTGGGCGGGCTTTTTTCCGCCTCGGGCCTGCGGGATCTCTCGGGGAGACGGGACCGTGTCGGCGGTTCTTCCCTGAGGTTGCTGAGTTTTGACGTGGTCGATGACGTCGGTGCATCCATGGCGGACGTCCCCTGCGGCAAGCGGGCCCGTCTGGAACTGAGGTTCCGGGTCCTCTCGGGCAATCCCAGGAATCTGAGATTCGGCATAAGCCTGGTGGAAAAGGGGAGCGGCAGGTACTTTACCGAGCTGAACAGTTATTACGGTTCCGCGCAGGTCTTTTCCTGCGCACCGGGGTTTCATACCTTCACCTTCACGGTCAACAGGATGCCTCTGGCTCCGGGGCAGTATCATCTCAATTTCATCGTCACCTCGGGGCTGGAAGTCCTGGATCAGATAAAGGACGCTTGTCAGTTGACGGTGAGCGACGGCCTTTTTTACGACTCCGACCAAATGCCCCTTCCGGGAAGTTACCCGGTTTTTTTCACCGAGTTCCAGTGCGGTTTAAGCGAAGGGATCCTCGGCGGACAGGAAATTACCTCATGAACTCTGTCAAACCTTGCGTGTTCATTCTCGATGTCGACGGCGTCATGACGACCGGCCATTTTTTCTACACCGCCGAAGGCAAGGTGATGAAGGTCTTCGGCCCTGACGACAATGACGGGCTGTCTCTGCTGAAAGAGCACATCGAGATCCGTTTCATCACCGGCGACAAGAGGGGCCTGGCCATTACCAGCAGGCGTATCGTCGACGACATGAACTTTCCGCTCGATCTGGTCAGCACGATCCGTCGCGTCGACTGGATCAGGGAGCGCTACCCGCTGCAGCAGGTGATCTACATGGGCGACGGCATCTTCGACCACTACGTCATGCGCGAAGTCGGTTATGCCATTGCCCCAGCCAATGCGGACAAGCTCGCCAAGCGGCATGCGCACTATGTGACAGAGCGCTCAGGAGGAGATCGTGCCGTAGCGGAGGCATGCCTGCACATCATGGAGAAACTCTTCATCCCCTACGATCCAGGCGAGTTGCCCGGCGGCCAGGTTAAGGTTTCCGGGGAGTGGGCCGTATGATCCATCAAAGACTCCAATCCTTTCTGCAAAAGAGGCGCTGCACCTTGCTGGGTGTGGGGCCCATGAGTTTGAACTGCGTCGATGCCGCAATCGAGCTCTCCAACGAACACGAGGTTCCCATCCTGCTGATCGCCAGCCGTCGCCAGATCGACTCGGAACAGGTCGGCGGGGGGTATGTCAATAACTGGACCACCGCAGAGTTCGCCCGTTATGTGATAGACCGCGACAAAAAGGGGAAGATCCTGCTGGCGCGCGATCACGGCGGCCCCTGGCAAAACCCCAAGGAAAGCGGCGAGAATCTCAGCCTGCGCCGGGCAATGGAGTCGGCAAAGGCCTCTTTCCGGGCCGACCTGGAGGCGGGCTTCCAGATTCTGCACATCGATCCCAGCGTCGACATCCATGGGAGGCCCCGGGTGGACGAGGTGCTGGATCGCATCTTCGAACTGTACGAGTTCTGCTGGAGCCAGGCGCAGCAATTGCGCCAGGAAGTGATCTTCGAAATCGGCACCGAAGGGCAAAGCGGCAGCACCAACAGCCAGGAAGAGCTTTGTTACACACTCAATGCCGTTCAGCAGTTCTGCAAGAGGAATCATCTCCCGGCGCCGAGTTTCGTGGTGATCCAGTGCGGCACCCGGGTCATGGAGATGCGCAACGTCGGCTCCTTCGACAGCCCGGTGCGCGTGGCGGACGAGTTGCCCGCCGAGATCCAGCTGCCGAAGATGATCGAGATCTGCAACCGCTTCGGCATATTCATGAAGGAGCACAACACCGATTACCTCTCCGACGAGGCGCTGCAATGGCATCCCCGGCTCGGCATTCATGCCGCCAATGTCGCGCCCGAGTTCGGCGTTACCGAGAGCCGCGCTCTGGTCGGGATACTGGAAGCAAACGGCCTGCGCGAACTGTCAGACCGGTTCCTGCAACTGGCGTACGATTCCGGCAAATGGGACAAGTGGATGCTGCCCGACACCCGGGCCAGTGATCGCGACCGCGCCATCATCGCAGGCCACTACGTGTTCACGAGCGCCGGGTGCAGGGCGCTGAAGGAAGAAGCAGGGCGCAGGCTTGCATCCAGGGGGATCGAGCTGGAACGCCATCTGAAGGAGCAGGTCAAGCAGGGCATTCTCCGCTATCTGTGCAATTTCCGCATGGTGAGGTCCATATGAAGCGCGTAGCCACCATAGTTTTGAACCGGAACCTGCCCGAGGTTACCGACCAGCTGTGCGAACATCTGCTGCACCACGATGGCGCTTTGACGGACGTTTTCGTGGTGGAGGCGGGCTCGGATTTCCAGCGCCTGTCTCGCCATGCCACCTGGCATGCCGACTGGCCCGAGGCGCTGGCCCATGGGCTTCGCTACTGTCGCGGCATGAACTACGGACTTGGCCAACTCTGGAAGGAGGGGAGGTTCAGGCAGTACGAGACCTTTTTCCTTTTGACCAACGACACCGAGTTGCAGGCCGGCCCCACCTTGGCACCGCTGATGGGCATATTGGATCAGCACCCGAGCGTCGGGATCCTTTCACCTTGCGCTGCCCGCTGGGGAGAACGGTTACTGCTCACAGAGCAATCGACCAAGTACTTCTGGTTCATCCATAACAACGCTTACCTGCTCAGGCGTGACTTCGTGGAGTCCATCTTCAACGAAGACCAGCCTGATTTCATGAATTTTGTTTTCGATGGCTCCAATTTCCGGGGCTACGGTTTTGAGAGCGAACTCATTGCCAAGGCCTATGCCAACGACTGGGCTGCCGCCATCACCTCCGAGGTGTGGGCGGGCGAAAACGAGTCACACCTCTTAAACCAGGCCGATCTGATCAAGACGGAGGGGTACGAGGAAAACCTGATGCTTTATGTCGAAGAGGGGCGCCGCTGGATGCGCAACAAATACGGCTTTAACAGCAGGTGGTCCATGCAGCAGCATGTGAAGAATTTTTACGACAGTTTTTTCGAGTTTCATCCCGAGTTGAAACACTACCGGATCTGAGAGACAACCATGCAAGTCATCGAAAAGCCCTGGGGCAAAGAAGAAGTCATCGAGATCAACGAACGCTACATGATGAAGAAGCTGACCATGCGGGCGGGACACCGTTGCAGCCTTCAGTATCACGTGACAAAGCGCGAGACGATCTATGTCCTGAGCGGCCTGCTGCGCATCTACCACGGTGAAACGGTGGAACGGGTTTCTTCCCGGGTGTACGGGCCCGGTGAGACCATCACCCTGGCGCCGGGCGTTGTGCACCGCATGGAAGCGGCCGAAGACGCCGTTTACCTGGAGGCCAGCACCCCGGAGATGGACGATGTCGTTCGGCTGGTGGACGACTACCAGCGTGACACCCGATGAGCTATCGCGTCTGCATACCGACTGCGGGGACCGGGACACGACTTGGCGGCTTGACCCGGTACCTCAACAAGTCCCTGGTCAGCATCGCCAACCGGCCGGCCCTGTCGCACCTGATTGAGCAGTTCCCGGCAGACGCCGAGTTTGTCGTTGCGCTCGGCCACAAGGGGCATCTGGTGCGCGAGTTTCTCGAACTTGCCTACCCGCAGCGCCGATTCTTCTTTGCCGAGGTGCGCCCCTTCGAGGGGCCGGACTCGGGGTTGGGGCGGAGCCTTTTGGCCTGCCGGGAGTACCTGCAGCAGCCGTTCGTCTTCATATCCTGCGACACCCTGGTAAGGGAGCCCATCCCCGCACCGGATCACAACTGGATGGCCTACGCCGAAGCCTCCGATCTCGACCCGTACCGCACCCTGGCGCTGGAAAACGGGCGCGTGGCAGCTATCTGCGAGAAGGGCAAGGGGAGGGCCGGCACGCACCAGCCCTACCTCGGCCTGGCGGGGATTCTCGACTATCAGAGCTTCTGGGCCGCCATGGAGCGTGGCGGCGAACAGGCCATTCAATCAGGTGAGGCGCACGGCATGCGGCAGCTGCTGGCGCTTGGTGTTGCGGCATACGGCTTTACCTGGTACGACACGGGCAACGTGGCAGCCCTGGCGCGCGCGAGAGAGATCTATCGCGAACCGGGCGCGCCCAACATACTGGAGAAGGCCAACGAAGCCATCTGGTTCGTGGATGGCCAGGTGATCAAGTTCAGCGACGACCAGAGCTTCATTGCCAACCGCGTCAAGCGTGCTCAGGAACTGGAGGGCTTCGTCCCCGAGCTGACCGGTGCTCGACCCCACATGTACCGCTACCCGAAGCTGGAGGGGAAGGTGCTGTCCGAGGTGGTCACGCTGCCGCTGTTTGAGCTGTTTCTCGGACACTGCAGGGGGTTTTGGCGGGAAAAAGAGCAGGACCCTGTCGAGGCGCTCGACTTCCGTGCCGCATGCATGCGCTTTTACCGCGATAAGACCTTTGAGCGGGTGGAACTCTTTTACAGGAATTTCTCGCGCCGGGACGGCACGGAAGCCATCAACGGCGTCGCGATGCCGCGGCTCGATACCCTGCTGAACGCCGTTGATTGGAACTGGCTTGCCGATGGGCGTCCCGGCCGGTTTCACGGCGACTTCCATTTTGAGAACATCCTCTGGAACTGCACCGAGGAGCGCTTTGCCTTTCTCGACTGGCGGCAGGACTTCGGCGGCAATCTCCGCACCGGGGACATTTACTACGATTTCGCCAAATTGCTGCACGGCCTTATTGTCAGCCATGAGCTGATCGCCGGTGATTTTTACAGCGTGCAGTGGCGCCCGGCTGAGATCGTCTATGACCTGCACCGCAAGCAGATACTGGTGGAATGTGAACGGTATTTTTTACGATGGCTGGAGGCTCAGGGGTGCGACGTAAGGAAAGTGCGGCTGCTGACCGCCCTGATTTATCTCAATATTGCCGCCTTGCACCATGATCCGTACGGTCTGCTCCTCTTTGGCCTGGGCAAGGCCATGCTGAAACAGGAATTGGATCGATAGATGAAGCTTATTGAGCGAACCAGTTGTGTAATTTCCGGCAACGACGATCTGGAGCCTCTTTACTCCTTTGCCGGGTTCCCGGTTTTCATGGGGTGCCTGGATCAACCGGAGACAGCCGATCTGAAGCAGGACATGGAGTGGTGCATCAGCCGTGGGTCGGGCCTCATTCAACTAAAGAAACTCCTCCCACTGGATGTACTTTATCCAGAGTCGCACGGCGCCGGTGCTGTCGGCGCATTATGGGAAAAACACCATAAGGCCTTCGCACGGTTCGTAGCCGAGGCGTCTCCGTCCTCGGTGTTGGAAATCGGCGGTGCTCACGGGATCCTGGCAAGAGAATACCGGCAGTTCGGGAAGATCCCTTGGACCATTCTGGAACCCAACCCCTCCCCTGTTCCCGGTTGCGATGCGCGCTTCATCAGGGGCTTCTTCGATGACGAGTTCAGCTACGGTGAACCCTTCGATGCTCTGGTGCATTCCCATGTGTTTGAGCATATTTACGAGCCGGACCGATTCATGCGCCAGCTGTCGGGGTTCTTGGAATCCGGCAAACATCTTGTTTTTTCCCTGCCCAACATGCAGGTAATGCTGGAGCGGAAATTTACCAACTGCATCAACTTCGAGCATACCGTTTTGCTGACGGAACCCTACGTCGAGTTCCTCTTGGCAAAACACGGGTTCAGGCTGTCGGCCAAAGAGTATTTCATGGCAGACCACAGCGTCTTTTATGCCGCCGTACGCGATCACTCGGTAGAGGCCGTCGCGCTGCCCCACGGCCTCTACCTGAAGAACAAGCGTCTCTATGTGGACTACGTGCGCCACCACGAGGAACTGATCGACGATTTGAACGGCAGGACGGCCGCCACCGCGCAACCGGTCTACCTGTTCGGCGCCCATGTCTTTGCCCAGTATCTGATAGCCTTCGGTCTTGACACAGGCAGGATCATCAGTCTGCTCGATAACGATCCCCAAAAGCAGGGGAAACGCCTCTATGGCACGAGCTTGACGGTGCAGTCACCGAAAGTGTTAGGTGATGTGGCAGATCCCGTGGTGATTTTGAAGGCCGGGGTTTACAACCAGGAGATCAAGGATGATATCCTGGGAACGATAAACGAGTCTGTGACTTTTTTCGAGTGAACCATAGGTTGCATTCCATTTCCGGGACGGTAACAACGGATGATGATCAGGTGCTTTTAAAAATGACGACATTGAATATTTTTGCGAATTTTTTTATCGACACGCCCGAACGCCTTCTTAGAATGCAGGACTCGTTCGAGTCGTTTAAAGACGTAAAGGCAGACAAATGGGTTATTAATGTTCGAGGCCGTTTTGCCGATCAGGTCGTTTCCTTCCTGGCGGAAGGACTCGGTGAAAAGCTGATTTCGTTTCGCCTGCACAGCAGGAATGGGTGGTTTTACGACACAAGGAAGATGCTGCCGGCCATCGATGGTGACTATGTCTTTTTCTGGCTCGAAGATCATATAAACATGTCGGATATAGAGACTTTGAATTCGACAGTCGAGGATTTGAAAAAGAACGATATCGATTACATGCATTACACATTCTGGTGGAATGGCGCTTTAAGGCAAAGATACAAAGGCATACCGATGAATTCAGGAGATGCTATCGACTGGTTTTGTCATGCCGCAAGTAATAATCCGATTATACAGAGCAATGCAAGTGGAGGTGTTTTTATAATAGCGGCCTGTTCGATCTTCAAAAAAGATCTTTTCAGCAGAATCGTCTTGGCCGATGACCCTGTCGAAAAAAGATGGCCCAGGGAAACCCCTTTCGATTTTGAAAAAGGTCCGACGGATGTCCACTGGCTCCCCTTAAAGGTCGCACTGCCAAGGCAGGAGTTGTTTGCTTCCATCGACGACGATCATGTGCATCCCGGGTCCTGTCTGATCTCAAGGGGGCTCTACCCGTGTCGCGAACAGCGCCAAACCTACGCCATGTTAAAAACGACGTCCCTTCATGACAAAATGAGAAGCCTGGCAGAAAAACTGTTTAGACTTGTCATTTCTATGTTCGATGTGCATTCGAATAAGTAATAGTATAGGGTGTCGCGGGTTAGTATAGGGTGTCACGGATTCCTTTAACAGGTAAACGATATGGAGACCCCATAAATACTGGATTGATTTATTTGCACAGAGGGGCTATGCCTGTTGCGATATATTCAAGAAAAAAGTTTTGGAACAATCCTTCGGTCAATTGGTGGTACAGACAAAATATGTTGGAAGCGGGATCGGTAGCATGCTGTGGCACTTTCTGACGCGGGGAAAACGCAAAACCCCGGGCAAGCTGCGGGACCCGAGACGGCATACCGGAAATGTGAGATGGAAATGGATATTTCGGTAATCATTCCGACGCGAAACAGGTGCCGTCATCTCATAGCGTTGCTGGCGTCACTGAAGAGCCAGAGCCTCGACCCATCCCGCTTTGAAGTCATAGTCGTGGATAACGGTTCGAGCGATGAGACGCCCGCTGCCGTTGCCGAGTTTGAGCACAACGCCGCGTTCAGACTCCACTACCTGCGAGAGGAGGTTCCCGGTCTGCACAATGCGCGTCACGCCGGTATGAACGCCGCTGCGGCCGATCTCCTCGTGTTTGCCGACGACGACATCATGCCTTTCGATTCCTGGCTTGATGGAGTGTTGGAAGGCTTTTCCCGGCCTGAGATTTTGCTGGTGGGAGGCAAGAATCTTCCACTGTGGGAAATCCCGCCGCCTCGGTGGCTGGAAAAAATGTGGTCTGGACAGAAGGGTGCCCGCATTCTGGGCCACCTCAGTGTCATCGATTTGGGCGACCGGCCGCAGGAGATCGAAGCTTCACTGGTTTGGGGATGCAATTTCGCGGTCCGAAAAGCGCTGCTCCAGCAAACAAGGGGCTTTCACCCGGATGCCATGCCGGATGAGTTGATTCATCTGCGGGGAGATGGCGAAAGCTACATATCCAATTACCTCGTAGTGAAAGGGTGCCACGCGCAGTATCATCCCAAAGCGAGCGTCTATCACCGGGTTCCCAAAGAGCGAATGACCTTCGAATACTTCAGGAAAAGGGCTTTCAACCAGGGCATATCCGATTCTTACACCCATTTGAGGAAATCATGCGGTGCCGTGGCTGAGGAAACCGACTGCCAGGCGGCCCCGGTTTTCCGCTTTGGGGCGCTGGCGACGAAATTGCTCGATCTGACGGTTTTCGGGTCCGACTCCAGAAGGCTCGCCAAGGAAACAGCCGCAGGGTATCGCGAGGGTTACCGATATCACCAGGAGCTCTTCTCCCAAGACCGAAAAATCCGGGATTGGGTGCTGCAATCCGACTATCTCGAGGGGCGAATCTGAAATGATGGAACTTCCACCTGACCATCGACGAGTGGCCACTATGAATATCGCGCAAAAAATCCGGCGCCGCTTGGTCGAACAACGGGACAGGATCGTTTCCAAAATGTCGAGGTGCCGGAGTCGGTGGCATGAGTGGCGGGTACGCAATGCGCCGAGGTACATTAATCCCACCCCGGAAGAACTGGAACTGATCGAACGTGACCTGCGTGCCCTCGGTGTCGAGGTTGCCGATTACTCCCCCTCGGCCGATGCGTTTCGGGCCTTTCAGGGGGGAAATTATTTTCCCGATGATTATATCGGCGGCAGGCAGAGCGCCGTATGGGACGAAAAGCTTCTGGAGCACTGGATCGCCTCGGAGAGGCTCGGGCTGCTCGACTACGGTCCAGGCGAGGTCTACGTCGATGTGGCGGCAGCGAGTTCGCCTTGGGCGCATGCAGTAAGAACCCGCAAGGGAATCGAGGCCCATGCCATCGATCTGGAAACGGTGGCCGCTGCGTATAGCGGCCTATCCTATTACCGGATCGAAAACGCAACGGCGACGAGTTTCCCCGATGCCTCGGTCAAAGGGGCGTCGCTTCATTGCGCCTTCGAAATGTTTGTCGGAGACGACGACGTCCGTTTTATCGGCGAAGTCGCCCGCATCCTGGCCCCGGGTGGAAAGGTGGTCATCCTTCCGCTCTACATGCACACTCACTACTGTGCCTACTCCACCCCCGAGTATTTCGGGAAAGGGTACAGCGATGCCGGGGCGAGAGAATACGTACGGCTCGATTGCCTGGGCGTGCCTTCGTCCCGGAAATATGACGCCGCAATGCTTAAAAGCCGGGTGCTTGATGCAGTTGTCTCGCAAGGAATGAGGTATACCTTGCTGGCCTTAAGGAACAAAGATGAATTGGGAAATGGCATCTACTGCCATTTCGTGCTGGAAATCAGTAGATGAGTTTTGTTCCTGCGGACGGTTGCTGCTGAGTCATATTCGAAAATCGAACGCGAACCAAAGGAAACATGCAATGTCTTATCTGTCCTTGATAAAAAAGGTTGTTCCAAATAGGATCAAAAGGGACATTGAGCAGTTGCTGATAGATTTCGCTGCTTCCCATGCTCCCAAGATAGGGTTCACAAGACCTTATATCAAAAGGAAATGCGTCGAAGGGGTTTCCTTCGACTTTTACATCGGCGATGAAGACGGGATGGTTTGGTACGATACCACCTGCACCGATCCGTTTTGGCCCGAGATGCGGATCATCAGGGACCACTTGATTGGGCACGGCGACGTCGTATTCGATGTCGGTGCGCACCAAGGGTGCACGGCGATCTTGTTTTCCAATTGGACCGGCCCGAACGGAAAGGTTGTAGCCATAGAGCCCAACCCTAAGAACGTCTCCATAATTAAGACCAATATCGCAATGAACCATCTCAATAACGTCGAAATACTCAACGTCGCTGCGGGAGAAGAGAGCGGGCGATTGAACCTGGCGACGGAAAGCTCGAATTCCCATCTGACCATGGAAGGCGAGGCGATGTCGATACCCGTTGATGTCATCGCTTTGGATTCGCTGTTGGAGATGCGTCCCTCTTTTATCAAGCTCGATGTGGAAGGGGCAGATGTGCTCGCGCTTCGCGGAGCCAGAAACATTCTTAAAACATATCCCAAATTGGCCATTGAAGTCCATAAAGACGGTCTGGTGAATTTTTCGACTTCGCTCGATGAGTTGCTGTCATTGATTGATTTCGACGCTTACGATTGCTGGATTCAATGGAACTATGAACCTGATATAGGGAAATGGCAGTACGGAAGTCATGAGGATTTGCTCGCGGATGGCAAAAAAATGGTGCATGGCACTCACATTTTCGCGAAACCCAAATAAGGATATCATCGTCCAATGATCGAGAGAATAGAAGAGAAAGGCGAACTTCTAGCCATTATAATCAGACAGAGCTTTTCCGAACCCGGCGTCCATTTTTTCACCCCGGACGACTTCTCCCAACAACTCGCCTACATGAAGCATCCGGTTGGCAAGGTTATCGATCCCCATGTGCATAACCCCGTTACTCGCGAGGTGCGCCTGACACAGGAAGTCCTTTTTCTCAAGAGAGGCAGGTTGCGAGTCGATTTTTTCGATCAGATGAAAAACTATCTCAGCAGCCGCACCCTGGTTTCCGGGGATGTGATACTGCTGGCTGCAGGCGGCCACGGATTCGAGGCATTGGAAGAGATAGAGATGATAGAGGTCAAGCAGGGACCGTATGCAGGAGATATGGACAAAACCCGTTTTGAACCTGCCAAGCCCCATACCATCCGGCTCGTGGAGGGAGCATGACAAAAATGAGCTCCTTCATCCCGGTGAACGAACCCCTGCTGGACGGAAATGAAAAAAAGTATCTGAACGAGTGCATCGACACCGGGTGGATTTCTTCGGAAGGCCCGTTCGTCGCGGCATTCGAGGAGCGCTTCGCCGCCCGGGTCGGCAGAAAATACGGCATTGCCGTCAGCAACGGAACCGCGGCACTCGAGGCCGCCTTCGCGGCCCTGCAGCTTCCGGCGGGGAGCGAGGTGATCCTCCCCAGCTTCACCATCATCTCCTGCGCAGCAGCGGTACTCCGGGCCGGGTTGGTTCCCGTGGTGGCCGATGCGGATCCCCTTACCTGGAACCTGGACCTCTGCTCCGTTGAAGAGCTCATCACCCCCAGGACCTCGGCGATCATGGCCGTCCATATCTACGGTATTCCGGTTGATATGGACCCGCTGCTGGAACTGGCCCAGAGGTACGGCCTGCGCGTAGTCGAGGACGCCGCGCAGGCCCACGGCCTGTGCTATAAGGGACGCAGCTGCGGCAGTTTCGGCGACCTGAGCACCTTCAGCTTCTACCCGAACAAGCTGGTCACCACAGGAGAGGGGGGGATGGTGGTCACCGACGACGAGCCGCTGGCTGCGCGCTGCCGTTCGCTGCGCAACCTCTGCTTCAAGCCGGAGCAGCGCTTCGTGCATGACGAACTCGGATCGAACTATCGCATGACCAACCTGCAGGCCGCCATCGGTCTGGCCCAGTTGGAGCGCCTGGACGAGTTCGTACTCCGGAAGCGGGCCATCGGGAGCCGCTACAACGAACTGCTCACCGGGGTCGCCGGTCTGCAGCTCCCGCAGGCGCAAACCGGCTACGCCGAAAACGGCTACTGGGTCTACGGCGTGGTACTTGCCGACGATGTGCCGGTGGACGCCAGGACCGTCATGGCGCGCCTCGCCGAGCGCCTGGTCGGTACCCGTCCCTTTTTCTGGCCCATGCATGAGCAGCCGGTGTTGCGCGGCCTGGGCCTTTTTGCCGGCGTCTGCTGCCCTGTTTCGGAGAGGATCGCCAGGCGCGGGTTGTACCTCCCCAGCGGCCTGGCGCTGACCCCGGACCAGATCGGGCGGGTGGCTGCCGCGCTGCGCGAGGTGCTTAAGTGAACCCTTTCGGAGCGTATTCCCGCTACTACGACCTGCTCTACCGTGACAAGGACTATCCTGGCGAGGCGCGGTTTGTGAATGATCTTTTGGAAAGCTACGGCAGCGGCACGAGGTCCGTTCTTGAGCTTGGCTGCGGCACCGGCATCCACGCCGCACTGCTGGCGGAACAGGGGTACAGCGTGCACGGCGTCGATCTCAGCGAGGAGATGCTGGTCCAGGCCAGGAGCAGGCGGCTCTCCCTTCCCGCCGAGATTTCCGCCCGGCTCGATTTTTCCCGGGGAGACCTCCGCGGGTTCCGGATGGACCGCAAGTTCGACGCCGTGCTCTCGCTGTTCCATGTCATGAGTTACCAGACCACCGAGCAGGATCTGATCTCCGCGTTCTCGACTGCCAGGGCGCACCTTGGGGAGGGGGGGATCTTCATCTTCGACTGCTGGTACGGCCCGGCCGTGCTGCGGGACCTCCCGGCCACAAGGGTGAAGCGCCTGGAGGATGACCGGATCGAGGTGACGCGCATCGCCGAGCCGCTTTTGCAGGTAAACCGCAACCTTGTCGAGGTGCGCTACGAGATCCTCATCAGGGACAAGTCCTGCGGCCGTGTCGAGACGGTGCACGAATCCCACCCGATGCGCTACCTCTTCTACCCGGAAATCGAAGGCCTGTTCGAGAGAGCCGGCATGAAGCTGGTCTTCTCCTGCGAATGGATGACCGGCAAAGAGCCGGGGGCCGACACCTGGGGCGTCTGCTTCGGGGGGAGGCTATGACCGCTCCTGCCACTGCGATGGTCTGCTACCGGTACGCCTTCAAGATTTCACCGACCCTCAAGAACATCTGCAGCTACCTTCATGAGACGGAGGGGACCACGGTCGAGGTGATCGTGGACGACATCTATCACCATGAAGAACTCTCGTGGCCCGGCGTGACAATAATCAACGCCGGTGCCGAGCCCTGCTACCGGTATTTTCTCAAACCGCTATTGCGCAGTGACAATAAGAAGCATTTCCGGCAGTCGCTAGGCAGGGTGATCAGCCGTTATTCCAGGCTGTTTGCGGTGGATTTCGTCTCCCTGGACCTGCTGCATGCCGCAGGCTGTGACCTTTCCAGGGTGATCTTCCTCTCACTGGAGGGGACCGACTTCATGCAGCCGTACGACAAGGCGCATGTGGCAAAGCTTCTGGACCGCTGCGCCTTGCGTATCGTCCAGAGCAGGGAGCGCGGCGATGACATCAACACCTACCTCCGCTCTGCGCTTTCCTTCGCATACCTCCCGGTCTCCTGCCGGTTTCAGCCCTTGAACAGGGCGCCAGGGCCCGACCGTTTGCAGCTCATCTATTCAGGCTATTTTGCCGAATGGGCATGTCTGTCTGAATTGCTGGCAGCGTACCGGGACTCGGCCTGCTTCGAGATCTGCTCGTTGCTGCTGCAGGGCCACTCCCTGGGGACCGCGGATTACCTCTCGCGGGTCCAGAAGGAGGCTGCCCTACTACCGGAAACCATAATCGACACATCCTATTACAGCGATGATGCGCATGCAGAGCTTCTGGTCCGGCATCACGCAGGCCTTGCCTTCTACAAAAATATCCATGATACTGCAAACTTCGAGAACCTGATCCTCTCATCGGGAAAAGTCGCCGCCTATCTGTGGAGCGGGCTTGCCGTCATAACCAACATCCGCTCCGAGTTCTCGAACCGCCCCCCGTTTGTCTTCGTCGACCTCTCAGATCCCGGCAGCCTGAGGGATGCTGTAGAGCGTATCGACGCCGACCGGGATCTCTATGCCGATGCCGCCTACCGTATGGCGAACTCGGTGTACAACTTCGACGTCTACATGGCTGCCATATGTGAGAAGATGCCAGTTTGCCAGCCAGGGGATGCTGCACTATGATCGCCCTGATCGGAAAGGCCATGAAATCGGTATCGTTTGTGCGCGACTTCACAAGGACCAGAAGGCTGATGGCCGGGCGGCAACCGCGTTTCAGCATGTTATGGTCAGACCGCTATCCCTGTCTGAACGACAAGACGAAAACGACCGGTTTCGACAGGCATTACATCTACCATCCCGCCTGGGCCGCGCGCATCCTGGCCCGGACCAGGCCCCAAAGCCATGTCGATATCTCCTCGACTCTCCATTTCTGCACCCTGGTGTCTGCATTCATCCCGGTGAGATTCCTGGATTACCGTCCGGCAGAGCTCCGCCTGGACGGTCTTCAAAGCGAGGCCGCCGACCTGCTGCGGCTCCCTTTTGCCGACGGCGGCATCGACTCGCTTTCCTGCATGCACGTGGTCGAGCATGTCGGGCTGGGGCGCTACGGCGACCCCATCGACCCGGACGGGGACTTGAAGGCGATAGCGGAGCTCACCAGGGTTCTCGCACCCGGCGGCGACCTGCTTTTTGTCGTGCCGGTCGGCAAGAGCGCCAGGATCATGTTCAATGCGCACAGGATTTATACCTATGACCAGATCGTGAAATACTTCGGGACGCTGGAGCTCAAAGAGTTCGCCTTGATCCCGGACGATCCCGCGCAAGGCGGCCTTTTTCGTGACGCGCCGCGCCAACTGGCTGATGCGCAGGATTACGGGTGCGGCTGCTTCTGGTTTCGGAAGGGGGCGCTTTGAACGGGGTCGGTACCCGCAATGAGTCGACCCGCGTCGGCTGGCTGGAACGGACGCTGGAACGGCTTCCCGCCGGTGCGCGCATCCTGGATGCCGGGGCCGGCCAGCAGCGTTTCAAACCGTTGTGCGCCCACCTCGACTATGTCTCGCAGGACTTCGCCCAGTACGACGGACGTGGCAATAGCAGGGGACTGCAGACCGGTTCCTGGGACCAGTCGAAGCTCGATATCGTCTGTGACATCGCCGACATACCCGAGCCCGATGCCTCGTTCGACGCCATCATGTGCATAGAGGTGCTGGAGCACCTCCCCGACCCGCTGCTGGCCCTGAGGGAGTTTGCCCGGTTGCTCAAGCCCGGAGGCTACCTCGTCGTGACGGCACCCTTTTGCAGCCTGACCCACTTCGCACCCTTTCATTTTGCCACCGGGTTCAGCAGCTACTTCTATGCCAGGCACCTGGAGGCTTTCGGCTTTGAAGGGGTTGAGATGACGGCAAACGGCAACTTCTTCGAATACCTGGCCCAGGAACTGCGCAGGGTTCCCACTGTATCGGGCAACTACTGCCAGGCCCGCATGACCCTTTGGGAAAGGGTCTCCATGAGGATACTGCTCAGGATGCTCGCCCGGTTCAGCCAGGCGGACACGGGTTCTGAAGAGCTTTTGTGCTTCGGCTATCAGGTCACGGCCAGGAAGATATGAGTCCTTACATGCTCGAAAGCGATGAACCATATCGCGGGTGCCATCACCTATGATCATTGTTGAGTTGACCGGCGGCCTGGGAAACCAGATGTTTCAGTACGCAGCGGGACGCGCCCTGGCCCGCCGGCACAATACTACGCTCAAGCTCGACGTCTCCAGGTATTCGGCGATTCCGGAAGGCGAGACGCCGAGAGAGTACCAGCTGGACCTTTTGAGCATATCATCGGAGCGAGCCACAGACTCGGACCTCGCCAATGTCAGTGCGCCGCCCAAAGGGATTCGACGATTGTGGCCATCTCGGCTCTCCAACCGGGGCAGAGGCGGTTGCACCGTTTTCCAGGAGCACCTCGGCCGGGTCAACTCGCAGTTTTTCTCCCTGCCCGACAACACCTGTCTTTGCGGCTACTGGCAGTCGGAACGGTATTTCCAGCCGATAGGGGACTTGATCAGGCGCGAGTTCGAACCTGCCGGGCCATGGAGTGCCCGGAACCGGCAGCTGGCCGCCGAGATGGCGGACGCCAATTCGGTCTCCCTGCATGTACGGCGTACAGACTATGTGACCGACGAGCGCACCAGGCTGCACCACGGCACCTGCAGTCCGGAATACTACGCGACTTGCATGGCCGAGATCGCCGACAGGATCGGGTCCCCCCATTTCTTCCTTTTTTCCGACGATCCCGACTGGGTGCGTGACAACATAACGACACCTTTCCCGAAAACCGTAGTGGACCATAATGCGTCAGCCGATGCTGCCGTTTTCGACCTCAAACTTATGAGCCTGTGCAAGCACAACATCATTGCCAACAGTTCCTTCAGTTGGTGGGGGGCTTGGCTCAACGGCAATCCGGGCAAGATAGTCCTTGCTCCATCCCGATGGTTTGCCCTGCGCCAGGCAGAAGAACTGCTTCCTCATTCATGGATAAAGATATAGCCATGCTCCACGCTCCCAAAGTCACAGTTCTTATGCCTGTACTCAACGCGGCTGCCTATCTGCGGCAAGCGGTGGAGAGCATCTTGTCGCAGACCTTCAGCGACTGGGAACTTCTTATCGTGGATGATGCGTCAACCGATGACAGCGTGGCGCTCGTTGAAACCTTCACCGATGAGCGCATCAGGCTGGTCAGAAATGCCGTTAACTGCGGTGTCGCCGCCACGCTCAATACCGGCATCGAACTGGCGCGCGGCCAGTACATCGCCCGCATGGACGCCGACGATATCAGCCTTCCCACGCGCATCGAGGAGCAGGCCGGCTATCTCGATGCGCGGCCCGATCTGGACGTGGTCGGGGTAAAGATCGTGCTGGTCGACGCCTGGGGCAACGAGACCGGATACTGGCAGGACGACCAGGATGTGGCAACCGGCGCGGAGATACGGGCGCTGCTTCCGGCAAGAAACTGCCTGGCCCACCCAGGGGTGATGATGCGCAGGGCCGTGGCACTGGAATTCGGCTATCGCTCCAGCGTTCCCTACGCGCAGGACTACGATCTGTGGTTGCGGATCACGGCGGATGGCCGCCGGATAGAAAAGCTGGATAAGGTTCTGCTGAAATACCGGGTGCACCACAACTCGATCACCTCGAAGAGTAACGAAAAAGAAGCAGGCCTCAAGAATATCAGGATCAAGGCGTCCTTCATTGCCGACCGGGTTGGCAAACGGTTGCCGATGAACTCCTTCGTCGGAGACGTTATTAAGGCCCTGCTCCTGGATATCTTTCTGCTGGCCAAGGCGAGGGCCAAGTCCTTTTCTTTTGCGCTGGCAAGGGAAACCCTGGTCCGTGCCGGCATGGTCCTCGGCGCTCTCCTGCCGTTAAGAAATCATTCCAAGCTGTTTTTCTTCTTCCCGTTCTATCACGTCGGAGGGGCGGAAAGGGTCCATGCCGACATCCTGAAAACAGCCGGCGGCCGGAAGCCCTGGATCGTCATCACGCACAGATCTCGCAACGCCGCACTGAAGGAAGAGTTCGCCGAGTCGGGGAAGCTGATAGATCTGTCAGCGCTGTTGGATAATGTCGTCTGCCAGGCCCTGTTTCGCGGCTATTTTGCCGCGGTGATCAACAGGTGCGGCAAGGCTTTGACATTCGGCTCCAACACCCCCTTTTACTACACGCTGCTGCCGTACCTGCGCGATGCCTATTGCGTCGACCTGATTCACGCCTTCGGCGGCGGACTGGAAACCATCAGCCTCCCCTATGTGGATCGCATGGACCGCCGTGTCGTCATCAACGGCAAGACGCGCGAGGATTTGAATGAACAGTACGCCATGCATGGGGTGAACCCGAAACTGCTGGAAAGGGTTGATGTCGTGCAGAACAAAGTGCTGGTACCCGCTGCGCTGCCGCAAAGGGGGAGGGGGGAGAAACTCCGGGTACTGTACGTAGGCCGGGGAAGCGAGGAAAAGCGCGTCCACCTGGTGGGGATGATCGCACGCCTTTGCCATGACAGGGGGCTGCCGGTGCGGTTCACGCTGGTTGGCGACGTGACCGATGCCGTAGCTGCCGGGGACCGGCAGTACTGCCGCTTCGCGGGCGAGCTGCACGACCCGGCACAGGTCGCGGCACTCTACCGCGAAAGCGACCTGCTCCTTTTGACCTCCAGCAGAGAAGGGTTCCCGATGGTCATCATGGAGGCGATGGCCCATGGCGTGGTCCCTGCGGCGACCGACGTCGGCGGGATCAGCCGCCACATCAGAAACGGGGAAAACGGATTCCTGGTCGAAAACAGCGCCGACCCAGCGGAGATAGTCGACAGCTTTGCCGCTCTCATCGAGCGGGTCCATGGTGATCGGCTGCTTCTGAACCGGATGTCCGAGGCCGCCTACCAATATGCGGCGGCACAGTTCGGCGAGGAGCAGTTCGCCAGCTATTATCAAAACTTGTTCCAGGTGGTCTCTCAATGAGCGTCGTTCTCTCAGTGCTTATCTGCACCTATAACAGGGAAGAACTTCTGCCGATCTGTCTCAGCTCGCTCGTTGAGCAAACCCTCGACAGGAGCAAGTATGAAGTCATCGTCGTTGACAACAACTCCACTGACAACACCCGTCGGATCGCCGAATCCTTCGCCGCGAAGTATGACAACTTCCGGGTCGTCCTTGAAAATAAGCAAGGTCTCAGCCATGCCCGCAACTGCTGGCGGGAAGCCAAGGGGGAGTTCGTGGCGTACTTGGATGACGACGCCAAGGCAAGTCCCGAGTGGTGCGAGCGGGTGGTGCAGGCATTTAAAACCGTTTCGCCACAACCGGCGGCTGTGGGGGGAGAGATCCGCCCCTTTTATGAAACGTCTCCCCCTGCCTGGTTCACGGAGGATTTCGAGTTGCGGACTTGGGGAGCTGCCGCGGCATTTCTGGCGCCGCCTCGGGCTCGCTACGGTTTTTCCGGCTCGAACATGGCCTTCCCGAAGGCCGTTCTGGAACAATTCGGCGGTTTTTCGGCAGATTTCGGCCAGGTAGGCTATCGCACCAGACTGGGGGAGGATACCGAATTTTTCTTTCGGGTGTACGAGACGCACCCCTGGTTCTGGTACGACCCGGCAATCGTCGTCTTTCACTGGACTCCAAGGAGGAACATGAAGCTTTCCTACAGGGTGCTCCGCAACTTCAGAAACGGCGAATCGATCGCCTCGATCGAGAAGAGAAGGATTTTATCGGTCCCGTATCTGGCTTGTCTTCTGGCCACCGGGTATCTCATCGCCGCAACGCCCTTCTTCCTGATAGCGCGCAGGAATTTCCTGCAGAGAGCGGTCAAAAGATCTGAAGAATTGGCGGGAAAGCTCGGTTATTTGTTGGCAAGAGTACCCTGATCGAATATCCTGCTCGGGTTGACTACTAACATACCTCCCTTCAAGGGTAGGGATCGGGTTACCTATGACAAAGGGGATCGCATGCTTGACGCAGTAACGTCACGCCTTAGAAAAGGTGCCCTGACACTTCTTGGTCGCTCCTTGCCAACTGAGCCGGTGCTGCGCTGCCAAACACATATCCTCGGGGATTCGGCGTACGGTGCCTGGACCTTCTGCCCGGATAAACTGGCCGGCGGCGCTTTGCTCTACTCGTTCGGCGTCGGCGAGGACATCAGCTGGGATCTCGCCATGATCGAGGAGTTCGGCGTCACCATCCATGCCTTCGACCCCACTCCGCGCTCCGCAGCATTCGTAAAACGCCAGAAGCTGCCCAAGCAGTTTGTCTTTCATGATTACGGTATTGCCGATTACGATGGCGTTGCCCGCTTCTATCCCCCGGAAAACTCGGAGTGGGTGAGCCATACCCTGCTGGAGCGAAAGGCGACGGCAAATAAGGCCATCGAGGTGCCGGTCCGTCGCCTGGAAAGCATCATGTCGAGTCTGGGGCACCGGAAGGTCGACCTCATCAAGATGGACATCGAGGGGGCGGAGTACGCCGTACTTCAGGACATCCTCGCCTGCGAAACGCCGGCGGGCGGGGCTGGGCAGTTGCTGGTCGAGTTTCACCACCGGTTCACCGGAAAGGGAGTCGCACAGACCAGGGCCTCGCTTCTCGCCTTGGAGCAAAAGGGGTTCAACTCTTTCCACATCTCTGCAAATGGCGAGGACTGGGGATTTCTGCGTTGCGGCTGACCCGTTGCCATTTTTCTCTGCCTGCCGGCCGCCGCTCTTGTCCGTGCCTGTCGAAGGTGAAGCTGTGAAGCTGCTGATAATAACCTCATCCTACTCGAAGTATCTGGAGGACTTCTACGGTCGGCGCCCCGGCTTGTCCTCGCTTTCTTATGCGGAGCAAAAAAAGGCCTACGAGCAGGATGCCTTCGGCTGGACCTCTTGCTGGAGCGAGGTCCTGGCCGGGTATGGCTATGAGGTCCTCGACATCGTCTGGAACGCGGAGCCGATGCAGCGTGCCTGGGCCCGAGAAAACGGCAGGTCCGACTGCGCAGCCCTGGACTTGAAGCAGATCGCGCTGCTGCAGGCAAAGAAGATGATGCCCGATGTCGTGTGGTTCGACGACTGCGACGCGGGGTTGCTGAAAACGCTCAGGCGTGAGATCCCTTCCCTTCGGGCCGTCCTCGGCTGGGTCGGCAGCGCCATTCCCAAAACGGACGCGTGGCGCGACATGGACCTGATCCTGTCCTGCGCGCCGGAGTCGGTGGCAGCCTTGCGCAACTCCGGCTTCCCGGCAGCCGGCTTTGCGCACAGCTTCGATCCCCGCATCAACGCCCGTCTGGCCAGCCGCGCCAAGAGCGTGGACCTCTCCTTTGTCGGGCAGCTCATGCGCTTCAGCGATTTCCACCTGCAGCGCGATGCCTTGCTGGAGCGGCTTGCCACTCGGGTTTCGCTGCAGATCTATTCCCCCAATACCTGTTTCGGCCGGCAGGACGAGGTTAAGGCGCAGATCAAGGTGGCAGTCTGCCGCGTCATGCGCCTGCTGCGGGTGCTTGGCTTCCCCGAGTCGCTGTTGCGCTCTGTGCCGATCCTGGGCATCGTCGCCGGGCTGACTCCGGATCAGTGCCTACCGGTGAACCCCCGCCTGAAACCGTTCATGAAGGGGCCGGTTTTCGGTCTGGAGATGTTTCAGTTACTGGCCGACTCACTGCTCACGCTGAACATACATGCCGACTCGTCGCCCGAGTTCGCTTCCAACATGCGGCTCTACGAGGTGACCGGAGCGGGTTCGTGCCTGGTCACCGATTGGAGGCAGAACCTGCAGGAACTGTTCGAAGCGGACAGCGAGGTCGTGGTCTACAGGTCGGCAGAGGAGTGTCTGGAAAAGGTGAAGTGGCTGCTCGACAACCGCCAGGCTGCGCTGGAGATCGGCAAGGCCGGACAGCTACGCACCCTGAACAACTACACCTTTGCCCACAGGGCTCCTCAGCTGGTAGGTATCATCGAGAAGGCGTGCGCGGCACGGAAAAACTTCAGCTCGCAGGCCGCTCAGGCCGTGGCGGCGGGGAAGGCATCCTGATGCTGCGCGAGGCGTTTCACATGGCGCTCTCCCCGCTGGTGATGGCGGCGCGGCTGGTGCAAAACCGCCTGGCCCAGCCGGCGCTGATTCTGCTCTACCACCGGGTCGCCACCCTCGCTGCCGATCCGCAGCTGCTGGCGGTGACGCCGGACAACTTCCGCGCCCAGATGCGCCACCTGAAGGAGAACTTCACCCTGGCCCGGCTGGAGGACGAATGGTCGCGGCTGGACAGGCCCGCGGTGGTGGTTACCTTCGACGACGGTTACGCGGACAACGCAACCGAGGCGCTCCCCATCCTGGAGGAACTGCAGGTTCCGGCCACCTTCTTCGTGGCCACCTCGCTGCTCGGCACGGAGCGGGAATTCTGGTGGGATGAGGTGGAGAGGTTGCTCCTTGCGCAGCGGGAGTTCCCCGCGTTTTTCGAGCTTGGTCAGGGGAGGGGGGCAAGGCGCTGGCCCACCGCTGAGGCGCCGCAACGCGCCCGGATGTACCGGGAAATCCTCCCAATACTGAGACAATGCCTGCCGCAGCTGCGCCACGACTGCCTGGAACGCCTGCGCTTTTGGGCCGCGGCCGGCGCCGCCGGGCGGAGCAGCCATCGCGTGCTCTCGTGCGAGGAGCTGCGCAGGCTGGCGGCCAGCCCCCTGGTGACCCTGGGCGCCCACACGGTGAGCCATTCGTCGCTGTCGACGCTGCCGCTCCCACGCCAGCGAGAGGAGATAATGGCTTCCAAAAAGTTGCTGGAAGAGCTTCTGGCGCAGCGGGTGAGGGTATTTTCCTACCCTTTCGGCACCAGGGGGGACTATACTGCCGAAACTGTGGCGCTCTGCCGGGAGGCCGGGTTTTCCAGGGTTGCCGCCAATTTTCCCGGGCAGTGGCGCGCCGACTCCGATCCTTTCCAGTTGCCGCGACAGATCGTGCGCAACTGGGACCTGCCCACCTTTAAGAAACAACTGGAGCGTTTCTGGATTTCATGAGAGTCTTGTTGCTGAACACCTACTATATGTACGGCGGAGCGGGGCGCGCGGCGGGCCGGCTGCACCAGGCGCTTTGCGGCATGGACGTCGATGCGCATATGCTGGTGCAACACAACTACGACCCACGCCAACGCTCCATCTACGGCCCGTCGGGCGCGCTGGAACAGGGGGCGGCACGCCTCAAGCCGGCCTTGGAGATGCTGCCGCTTTTGCTGTATCCTGGCCGGAACCGGCTGCCGTTTTCGGTCAATTACCTCCCCGACGCGGTGCTTTCCCACTCCCTGGTCCTCGACCCCGACGTGATCAACCTGCACTGGGTGAACACCGGCTTCCTCAGGATCGAGACGCTGCAGAAACTGCGAAAGCCGCTGGTCTGGACGCTGCACGATTCCTGGCCCTTTACCGGCGGCTGCCATATCCCGCTCGACTGCAGGCGATATGCCGAGTCCTGCGGCCGATGCCCGGCTCTGGGCTCCCGCTGCGAGGGGGACCTTTCCCGCTGGATCTGGCGCAGGAAGGCCAAGGCGTTGCGAGGTGCGGACCTGACCGTGGTGACGCCCAGCCGCTGGCTGGCCCGCTGCGCCGCGCAGAGCTCGCTTTTCAGGGAACTCCGTATCGAGGTGATCCCGAACGGTCTTGACCTTCGCAACATGCAGCTGCTCGACAAGCCGGTCGCACGGCGGCTGCTCGGACTCTCTGCCGACAAGAAGTACATACTGTTCGGTTCGCTGGGGAGCACCAGTGACAGGAATAAGGGCTTCCAGCACCTCGCGCCCGCTCTCAAGGCGCTGGCCGCGGCGGGGTTTGGCACCGACTGTGAGCTGATCGTATTCGGCGCCGAGAAGCCGCTCGATCCGCCCGATTTCGGACTGAAGGCCCATTATCTCGGTTATTTCCGTGACGAGGCGAGACTGAACCAGCTTTACGGGGCGGCAGACCTGTTCGTCGCCCCTTCGCTGCAGGAAAATCTCCCCAACACGATCATGGAGGCGATGGCGTGCGGCACCCCGTGCGTCGCCTTCGACGTCGGGGGGATTCCCGACCTGATCGAGCACAAGGCAAACGGTTACCTGGCGCAGCCGTACCAGGCGGAGTCGCTGGCGCAGGGGATCGCCTGGGTGCTGAAGGGCGAGGTGGGCTGCACCGAGCTCGCCCGGGCCGCCCGGGCCAAGGTGGCGTCGGAATTCAGCATCGAGGCGTGCGCCGGGAAATATCTGAAGCTGTACCAGGAGCTGGCGGCGGGCGGGAAGGGAACTCCCTCCCCCTGCTGACCTCCCCTTGCAGGGTGAGGTGCGTTAATTTCATAGGGCAAGACCGGAGTGATTCATGATGGGAAATGTGAAAAAGGGGCTGAAATCCTTCGCCGGCTGGGTAAAGGGCGACAAGCAGACCCCTGCTGCGAGAACTTCAGCGGCATGCGATGCGGCCAGCTTTGAAGCTCAGATGAACGAGGCGGCGGGCCACTTCGAGGCGGGCCGACCGCAGAGGTCGGAGGAGATCTGCCGCTACATCCTGGAGCGGGACCCGGACCATCCGAAGGCGCTCAATCTGCTGGGAGTGATTTCCTTTCTGAAAGGGGATAAGGAAAGGGGGGTGGAGCTGTTGAACCGTGCCATAGCCGTGCAGCCGGACTTCCCCTCGGCCCACTCGAACCTCGGCAAAGCCCTGCAGGGGCTGGGGCAAACAGCAAAGGCCGTGCAAAGCTTCCGCAGGGCTCTCATGTTGAAGCCCGGTTACCCGGAGGCGTGTTCCAACCTTGCCGCAGCACTTTCTGCTCTTGATCAATCGGCCGAGGCCGAAATTTACTACCGCAAGGCTATCGCGCTGCGCCCGGGCTTGGTCGACGATCACGCCGGGCTCGGCGTCGCGCTCGCGGCCCAGGGCAAACTGGAAGAGTCCGTGGCGTCGTATCGCAGGGCGCTCGCCCTGAAGCCGGACCACCTGGTCGCCTGCCTCAACCTCGGTGCCCTCTTCACCCTGCACGGCCGGCTGGATGAGGCCGTCGAGGTGTACCGCAGCATGCTTTCGACGACTCCCCACGCGGTGGTGCACAGCAACCTGCTGCTCTGCCTGAACTATCACCCGGATCTCAGCTCCGAGGAGATCTTCGCGGAACACCTGCAATGGGACCGTTTTCACGGGCGTCCCGCAGGGGAGAGAGCCGCTTGCTTCAACAACGACCGCTCGCCCGAGCGCATCTTGCGCATCGGCTATGTCTCTCCGGACTTCGGGCTGCATCCCATCGGATTTTTCCTCTCGTCGGTGTTTCCGGCCCACGACCGCGAGCAGTTCCGCGTGTTTTCCTATTCCGGACGCACCCACGAGGACGATCTCACCATCCGCCTGCGCAAGAACTCCGATGTCTGGCGTGTCACGAAGGGGATCGATGACGACAACCTGGCCGAGATGATCCGCGCCGACGGCATCGACATACTGATCGACCTCTCCGGGCATACCAGACACAACCGTCTGACGGTGTTCGCCCGCAAGCCCGCGCCGCTGCAGATGACCTGGGCCGGTTACGTCGGCACCACCGGACTTTCCGCCATGGACTACCTGATCTCGGACAACATGGAGACGCCCGAGGGGGCGGAGAGGTTTTGCCGGGAACGGATCCTGCGCCTTCCCAGGGGCTATCTCTGTTACGAACCCCCCGGCTACGCCCCGCCGGTGGCCCCGCTCCCTGCGCTTAAAAACGGCTTCGTCACCTTTGGCTGTTTCAACAACCCGGCCAAGGTGACGCCGCAGGTGGTTGCCCTCTGGGCGCGAATTCTCGACGGACTCCCCTCGTCGCGCCTGGTGCTTAGGTACAAGGGGTACGAGGATGACGAGGTGCACGGCAGGTACCTCGCCCTGTTCGCGGCCCAGGGGATCGATGCCGCGCGCCTTGAGCTGTCGGGTAGCGTCCCGCACGAGGAGCTCTTGCGTCGCTACAACGACATAGACATCGCGCTCGACCCTTTTCCCTATTCCGGGGGGCTCACCACCATGGAGGCGCTCTGGATGGGCGTCCCGGTGGTCACGCTGGAGGGGGAGCGCTTCTGCTCGAGACACTCCCTGAGCCATCTCACCGTAGTCGGGTTGCCGGAGCTTGTGGGCGCTGACCTGGACGCTTACCTCGCCATTGCGGCGCAGCTGGCAAGGGATACGGAGCGTCTCGACAGGTTACGGGCCGGGCTCAGGGGGAAAATGGCCGCTTCACCGCTTTGCGACGCCGCCGGTTTCACCCGTGACCTGGAGGGTGCCTTCCGCGAATCCTGGCGCAGGTGGTGCCAGGAAGGGTGATTTTCACGCTCCCCTTGGAGGGGAAGTCTCGGGCAGCGGGAGAGAAGACACATTTCACTGGAGACGGCAAGGAGCGATGCGCTTGAGGATTGGGCTGCTTAAACTGGTTGACAGGATGGTGGGGGGGATCGCGACGGCCCTTCTCCCTGCGCCCGTACACGAGACGGTCGCCCAGCCTCGACGTCTGCTTTTCATCCGTCCCGGTGGGATAGGCGACGCGGTTCTGCTCATCCCCGTCCTCCTGGCCCTGAAGGGAAAATTTCCCGATGCCGAGATATCGGTGCTTGCCGAACGGAGAAACGCTTCGGCTTTCTCTTTTTGCGCGGCGGTAGATCATCTGCTGCTTTATGACCGTCCCGCAGAGCTGGCCAGGGCCGTGCGCGGGGCTTATCAAGTAGTGATCGACACCGAGCAGTGGTACCGCCTCTCCGCGGTGGTGGGCCGGCTGACCCGTGCCCCCATGCTGATCGGCTTCGCCACCAACGAGAGAAAGCGGCTCTTCACCCATCCCGTCTCCTATTCCCAGGAGCAGTACGAGGCGCTCTGCTTCTTCCGGCTCGTCGAGCCGCTCGGCATCACGCCCCCCTCCCGCATCGCCGTCCCGTTCCTGGAACTGCCGGCCGTCGCCCTACAGGCTGCGGAAGGGCTTCTGGAACTCCTCGGCGCCCGACCTTTCGTTACCGTCTTCCCCGGTGCGAGCGCGCCGCAAAAGCAGTGGGGCACGGACAATTTCCGCGAGCTGACCCGTAAGCTCGCGGCACGGGACATCGCAGTGGTCATCGTCGGTGGCGGGGACACACGCCTTGCCGCACGGCAGATCGCCAGAGGGGGCCCGGCCCTGGATCTGACCGGCCGGACTACGCTTGCGGTTACCGCTGCGCTGATCGCGAAGGGGAGGGTGCTGGTCAGCGGCGACTCCGGTCTGCTCCACATCGCGGCGGGGCTCGGGACGCCGACCGTTTCCCTCTTCGGCCCAAGCGACTTGAGGAAATGGGGGCCCAAAGGGGAGAGCGACCTGGTATTTCACGCCGGGCTCCCCTGTGCCCCTTGTTCCCGGTTCGGCAACATTTCGCCCTGTGCGGGCGCCGCTGGCTGTCTGGGGGGGATTACCGTGGCACAGGTGTTTGCTGCCGTCGAGACGTTGTTGGGGCGGGAAGGGGCTTAAGGTGCAAACCTGTGGTCGCCCGCATCTTCCTCCGCGCGCAAATACGGCCGCTGCGGTCACTTTGTCGAGCATGAAAGCCCAGGTAACAACTCCAATGAGAAAATTTATCGGGTGGCGAACAAAAAGCCTTGACTTTGAGTGGGCGAATTGGTAAAAAGTTCGAGTTGCAAACAGCAGGAAAGCAGGCGCGTAGCTCAGGGGTAGAGCACTAGCTCGACACGCTAGGGGTCGGCGGTTCGAAACCGCCCGCGCCTACCATCAGAAAGAAACCTTCTTTACGAGGTTCGACAGAGGCATCGAGTTTCGATGCCTCTTTCTGTTTGTCAAAAGGGGTTTTGCATGAATCAGATTAAGGTTACGCTTCCGGATGGTTCTGAAAGATCCCTGCAGGAAGGGGCGACCATCTTCGATCTGGCCGCTTCCATCGGCACCGGGCTCGCCAAGGCGGCCCTCGCCGGCAAAATCGACGGCAGCCTGGTCGACCTCTGTACGCCCCTGGTCGACGGAGCCAAGGTCGAGATCGTCACGGCAAAAAGCCCCGAGGCGCTGACCATCATCCGTCACTCGACCTCGCACCTGATGGCCCAGGCCGTGAAAGCCCTGTTCCCGCAGGCGAAGGTCACCATCGGCCCCGCCATCGAGACCGGTTTCTACTACGACTTCGACGTTGATCATCCCTTCACACCGGAAGATCTCGAGAAGATAGAGCAAAAGATGCGCGAGCTCGCCAAGGCCGATCTGAAGATCGAGCGTTCCGAGCTTTCCAGCGCCGACGCCATCGCCCTTTTCCGGGGTATGGGCGAGGACTACAAGGTCGAGCTGATCCAGGACCTGGGCGCCGAAACCGTTTCGCTCTACACTCAGGGCGATTTCGCCGACCTGTGCCGTGGACCGCATCTCCCCAAGACCTCGTTCATCAAGGCATTCAAGCTCACCTCCATCGCGGGCGCCTACTGGCGCGGCGACGAGAAGCGCGCCATGCTGCAGAGGGTGTACGGCACCGCCTTCGCCGACCAGAAGGAGCTGGACGCCTATCTGGCACGGATCGAGGAGGCGAAGAAGCGCGACCACAGGAAACTCGGGCGCGAGCTGGATCTTTTCTCCTTCAGCGACGAGGTCGGCGCGGGTCTCGTGATCTGGCACCCGAAAGGGGCCATGCTCCGGACCATCCTGGAAGATTTCGAGCGCAAGGAACACCTGAAGCGCGGCTACGACATCGTGCTCGGTCCGCAGATCCTGAAGACCGAGCTGTGGCAGCGTTCCGGCCACTACGAGAACTACCGCGAGAACATGTACTTCACCACGGTGGACGAGCAGAGCTACGGCGTGAAGCCGATGAACTGCCTGGCCCACATGATGATCTACAAGTCGCAGTTGAGAAGCTACCGCGACCTGCCGCTGCGCTACTTCGAGCTCGGCACCGTGCACCGCCACGAGCGTGCCGGCGTGCTGCACGGCCTTTTGAGGGTGCGCGGTTTTACCCAGGACGACGCCCACATCCTGTGCACCCCGGAAATGCTCGACGCGGAGATCAAGGGTGTCATCGCCTTCGTTACCGAGGTGATGGGTATCTTCGGTTTCGAGTTCGAGATGGAACTTTCCACGCGCCCCGAGAAGTCGATCGGCTCCGACGACGCCTGGGAGCTGGCAACCTCCGCGCTGCTCGGCGCGCTCAAGGATTCCGGCCGCCCGTTCGAGATCAACGAGGGGGACGGCGCCTTCTACGGTCCCAAGATCGACATCAAGCTGCGCGACGCCCTTGACAGGCGTTGGCAATGTGCTACAATCCAGTGCGATTTTACCCTCCCCGAGCGTTTCGATCTCACTTACGTCGATGCAGACGGCGAAAAGAAGCGCCCCGTCATGGTGCACAGGGTCATTCTGGGCGCCATCGAGCGCTTCATCGGCGTCCTCATCGAACATTACGCAGGGAACTTCCCGACTTGGTTGGCACCGGTTCAGGCGATCATCGTCACGGTCACCGATAACCAGATCCCCTACGCGCAGGCGGCCTTCGACACGCTGCGCGCCGCGGGCGTTCGGGTGCAGAAGGATTTCAGGAACGAAAAACTCGGCTTCAAGATCAGGGAAGCCCAGTTGCAGAAGATACCGTACATGCTGGTGGTGGGAGACAAGGAGGTCGAAAGCGGCCTGCTCGCCCCGCGCTATCGCGACGGCAAGAACCTCGAGGGGATGACCCCGGAGCAGTTCGTCACATTCATCGAAACAGAAGTCAAAAGCTATCATTAGGAGGTGGCGTCATAGCTAAACCTACAGTAAACATCAATCAGACCATCAGGGCCAAAGAGGTA